>Ga0137409_10003156_pt1 | contig 17503 bp, 10 predicted proteins | sample CZODoug1_16funga_FD_122059 | JGI IMG/M metagenome (GOLD analysis project Ga0137409, IMG submission 122059) | Vadose zone soil fungal communities from Angelo Coast Range Reserve, California, USA - CZODoug1_16fungal (Hybrid Assembly) | ecosystem: Environmental > Terrestrial > Soil > Vadose zone... | reverse complement strand
TCCGCTGTCTGGTTGTTGGTATTCACCTTGAATTCTTCAATGCTCTCAACAGGAGCCGGCAGTACACCGGTAGGCGGGCTTGTCGCGCCGCTGGTCTGAGAGCCTCCAGTCGCGGCTGCAGCAGAAGTACCGAAGCTCGGCGTGTAGACGTTCATTGACCCGTCCATGTCATTGGTGTTCTGCGCGCCATCGAGCGTGAAGCTGTTCTGGTCATAGTTCGCGCCCGCAGTTTCGCCAGTGGGGTTGGTCGCCGGCTGAAAGGTCGCCAACGTCGAAGCATCGCGGCCAAAGTTGGGCAGCATAAGCAAAGAATCGCCGCTGACCGACTGGCCGACCGTAGCATTCATGGTCTGCAACTCGGCGCCCAGAGAGACTTTAACTTCAACAATTTCAGAGACGGAGCCGAGTTCCATAATGACATTGAGAGTGAGCTCGGTCCCCACGGTTACCTTTTGATCCGTCAACTTCGTAACCCGAAAGCCAGTCTTGCTTACCGTGAGGTTATAGACACCAGGCGCCACGCTAACGTAGGCGTATCTTCCAGCCTGATTCGTGACTGCCGGCCGCGCACTACCCGTCCCCGTATCTGTCAGAGTGACTGTCGCGCCGACGACTGCCGCGCCCGAAGGATCGGTGACTAAACCATTTACTGTACCCGTCGACTGTGAAAACAGTGCCGACGGAGTCAAAGCAAACAGACAAGACAGGGCGACTACCAGCAACACCACTCGCTTGCTTAACATTCGACTACCTCCTGGATGGACCATGCCTGGCCCAATCGATCTCCGCACACCCCGACCGGAGGACTGCCGGACGGCACAAGATGAAGAGAATTGGAAGACCCCATAGATCAGTAATCCACTCGCAATCCGAAACTTGCCCAGAGCAAGAGCAAATCCCGTACCACCACGACCACACCACGTAAATTCTAAATTCTTCGCGGTTTACATATTTTTTAGAACTAATGCATGTGTGATTTATCTATGGCGGTCCGTATTTATATACGGGCTTTCATAGTGACTCTGCCGGGAACTAACGGAACTTTGCGGCGTCCTGAAAAATTCAACCGCATTTTCCGACAGTTCAAAGTCCGCACACACCCAATCGTTCTAAGGCAACAGCCGTGTAGCCACAGGGTTCTATGGGGGCTATATATTGCGGAGAGATTGCTTTGTCAACACATTTTTACACGCAACGCAAAATAAACTTTAGATAAAACAAAGCTAAATTTAAAATACCTGCCGGTACTGGAACTGATAGTTCGGCTTTTTCTTATCTGGATCCCTTAATTCAAGCTCCCTGATTGGCCTCAACAACGTTACGCAGGCGGACCACGGGAACAAGAGATGAGGCGTTCAAAGGGAGCGCTAATTGGGACGATTTGCTGCTCTTCGGGAAAAAAGTGGCAGGATTGGAGACGTTTGGCTTTCTTAGTTGGTCTGGTAAACGGTGCGGGCGCCGACTACAGTGCGGAGAACCCGCGTCTTGGTAAATTGCGCGGGGGGAACCTTGGTGAGGTCATTTGAAAGGATGATGAAATCGGCGTACTCGCCCGCCTTCAGCTCGCCCTTCTTCCCTTCCTCGAACTGCGCGTAAGCAGAACCGGAGGTGTACGCGCGGATACAATCCTCGAGCGAGATTTTTTCCTGGGGCTCCCAGCCATTTTTCGGGCCGCCATCGGGGCGTTCGCGCGTGACGCAGGCGTACAAGCCGCGAAACGGACTGATGGGCTCGACGTTGTAATCGGTGCCAAACGCCAGGCGGGCGCCGCTTTTCAGCAAGGTGGCCCAGGCATAAGCGCCCAGAATGCGCTCCCGGCCGATGCGATCCTCGGCCCAGCGCATGTCGGTGGTCTGATGAGAAGGCTGCATGGAAGCAATGACATGAAGCTCGGCGAAACGTGAGAAGTCCAAGGGGGCAACCACTTGGGCGTGCTCGATGCGATCGCGGCGGTCGCGCTTGCCGTTGGCTTTGGCAACGGCTTCGAAAACGTCGAGAGCGATGCGATTGGCGCGGTCGCCGATGGCGTGGAAGGCGAGCTGAAAACCGAGCTTGTCGCGCTGGATGGCCATGGCGGTGAGCTTCTCGGGATCGTTGGTGAGGATTCCCGTTGTGGAAGGATCATCGGAATACGGCTCCAGCATCGCGGCGGTGCGCGAACCGAGGGCCCCGTCGGTGAAAGCTTTTAGTGCACCGGTTTTCAGCCAAGGGTCTTTGGTGCCACCCTGAACACGCATATTCTGCAAATCATCGACAGGTAGATTGAAGGGCAGCCATTCGGTGATGCGGACGGTGAGTTTGCCCACCTCCTTCAGCTCCTGGTAGACCTGAAAATCTGCCCACTCGGAATAATCCTGGACAGAGGTGACACCGTTCTTGGCCACGTTCTGGAGAACCAGCTCGATTCCCTTGCGACGTTGCTCCGGAGAAGGATCGGGAATGCGCACCTTCACCAGAGACATGGCGGCGCCTTCTTTCAGCATGCCTGTTGGCTCGCCCAACGCATCGTGTTCGATTTCACCGCCAGGGGGATTGGGAGTGGTCTTGTCGATCTCCGCACTTTTGAGCGCAAGAGAATTCGCGACGGCCACGTGGCCGGAGATGTGAGTAAGGATGACGGGATTCTTTGGCGCGATGGCATCGAGTTGTTGGCGATTGGGAAATTTCTTCTCTGGCCAGGTGGTGTGATCCCAGCCGCCGCCGGTGATCCATTCGCCCGGTTTGTGTTGGGCCACGGCAGCTGCAAGCCGCTTTTGCATTTCTTCGACGGAGGGAACACCGGTTAGCGGGACGGCAAGCTCATCCGCGCCGGCGCCGCCGAGATGCACGTGCGCGTCATTGAAGCCCGGCATCAGGAACTGGCCCTTGAGATTGATCGTCTCGACGCCTTCCTGGCCGCCGCCACAATCGAGAAGCACATGATCCGTCTTGCCGATGCAAGTGATCTTTCCTTCACTGATGGCCATAGCCTCGGCCCAGGGATGCTCGGGATCGTTGGTGTAGATGCGGCCGTGCGTGTAATAGGTCGTTGTGGGGACTTTTTGTGCGCGGCTCGATTTGGCATGGAACGCGGCGAAGAGGGCAACGGTAATAAAGGGGAGAATGGCCGCCAAGTATCGAACGCGAGTCGTCCGAAATGTCATCGGGACTTTTCCTCGGCAACTCCGGAAATTCCGAGAATCGTCAGCAGCGCGCGTTTCAAACCCATCTCCCGCCCCGTGGAGTCATACCATTCCTGCAGCGAATGCGCTCCTCCGCCGGTGCCACCGGCGCCGATGGAGATGGCGTCGATTCCAAGGGAGAGAGGAATATTCGCGTCCGTGGAAGAGCGCTCGATGCGCGACTGGTTGCCGACAAACTCATCGGCGGCACGGAGCGCGGCGAGCAGGGGCGAATCCGAGGCCAGTTCACCGCCCGGGCGGCTGCCGAGGAGGTCGACTTTCCATTCCAGCTTCCCTTTCGAACGGTCGCGCGCGGAATCCATTTCGTCGCGTACGCCGGCGCTGACGCAGTCGCGAAGCGCAGATTCGAGGCGGCCAAGCTCGTCCTCGTTTTCGGAGCGAATGTCGACTTTCAAGCGCGCTTCATAGGGAATCGAGTTCACCGAGGTGCCGCCTTCGATTTGGCCGATGTTGAAAGTGGTGCGGGGAGTGGCGGGAACTTTAGTGTTAATGAATCGAACCGAGCCGCGCACCAGAGCGTTGATGGGATTGGGCATGCCGAAATCAGACCAGCTGTGACCGCCCGGACCGGTGATCAGGGCTTCGAGGCGGCGGGACGCGAGCGCTTTCGTAGTGACATGATCGGTGCCGGAGCCGTCAAGCACAACAACTGCTTTGAGTTTCGCGCGGTAGGCATCCACGAGCGCACGCATGCCGCGAAGATTGCCTTCGCCTTCTTCGCCAACATCCGCCACGAAGAGAACGGTGCGCTGCGGTTTGAGGTGCGCAAACTGGACAGCCCGCGCCAACGCCAGCAACGCAGCCACGCCGCTGCCATTATCGGAGATTCCAGGCGCAATCATGCGGCTGCCATCGCGATGAACCTTCACGTCCGTGCCCGGCGGAAAAACCGTGTCCAAGTGCGCAGCAACGACTACAAGCTCGTTTTCATTCACGCCGGGCAGTTCGCCGATGACATTGCCGGCTTTATCGATATGCGCGGTCAGCCCAGTTTCTGACAACATCTCTTTAACCGCCGCCGCGCGCTGCGCTTCCTGAAAGGAGGGCGCCGGGATTTCCGTGATGCGCGCCTGCTGGTCGTTGACCCAGGAAATATTCGGCGAAAACCAATCGAGAGAGGCTTGGACTCGAGCGTTGTCGGTAAGCCGTGAAGGTGGCGCCTGGCGTGACGAATGGGGAGAGGCGACGGTGCGAACCGGCATAGCCAGAAGAATAACGCAAACGAGGGCGCGTTTCACTGTCGGGTTACAACATCGGTTCCGGCTCAATGGCGTGCGGCCTCGGTGCAGAGAGCGAAAACTTCCGCATCCGAGAGCACGCGCGGGGATTGCTTGGCGGCGTCAAGGATTCGCGTGACCGTGGCGTCGGCGGCGGGAACGCGATGCTTCTCGAGCCAGAAAAGCACATTGGACTTGCCGCTCATTGGGCCGATTTCGATTACCTGATCGAGACCGAAGAGATGCGCGGGCACTCCGCTGTAAACCGCATTGGCGAGTTCCCGATCATTTTTTCGGAAGGCTTTGATGAGCGCGGCGGCGTGCACGCCTGTTGCGGTACGGAAGGCATCATGGCCGACGACCGGATAGTTCGGGGGAATTAATGTGTGTGTGGCTTTGGCTACTTTTTCGCAGTACTCCTTGAGACGGGAAAGATCCTGGCGGATAAGTCCCATGAGGCGAAGATTGACGAGCATCAATTCCATCGGGGTGTTGCCAACGCGTTCGCCGAGAGCGTTGGCAGCGGCGTGGACCTGTTGGGCGCCAGCAGCCACGGCGGCCAAAGAATTGGCGATGGACAGTCCGCGATCGTTGTGGCCGTGCCAGTCCACGCGAATATCCTCGCCGGACGGTTTCACCACTTCATCGACGGCGAACTTCACAAGGTTGAACGCGCCGTTGGGAGTAGCGTGGCCGACGGTGTCGCAAAGGACGATGGCGCGCGCGCCGTTTCGAATGGCGGTGGAGTACAAGCGCTTGACGGTGTCGGGATCGGTTCGAATGGTGTCTTCCGTGACATACATCGAGGGGAGCCCGTTCGCAACCGCGAATTTCACGGCGTTTTCGGTGGTGCGTTCGAGGTGATCTACCGTCCAGTCTTCCACGAGGCGGCGGATGGGGCTGGAGCCGAGGAACGTCGCGGCTTCGATGGCGATGCCCACGCGCTGCGAAATCTCAACAATCGGGCGGATGTCATTTTCATGCGTGCGAGCCGCGCAGTTGGGCTTGATCTTCATCCGGTGCTTGGCGATTTCCCGGGCCAGTGCTTCCGTATGCGCATAGGCGCGCGGCCCGGCGCCGGGCAGACCGATATTGACGGCGTCAATCCCCAGCGATTCCATCAGATGCAGGATTTCGATTTTTTCTTCGATGCTGGGGTCGAAAACGGAAGGATTCTGCAAACCGTCGCGCAGTGTTTCGTCATTCATTAACACGCGCGTGCCCGCGGGAATCGCCGGCGGCGTGGCCAAGTTCCAATCGTAAATCCACTCGTTCTGTTGCAAGAAGGGCCTCGCTTCCCGCGAAATAGAATCTCTAGTTGCGGAGCGTATAGCTCTGCGGCTGCTGGGCGGGATCTGGCCGATAGAGCGTTTTGCAGAATTCGCAGCGATAAATTTCCGCTTTCGAACCGATGACCGCCGCGACTTCCTTCGGATAATCGTAGTAACGCTTCAAGTGGCCGTTGCAGAGCTTGCCCTTCTCGTCTTTTTCGTCGCAGGCACGCTGCTTGGGCTTGCGCGTTTTGACTTTAGGTGAAGCCGCGGTCTCGTCAGGCATGGAACTCCTCTCTATAATCCGTGGTCACGAAAAAAAGTTTTCATGGCGCTGCGGGCGTTGCGCAGTTTCGCGCCGATACCGCCGGAAAATTCAAATTGCAGAAATCCATCCGCGGCGCGCTCCAGATCCAATCCATAACGGTACCACCAGGGCTTCTCGCTTCCCGGCAAGCCGTCGACATCAATATATTTCGTTTGCACCATTTCGAGGAGTCCCGCCTGCCCGTGCGTGCGACCCCACCCGCTCGCCCCGCAGCCGCCGTGAGGAGCTTCTGCGATGCCAAAGTAGCTGATGGCGTCGTTCACCATGACCGCACCGGCGCGAAGCTCCCCAGCGAGCGCCATCCCACGAGATTTGTCCTTTGTCCAGATACTGGCCGCAAGCGCAAAGGGTGAATCGTTGGCCTGCGCAATCGCTTCCTGGGCATCCCTGACAATTTGAATCGCCAGGATCGGACCGAAGGTCTCTTCTTGAAACAATTTCATGCTGCTATCTACGCCCGAGATGACCGTGGGCTCGAAAAAGTTCGGGCCCAGCTCCGGTCGCGGATTGCCGCCGCACAATACGTTCGCGCCTCGCGAAACGGCATCGCGGACCAACTCACTCATGCGTTGCACATGCTGCGGCCGGATGAGCGGGCCGACGTCGGTCGCCGGGTCACTTCCCGGCCCGAGACGCAGCTTTTTCGTTTTTTCAACGCAGAGCGCGATAAATTTCTCCGCCGCAGTTTGCTCGACAAACAACCGCTCCACGGAGAGGCAGACCTGTCCACAATTCGTGTAGCCGCCCCAGACAGCCGCGCTGGAGGCCACTTCCAGGTTCGCATCCGCTAGAACAATCATAGCGTCCTTGCCGCCGAGTTCGAGCACGGAAGGAATCAATTTTTTCGCGCAAGCTTCAGCCACACGCCGCCCGGTGGCGACGCTGCCGGTGAACATGACTTTGTCCGGCGAGGCGTCGATCAATGCCTGGCCCACTTGACCGCCCCCCTGCACCACTGTGACTAGGCCTTTAGGAAAACCTGCCTTGATAAAAAGCTTTTCAATCAGTGCCCCACACTGCGGCGTGAAGTCGCTGGTCTTGCACACTACGGCGTTTCCTGCCGCGAGCGCTGGAATAATCTGGCTGACCGGGATGGCCAGTGGATAGTTCCACGAGGAAATGATGGCGATCACACCGAGTGGGTCGTAAGCGAGATAGCCGCGTTTGGCTTTCGCCGCCGTGCTGTGATGAGGAACACGCCGCATGCGCAGCGCTCTTGAGGCATTTCTAGACCAGTATTCCGCCGAATCGAGCGCCACAAAAATATCCGCAAACAGGGCTTCCACACGGGGCTTGCCCGATTCACGCACAACGGCGTCGGCCAATTCGTTGCGCGAAGCCATGATCCGTTCACGAAGCTTGCGCAATTTCGCACACCGATCGCGCATCGAAAATTTCGCCCATTCGCGCTGAGTAGTTCGCGCGCGGGCAACAATATCCGGCAGCGAGGACACCGGTGTTCCGTCGACATGCGCGAGCACTTCCCCCGTCGCTGGGTTGATGGAGGGAAGCGTGTCAATGGGGATAGCCGTAGCCGCCATAAGCGGGATTCTAACCGATTTTGAGGTGCGAAAGTGGCCGCGCGATACTGGCTCCCGCCAATACATCACTTTTCTACTGGAACGCGGCACCGCGAGGCTAGTGCTCCGATTTTGGAGTGAACAACTGCAAGTTTTCCGCCTTCCAGCGCATGGCGTCGTGGATGCGATTCCGTCCGCTGGGATGGTCGAAGAAAATCCACTCTTCGACAGGGCTAGGGCTCATCTTGCGATACTCTCCGAGATGAATGGCTCCTTGCGCAAAGCCATCGGGCTGGCGGCTGGCGTTCAGGCCGTACATATCCGCTTCGTGTTCGTTCGTGCGGATGTGCGTGTTGAAGAATGGCGTGTATACGAATCCAAGCAGCGTGCCTATGAGGAAGACAAGGGGAACGATGGCAGAATCCCCGATTCCGCGAATCTTCCAGCGTTCTCCCCAGCGCGCGAGGGCGCGCTCCAGCGACCAGTGCAGGAAAGCAAAAAAAATCACGATGACGACGGAGAAGTACAGAATGTCCTTGGCGATGTGGTGGAGAACGTAGTGCCCCATCTCATGACCCATGATCGACTCAATCTCCTCGAGAGACCCACGCCGCAAAAGATTGTCGTTCAGCGTGATGCGCATGGTTTGGCCGTAGCCGCTGACGTTGGCGCTCATGCGCGTGGTCTGGCGCGAGGCATCCATCGTGTAAACTTTTTGCGCAGGGATTCCATTCGCGCGGGCCAGGCTCAGGATGGGCTGCGTTATTTTCGGATTATCCAGGACCGTGTATTTATTGAGCAGCGGAAAGAGGAAGACCGGCGCAATCATAATGAAGAGAATCAGAAAGACGATCGATACGCTGGCACACCAAATCCACCACGTCCGTGGAAAGCGCCGAACCAGCCCGAAGAGCACCATCGCGAGAATTCCGCCGAGCACGAGGTTCACGATGAGAACGATAAGCTGGTCTCCTAGCCATGGCCCGAGAGTCTGTGTCGCCAGCCCATATTGCCGCTCGCGGTAAAAACCCTCGTAGACCGCCAAAGGAGCGCCAAGAATCGTCGTTGCTATTAGAAATTCCGTCCAATATAAGAACGTCTGCAAAGGCTTGAAACGCGTCAGGCGCTCGGCGAAATTCCTCATTGCCGCAGACCAACCGATGCTCAGAAGCAAAGTGTAAATCGCCACCCCATAGAGAAAATCCCAAAGGATTAGCCAGTACCCGCCCTCGAAGTACGCGTCCGAGTGCGTGCGCGCACTGGCAGGAATCTGCGCGAGGTACGCTTCGGTCGCGGCATCCACGTCGAAATGCTCGGAAGGCAACGCAGCGGCAGGGACTTGAATCACGTCCGGCATTACTGTGGCCGGCTTTGCGCCGGGACCGGGCGATTCCTGTGCGCGGGAGACGCTCGCGCATGCAAGCAGCGCGAGCAAGCCCAGTAAGGCGAAGATCGTCTTGCGAAATGTCATAGTCACTCCTGAGCAGACAATCGTTTTAAGAGCCACCACACCCTTGTGGCGGGCCAGGGGAAAGCTTTCAGTGTTCCCTTCGATTCAGGGCTCCAGGCAAGGTACGGAGCGGAGTCGGAAATAGTTTCCCTCGTACACGTAAAATCTCAGGGCCTGCCCAACCGCCACGCTTCTTCGTGCTCGACTTCGACCATGAAGAGGCCGTGGGGAGGCACAGTGGGGCCGGATTTGGAGCGGTCGCGCAGTTCGAACAAGCGGTCGATGTCAGCAGGTGCCAGTTTTCCGCGTCCAACGTCGAGTAAGGTCCCCACCATCTTGCGAACCATGTAGCGAAGAAAAGAGCGTCCGCGAACGGTGAAGACCAGCTCTTCGTTGTCCGGCGTGCGCACCAACTCGGCTGAATAGATTTCGCGCTCGGTGGCTCTTTCTTTGTCGTCTTCTTCGGAGCCCGTCGAAGCCGCAAACGAAGCGAAATCGTGCATGCCCACAAAGCGGGCCGCGGCATCGCGCATGGCGTCTTCATCGAGCGGAAACGGATAGTGCAGCACGTAACGCCAAATCATCGGCGGCACGATTCTTCCGCGATACAACCGGTAGCGGTACGTCTTGCCGCGGGCCGACCAGCGCGCATTAAAGTCCGGCCCGACTTCCTCAGCACCAACGATTCGAATGGCGGGAGGCAGCAGTGCGTTCAGCGCACGCTGAAAATCCTGAGCCGCCAGATGCGACTGCGTGCGAAAGCTGCCGACTTGGCCAAGCGCATGCACTCCTGCGTCGGTGCGCCCGGTGCCATGTAAAACAACCTGCTCCTGCGTGAGCCTTCGAAGCACATCCATGATTTCACCCTGAATCGTGGGCTTGCCGGTCTGAATCTGCCAGCCATGGAAATCCGTGCCGTCGTACGCGATGGTGAGCTTGAAATAGCGCATAGGGGACACGTTAGCAGTATTCAGTTTTGCGTCTTCAGCAGAGGAATAGGATTTGGCAAGTTTTTGATTGGCGCTACATGGCGCTGCGAACGAAGCGGCTCCCCGGCTTCACGGCCACGCTACCACCGCGGCAGAGCGGGCAATCTTCTTCCTCGTAGCTGGCAATGGGCAATTGAATCAGCGATTGCGTTTCCACCTCGAAATCAATCTTCCCGCCACTCCGGTCAATCAGCGCGCCGGCCGCAACGACGCGCGCGCCAGCCTCTTCCACCACGCGAATCGCCTCCTGGGTTGAGCCGCCCGTAGTCCAGACGTCTTCGACGACCAGCACATGCTGGTCGGGAGCGAGCGAGAACCCCCGTCGCAGCGTCATCATGCCGCTGGCATCCCGCTCCACAAAAAGTGCCGGGATCCCTCCGCCGGTCGAGCTCTTCTGCTCCGGCAGAGCGCGGGCCACTTCTTGCCCGATGATCAGCCCGCCCATCGCCGGTGACACGACCGCATCAATCCTCGCATCCGAAAAAAGCGCCGCCAGCGCCTGCCCCAGTTTCTCTGCAAAGCGCGGATACTGCAGCACCATCGCACACTGGACGTACGTGCCGCTGTGCAGTCCGCTGGACAGCTCAAAGTGGCCATGGCGGATAGCACCCGCCGTCTCAAACAGCTTCAGCACTTCTTCCCGTTTCAGCATGCTCTCCCGGTAACCGCTGCTAGCTCTTAACCGTCCAAATGTGAGCAGCCTAGCTGTCGTCTCATTCATTTGTCAAGGAATGGAGCCCTTGTTAGACTGCCTTTTCCGTTTCCGGCCGGCACAAAAAAAGATGAAGACCTTGTGACCGCCTTCCGAGCCAAATTACGATGGCTACCCTCGGAATGGTCCCATCTCCCGGTCGCTCTCCAGGATTCATCAATTCCTGTCGCAGCACCTCGGCCAGCTCCATGCAACAGCACGAGTTCGCAGCGCGTTCTGCGAATCCGTGAACATCAAAACGTCCCGCCGGGACAGAATCTCGAGGAGTAAAACAATCATGATGACTCTCTGGGGAACCGCCAAGCGCTTTATCCTGCAGCGCACACTTCCGTTACGCAACTCACTGGCAGGGCAAAAACCTCCGGCTGTCGCAGGCGCACGGCCCTTGCTTGCCGCTTTGCTGGCGTTCCTGCTTGCTACTGGTCCGATCTCGCCCGCTTTCGCGCAGAGTCCGGCGCAAGAACCTGCGCCAAATTCTGTCCCGTCCTCGACGATCGCTCCAGTCGCTTCCCTCGGCCTCGGCAAGCACGATTTCACAAATGGTCCACGTGCTTTCCCCGATCTGCTCAAACCCTACCAGACCATCTCCATTGAACCGCCCGAGCTTGCGAACTCGCCGAGGCTTGAACAGCTGATTCACGACGGAAAACTTATGCTCAGCCTTCAAGACACGGTCGAACTGGCGCTCGAGAACAACCTCGATATCGCCATCCAGCGATACTATCCATGGGTCGCCGATGCCAGCATCCTCAAAACCAAGGCGGGCGGCGCCGGCTACAGCACTCCCGGAGGGAGCTTCGCCTCCTCGACAGCAAACCTAAACTCATTTGCCTACGATCCCATTGTCACCAGCGGTGTGTCCATCGATGATCGCTCCACGCCAGTCAACAACCCGTTCATCTCTGGCACTGGCACAGCCAATCTCACCGGCCTAATCACTCATACGACTACATTCACGAACCAGTATTCACAAGGTTTCGAGACGGGAACGAACTTCACCGCGAGCTGGAACAACACGCGCAGCAGCTCTACTTCTTCCGCCAACTTCTTCAACCCCGCGGTGCAATCCACGCTCTCGTTCGGGTTATCTCAATCGCTGCTCAACGGCTTTGGCATTACGGTAAATACTCGCAACCTCCGCATCGCGAAAAATAACCGTCACATCGCTGATTGGGCTTTCGCGCTTCAGGCCATCACCACCATCACCAATACCATCACGGCATACTGGGAACTCGTTTACGCGCGGGCCAACGTCAAAGTCGAGGAACAGGCCGTCACCGTTTCGGAAAAGCTCTACAACGACAACAAAAAACAACTCGGCGTCGGCACGATGGCGCCGCTCGATGTTACCCGCGCCGAGTCCGAACTCGCCACCGATCGCCAAAACCTAATCGTGGCCCAAACTGTGCAGCTCCAGGACGAACAAATCCTCTTGAACGCCATCTCGAAAGACCCAATGGGCTCTAATCTGATCCATGTGGAAATCATCACCACGGACCAACCGAAGCAGCCGGAAGCAATCGAATCTGCCTCTTTCGAGGACTCCATCAAAGAAGCCTTCGCCAAGCGGCCCGACCTGCAGGAGCAGGCCCTCAATTTAAATAATGCTGGGATTGACGTGCAAGCCACGCGCAAAGCTTTGCTGCCGACGGCTACTCTCAGCGCTCAGTACAACTCCGTCGGACTCGCCGGCGATTCTCCGATCAACGGCCCTTCAACCGTGGTTAGCAGCGGCCTTCCGATCGTCGACGCCAACGGCAACCCCATCTCAGTCAATGGCGTACCCGTGTTCGAGCCACTTAAAGTCACGTCACGGACCGGCACGAATCAGGATGGCTTCACGTCGGCGCAGAGCCAGGTCTTTCACAGCAAGTTTCCGGAGTACTTCGCCCAGTTGACCTTGAATCTCCCGCTCCGCAATCGCTCGGCTCAGGCCGACAGTGCCCGCGCCTTGCTCGTCCAACGGCAGTTGGAAACCCAGTTGCAGCAATTGAAAAATGCCGCGCTCCTCGACGTGCGCAACACTTACATCGCGCTCACTCAGGACCGCGCGCAAGTGGCAGCCGCCAGCAAGGCCCGCGAACTCCAACAGCAGACTTTTGACGCCGAGCAGAAGAAATACCGGCTCGGCGCCTCCACCGTCTACAACGTCATTCTCACCCAGCGAGACCTCATCACCGCCCAGGGCACGGAACTCCGCGCGCTTGCCAACCTGGAAGAAGCCAAAGCCAATTACGAACGCGCCCTCGGCCGCACACTCGAGGTGAACCACGTCACGATCGCTGATGCCAAGTCCGGCGATGTCGAGCGTGAAACGCTCATCCCCGGAACACTCCATGGAAAGGTGGTGGGAACAGACGACCTCTTCCGGGACCAGGGACGTCGCTAGTTTCGCGGGCGGGACTGACTCTTCGCTGAACTAGTCTAATTTAGACTAGTCTGCACTAGTCTAAATTAGACTAGTTTGGACACGTCTTCAATTTTGAGCAGGCCGGTTCCGCCCCCATTCCTTCCCTGCGCATTTGCGAGTCCGCCGGCCACCTCTCGCGGCTCGTCCTTTGCCGAACCAGCCTCGCCTGCTAAACTTCCTCCTCTGCTTGTGGGTTGCCTAAAGCCTTGCAGCGGCGCTCTTAACGGGCCGTAGTGAACGCCGCCAGGTGATCGCGGTTCTGGCTCACTCCACAAGGTTTATGGGCGTGCCTGCTCCCAAACAGGCCGGCTTCGTGAAACAAATTCACTAGTTCTAGCGTTTTACAGAGTTAGGCCAAAATAAAAACGTCCCAATGGGACAGAAATATCGAGGGGGGAATATCATTATGAGAATTCTCAGGGGGACCGCTCAGGGGTCCATTCTGCTGCCGTCTGCCAAAGGGCTTGGATCCCTTGGTGCGGCTAAGCGGGTGGTTCCACAGTTGATGAGGCCGCTGCTCGCGGCCCTGTTGGCGGTTTTGCTTGTGGTGGGCCCCGTCTCGCCCGCATACGCGCAAAATGACACGCAAAATCCACCGGCGAACCCTGCTCCGGCCGCGTCCTCAACACCGCAGGGCTCGACGATTGCTCCCGTCGCATCCTTGGGCCTCGCGAAACACAGTTACAGTAAGGGCCCTCGCGTTTTTCCCAATATCTTCAAGCCCTACCAGTCCACCCGCATCGAACCTACCGTGCTCACGAATTCTCCGCGAATCGATCAGCTCATCTCCGATGGCAAGCTGCATATCAGTTTGCAGGACGCCGTAGAGCTCGCGCTGGAAAACAGCCTGGACATCGCCGTGCAACGCTACTATCCCTGGATCGCGGACGACAGCATCCTCAAGGCCAATTCCGGAAGCTTTGGATACGGCACCCCAGGTGGGGCTTTTTCCTCTTCGACTGCGAACATCAACCCGTTTTCCCAAAACATTGTGACCTTTGATCCGATTGTCACCAGCAGCGTATCGATCGCTGACGTTTCCGTGCCAGTCAACAACCCCTTTCTTTCGGGTACCGGCGTTGGCAGCCTTTCCGGCTTGAAGTCGCATTCCTCCCAGTTCAACGAGCAGTATTCACAAACTTTCGAGACCGGAACCAACTTAACTGTGAACTGGAATAACACGCGCAGCTCTTCCTCTGCTGCAAACTTTTTCAATCCCTTCGTTCAGTCCCTCCTGTCAGTCTCCTTTTCCCAGCCGCTGCTGAATGGTTTCGGCCTGGCCGTCGGCACCCGCAACATCCGCATCGCGAAAAACAATCGCAAAATTGCGGATTTGGCTTTCGCACAACAAGCCATCACCACCGTCACTAACACCATCACCGCGTACTGGGAACTGGCGTTCGCCCGCGAAAACGTCAAAGTGCAGCAGCAGGCCGTGACCGTGGCGCAAAAATTGTACGAAGACAACAAGAAGCAGCTTGAAATCGGCAGCATGGCGCCTCTGGACGTGACACGCGCTGAATCCGAAGTTGCCACCGACCGCCAGAACCTCATCTTCGCGCAGACAGTGCAGTTGCAGGATGAACAGATTCTGAAAAACGCCATTTCAAAAGATCCCCTTGCGCCAAACCTGATCAACGTTGAAATTATTACCACCGATCAGCCGAAACAGCCCGCAGCCATCGAGACGGCCTCCTTCGAGGAATCCGTCAAGGAAGCTTTCGCAAAACGCCCGGACCTTCAGGAACAAGTTCTCAATTTAAAGAATTCTGAGATTGACGTGAAGGCTACGCGCAATGCATTGCTTCCATCGCTCGCCCTCGGCGGGTTTTACCAAGCGAATGGATTGGCCGGCAACTCTCCGACCAAGGGCACTGCCACTCTAGTCAGCACCGGCATTCCCATCGTGGATGCCAACGGCAATCCGATCTCGGTCGGTGGCGTACCCATCTTTGAATCCACGGTCACCGCGCCCACTACGGGAACAAATCGTGATGGGTTCTCCACGGCGCAGAGCCAAATCTTCCACAACCAATTTCCCGAGTACGCCGCGCAGTTGACCCTCACTCTGCCGTTGCGCAACCGCTCCGCTCAGGCCGATAACGCCCGCTCCTTGCTGGTTCAGCGCCAACTCGAAACGCAAATGCAGCAATTGAGGAACACCGCCCTTCTCGACGTCCGCAACACTTACATTGCGCTGACGCAGGGTCGCGCCCAAGTGGAAGCCGCCAGCAAGGCCCGCGAACTGCAGCAGCAGACGTTTGATTCCGAGCAAAAGAAGTACCAACTCGGCGCATCCACTGTTTACCTCGTCATTCAGACGCAGCGCGACCTTATCAATGCACAAGGGCAGGAGATACGCGCTTTGGCCAATCTGGAGGAAGCCAAGGCCAATTACGAGCGCGCCGTTGGGCGAACGCTCGAAGCCAATCGTGTGACCATCGCCGATGCCAAATCGGGCGAAGTCGAACGCGACTCGCTCATTCCTGGCACTTTGCACGGACAAGTTGTCGGCACCGATAAACTTTTCTCCAACGCTGGCCAAAAATAGTTTCCCGGCATTTCCCTCTTCCCAACGGCCCGGGCACTGATGTCCGGGCCGTTCCTTTTTCCTCTCGAATCCAGCCTGGTTCTCTACTCGCGGCCTTGCAACTACCACGGGCTTGCCCCTTCTGAGCCTTTCGCATAGCATTAAACTTGGTTATGGCGCGATTCGTTTTTTCGAATCACTGCGGGGGCGATGAGCATGAGCGAACAATACAAAGGCACCACGCAGGCCGCGCCTCCTTTGGAAGCTTCCCCATCCAATCGAAAGCCCTCCCCCAAAGAACAGGCTTGGGAGAAAAACACCCTTCAACCGGCGCTGGAAAAAGGCCCCGAACGACACTCCGAATTCACCACCATTTCGGGTCATCCGATTCGCAGGCTGTACACTGAAGCGGATCTACCCCATTGGGATCCGGATCGCGATCTCGGCCTCCCCGGCGAGCCTCCCTACACCCGCGGCATTCATCCCACCATGCACCGCAGCCGCCTGTGGACTATGCGCCAGTTCGCGGGCTTCGGCACCGCCGAAGACACTAACCAGCGCTTCCGCTATCTCCTTGCGCAAGGCCAAACCGGCTTATCTACCGCCTTCGACTTGCCCACGCTGATGGGCTACGACTCCGACCACGCCCTCTCCGAGGGCGAAGTCGGCAAGTGCGGTGTAGCCATCAGTTCCCTCGCCGACATGGAAGTGCTCTTCGACAAGATCCCCCTCGCCAACGTAACCACTTCGATGACCATCAATTCGCCCGCCGCGGTCATCTGGGCGATGTATCTGGCTGTCGCCGAAAAGCAGGGCGCGGATTGGAAAACAATTTCGGGCACGCTGCAGAACGACATCCTGAAGGAATACATCGCGCAAAAGGAATACATCTATCCGCCCGAACCTTCGATGCGCCTGGTGATCGACACCTTCGAGTTCGGTGTCAAGAACACGCCGAAGTTCAACACCATTTCCATCAGTGGCTATCACATTCGCGAAGCCGGCTCGACTGCTATACAGGAACTGGCCTTCACGCTGCGCGACGGCCTGGAATATGTCGAATGGGGAATGCGCCGCGGCCTCGATATCGACCAATTTGTGCCGCAGCTTTCCTTTTTCTTCAACGCGCACAATGATTTCTTCGAGGAAATCGCCAAGTACCGCGCCGCCCGCCGCATTTGGCACAAAGCCATGGTCGAGCGCTACAAGTCCAAGAATCCTCGCTCCTGGGCGCTGCGTTTCCATACGCAGACGGCGGGTTGCTCTCTGACTGCGCAGCAGCCTTACAACAATGTCGTTCGCACCGCGATTCAAGCCCTCGCCGCCGTCCTGGGCGGCACGCAGTCGCTGCACACCAATTCGCTCGATGAAGCCTGGGCCTTGCCGACAGAGTTTGCCGCGACCATCGCCCTGCGCACGCAGCAAATCATTGCCCACGAAACCGGCGTCACTCACACCGTCGATCCCCTCGGCGGCTCCTACTTCGTCGAAACTCTCACCAACGAAGTTGAGCGCGGCGCATGGGAATACATCAATCGCATCGACGCCATGGGCGGCATGGTCGCCGCCATCGAACGCAGCTATCCGCAGCGCGAAATCGCTGAAGCCTCCTACCGCTACCAGATGGCCGTCGACAAAAAAGACAAAATCATCGTTGGCGTGAACGATTTCGTATCCGAAGAAAAGACCTTGGACGTTTTGCAGATTGACGAAACCGTCGCGCCTCGCCAAGCCGAGCGCTTGAGCAAGCTGCGCGCCGATCGCTCGCAAGCTGAAGTCACTCGCCGTCTCAACTCTCTGCGCAACGCTGCCAAAGGCAAAGACAATCTCATGCCGTTCATTTACGAAGGCGTCAAATCTTACGCCACCCTCGGCGAAATCTGCGACGCCCTCC
>Ga0137409_10003154_pt1 | contig 17513 bp, 9 predicted proteins | sample CZODoug1_16funga_FD_122059 | JGI IMG/M metagenome (GOLD analysis project Ga0137409, IMG submission 122059) | Vadose zone soil fungal communities from Angelo Coast Range Reserve, California, USA - CZODoug1_16fungal (Hybrid Assembly) | ecosystem: Environmental > Terrestrial > Soil > Vadose zone... | reverse complement strand
GGAGCGAAACGATCGCAAAGTAGTTGCGGTGTGTCGCGGGGGTCTCGGCAATCTCCTCGGCCTCGATGTTGCCCCCGACTCTGGCGCTGGTCGTGTCAATGAGCGGTGACTCGCCGATGACGGTGACGGTTTCCTCAACCCCCCCAACTGCCAGCGCCAGGTTGATGGTGAGCGTGGTTCCCACCGGCAGAATCAAGCCGCCCCGTTCCATTGTCCGAAAGCCGGGCAGCCTGGCGACAACCCTGTAACGTCCAGGGGTAAGCTGCGACGCCAGATAGGTCCCCTCCTCGCTTGTGGTCATCTCCCGGAAGATCCCCGTTTCTTCATTGGTCACGACAATCGCAACGCCCGGGAGAACCGCGCCTTGCTGATCCGTGACCTTTCCGGCAATTACTGCTGTGCCCTGCTGGGCGAGCGCCGGTACTGCCAGTGCGAAAAGCAACGTCCCGACAATCAATCCGATCCTTAATCTGGACATTCGCCGCCTCCTCTCCTGAGATGGTCCGCCTTCTTCATCCTCCGAAAAGTCAAACCGAAGCCGACTTGTGCCGTCCTGGATTGTCCGCCACAATCGTCTTCGGTAAATTGAGTGGTTGTTAGTGCCCCTTGGATTACCGAAGCTCGCCTGGTTTGTCAAGTTGTAAATCCGAGGTTGACGCAGCAGCGAATCGGCAATTACGCGAAGTTCATCGTGTCCGAGGCGGACGCGGGCGACTACATGCTCAACAGTGCGCGCAGTCCTGACTGTTGCTCATGTGGTGTCGTGTTATGGCAAGGTCGCCGAAGCGACGACGCGGTCAAACTCCAGTCGTGAGCGCACTCAGCTGGTCGGGGGTGGTATACGCGAAGAACTTACGCGGCTATTCGGTGTGAAGATCCGCGTTGGCCGTTCCACTCGCGGCTGTCCCGACTTGCGTCTCTGAAAGTCGGCGACTGCAACTACAGCTTCGGTCCCGATGCGATCGCAATCAACGATTCTCTGGGGGATCGATCCCGTCAGTACGGGGGGCTTTTTCGGTGCGGTCGTCATTTTCGATTGCGCACGCGCCTGTAGCCGCGCACTCGACGTCGGTTTGACCATCATCTTGTTAGTGTCAGCAGATCCCCCATGCCGCTATTAACTTCGCGTTGCAGCCAGGCTTTGGCCATTGTCCAGTCGCGCCTGATCGTGCCGGGTGATACGCCCAGAATTTTCGCTGTTTCTTCAATGCTTAGGCCGCCGAAAAAACGCAACTCAATCATCCTGCTTTTGCGCGGATCGATCTCAGCCAAAGTTGTGAGAGCCTCGTCTAGCGCGATAACATTGGCCGCTCGGCGGCTGGACACAGCCATATTTTCCTCGAACGACACCTTCTGTGCTCCCCCTCCGCGCTTGGCATAACAGCGGCTTCTGGCGTAATCCACCAGGATGCGGCGCATCATCTGGGCTGCTATGGCGTAGAAGTGGGCACGGTTTTGCCAATGAGCTGCTTTTTGACCAACCAGCCGGAGATACGCTTCATGAACGAGCGCAGTGGTTTGCAGTGTATGGTCGGCATTTTCGCGGCCAAGGCGTCGGCGTGCCAGGCGGCGCAGTTCCCGATAGACCAGGGGCATTAACTGGTCGAACGCCGCCTTATCACCATTGTTCCAGGCAATAAGAAGTTGAGTCACTTCCTCTGATGAACGCATCGTTGATACCGCACCGCACCCGCGAACCCCGCGAATTATAGCATGGCATTTCGGTACCACACTGCTCGACGTGCTCAAAAAATTCCGAGGATGGTGTTGGACGTTTGGCGGAAGTTTCCCGCGTATACAAGCGAAACCAGAATCAAAAACAAAGGAAGGGAGACGAAAAGTGAAACTCACCAAACGTTACGTCATACCAATGGTCGCTCTATGCATCCTGTTGGGTGCTGGTATCAGTTACGCCGAAGCTGTCATGCAGCGTCAGCAACACCACGGAAACGTGGTTACCGATTGGAATGCTATTGCGCAAAACGCGATTGTGACCGTGGGTGCTCAACCGATTCAGAGATCGCAGCTGTGGATAACGCTCGTTCATGTTGCGATCTACGACGCTGTTATGTCGATCAATGGCGGATATGAACAGTTCAAAGTTACCCCTGCCCACCTCAGACCGGCATCTCCGGAGGCTGCTGCCGTTGCAGCGGCTCACGGAGTACTCGTAAGACTCCTGCCAAGTCAGCAGGCGAGACTCGATACGGCGCGCGTGAACTCACTGGGTGCAATTCGGGATGGAAAAAAGAAAGATAATGGAATCATGATTGGCGAGGAGGTTGCTGAGCGCCTGCTGCAGATCCACAACGGTGTGATTCCGACCGTTACCTACACGCCTGGGACTGGTCCTGGAGTCTGGCAACCAACTCCGCCGGGCTTTTTGTCCGCTCTCCTTCCAGGTTTTGCGCAGGTCACTCCGTTTGCGCTGGCCAACGCCTCGCAGTTCCGCCCGGGTCCACCGCCGGCCCTGTCAAGCGCCCTGTGGGTCGACAGCTACAATAAGGTCAAAGCCTACGGTCGTGCGGACGGATCTCTTCGGACAGATTTGCAAACCGAGATCGCCTTGTTCTACACCGAGCACGCTGTCGCCCAGTTCAGTCGTGCCTTCCGGCGCTACGCGACAGAGAACGGTTTGAACGTTCGCAAAGCCGCTCGGTTCTTTGCAATTGCGAACACTTCGATTCTGGACTCTCAGATCGCCTGCTGGGACGCCAAGTACACTTATAACTTCTGGCGACCTGTCACTGCAATTCGTGCCGGTGGCGGCAATCCAGTTACGAAACTCGATCCGGACTGGATCGGTCTTGCGATCACCCCTCCACATCCTGAATATCCTGCAGCGCACGGATGCTGGACGAGCGCGACGGCCAAGATGCTCGAACACTTCAATGGAACTAACATTGTCCACTTCGAGCTTGACAGTTCTGTGACCGGCACGACTCGTGTCTTCGAAAACACTAATGACCTTCGGGCTGAAATCATCAATGCTCGTGTGTACGGCGGCATGCACTATCGATTTTCCGTTGAAACCGGCGCCGCCATCGGCGAACACGTCGCTGACTATGTCGATGCCAACTATTTCCAACGCATCGACAACGACGAAGACAGCGAGCTCGAGGGTCAGCAATAGCTGGCGCTGGATTCGTGGACTGACGAACATCGGTCGCGGGCTTTCCCCATGCTCGGACAGATCGGAAGGGCACCGGAAAGACCCGCTGCCGACGTCTCGGTCAACCGCGGTTCCCACTGTTCATTTCGCAAGGTCGATCAGGACAATATCCGAGTTCTCCCGGAGGCGGTCGAAAACAATCTGCTTTCCATCGGGCGCGATGTCGAAGGTCCGCATGGTTGCAGTGTTCGTGAGTTGAGTCAGTTGACGGGTCTTCTTCGTAGCCAAATCGAGCAGCCAAAAATCCTGTTGCGCAGTGAATCCCTGTCTGAATCCCTGCATGTATATCAAGCCCTGGCCATTAGGCAAGAAACGATACGTCGCGCCGTCTCCCGTGACATGGACTGTGGGCAGTTCGACGGAGACCCCGTCCGGATGCACGCCCTGGAGGAGGGCTTCCGCACCTGGACTCGCGCGTGTAAAGACGATAAGGTTTCCGTCGGAGGACCACACCGGATTCAATGCCGGACCCGGGGCAAGACGAAGCGGTGCGCCACCCGCGATCGGAATTTTAAATAGAGCTTCACCTTGTGCGTCGTAGCCGTCAGTCACGATCCATTTCCCATCGGGCGACCAACATGCCGTCCCACGGACGTCAATGTTCTCTGCCAGGGGTTGGAGTTCTGCTCCATCGGCAGAGACGACGTGCAAGCCTAGTTTCCCTTGCTGCCGGAATACTATCGCAACTCGGCGTCCGTCCGGCGACGCGGCTGGGAGCTCCAGCAACGCGCCATCCGTCCCCTTCCAGACTTCGGAGGCTTGCCCGTCCTGGTAGCGCCAAAGCCCGTCGCCGGCGCCGCGTGAGGACAAATAAAAAAGAGACATTCCCCCAAAGCGTGGCGCCAACGCTCGCAGCGTCGGCAGTGGAAAGGGCTTTACATCACTTTCCCCAGCCAGGCGATCTAGAATAGGTACGCTCCACAGACTCGCGCTGGGGTTGGCAACAGTTGCTACGATCCGGTGACCATCGGCACTGGCTGCCACCGATGTGTACTTTTCCACACCGAAGCTCAGCCGGCGTGTAATCTTGCGATCAACATCGAAGGCCCACAGCCATCGCCCCGAGCCATCCTCGGCCGGCGCCACGTATAACACGGTCCGCCGATCAAGCGGCGTCACGTAGGCCACGTCATTGTTGTGATACGTTAACCGCTCCGCCTGTCCGCCCGAGGACCGGATGCGCCATAGATCCATTTCATAAGTAGCCCAAATACCCCTGACGAAGTAGATCCATTCTCCATCCCGCGACCAGGCCGGATAGTGACTGTGCTCTCCCGGCCGGCCCACAAAGATCTGACGGGCGTTGGCGCCAGTGCGATCCGCAACAAAAATTGGATCACCATCCTCGCCCGTGTGATACACCAGCCGTGCACCGTCCGGAGACCAGTCGACGTTGCGCACGCTCTCTCTCAGGAAAGGCCGCGGCGTGCCGCCGATCAGTGGCAAAAGCCGCAGTCTTCTGTCGGGACTGCCGCCCAGCCAGATTTCCGACCCATCGGCGGAAAAGCCCACGCTCCTCAGCCGATTTCGTTCGTCTTGATCGTGGAGTTTGACAAAACGCCCGCTACCAATCTGGGTCAGCCAGACCTGGAATGGCCCGTCGTGGTCCGAAAGGAGAGCGACAAACTTGCCGTCCGGCGAGATGGCGGCGTCCATTTCTGCTCCCTCGAAATCGGTCAGGCGCGTGAATTGAGCATTGGCAAGCGGGTTCTCCAGAGCAGGTATCGGGCGTGTCGTCGCCCACACGGCGGCGGCCACAGCGAGTCCGACGACAGCGACCCAACGGAGCCATCTTCGGTGCGCGTTCGCCACTGTAGCTGGCGTGCCCTCGGCGACTTTATGCCGCAATGCCCGCCGCAGATCCACGACCAGATCGCGCATCGTCTGGTACCGGTCGGCCGGATCCTTTTCGAGCGCCTTATCCACCACGAGGCGCAGCTCGAACGACAGATCGTCGTTCAAAGGAGAATGTGGACGGTGGATGATATTCTGTAACAATTCAAGTTCTGTGGCGCCCTCAAATGGACGACGCCCAGTCAAAATCTCGTACAGCACGACGCCGAACGAAAAAATGTCGCTGCGCATGTCGATCACGCGTCCGGACGCCTGTTCGGGTGACATATAAGCGATCGTACCCATAATGATGCCCGGCCGCGTACGGCCTTCAGTGGCGCCTCGTGCGAGCGCGTCTGCGTCCACTCTCTCTATTAATTTTGCAAGCCCGAAGTCCGCCAACTTAGCAATGCCGTTTTTTGCCACCAGGATGTTGTCGGGCTTGATATCCCGGTGCAGAATTCCGGCCAGATGTGCAGCTGCCAATCCGTCGGCTACACCTACGAGCAAGCCGACGGACTCTCGCCAGGTGCGGTTTTTCGTCTCAGACCAGCTCTTGAGTGTTCCGCCATCGACGTACTCGGCGGCTATAAAGTGCGCGTCGTCCGCATCGCCAATCTCGTATATGGTCACGATGTGCGCATGATTGAGAGCTGAGGCGGCTTGCGCTTCCTGCTCGAAGCGGCGGACCGAGTCTTTTTGAGCAGCGAGCTCGGGCGGGAGCAGCTTGAGCGCGACTTTGCGTCGAAGCTTCTGGTCTTCAGCCAGATATACTTCGCCCATCCCGCCTTTGCCTAATTCGGAAAGAATTTGGAAGTGGCCGATCACCTGGCCGCTCTTCAGATGTTCGTGTTCTTGCACCCACTCGGCCGCAAGATCGGAAGCCGCATTGCCGATACTGCCAGTCCGTTCTTGCTGGCTTAACAACGAATCGAGTTCACGCCGCAGCTCTTCGTCGCCTGCGCACGCTTCGTCCAAGAAGGCTGCGCGCTCACCGAATTCGCGTTCGAGCGCTGCATGGAACAGAGTCTCAATCTCTCGCCAGCGCTCTTTCATCCTTCTGGCCATAGTTGGTCTCCGTTGGGTGCCTGGCTTGACCGAGGAGCGGTGCGGATTATAGCACCGGTCACGTATTCCCCTCCTTTGCAAGGAGGGGAATATACGCTCGATCCAATTTATTCCTTATTACTAATCACCCGGTCCCAGCCTGTAACATTTCCATGAGTTTCCGTGCGAGTTTGATCCGGCCTTAAGCACCCATCAGAACATCAGTTTCAGCCCAAATTGAATCTGGCGGGAACTCGTAGTTGTGCTCGTGATTTTGCCCGCCGAGGGACTGATGCTATTGCCGGAAAAAACGATCGGGTTCGGAAGACCAAAGTTTGCCCTGTTTGCAATGTTAAAGCCTTCAGCTCGGAACAGGACGCGCGTCCTTTCCGTGATTGGAATGGTCTTGAAGACCGAGAGATCAAATTCCGCCAGGCCCGGGCCATCCAGCACTCCCCGGCCCACGTCTCCCCAGGTCCCTAACGTGGGGAGGCTGAAGGCGGTCGGGTCGAACCACTGGTCTACCTTACCGATTTGCACAGGGCCCTGAAAATTTCGATTGTAGTTGGGACGGTCTGGATTGAATGTGTTGCCATTCCCGGACTGATTCGTCCCGACCAGGGGAGTCAGGGGGAAGCCGCTCAGGAGGGTCACGATGCCATTCACCTGCCAGCCGCCAGCCAGCTTGTTCGCTATGCCGTTCAACCCGTTCGCAAAGCGCTTGCCGTTACCAAAAGGCAGCTCGTAACTGAAGCTGCCACTTCCCTGATGGCGAAAGTCCAGAGCGGAGCGGCCATAGTCGCGCAAGGGGTGGCGCGGATCCATCACCGATTGGTTCTGATTCTGAGATTGGCTGCTGGCAATGCCGGAGCCGTCGTCCAGGTTTTTCGAAAAGGTGTAATTGGCCCGGAAGGTCAGCCCGCTGCTGAGTCGTTTTGTCAGATCCGTTTGCAGCGCGTTATAGCTGCTGATGCCCTCCATGTACCAGAGATACGCATTCGCCAGGTACGGATTGGGCCGCGTCCCCCGCGGAAAATACTGCGTTCCCTGCGGCACCAGAACTCCCGGTGAGCGGATGCCGCCGGCCAGGCAGCCGGCGGCATCGGAGCAAGTCTGCTGAGGAATCGTATTGGCGTCAATGTCGATGATGCTGTGGTAACCGTGAGAGCCGACATAGGCGACACGAAGAGACATGTTGCGGTTCAGTTGCTGCTCGATGGAGTAGTTCCACGAAATGACCGTGGGAGTCTTCGCGTTGACTTGAACTCCCATCGCCGATGGAGTGATGCAAGGAGCCGGAATCCCCGGCCCGCAGAACGGCGGCAGAGGCTTGCCGAGAGCGACCGGCGGCGGCAGTGCGGAATCGAATAGAGAAACATTTTGGATAGCAAACAGAGTGTTGAAGGGAGCCGTAAAGTTCATCTGGAAGCTGAGATTATCCAGTAGCGTGTAGTACATCCCAAACCCGGCCCGGATTGACGTTTTTCCATTGCTGAATGGGTCCCAGGCAATGCCGACCCGGGGACTAAAGAGCCTGGTAGCTTTGTTGTCCAGGAAAGTCGACTTGCCGATGTGGGTGGTACTCGTCACAGGATCACTGGTGAGAACCCCGTTGGCGTCCGGAACGTACTGGGGAGCCCTTCCATACTTCTCGTTCCAACCGTTCGTAAATTCGTCGCGAAGACCGGCTCGGAGGGTGAGATTGGGACGCAATTGCATAATGTCCTGAACGTACCCGGCGCCTTCCATGGACCTCCAGTACATGAAAGTACGATTGGGAGTACCCACCCAGTTGGTGGTGATCCCTTGCAAGAATGTGAGGAGGCTGGCAAAGTCTGCCTCTCCATAGTTTCGAGCCGCTGAGTTCGCATTGACCTGGATTCGCTGAAACCAGGCCCCAAAACTAAATTGGTGCTTGCCGCGGACAAGCTGCACGTCATCCGAGCCGCTGAACAGGTTTCTCGTGTTCCAAAGCCTTCCAGAAATACCGCCGCCAGCCGAAGTTATCGAATTTACCGCAGCAGCGGATGCGCCGCCGATAACGACGGGTCCCGGAGGTTTCCCCGCAAATAGGGTGATGTCCGGCGGAAGAGTAGTATCCAGGGCAGGCGAATCGAAATTGAACGACGCGCGCGAGAACCCCGCCCGGACGGTGTTCAGGAGTTGCGGGGAAAAGACGTGGGTTTCCTGCGCGCTATAGACCTGGCTGCGAAGCAACGCAATGGTTCCGAAAAATGGGTTGGTGAGAGGCGAAATGTTGTGCCCGTCGTCTACAGTAGCCGCTGTGCTGAACGTGTCTTTATTGGAAATGTTCATGTCGAATCGCGCCGTGCCGAAGTCTTCACGAATCGTCTGCACGGGATTGTTGAAGTTCTGAGCGACTCCGGTGGCCAGGCCGTTCGCAACCACTGCGGGTCCGTTAGACTCCGGCCATAGACGCATGAAACGGAGCATGCGCGAATCCAGATTGGGAACTCGAACCGGTGCATTGAGGTTCGCGCAATTTGCAGTTCGGTCAGCGGCAGAGGTATAGATCACGCCGCAGGGCAGCAAGCCCTGGCGCGCATCGTTGTCGGGAACGAAGGCGATGTTGCTGAGTCCGAGCGAATGACGGAAGCCTTCGTAGTTGCCGAAGAGGAACATCTTATCTTGTTTAATCGGGCCGCCCAGCGAGCCGCCAAATTGATTTCGCCTGAACGGAGGAAGTCGCGGATCTGTCGGTTGGGCCTTGCGGTCAAAGAAGTTCCGCGCGTCCAGGGCGCTGTTCCGTAAGAACTCAAATCCTGCGCCATGCAGTTGATTGGACCCGGACTGCGTGACCACGCTGACTTGTCCGCCGGCTCGCTTGCCGTATTCGGCCGAATAAGTATCGCTGACCACATTGAATTCACGGACGGCGTCAATGCCCAGCAGTTGCCCGCTGACGCCTCCCGGCGTGATACCGATGTTGCTGCTGCCCGTGTATTCAATTCCATTCAACAGGAAAAGGTTGTCGTATGGCCGCCGCCCGGCCACAGTGAAATAGGCCCCTTCGCCGGAGCCTACCGACGGCCCGGACTTGAGCGCCGAATAGTTGACGGCCCCGGGATTGAGAGTAATCAAGTTGTCGAAACTGCGGCCGTTGAGCGGCAGGTCTTTGACTTCTCGTTCCCCAACCAGTCCCGAAACGGACGCCGTAGTGGTATTGACCACCGACGCTTCTCCGATCACAGTCACCTGTTCCTGAACCGCTCCCACTTCGAGCTTCAGGTTCACCACTCCCTGTTCTCCAATCGCCAGGCTGACTCCGGTCTGGAGCGCCGCTTTGAAGCCAGCCAACTCCGCTTTGACTTCATATCTTCCCACCGGCAGCGACAACACCCGGTAAGTCCCCGCTTCGCCCGTACTCACCGTGCGCCCCGCTCCCGTTTCCAGGCTGGTAACGGTTACGGTGGCGCCGGGAAGAGCAGCCCCAGAGGAGTCCTCTACTCTGCCGGAAACAGACGCGGTCACCTGCGCGCGAATTGTCCCGACTGCAAAACAAATGCTGAAAAGAACACCTGCCAAAGCGTGCGTCGACAATTTTCTTTTTGAAAACATTTTGCACCCCCCTCTCGTTGGATGGAATTCTTTGGAAGAATTATACTCCCCGCTGCATTGCCTACTGGTTGACACAAGAGGTCCGGTGGCATATGGTTCTCCGCAAAGAAAAAATTGAAATCGAAAATTCCGGCTTGGGTAAGAGGGTCAAACAATGGCGACAAAGTTTTTCTCTTGCGACGGGCAGGCAATCCGGCGATTCCTCCCTTGCCTGTTTTTTGGGTTACTGGCAGTGTGTCCTTTCACTCCGGCTCTTTACGCGCAACGCGTAGGCGCCGCGATTCAGGGAACCGTGCGCGACTCCACGGGCGCAGTCATCCCCGGAGCAATGATCGCGGCGATCAGGACGGAGACGAACCTCCGGCGGACAGCCACGAGCAATGAGACCGGATTGTTTTCCATTCCGGACCTGCCTCCCGGGAAATACCGGGTCCAGGTCTCCGTCCCGGGTTTTCAGACCACGGTCGTGGAGAACATTGAGCTCGCAGTGGGGCAGGAATTCGTCTTGAATGCCGTGCTTCAGGTCGGCGCGCTCGCGGAGCAGGTGACGGTCGCGAGCGAAGTGCCGCTGGTGGATACCTCGACATCGCAAATCTCGGGCTTGGTTGCCGAACGGCAGGTTAAAGATCTGCCGCTCAACGGCCGCAGCTTCGACAACCTGATTTCACTCAACCCGGTCATGGTGAATTCAAGCGCGATGAAGCAGAACACCTCCAGCAGCAGCGGGCCGGGAAACTATTTCTCGGTTGCCGGCAGGCGTCCCGGCGAAAACATTTTCTCGTGGAACGGGGTGGAATACCCCGGCGGAACCAACGCTATTAGCTCGACTCCGGGAGGCGTGAGCGGTCAGTTGCTCGGGATTGAGGCGGTGCGGGAATTCAACATCGTCCCCAACATGGACGCGGCTGAGTTCGGCCACCGGGCCGGAGGACAGATCAGCGTCGTGACGCAATCCGGCACCAATCTCTTCCACGGCTCTGCGTACGAGTTCCTGCGCAACAGCGCCCTCGATGCGCGGAACTTCTTTGACCGCAACGTTCGGCCGACTGACCCGCGCATCCCTCCGTTCAGGCGAAATCAGTTTGGTGGTTCGGCAGGTGGACCCATACAAAAGGACAAGACGTTCATTTTTGGAAACTACGAAGGGTTCCGTCAGTTGTGGTACCTGACCAAAGTCGCCATTGTCCCAGACGCGCAGGCGCGGCAGGGACTGCTGCCGGACGCTAACGGAGTCTATCAACGGGTCCCCGACTTTAACCCAGCGGTTCTGCCGTACTTCGCCTTGTGGCCCGAGCCCAACGGACCTGGTCTGGGTGGAGGTTCAGCCTATTCCTATAACACCACTCCGAATCCGGTGCGCGAAGACTTCGGAATCGTGAAGGTCGATCGCGTCTTCTCGGATAAAGATACGTTCAACGCCGCCTATACCATTGACGACGGAGACAACGTCGGGACTGGGCAAAATTCGTTCAGCTCGGTTAGCAATAAAGAAAGAGCCCAGGTTCTCAGCCTGTCGGACACCCATATCTTCTCTCCCACGATGGTGAATAACTTCACCGCGGGATTCTCGCGCGTGTGGTTCCGATACTTTTATTCGGTATCCGTGTCGCCGGCAGGGGTAGAACCATTTGTCGCTGGAAAACCTCCGGGGCAAATCAACATTGGGGGCGCGCAGGGCAGTACCGTCATTACCCCTGCCGGTTCGGGACCTAACGCGGGACACGATCAACTCAACGTGGACAACATCTTCACCTATCAAGACACTCTTCGCATCACGAAGGGAATTCACTCCGTCGCCTTGGGAGGCTGGTTGGAACGGCTTCAGAGCACCTCCTTGAGCGGAACTTATGGGCAGGTCAACTTTCCAACGCTGTTGAGCTTCCTACAGGGCAAACCGTCGCTATTCCAGGTGACCCAGCCGGCGCCGGCGATTCCGTTCCGAGTTTGGATGGGAGCCTGGTTTGTGCAAGACGCCATGAAGCTTACGTCCAACTTCACCTTGAGCCTGGGGCTGCGTCACGAGTTTTCAAACGGCTACCATGCCAACAATAAATCGGCCGCCAGCTTCACTCAGGGAGCGAACGGGGTCCTGCTCACCCAACCCAGGATTGGCGATTCGTTGTTTACAAAAAATCGCGCCACGAGACTCTTTGGGCCGCGTGCGGCCCTGGCCTGGGACCCGTTTGGGAAAGGCCAGACGAGCATTCGCGCCGGCTTCGGCATGGCTTACAATCTGCTGGACAACATCGGTTGGTGCTGCATCAATGTTCCTCCCATTGCGGGAGCTTCGCAGATCAACAGTAATGTCCCATTCCCCTTGCAGATCGTGCCCGGAGTAACATCGCTGGCGAGCGCCACACCGGGCGGAGGCCGCCTCGGAATCCAGGCAGATCCATATACTCCAACCGTATTCAATTATCATTTTGAAATCGAGCAAGCCTTACCGGGCAACATCGGCCTCCGTGTGGGCTACATCGGATCGCACGGCTACCACGAGGTTCTCCGCGGAGATGCCAACAAGGCGTTCCCGACCATTTGCCCGGCATCGCCCTGCCCGGCGGGCCTTGAGGCTGGAACCAAGTACTTCCCAAATCCTGTGGTTCGCCGTAATCCCCAATTGGGCAGTGCGGGTATTTTCTTTACGTCCGGCATCAACAATTTCAACGGTGGCTTTGTGGACGTGAATCGCCGCTTTCGCGATGGATTGGCTTTGCGGACCAACTACACATACGGACGCAGCCTGGATAATTCCTCCGCGATTACCGGATCTCAAGCCGGCGGACAGATCGGCGTCATCATGGACACGGACGACCGCAAGCGAGATTACGGCCTGTCCGCTTTTGATGTCCGGCATCGGTTCAGCTTGAGTGGCATGTATGAATTGCCCCTTGGGAAAGGAAAGCCATTCTTGAGCGGCGTCCAGGGTGTCGCGGACAAGCTGGTGAGCGGGTGGCAGCTCAACACGATCGTCAATTTGCAGAGCGGCTTCCCCTTCACTCCCACGCTTGGGTTTAACCAGTCGCGCGATGGGGATACCAATCTTCCCGATCGCCCCAACATGGCTCCAGGTAGAACCTTGCAGGACGTCTACCTGCGGACGCCGGAACATTGGGTGGATGCTACTGCCTTCGCCCTCCCGCCGGCGGGAACCTATGGCAATGTCGGCCGCAACGTCCTGATCGGGCCCAGTCTGAAGACGGTCGATCTTTCGATGTTCAAAACCACGCGCTTGACGGAACGATCGACCTTGCAGTTTCGTGCGGAGGCTTTCAACGTCCTGAACCGGGCCAACTTTGGCATCCCCAGCCTCGTGATGCTGACCCCTTCGGGAGCTCCCGCAAGCTCAGCCGCGGCTATCACGACAACCGCCACCACGTCGCGGCAGATTCAACTCGGTTTGAAGCTGAGTTGGTGAGGAACTTCTCAGAACAGTGGGGCGACAGCCGCGGAGCGGCGTGAGAGTGTAGCCCCGGGCGCAAGCCCGGGGTTTCTGTATGTTTTTAGACGAGTCAGCACCGGAGGTGCGAAAGATTCCAGAGATTCTTACGCCCCTCCGGGGCTCAATCTCGAAGCCACACTTTACCCCGGGCTTGCGCCCGGGGCTACACTCTTCCGCCGCTGCGCGGCTGCGCGACGAATTCCAGTACTTATTACTGACAACTTCTCGAAAAGTATTTCATTCTCGCCGAAGACAACCCTGAACGCACAGCTCCAGCCGTTCCCGCAAACGATGAGCGCGTATTCGTAAGGTATTCAACGGGATCGCCAGCTCTTCTGCAAGTTGTTTGCGCCGTTCGACTTTCGCGCCCCGCTCCTGCTCGTAATATGTCAGGATCAGCCGCAGCCCTCCCAACGGAAGGCGCTTGAGACACTCGTTGAGGCACTTCAGGGCCTGTTCCTGCTCCGGATCCGGTTCCGCATGTGGGGGCGGCGGGACAAGATTGTTGAGCGCTGTCTGCTCCTGCGCACGGCTCTTACGAACCTCGAGTAAAACCAGCCGAGCCACGCCGTAACAGTAAGTGGCAGGATCCCGGATTTCGCCGTCCTGCGCGAATTTATCGATGGTTCGTCGCAGCACCTCATCGGCATGGTCTTCGGGGAACGGGCAGTCTCGCCACTCGAAAAACTTCACCAGCTTGCGGCGTATGGTTTCGTAGCGCTCGCCCGCGCGTTCGCGGTCAGAATCCAGCCGCAGAAGAAAGCGATCAAAGACTTCCTGCTCTGTGCCTGCCTTCATTCGTGGCCTCAGGCTGGGTTTGTGGACTGCCCAGGCGAAATCGGCACGAATATAGCACAGGCTAAGCAATCGCGGGATCTGGTTCGTTGAACATCTCGAGCTGGCGGAATCCGGGTGCCTTGATATTAAACAAAAGCGTCCTCGGCTGCCGGATTGCCAATTCGAGCGCTGCGGCGGCGCGCTGGCGCTGGCGATTGGCTCGCAGCACTTCAGCCGCCCACTCCTCGGTAATCGGTTTCCCCAACAAGTATCTGGTGTCGCTCTGGAATTGGTCTGCGTGGTCGTTCCACCAGCTTTGGATCAATACCGGGGCAGGCCAGGTAAGATTCTCATCCGGGTCGCTTGCTACATTTTCGTTCGCGGGGTTGTCATCCGGGCCTGCGTCGAATCCTTCGGGAGGCCCGGCGTCAAGATGCTCTTTAACGATGTCTACACCAGTAATAAGGATGAACGCTTCACCGGCCACACGAGCCAGGGTGGGCTGGCTCATCTGCTGAATCAGCCAGGCAATGAGTTCCGGATCGCCCAGGGCGCCGGCGCCCGCGATTGCCAGCCGCAGTTTGCTCGCGTTTTGCGACAGGTGCTGCTGCCATGCCTTCGCAGGGCCGAACTCCATGCGTCGCATGGCGACTTCCAGGGCATCTTCCGAAAACCGGCCGCCCGAATCTGAAATGGCCTTCAGTGTTCTGATCGCCCTGGGAGTGCCGTTGCGCAATGCGCTGGACCAGGCTCCGGCAAATCGAACGGCCTCGTCCTCGGAATCAAGATAAAGCTCTGCAGCTTCGAGTAAATCACCGCGCCCCAGTTCCCCGGCGGCGCGGAGTGCCCGGGCTTTCAAGAAGGGGTCGGTGGCATCCATGGCTTCCAGTAGAGCAGGTCCTGGATACTCGCGGTGAATCGCCGCCGCCGCGATGCCAACCCACCGGATTGCCGGCACCCCGGCGGCGAGGAATTTGTTGATGTAAGGTCTTACTTGCGCGAGAGGCAGCCAGCCCAGGCTCGCCGCAAGTCCGCGCGACAGGTTCGATGTGGTCGTCGCCAGGCCCACTACTTGTTGTATTCGGGCTTCGTTTCCACTCGAGATCGCAACGACGGCGCTCGTGAAGACTCCCGCCGCTCCTTCTGTTTCCAACAACCCTTCGCAAAGCTTCCATCCGAAGTCCTCGGCTAAACGGAGTCCATCAAGGTTGGCGTCCAGGCGATAGTCCAACTTCACCAGATCGCGCAAAGAATAATGCGGGGCGCAAACGGCCTGTTGCCGGAGACTGGCCAGAAAAACGGCTTCCTGGGCATGTTGTTCAACGATGGATGGAATGGCGGGCAAAAGGACTCCTTCCCTGAGAGACGGCTCTTCACCGGAGGTGCATGACCTGGAGCGGGTACGTAAATTGATGAAGAACCTGTGCCCAATTAATCACTGCCGCATAACAATCGTCGTCACACAGAAACACGTCGGGGAACGCCTGCTCGATCGTGCGGGAATCGAGGAGAAATGCGGGTTCGGGTACAGCCGCCGATTGTTTGGGATGCATATCGTCGCTCGGATAACCCCCCAGCAACATCAGCCACGTCCATGTCTCGAGTGCCGCAAACACGATTGCCGCGGTGGCGTCATCGGGCTCAGCGGCAAAAATGAGATGGACATAACGGTCACGGCTTGACCGGGTCGGCGTTTCATAATTGAGATCAAAAGGGATTGGCTGGTAGGGACTGGGATACGCGAGCCCCTTCAGATCGATTAGCGCGTCGTCCGGGCCAGCAGCGATGGGGGAAATGGTTTTCATTGAGATGCTGTTCAGAAGTCGCGCGCGCAGAATGTTGGTTAAAACGCGGTACGCACCCGGATCGATGTTCCGGAAAAGTACGCGCCAGGTCTGCTTGCTCGCCGGCAAATCTACTTCTTTTTTCAATAACTCCGCACCGGATTGCCAGGGTGGTGTCGTAGAGTTCGTGAACATCCCTCGACGGGCTGCGTCCACAAAAGCCTGCACTGGATCGGGGAGCGTCAACTCGTTTTCCGGAGGGGGACCCTGGAGGTTATCTTTGAAGTTATGAACATCTTCGCCCTCGATGGAGATCAGCACTTCTTGTTCGTTCCGGTCCATCACTTGGAAATCGAGCGCAGGTTCGGCCAGCATCGTCCTACCCCTTTTCTGTCACTGTAGCGGCGGTCTATGACCGCCGGCGGTCATAGACCGCCGCTACAGTTATTGGTACTCTTTGTCAAACGCATTGAGCCAGTCGTTCGTTTCGGTTTGCATGAACCAGCCACCCATGCCAGGAATATCGGCAATTCGAATTGGTCGAAGAACCTTTGCCACCCGCCGGTAGGGTTCTACGAAATCGCGATGGCCGAGGTCGCCCAGTTGCGGAGACGGTCCGGCTTGAATCGCCACGCCGTGTTCGACTTCATGCATGCTGATGGGCAAATCGTCTCCCAATAAAGTTCGAACGCGGGATCGGCCACCAATGAGATCGAGGGTCTTGTCACAAACCAGGTTGAGCCAGTTGGCGCGTTCGATCAATGGAACGAACTCCGAAAGTTTGGGCTCATAGCGCAAAATTCGCGACTGGACCGCGGCGCCGGCGAATCCCAGTCCTGGATAACGCAGAACCAGTGAGGCCAACGCTTTTTCCGCAGGATCGAAAAGAGAAGACCGGGCGGGCTGCATGTAGTGGTTGAGCGCATAACCGCAATGGCCGGTGAAATCGGAGCCGGCTTTCACCAGTGAGAAATCCAGAATCCAGTCTCGTGTCGCTGCCGGTTCGGCCAGGGGATGATCCAGCGGCAAGGTCACGCGTAATTGCGAGCCGGGGTGTGGCAGTTTGCTCTTTTTTTCTTCGTAAGTGATCTTCCATTGGGCCCTCGTTTTGGGAGTCACATCCTCGGAAGGGCGACGGAAGATACTGAGCTCAATCGTGCTGGAGCTGACGCTTTCGTTTGGATCGCTCTCGGACAATGTAATGTAATAGGTGAGCTTACCTGCGCGCGGCTTGGTGAACCACGTTGGAACCATCGATTCACCACGCTCGTTGAGCTTTTTGAACCCGGTCATACTTTCAGCCTGGTAGTAAGTGATGCGGCTGCCAAGGGCCGAGCGGGCACGGTTATAAAAATCCAGAATGCCGGCGTCGTCGGTTGTGTCAAGGAACAGCACGAATTCCAGACAGGGCACGACAATGGAGACTGTTTCGCCAGCCTTGATGTGGAAACCGGACCAGTCGATTGTTTGAAGCATAAGCAAAATCTCAAGGAATGCCGAAAGCCGGCACCAACCCACCAAGAGGTGCCGTGACAGGGGCAGGGGCACCAAACGGCACCATGACCGGGTTTATACCTGGAATCATGATACGGTTCAAACCTGGTGCGAATTCCGGTACGTAAACCTCCTGCGGTTTCGGGTCCGCGTCGCATTTGCACTTATCTGGGTTGAGGTTAAGATCCTGATATTCTCGCTTGCCCGGATTCTGATCTTCGTTCATCTGGTTTTGATCCTGGCGCTGGGTATTGCCGCTGCGGGGACTTCTGCGGTTGGAAAAACTGTCGCCCTCGAATTTATTATCTCCCGCGACGGGTTTGCCACCGATCTCGATAGTCCAGTCGGGAACGCGGTAAGGAGGGGCGCCCAGGTTCTTAATGTAGCC
>Ga0137409_10001308_pt1 | contig 17518 bp, 18 predicted proteins | sample CZODoug1_16funga_FD_122059 | JGI IMG/M metagenome (GOLD analysis project Ga0137409, IMG submission 122059) | Vadose zone soil fungal communities from Angelo Coast Range Reserve, California, USA - CZODoug1_16fungal (Hybrid Assembly) | ecosystem: Environmental > Terrestrial > Soil > Vadose zone... | reverse complement strand
ACCTGTCCCTTGAATTGAGAGGTCGTATTTCGGGCCAGCACGTGGAGTTCCTGAAAACGCGCCAACTCAGTGATAATGTCTTCTGTCAACCCATCGCTGAAATACTCGTCGTTCGCGTCGCCGCTCATGTTGGTGAATGGCAGTACGGCAATTGATGGACCCGACGGCATGGCAAGCACTACGTCCGCTCCCGTCTTGGTTTTCGAGCCCCGGGGGTGATAAGCGTTCCACGGGCTCCACACGAGAAGCACAACAGCAACGACCGCCGTCCCGATGATCGCCCCGGCGAGTCTCAGTGCGGTCAATTTCGCGGCGATAGGATGGGGCCAGAGAGAAAGCTCCTGGGTCTTTACACGGTACGCCCGCACTGGCTTGGCGATGTTCTTAACCTGTTGCCCGCCGATAAACTTGAATTGGAGTGGAAGCTTGCCTTCGACTTGGTCATAGGCAGTGCCGGAGAGGCAGATACCGCCGGGCTCTGCCAGCGCCTGAAGCCGCGCAGCGACGTTGACCCCATCGCCGTAGATCGTCCCGTCCTCTTGCTCGATCACATCGCCGAGGTTGATGCCGATGCGAAACGGCATGCGCCGATGCTCGGCGAACTGACGGTTGCCCCTGGCGAGTTCGTACTGTACTTCGACCGCGCATTCCACCGCTTCCACCGCACTAGGAAACTCTGCCAGAATGCTGTCGCCGGCGGTGTCGATCAATCGCCCGCCGTGGGCTTCGATGCGCTTGCGAAAAAGGGTACGTGCGTCGTTAAGTAAGCGCAGCGTGGCCCCCTCGTCGTCGGCCATGAGCTTGGAATAGCCGGCGGCGTCGGCGGCAAGGATGGCGGCGAGTTTGCGCTTAGTGCTCACCTATAGATCCCGTCTTTGGAAACGATCCAAACGCAAGACCTCCCTTAGGTTCTACCCGGCGTTCGTGGCTACGTTAGAGCAAAAGACGCAGGGAGGCCAATGTCCGCTTTGGGCCATCGCCTAACTGGTCCGGCCGCCCTTCACGAACTCGAGCGAAGTTCGAAACAGGGGAAGATCCTTTTCGTATTCGGCCACTTCGGCGTAATTGATCTGAATCCACTCCCGTGTGCTTGTCACGCCACGAGGCTGAAACGGGACAACGTTGTTCCTTGAGAACTGTAGTTCGGTCGCAGTGCCAGCGGGCAGGCGCAGTCCGACGCCATCGCCGCTGATGCAGGCGAACATCTTGTCGCTGACGAAGTAGGCGTCAAGGCCGTTGATTTTTCTTGCACTGACGCCAGGGAGCTGGAGAAGCAGAGCGTCGATCTGTGCCTTGCGGCTGGACTTAGTGGTGTCGGTATTCAAAGCGGCTTCGCAGGGGTGGTCATGGACAGAGCGATTGAATCATATACGCACAATCAGGCTATGCGCCGGTGAGATCGTTCTTGAAGACGGCACCGTCAGGATGCTCGGGTGCACGGACTGCGACGAGCTATTCCGATAATTCACGTCTAGGACGCAAGCGCCAGGTCAGAGAGGAGCCGCTACGCTACTTGCTTCCCGACTCTCTACCTCATTGCTCCGCCGCGCGCTAGTTGATCCTGGGGAGGCCGGCGCTGGCAAGTCGCGCCACGCCTGTGTTCACGCTGAGTATCCGACTGGTGTGAGCATGATTGGCTTCCCGTTGGAGTGTCAGGTCAAGACAGGAGCCTCTTAAGACATGAGGGCTCTTCTCTGAGATCCGCCGGAAGCCCGGCTAGCCTTCGGGCTTCCGGCCGCGGCCATAGACCAGCATCATCACCACGATCATCGTGCCGTAGACAATCTGTCGTGTTGATTCCGGGATCTGCATCACCGAGAGGACACTCTCCAAGACAGTGATCAGAATGACCCCGGCTACCGTGCCGAGATAGGTTCCGCTCCCGCCTAGAATGCTGGTGCCGCCGAGAACGACGGCCGCGATCGCCGGCAGCAGATACGGATCACCCATCGCCTGGTAGGCTTTGCCGGCGTAGCCGGCCAGCAGTGCACCGGCAAAGGCCGAGCAGGCACCGCTCGCCACGAACGCGGCGATCAAGATCGCGCGTGTGTTGATACCGGACAGATAGGTGACGCGCTCGCTGTTGCCCGTGGCGTAGACGTAGCGTCCGAACGGCGTCCGGTGCAGGGCCACCACGACGAGCACACCGACCATCGCCCACACGATGACGGCATTGGGCACTTGAAAGGTGTTGCGCACGGCGAGCCATTGCAGGATCGGCGTTGCGCGATCGGGCGGCGCGTTGCCGCCGGTGTACATGACGACTATGCCCTGAACGACCGCGTTCATACCGAGCGTGAATACCATCGAGGGGATGCGCAGGAAGGCAACACCTAGTCCGTTGGCAAGCCCAACCAAACCTCCGCACACGAGCGCAAACGGCAGACCTAGCGCTGTCCAGGACCCACCCCACCAGCCGGCGGCCGCGGTCGCAGCGATGCCGCCGATCGTGACGACCCAAGGGATCGACAAGTCGATTTGCCCGAGCAGGATAGTCAACATGAGACCGCTTGCAACGATCCCGAGAAACGACGCCACTTGCAGTTGCTGCAACAAGTAGAGGACTGACGGCGGATGCCGGTTGTATATGCTGCCGAGAATGATGAGGACGACGATGAAACCGAACGCGACGAGAACCGGCCGATCGACAGCCTTCAGACCCCGCGTCATCGGGCGGCACCGAGGAATTGCAGTCGGTTGGGCGCGCGCAGAACACGAATCGCACCCAGGCTGACGGCCCCGAGCAGGATCAGGCCTTGGATAAACGGTTGCATCAGCGGCTGGATGTCGAAGACGAAGAGCAAGTCGCTGACGGTCCGCAAGACGAACGCACCGAAGATCGAGCCAATCGCGCCCCCAGCCCCACCCATCAGCGATGTGCCGCCGATCACAACGGCTGCAATGGAACTTAGCGTGTACGTCCCGCCGCCGGAAACGCTGGCATCACTCGACAGCGTCATTGCAGTGAGGAGAATGCCGCCGAAGGCGGCGAGCAAGCCGGCGAGCACGTATGCCGTTAATCGCGATCGTCGAACAGCGATGCCTGTCATATACGCAGCCATTTCTGACGAACCGATCGCGTAGCAGCCGCGGCCAGTCATGGATAGTTGAAACGGCACCCACACGACGAGCACGACCGCCACCAGGATCACGAGCGTCGTCGGGACGATGCCGAAAAACTGATTCGTCAGCGCACTGGCGAGCGTCGCGTCTATCGATCCGCCTGGCACCGGGCGAATAGTCAATGCGAGGCCGTAGTAGACGGCGCCGGTCGCGAGCGTCGCAATGATCGGTTGCAGCCGGCCGTAGACGACAAGGGCGCCGTTGATCGCCCCGCAAACCACGCCGCTCAACAGAACCACCACGACCCCAACGGCTACCATCCACGGCGGGCCGCTCAAGACGGCCGACGCAATGCAATTGGTCAACACGAAGATCATACCGACCGAAAGATCGATGCCGCCGGTCAGAACGGGAATCGTCTGCGCCATGGCGACCAGCGCCAGCAGCACACCCTTGTTCGCAACGGCAGTCGCCAACCCCATCTTCAGCCCTACGCCGTTTTTGATGACATAGATGCAGAACATGGAGAGAAACAGAGCCAACGCGAATAGGGCGCGGCCATTGCGAGAGAGCCAGAGCCGCAACCCGTTCAACCGGTCGCCTCCCCCAAAGTGATCTCCTTTTCTGGCAGATTGAGCGCTGCCGTAACAATATTCCGCTCGGTTAGTTCGTCGCCTGCGAGCTCACGGACGATCCGCCCCTCGTAGAGGATCACGACCCGGTCGCAACAGCCGATGAGCTCGGCGTAATCGGTGCTGTAGAAGACGATCCCTTTGCCCGAATCCGTCAGCTGCCGCAGCAGCGCGTAGATCTCCTGCTTGGTGCCGACGTCGATGCCGCGAGTCGGGTCATTGAGCAGAACCAAACGTGCATCGGTCAGCAGCCACTTGGCGATCACAACTTTCTGTTGGTTCCCGCCGGACAATGTACCAACAGGAACGTGTGCACCGCTGGTGCGGATCGAAAGCGTCCGGAAGGCGTCATCAACCGCGCGCATTTCTGCCCGCGCGCTGATGAAGCCGCTACGGGCAAACCGATTGAGGCTAGCGAGCGAGATGTTGTCGCGCACGGTGAGCGGCAAGACCAGCCCGTCGGTCTTGCGGTCCTCAGGGATGAGCGCCATGCCCACTGACCGGTGTTTGGCCTCGCGCGGGCTGTTGATGCGCTTGGGCACCCCGTCGATCTTGATCCTTGCGTCGACTCCGCGAAGCACACCGAACAGCGCTAGCAGGAGCTCGCGCTGACCCTGCCCGTCCAGGCCGCCGACACCAACAATCTCGCCCTTCCTGACTTTCAGATCAATGCCCGCGAGCCGGCTGCCCCATTTCAAATTTTCGACCTCGAGGATCGGCGGATCCGCAACCGCATGCGGTGTCTTGTCTGGATAAACGTCCTTGTAGTCGCGGCCGATCATGAGCTTGACGATCTCGTCGCCGCTTCTGTTGCCCTTAGAGAAGGACTCGACGTGCCTGCCGTTGCGGAAGACGGAGCATTCGTCGGCGAAAGCGGTGATCTCGCGCATGCGGTGAGAGATGTAGACGATCGCCAGCCCCTCTGCGCGAAGTTGGGCCAAGATTGTGTAGATTCGCTCCACGTCGGCAACAGTCAGCGCGGAGGTGGCCTCATCCAGAATCAGCAGTCTCGGGGAACGTCCCAGCGCTCTTGCGATCTCGATCAGCTGGCGGCGGGACAGGGGAAGATTGCGCGTCAACTCGTCAGGGTGGACGTCTGCGCAATGCACGCGGGCAAGCAAGGCTTCGGCCCGGCGTCGCTGGGCGTGTCGGTCGATCAACCCGAAGCGGCGCGGCGGCTCCGGCGCGCAGATGTTCTCGGCGACGGTGAAATCGGGTATCAGCGACAGTTCCTGGAAGATGCATACGACGCCGGAACGCCCTGCGTCTGCGGTGCCGTTGAAACGGACCGGTTTACCTTCGAGCGCCATGGTTCCCGAATCGGGCTGGACCACGCCGCTCATGATCTTGATGAGCGTCGACTTGCCCGCACCGTTTTCGCCGAGCACCGCATGAATTTTGCCGCGGTCGACCGTCAGGCTTACGTCGTCAAGCGCCGTGACGCCCCCATAGCGTTTGCTGATGCGGTCCATACGCCAAAACGGCACAACGGGGCCGGTCTGCGTCATTCGACTGTTTGCAGCAACTCCCATCGTTAAGGCCACCGGCGCGGGGGGCCGGTGGCCTTCAATTGCAGCGCCAAGCCCGGCCTATTGATCGGCCTTGGTCTTCGATATGATTTGATCCGCTCCGATATTGACCTTGCATGCCGGGAAAGTGTTGTTGGTGTAGAAACTGTCCGGCTGGTCGGGAAAATAATTGACCCCGGCCTTAAGGCTCTCGGTGTCGCTGTAGGGAATCGGCACGGAGATGAACTGTGGCAAAACGTTCCCCTTGGCAGCGGCGATCGCTGTTTTGAGGGCGATGGCCACGAGGCTGGGTACCTGGCCGGCTGAAGCACAAGTCAGCCCCTTGTCTTTGAACTGCACGCAAAGCTTTTTGAAGCCGTTCTCCGCCTGGCCTGCTATTGGAATGAAAGGATGCTTGGTGTCGATCAGTGCGTGCACCAGGCCTGGCGTCCCGTCTTGGACATAGCCCCCTGCGAATTTACCGTGGACGGCGATTGCGTCGGCCGCAACCTTGTGGGTAATCCCCTCGTCCCACTTGCCACGGACCTCGACGTATTCCCAAGTACCGCCTGCATCCATCGCCTTGCGGAAGCCATCATGCCGGTCCTGGTCGACGGAAGTACCGGCAATGCCCCTGACCTCCAGGATTTTGCCGCGGTGGCTGGGAATATGTTTCACCAGGTATTCACCGGCGAGTCGGCCGATGTCGGCCTGCGATTCGTTCACCATGATGACTTTGTCAGAATTGACGACCACGTCAAACGGGACCAGCACCACGTTGGCCGCGGCTGCGCGCTCGATCACAGGGCCATATGACGTCGAGTTGTTGGCGATCATCACGACCGCGTCGTAGCCAGCGTTGATGAACTGATCAATTGCGCCGATCTGCGCGGGCACGTCTTCACCAACGCTGACTACCTTGAACGCTGCCACGTCGGGCTTCACGTCGGGAAGCTCGACGTAGGCCTTGGCGGTCTGCACCATCTGGATGCGCCATGCGTTGCCAACGTAGCCGTTGACGAGGGCAATCTTAAACGGTCCCTTCTTCGTTGGGTACTTCAGATATTTCACGCTGGAATCCCGGGGTGCAAAGCATCCTGGGTCGAATCCCGGTCCTTTGACTTCCTCAGGACCTGCCATTGCACTGACGGCGACAGATGCCCCTAGGGCAACAGCACACAATGCACTGAATCGTTCAGCAAGCGCCCGCATTTTGATCGCCATGTCGTTCTCCTTTTTTTGGGATGATCCATCATTCCTGCGTTCACCACATCACACTATACGACGACGACAATCGCGTCAATAATAGGGACTCCCTGGTGCGCACGAGAGCACGTGCTCCGGAAAACTTAGTCAGGCTCCTCTGCTCCAACTGCTCGACCGCGGCCGGGCTGTGGCATGCGGACATTGTCTGTCAGATAGAGTCGCGACTACTACAGATTGGGTGATTGGGTGATTGGGTGATTGGGTGATTGAGTGAAAATCCCTTAATCACATAATCACTGAATCACTGAATCACTGAATCACCGAATCCCGGAATCCCCTAATCACAGAATCACTGAATCCCTTCATCACTGAATCCCTGAATCCCTGAATCACTGAATCACTCAATCACTCAATCGCTTAATCGCTGAATCACTGCTTCGCCCCTTCCCCGGCTATAATGGCGCGCCCGCAAACCGCGGAAGTTCCGCAACCCCATGCTCGAAGCCAGCCAGATCGAGTGCGTCCGTGGCAACCGACGCCTTTTCCGCGACCTGTCCTTCCGGCTCGAGGCGCATCAGGCGCTGCGCGTCCGCGGGGAAAACGGGTCCGGCAAGACCAGTCTGCTGAGAATCATTGCCGGGTTGTCGCCGGCTGAATCGGGCCGCGTGTCATGGAACGATGGCAACATCCGTGCGCTCGGCGAGGACTATCTGCGCGATCTGCTGTTTCTCGGACATTCCAACGGCCTGAAGGACGATCTCTCGCCGGTTGAGAACCTGCGCTACGCACTGGTCCTGGCGGGAGCGGGAGCCGATGAGCCGGCGTTGCGCGCGGCGCTGGCCGAACAGGGCCTGGCTGCGATCGCCGACCTGCCGGTAAAACTGCTGTCGCACGGACAAAAGCGGCGAGTGGCGCTGGCGCGCCTGTCGTTTTCCGCGCAGAAGCCGCTGTGGATCCTGGATGAACCCTTCATTGCCCTGGATTCGGCGTCGGTGGAGCGGCTGGCGAGAACGATCACGAGTCAGTTGCAGCGCGGCGGCATGGTGATGTTTACCACCCATCAGGAAGTCGAGCTTCCCGGCACGGCAATGCGTACCGTCGAGCTGGGGGTTCATTAATTGGGGGGTTCCCTGATCGCCGCCTGCCATGCGGTGGTGGCGCGTGATCTGCTGATCGCGTTGCGCCATCGTAGCGACGTCCTGACCACATTTTTCTTTTTCGTCATCGTGGTCAGCCTGTTTCCGCTGGGCGTGGGACCCGAGCCGGACACGCTGCGCGAGATCGCGCCGGGGGTGGTCTGGGTCGCGGCACTGCTGGCCGCGATGTTGTCGCTGGCGCGCATGTTCGGTGCCGACTACGCCGACGGCACCCTCGAGCAACTGGTGCTGACGCCGCAGCCGCTGGTGGTCCTGGTGATGGCGAAAGTTACGGCACACTGGTTGACGACCGGCTTGCCGCTGGTGCTGATCGCGCCGGTGCTGGGTTTGCAGTTCGATCTGCCCGCCGATGCGTTGGCGACGCTGTTGTTGTCGCTGCTGATCGGAACGCCTGCGTTGTCGCTGATCGGCGCGGTGGGCACCGCGTTGACCCTGGGCGTGCGCGGCGCCGCGGCGCTAACCGCGTTGTTGGTATTGCCGCTTTACGTGCCGGTACTGATCTTCGGTGCCGGCGCCGTGGCCGCCACCGCGGCCGGGACGGGCGCGGCAGGGCATCTGTCGCTACTGGGTGCGATGCTGTTGATCGCTCTGGTATTCGCGCCCTGGGCGACCGCGATTGCTTTAAGGATTTCTCTGGAATAGGAACGTGGCCATCAACTGGTTCAAGTATTCGTCTCCGCAGACTTTCTACCCCCTGGCCGGAAAAATGGTGCCGTGGTTCATGGTGCCGGCAGCCGTTCTGGGAGTGGCCGGGCTTTACATCGGTTTATTCGTCGCGCCTACCGATTTTCAGCAGGGCGAGGCCTACCGGGTCATTTTCATCCATGTGCCGGCGGCGTGGATGTCGATGTTCATCTATGTGGTGATGGCGTTCTGGGCAGGAATCGGGCTGGCGTTCAATACGCGGCTGTCATCGATGATGGCGCACGCGCTCGCGCCCACCGGCGCATTGATGACTTTCATTGCGCTGTGGACGGGCTCGTTATGGGGCAGACCGACCTGGGGTACCTGGTGGGTTTGGGATGCCAGGCTGACTTCAGAACTGATCCTGCTGTTCCTGTATATCGGTTACATGTCGCTGGCCGCGGCAATCGACGATCCGCGCCGGGCCGACAAGGCTTCGGCAGTCCTGGCGCTGGTCGGGGTGGTCAATATCCCGATCATCTATTTTTCGGTGCAGTGGTGGAACACGCTGCACCAGGGCGCATCGGTGAGCATCAGCCGCGCCCCCAGCATGGCAGCCATCATGCTGGTGGGCATGCTGGTGATGGTGTTCGCGTTCTGGGCCTATTCGATCGCGGCGGCGCTGATGCGGGTGCGGATCATGATCCTGGAGCGCGAACGCAATTCCGCCTGGCTGCGCGAACTGGGACGTTAAGGCTCTTACCACAGAGACACAGAGGCACGGAGGACAGCAAACATGACGCCTTACCAACACGATGGCGGAAAAGAGAAGGGGTTCGAGCAGATGTGAAGTGCCTTGGTTCCTCTAGAATTATTTTTCCACCTTTTTTTCTATGTCTCTGTGTCTCTGTGCCTCTGTGGTGAGTTCGTCGTTTGAAAGGAATGGATCATGCAGTGGGGTAGTGTTTCCGAATTTTTCGCCATGGGCGGATACGCCCTGTACGTCTGGGGCTCGTATCTGGTGACCGCCGTCCTCATCGGGCTCGAAGTCGCGACATTGGTCCGCCATGGCCGAACTCTGCGGGCCCGCGCCGGTCGTATTGCAGGACCCGAATCCGACTGATCGTTCATGAAGCCCCGTCACAAGCGCATGGCATTGATCGCCGCCGGCCTTGCCGCGTTGGGAATCGCGCTGGCGCTGATTCTCCAGGCGTTCCAGAGTAATCTGGTGTTCTTCTTCACGCCCACGCAGGTGGCCGCCCACGAAGCCCCGCGAGGAAGGAACTTTCGCATCGGCGGGCTGGTGGAACAGGGCAGCGTGCAGCGCCAGCCCGACGGCTTAACGGTGCGCTTCGTGGTCACGGACACTGCGAAGAGCGTTGCGGTGGTCTATTCCGGTATCCTTCCCGACCTGTTCCGCGAGGGCAAGGGCGTGGTCGCGCAGGGCAAGCTCGGCGCGGACGGGGTGTTCAGCGCTTCGGAGGTGCTGGCGAAGCACGACCAAAACTACATGCCGCCCGAAGCGGCCGACGCAGTCGAGCGCGCGCACAAGGCGATGCAGGAATCGAAAAAGACGCTGGTCGAAAAACAGTGACAGGTGACAAGTGACGAGTGACAAGAGACGCATGAACCGCTCTACGGAAAGCGTTGTGCGCAAAGCCTACGTACAGTCGTCCAATCGATTGTCGCGCTGTCACGTCGTGACTCGATTTCTGGAATTGGGTTACTTGTTATTACTCGTCACCCGTCACTCGTCACCCGTCACCGCCCCATGATTCCAGAGCTCGGACAGTTCGCACTCATCATCGCGCTTTGCATCGCCCTCGTGCAGGGGGTGTTGCCGATCGTCGGCGCGGCGCGCGGAGATGTTGCATGGATGAACCTGGCCCGCCCCGCGGCGCAAGGCCAGTTCGTATTCGTCGCCATCGCTTTCGGATGCCTGGCCTATTCGTTCGTCACCAACGATTTTTCGGTTCTCAACGTCGTCAACAATTCCAACTCCAGCCTGCCGTGGTACTACCGCTTCGCCGCGACCTGGGGAAGCCACGAAGGCTCGTTGCTGCTGTGGGTGCTGATGCTTACGACGTGGATGGTGGCGGTGACGCTGTTCAGCCGCCATCTGCCGCTTGAAATGGTGTCGCGCATTCTCGGCGTGATGGCGCTCATCTCGGTCGGCTTCCTGCTGTTCATGCTGCTCACCTCGAACCCGTTCGAGCGCCTGCTGCCTGCCGCGCCCGATGGGCGCGACCTGAATCCGCTGCTGCAGGATCCCGGAATGGTCATTCACCCGCCGATGTTGTACATGGGCTACGTCGGCTTTTCGGTCGCTTTCGCGTTTGCCGTCGCTGCGTTGCTCGGTGGCCAGCTCGACGCGACCTGGGCCAGGTGGTCGCGTCCCTGGACCACTATGGCCTGGGTGTTCCTCACCATCGGCATTGCATTGGGGAGCGGGTGGGCGTACTACGAACTCGGGTGGGGCGGCTGGTGGTTCTGGGATCCCGTGGAGAACGCGTCCTTCATGCCGTGGCTGCTGGGAACGGCACTGATTCACTCGCTAGCCGTGACCGAGAAGCGCGGCGGCTTCAAGGTCTGGACTGTGCTGCTGGCGATCATGACTTTCTCGCTGTCATTGCTGGGTACGTTCCTGGTGCGTTCGGGCGTGCTTACTTCGGTGCACGCGTTCGCCACCGATCCGGCACGCGGCGTTTTTATCCTCGCATTTCTGGTGGTGGTGATCGGCGCCTCGCTCACGTTGTTTGCCTGGCGGGCACCCAAAGTCGGCCTCGGCGGCAGGTTCGATTTCGTTTCGCGCGAGTCGGCGCTGCTGGCCAACAACCTGTTTCTGATCGTAGCGGCCGCGTCAGTGCTGCTGGGCACGCTTTATCCGCTGTTCCTCGATGCCCTCGGACTAGGCAAGATCTCGGTTGGCCCGCCTTACTTCGATTCCGTGTTCGTTCCTCTGATGGCGCCGGCGATCTTCCTGATGGGCGTGGGCCCGCTGGCAAAATGGAAACGCGCCGAATTGCCCGATCTTGCGCACCGCCTCAAGTGGGCGCTCGTGGTTGCGCTGGTCACTGCATTGCTTCTTCCCTTCACCATGGGCAAGTGGACGCCGATGATTGCGTTCGGGCTGCTGCTGGCGTTGTGGGTGGCGATCTCCGGCGTGGTCAATCTGTGGCAGCGCGTGTCGCAACTACGCACCTCCAATGGCCTCGGCACGGGCGCGCAATTGAGGGGCCTGCCGCGCGGTTACTATGGAATGCTGCTGGCACATGCGGGAGTGGCAGTATTCATTGCCGGCGTCACGCTGGTAAAGGGGTACGAAGTCGAGAAGGACGTGCGCATGCGGGCCGGGGACACCGTGGAAGTTGGCGGGTACACGTTCCGCCTCGACGGCTTCGTGCAGGTGCCCGGGCCGAACTACGAGGCCACCCGCGGCCTGGTCTCGGTACTGAAGAACGGCGAGCGCGTGGGCACCATGTTCCCGGAAAAACGCCTGTATCGCGTGCAGCAGATGCCGATGACCGAGGCGGCGATCGACCCCGGCTTTACCCGTGACCTGTACGTCTCGCTCGGCGAACCCGTCGGCAACGATGCCTGGGTGGTGCGTATTTACCACAAGCCGTTCGTGGACTGGATCTGGGGCGGCGCATTCCTGATGGCACTGGGCGGAGTTCTGGCAATCACCGACCGCCGTTACCGCCTGGCGCGCAAAGAGGAGCGCGAGGTGTCTGCGGCTGCCAGCGTTGTAATAGCCTGATCGATTGGTCTGCCATTCACCATTCACCGTTCACCGTTTACCAGTTTTAAGTGAAACGCTTTCTTGTCCCCCTTGGAATCTTTCTGGTTCTTTCGGTCTTCCTGGCTGTCGGTCTGAAGCTGGACCCGCGCGAAGTGCCTTCGCCGCTGATCGACAAGCCGGCGCCGCCATTTCAGCTCGCCCAGTTGCGGGATCCCGGCAAGACGCTTGGCCCAGGGGATCTCAAGGGCAAAGTGTGGATTTTCAACGTCTGGGCCTCCTGGTGTGTCGCTTGCCTGCAGGAGCATCCGCTGCTGGTGGAACTGTCGCGCCAGAACCTGGTGCCGATCTATGGCTTGAATTACAAGGACGGTCGCGACAACGCGTTGAAATGGCTGGACACGCACGGCAACCCGTACACGCTGTCGGCGATGGATGCCGATGGACGGGTGGGCATTGACTACGGCGTTTACGGCGTGCCGGAAACCTACGTCATCGACAAGAACGGGGTCATCCGCTTCAAACAGATCGGACCGGTAACGCCGAAAGTGCTCGAGGAAAAGATCCTGCCGCTGGTAAGGAAGTTGCAGGGATGAAGCGCATTATTGCAGTCCTGCTGATGGTGCTGGCGCTGCCTGCCTACGCCAATGAGGCTGCGCCCGCGGCGCAGGACCCGGTACTGGAGCAACGGGTGATGCGTCTGACCTCGGAGTTACGCTGTCTGGTTTGCCAGAACCAGTCGCTGGCGGATTCCCACGCCGACCTTGCGATCGATCTCAAGAACCAGGTGCGCAGCCAGATGCAGGCCGGCAAGAGCGATGCCGAGATCCGCGAGTTCATGGTAGCGCGCTACGGCGACTTCGTCCTCTACAGGCCTCCGCTCAAATCCACCACGGCGTTGCTGTGGGCCGGGCCGTTCCTGCTGCTGGCCGCCGGCGGCCTGGCGCTGGGATTCTACCTGCGGCGCCGGCGCAAACGCCTTACCGAAAGTGAGCTGACACCGGAACAACGTGCCCGCGCCGAAGCGCTGCTGCATGCCCGGCGGGAGGGTCAGACCCGATGACAGCCTTCATCGTCAGCGCCGCTGTTCTTCTGCTGCTTGCCGTTGCGATCGTACTGCGGCCGTTGCTCAAAAGCGGGGCCGGCACGGGAGTCGCGCGTGATAAAGCGAATTTCGAAATCTATCGCGACCAGTTGGCTGAACTGGAAAACGATCTCGAATCCGGCGTGCTGGGCGCCGAACAGTTCGACCAGGCGAAAGCCGACCTCGATCGCCGCGTGCTCGAGGAAGCGGCGAGACCCGCCGAAGGCGTGACGCTCGCGCGTAGCGGGCGCGCCGCGCCGATCGCGGTCGGCGTGCTGATTCCGCTGGCCGCCGTGCTGCTGTATCTGCAGTTCGGCACGCTGGAGGGCCTGCAAGTCACGCAGCACGCGGCAGGCGATGTGTCTTCCATGACCGCTGAACGTTTCCAGGAGATGACGGAAAAACTGGCGGCGCGCATGCGCGAGAAGCCGGACGACGCCGAAGGCTGGATGATGCTCGGCCGCGCGTACCGGGCGCTGGAGCGCTTCGATGAAGCGGCCGATGCACTCGGGAAGGCGGTGGCGCTTAACCCTGGCAATGCGGATCTGCTCGCGGACCTGGCCGAAACGCTGGCGCTCAGGAGCGGACGTACGCTCGCGGGTGAACCGACCAAGCTGCTCGAGCGCGCGCTCAAGCTCGATCCGGACAACGACAAGGCGCTCGCGCTTTCCGGCAGCGCCGCGTTCGAGCGCAAGGACTACAAGGCGGCGATCCGCCACTGGGAAGCGTTGCTGAAACGTCCTAAAGTGAGCGGCGAGCTGGCGCAGGCGCTCAGTGCCGGGATCGCCGAGGCAAGGGCGCTGTCGGCGGGAAAGAAGACCGTGGCGGCGAAACCCGCGCCGGGGCGAGTCAGCGGCATCGTCACGCTCGACTCCGCGTTGCGGGCGCGGGCGGCACCGGAGGATACCGTGTTCGTATACGCGCGCGCGGCGCAGGGACCGCGCATGCCGCTGGCGATCGTAAAAGTGCAGGTGAAGGATCTGCCGTACAATTTTTCGCTCGACGATTCGATGGCGATGATGCCGGAGATGAAGTTGTCGGCGTTCACCGAAGTCATCGTCGGCGCGCGCGTGTCGAAATCGGGCAGCGCCAAGCCGGCGGCGGGTGATCTGGAAGGCGCGAGCGCCAAGGTCAGCCCGGGCGCAGACGGAGTCACGGTGGCAATCAACCAGGTGGTCAGGTAAGACAATGCGAACGGCGCAGCTGCTGATGGCGATTGCGATGGTTCTCGCCGGTGCGTCGGTCCCGACGCTTGCGCAGGCGCCGGCCAAGGTCCAGCTCAAGCCGGAGGTCGAAGAGTTCATCGGCCAAATGGTGAGGCAGAACCAGTTCGAATACGCGGCACTGCGCCAGGTATTCGCACAGCTCAAGGCGCACGACGGCGTGGTCAAAGCGATCAACGCCCCGGTGACGGCGAAACCCTGGCATGAGTTCAGGGACATATTTGTCTCGCCGATGCGCATCAGCGGCGGCCTCGAATTCTGGCAGCAGCACGCCGACCTGCTGGCGCGCGCTCGCGATGTCTATGGCGTGCCCGAGGAGATCGTCGTCGCTATCATCGGCGTGGAGACCATCTATGGGCGGCGGCTCGGGTCGTTCCGCGTCATCGATGCGCTCTACACCCTGGGCTTCGAGATGAGCGAACGCGCGACCTTTTTCCGCGGAGAAATGGAGCAGTTCCTGTTGCTCGCTCGGGAAAACTCGCTCGATCCGCTTGGAGTAAAGGGGTCGTTTGCCGGTGCGATGGGGATGCCGCAGTTCATTCCCACCAGTTACCGCAGGTTCGCGGTGGATTTCGACGGCGATGGCAAAATAAATCTGTGGGACAGCGCGGCCGACGTGATCGGCAGCGTGGCCAACTATCTGCATCATTTCGGCTGGGTCTGGCGCCAGCCGGTCACGGTGCCGGCCAGGATCAGCGGAACGCAGTTCAAGGAAGTCCTGGAAGCCGGACTGAAGCCGCAACTGACCTTACAGCAGTTGCAGCCGAAGGGCGTGGAAGCAACCGAGGAGCTTCCGCCCGATCTCCAGGCCGGGCTCTTCTCCCTCGATCTCGCCCAGGGCCAGGAATACTGGCTGTCACTCAATAACTTCTACGTCATCACCCGTTATAACCGCAGCAAGAACTACGCGATGGCGGTGTACCAGCTTGCCAAGGCAATTGCCAGCGAACGCGAGAACGCGACTGCGACGCAGGCCACCGTAGACCGCTGAAACGGGGCCGCAAACCGCAATCGGCCATCATCCGGCGTTTGTCCGCCGGCGTGAGTGCTACGGGCCAATCTTGACTCACTGTGGCGCGGCGCGTTGCGACCGAGGTGATCAGAGAGTAGTGTAGCGACACCGCCCGTCAATCCCGCCTCGGGGGAGGAGGTCAGCATGGGCCGCACGCACTGTCAGCGCGGGATCCGTCTCGGCAAACCTTGCGGCCAGGGATTTTCAGCCTGGCAGGAAGGCGCGCGCGCGAATTGCGTCAGCGCACTCCCCGAATACCCCAATCCATCTAACAAGTTCGTTTCGCATGTTGCATCGCTTGCCGGCATCCATCGGCAACTGCGTATATTGGCCGTGCGTGCTTTGCCCTGAGGAGAACGCAGTTATGAATCGTCACGGCCGTTTTCTTGCCGATCGAAGTATTTCCGTCGAAACCACGTACGCAAAGCCATGGGACCGGCGGGAATTCGTGAGAGGCATGGCCGCACTGGCCGGGTCCGCTGGGTTGCTCGGCTACGACATGAAGCCGGCCGCCGCAGAACCGCCGCCCGAGACCACGAGGATTCGGTTGGCCCAGATCCCCGGTATCTGTGTCGCGCCTCAGTACGTCGCCGGGGAACTCCTGCGGGGCGAGGGCTTTACTGACGTGCAATATGTCAAGGTCGCGTCCGGAGCGATGTACAAATCGTTCGGTGCCGGTGACATCGACATCAGCATGGCATTTGTCGCGCCGTTCATCATGGAGGTGGACGTGGGAAATCCGCTCGTGCTCCTTGCCGGCGTACATGTCGGTTGCTTTGAACTGTTCGGAACCGATCGCGTGCACGCCATCAGCGACCTCAAGGGAAAAACGGTCGCAATACCCGAGTTGGGATCGCCCCACCATATTTTCCTTGCCAGCATGGCCTCTTATGTGGGCCTGAATCCTGACCGGGACATCAAATTCGTTACGCGGACGCCGGCGGAATCGATAAAGCTCCTGGCCGAGAAGAAGATTGACGCATTGATGGGCTTTCCACCGCTTCCGCAGGAAATGCGGGCGAAGAAGATCGGCCACGTGGTCGTGAGCAGCGGGACAGACCGTCCCTGGGCGCAGTACTTTTGCTGCACGGTTGCCGGACATCGCGAGTTCGTCCGTAAGCAGCCGGTTGCAACCAAGCGGGCACTGCGTGCAATTCTGAAGGCGACCAATCTTTGTGCAAGCGAACCCGAACGGGCCGCCAGGTTGATCGCCCAAAAGGGGTACAGCTACGAGTACGCGCTACAAACAATGAACGAGATCCCGTACGACAAATGGCGGGAATACGACCCCGAAGACGCGGTGCGTTTCTACGCGCTGCGACTCCAGGAGGTCGGAATGATCAAGTCGAGCCCGCAAAAGATCATCGCCCAAGGCACCGACTGGCGTTTCCTGAACGAGTTGAAGAAAGAACTCAAAGCGTAAATAAACCTTTCGAGCGGATAAAAGAAACTCTCATGATCGATTCGCGACTACCTGCATTGAGCAGACGAGGATTCCTTGCCCATACGGCTGCAGTGGGTGCGGCGTCTCTGCTTCCGCGCATTGCCTCGGCAGAAACTCCGCCCGAAATCACTCGCATTCGCTTCATGCATGTTCCTTCGATCTGCACCGCTCCGCAGTATGTTGCCGAACAGCTACTCAGATCGGAAGGCTTCTCCGAGATCAGTTACGTGCGACCTGCAAGCACTGCCGGGTTCGCCGAATCCGTTAGTGACGGTTGGGCGGATTTCGGCATCAAAACTGCGCCGTACTTGATCCCGCAGCTGGATGCCGAACGGCGGATCGTAGTGCTTGCAGGACTTCACGCAGGTTGTTACGAGCTTTTCGTCAGCGAAAAAATTCGTGATATCAGCGATCTGAAAGGAAAGACATTTGCGGTGAGCGAGTTCAACTCATCCGAGCACATCTTTATCTCCAGCATGCTGGCGTACGTGGGCATGGACCCGCGCAACGATCTGCGCTGGCTTACGGCCCGAACAACCGCCAATGCGATGCAGTCGTTCGTGCAAGGAAAGGCAGACGCATTCCTTGCTTTCCCTCCGGAGCCGCAGGAATTGCGTGCAATGAAAATCGGGCGCGTGATGCTCGATACCACGCTTGATCGGCCTTGGTCGCAGTATTTCTGCTGCATGGTGTTCGCCAATCGTGAATTCGTGGAACGTAACCCCATTGCCACCAAGCGAACCTTGCGGGCAATTCTCAAGGCTGCCGATATCTGCGCGGGAGACCCCGAATCTGCCGCTCGCTATCTGGTAACGAAAGGCTACGA
>Ga0137409_10003152_pt1 | contig 17520 bp, 12 predicted proteins | sample CZODoug1_16funga_FD_122059 | JGI IMG/M metagenome (GOLD analysis project Ga0137409, IMG submission 122059) | Vadose zone soil fungal communities from Angelo Coast Range Reserve, California, USA - CZODoug1_16fungal (Hybrid Assembly) | ecosystem: Environmental > Terrestrial > Soil > Vadose zone... | reverse complement strand
TATAGAACCAGCGACCAAATTGATTTCACGCCCCGTAAGAGCGGAATGTTCTGCCGCCCATAAATGGGCTTACGACGCGTGGAATCCATTATTCGTAGCTATAGATATTTCGTCCCTACGGGACTTTTAGTACAAGCTAGTCCCTGACGCGTCAAAGACACTGACCAAGCGAATGAGGTGAAGTGGGTTGTTCGGTCAAAGCGGCACGCTTCTTTTCAGTCCGGTTGCGCTTCGATCTCGAAACGGCAGCAGGTGTGACTAGCTTTACCCGAGACATCGCCGCGTCAAAATCCTCCGGTTTCATCTGGTGGTATTCCAACTCTACTTTCTCTCGCTCCGCTTTTGAGAGCTTGGCGTACCTGCCGCGCACCAACTCTTCCAAATCAGCGCGTTTGTATTCAGGCCGGCCCCAATCAGTGAGTTCTGAGTTAGCCTTCTTCATCGACCCTTCTATGCGGCTTGGTTTATTTCGTCGGGGTGCAGCGTGAAGTATTCACGGACTTCCAAATTCATCCGGTCTATTTCCGCCAGGTAACCCCCAGCCGACAGTCGGTAATTCTGCGGATTCGTCTCGACCTGACGAAGCCTTTCGACCTGCTGCTGAAAGTGACGAATTCGCTCCAGCGTTGCTTCAAGTTCCTGATCGTTTTTAATCATCAGTAGTCACCTCAACAATTCCCCGTCTTGAGCGATCTCGTTTGATCTGCCAATGTTCCAGTGCCGCCTGTTCCTGTGCCGTTAAACCAGAGAACTGTGAAAGGTGGAATGCCGGGACCGCTGACATTCATACGATCAAACAAGGCTCCAGATGATACCGAATCAACAGTGATCGTGCTGCCCGAGGAAGATGCGACGTGAAAAGTAGCCCCGACTGATGCTATTCTTGAAACATTATATTCGAGGCGGTTTGACCCTACGGCAGCTCCTATGGTCGGGAACACGATACCATTGGTACTAAAGCCCACTTGAACGCTTGCGTTACCGGTCCAATCCAGAACCCAAGGAATAAAACCCTTGATCGCAATCGATCCTGTCGCAGACATTGAGTTGCTGACAACCCATGACGTACCGCTATCCGAAACAATCCGCGTCCCGTTGGTGATCCCCGTCCCACTAAGCGTCTGCCCAATAAACAGCGGATCGCCGGTAACCGAGCCACTGACGGTTAGTGCCGTGCCCGTGATGCTCCCGGTGAAGCTGGACTCTTTTCCGAGATAATAAATAGCCCCGTTCGAGTTCCACGCCGACCACTCGACCGTGTAGTCCCCCACCGGGAGCGGCGGGATGGTCACGGTGAAATACTCCCGCCCCGAATCGAACACACCATCCACCGGGAACGCCTGCTGGGTCGGTCCATGATTGATGCTGAACACCACCGAATCGACGATCGCCTCGGAGATCGAGTCGCCGAAGAAGTAGTGGTAGGGATTCTGATTGCCCAGCGCAACCTCGAGCGCCCTCCCGCGGAAGGTGATCGGAGTTCCCGCCGTGGTGCGGTACTGGTCGGAATCGGGAGCCACCGCCGCCCGCGATTCCAATAAATCGGGTTTCCCGTTGTTGTCCCGGTCCCACCATCCGATCTGCCCCTGCGTGAAGAGGCACGCCTCGTCCGGATAGTTGCCCTTCATGACGCAATGAACGGAGGAGCCGCAGTAGCCGTCCGTGGGGACCACCGAGTTGGAGTTCGGGACGTTCAAGTAGCCGGTCGTGAGCACGCAGGACCACCAGCCGCTCGAAGGGATGTGCTCGTCCAGCGCCCAGAAGATGTGGGCCATCTCGTGCTCGATGTAGGAATCGAGGGTAGCTCCGCCGAGCGCCACGCCCGCGTTCTTCACCGGCGTGACGAAATACGGCCCTCCCAGGCGCGCGTGCGAGAACAGCCCGTCCGGGAAGGTTCCCGTGGAGCTGGAGTCGTCCTGCACCGCGATGAGGAGCGCGGCCCATTGCGCTCCCTGGCGCGAGCGGGCGCGATTGGCGGCGTCGTACGCGAGCGTGATCACGTCGCTCTTGTATCCCAGGTATCCCATGAGCACGTCCTGGATCCAGTTGTCCTCCTCGGCGACGGTCCGGCGGATCGGCTCGTACTTGGTCGCGAGCCCGAAGTGCGCCTCGATCGCGAACGTGAGCGGCACGCCCCGCGTGGACGCGAAGGAGCTCCACCTGGCCAGACCCCGCACCGCCGAGCGCACGACGGAGTCGCGCAGCGCCGGGGTCCAGTCGTAGAGATTGGGATCGAGGCTGCCGTCGCTCTCCGGAAAGAGGATCGAGACCGCGACCCTGCCGATCATGAACTCGCTGGTGTCGAACCATCGCGCTCCGAACGGCAGCCCGTACACGGTCGCGGCGCGTTCCATCCGGTGCGTGGTGGAGGGCTGAAGCAAGGGCGGCAGCGCGTCGGATGTCCCCTGGAAGAAGAGGTCGCTCGCCCCGGAAGCGCTCGGTGACCGGGACCGTCCCGACGCGACGCGTGGGTCGGGGGCGGGTCCGGGCTCGCCGCGGAAGCGGAAGCCCATGGGAAGAGTGGCACGGACTCTTCCCGTCTCGCGCACGTAATAGAGGTGGGGCGGAATCGCCACCGCGACCTCGAGCCCGGCGCGCCGCAGCCGGTCGAGGATGGAAGCGGGGTCGCCGGCTACGTCGTACCAGACGGCCCGCAACCCGGCGGGAGCCGGCGAGCACACGAGGGAGGCCGCAAGGGCTGCCTGTGCCTCGGCGTCCCTGGGGACGGCGGCTGATGCGGTCGTCGCTTCCGCGAAAGGACACGCGGCGCCCGAACCCAGAGCGGCCCACAGGAGGACCGGCCCGAGCGCGGCTCTACCGAATCCGCACGAGACGAATCGCATGCCGCTCCCCTCCTGATTCCGCGACCAGCCAGTACACGCCGCTCGATACCTCCCGCCCGTTTCTGTCCGAGCCGTTCCAGCGCAGGACGATCCTGCCTCCCGAGGCCTCTCCATCATAGAGGTGCCTGACCACCCTGCCCTGAACGTCCAGGATGGTCGCGCGCACGTGGGAGCTCCGGTCCGCCGGCACCTCGATCGGAATCCCCATGACTCCCGAGAAGGGGTTGGGCATCGCGGGCCCGACCCGCATCCGGGCCGGAGGCGCGGGAGGCGGGTCCGGTGGCGGCGCCGGAAGGTCGTCGACCGCGGTGGGCGTGAGCTCCATCACCCTCGAGAGAATGTCCGAGCCGCTCGAGATGGAACGGAGGTCGGTCCAGACGAAGAACGCGTGCCCCGCGGCATCGAGCGCGGCCGCGGGCTCGAACTGATCCGCCTGCCCGGGATCCTGGTCCACCCGGACCGCGCCGCTCACGGGGTTCACGCCCGATTGCATCACCCGCATCCAGATACTCCAGTTTCCGTCCCGCCTCTCCTGCCAGGTGATCGCGGACCGTGTATCGACGAGCGCGATCGAGGGATGCGACCGCGCCGCGTCGATACTGGGATCTCCCATCTCGATCACCGGTCCGAGCGGCACCCGGTTGGAAGTGAGCGTCAGCTGGTAGACCTCGCTCTGACCCGAGGGCTTCACCCCTTGCCACACGACCTCCACTCTCCCGTCCACGGGCGAAGCCGCGAGTTTTGGATCCTGCTTCGGCCCGCCGAACGCCGCGGCCACCTCGGTAGGGGGTCCGTCGGGATCGAGCGTGGACGTGAGGTGCGCCAGCCAGAGCCTCTGATCGGCGGACGCTCCGTCCGCGTAGAGGAGCCAGTAGCCTCCGTTGAATCCATCGGTCTCGAGATCGAATCCCAGCGGCGAATCGGCCGGAGCCACGGAGAGAAGCGGGTGGTTCTGCCCCAGCCGAATCCCCGCTTCGCTCAGCCTCTGGCCGTAGATCCGAGGCACCGGCTCGCGCGAATCGATCCAGGCCACGGCGAACACACCGGCACGCGACACCACCACCGGGTTGGCCTGCGCGCTCTGCAGGGAATCGCTGATCCAGAACGAGGCCGCCGGGCCGTTTCCCCGCGTGAGAAAGAGAAATCCCCGGATCTCCCCCGCGTCCGAATCGCGCGTCACCTGGGCCGCCAGGAGGGCGACGCCGCTTTGCGCGACCGCCGCGTTGCTCGCGACGGCACGGGTGGTCGTCGTCTCCGAATAGATCAGCGTGTTCGTTCCCTCGCGCCCGCCGTTCGTGGCCACCCATTGCGAGAAAAGATCGTTGCTGCTGTTCCTGCGGTCCATCCACGTGAGCAGGTATTCTCCGGTGCCGTGCCCCAGGCGGGGCGCCCACTGATCGTTCCGCGCGGCGTCGTCATTCAGCTGCGTATCGAATCCTCTGCGCGTGCCGTTGGGGAGGATCGAGATCGCGTAGACGTCCGGCGCTCCGTTGCGGGAGTCCTCCCAGGCGGCGAGGAACGCGTCGCGGCCGTCCCATACCGCGCTCGGAGTTCCTTGCCTTCCGAGCGTGCTGGAATTCACGCGAAAGTTGGCGCCCGGAATCGAGGCGTCGTAAGGCACCCTCGCGCACCGCACGTTCGCGTCCAGCCCCAGGCCGTCGCGCTGATCCTCCCAGAAGAGGTACGCGCCGTCGGGTCCGGGTGCTCCCCGCACGTTCTTCTGATTCCGGCCCAGCCCGTCGTCATTCACTTTCACGTTCCCGCCGATCGGCGCGCGCGTGGGACCGAACCTCTGGGCAAAGACGTCCCCGGGATCGATGGAGGTGCCCAGGTGCCGGTCGATCCAGGCGACCACGAATCCCCGGGTTGGATCGGCGATCACGGCAGGGGAAGCGGCCTGCTGCGGGGAGAAGGAGTTGATCCGGAAGTTCGTCCCGATCATGGCTCCCGTGGAGTCGATCCACTGTCCGTAGATATCGAAGGTAGTGGATAAGGAGCCTCCTGCCCGGCCATCCAGCCACGCCACGAGCGACAGGCCGTTTCCGTCGGTGGCGACCGCCGGCTCCCCTTGAAAGCTCCCGCCAGGAACCGTATCCGGCGAGACGATGAAATTGGGACCCAGGGGTCCGCCGCTCACGTTTCGAAACGACCCGTAGATGTCGGAATGCGAGGCTCGTTGGTCCCCCCAAACGACAAGGTATTGGTTGGCCCCCACTGCCGAGACGCGAGGGGTCCGCTGCTCGCCGACGCCCACGTCGTCGTTGATGCGGAGGTTCGGCGTGGTGCGGAAACCCAGCGAATCCAGCGCGGCGCTGTAGACGTCCGGGTTCCCACCGCGGCTGTCCTCCCAGACACAGAGCATCGTGCCGGAGGGACTGGAGGCGATGTCCGGAAGGCCCTGGGTCGCCGGGGCCGAGTCGTCGTTGATGCGGCGGTTCACGGTGGAGCCGAGCGCCTGTGGATCGCGGATGGTCATGGCATAGATGTCGTAGTCGATGAAATTGTCGGGACCGTTCCTCCCGTCCGACCAGGCCACGACGAGGGCGCCGGTGATGCCGCGGGCCGGGCGTGGCGCGAACTGGGACCGCGGGAGGCGGTCGTCGTTGATGAGCTGTTCGTCCTGGGCGAGCGCGGCAGGGGGATGAATCGCGGCGGCCGCGAGCAGCACCACGGCGATACCGCAGTGCCACGCAGCTCGAAGCAGGGTCGAAGAAGCCGGGAGTGGAGCGCGGCCGGACCGAGACGCCACGAATGCTCTCTTCCTTCCGGCGCGACGCGGGGGGCGGCGCTTACACTTGAAGCGCGGGGACCGTGACCTCGGGATACGTGGCGAGCACGTCGTAGACCTCACGCATGATCGCCTGCAGCCGTTCCTTGCTGACCGCCTCGAAGCGCACCACGAGCACGGGCTGTGTATTGGACGCCCGAATCAACGCCCAGCCGTCGCCGAACTGCACGCGCGCGCCGTCGATGTCGATGACCTCGTACTGCCGGGCGAAATGCTCGCGAACCGCATTCACGATAGCAAATTTACGCTCATCCGTACAGTCGAGGCGGAGCTCGGGCGTGGAGACATAGCGCGACTGCGGCAGCGCATCGACCATCGCCGAGAGCTTCGTTTCGGTCGCCGCCAGGATGCGAAGCAGCCTCCCCGCGGCGTAGAGCGCGTCGTCGTATCCCGCGAATTCGTCCGCGAAGAACATGTGCCCCGACATCTCGCCGCCCAGAGGCGCCTTCGTCTCGCGCATCTTGGCCTTGATGAGGGAGTGCCCGGCCTTCCACATCACCGGCTCCCCGCCCTTCTCGCGAATCCACTCCACCAGTCCCTGAGAGCACTTGACCTCGAAGATGATCGGCTCGCCGGGGTGCTTGACCAGGACGTCGGTCGCGTACAGCGCCAGAAGCTGGTCTCCGTAGAGGAGCCGGCCCTTCTCGTCGACCGCGCCGACCCGGTCGGCGTCACCGTCGAATCCGATTCCCAGGTCGGCCCGGGTCTCGAGCACGCGCTGCTGCAAGGAGCGCATGAGTGCGGGAACGGTGGGATCGGGCAGGTGGTTCGGGAAACGCCCGTCCGGCTCGGCGAAGATGGCATCCACCTCGCACCCGATCTTGCGGAGGAACTCCGGGCCCGCGATGCTGGCCGCCCCGTTTCCGGGATCGACGACCACGCGAAGCTTCCGCTTCAGCTTGATGCGGGAGACGAGGTCGCTCAGGTACTCCTTGTCGATCGACCGCTCCTCGACGGTTCCTCGCGTCGGGAGCACGCCTGCGGAGACCGCCCGCAGCCGGAGGTCCTGGATCTCCTCCCCATGAAGCGAGTTGATCCCGTCGCTCAGCTTGAGCCCGTTGTATTCGATGGGATTGTGGCTCCCGGTGACCATCACGCCGCCGTCCGCCTTGAAATGAAGAATGGCGAAGTAGAGCGCCGGCGTCGGCACCTGACCCACGTCGATCACGTGAGCTCCCTGATCCAGGAGGCCCTGGACGAGGGCGTTCCGAATGCGGGGAGAGGAGAGCCGCACGTCGCGGCCCACCGCGATCACCTTCTTCCCGCGCTCGCTCATGCGCTGCGCGAACGCGTGTCCGACCGCGCGCACGGCTTCGTTGGTGAGCTCGCGGTCGGCAAGTCCGCGGATGTCGTATTCCCGAAAGATCTGCGGATTCACCGGGCTCATTTGGAATCCTTGTGTCGAAGGTACGCGTCGACGAAGGGGTCCAGGTCGCCGTCCATGACGCGCTGGACGTCCCGGATCTCGAGATCGGTGCGGTGGTCCTTGACCAGGGTGTACGGGTGGAAGACGTAGGAGCGGATCTGGCTTCCCCAGGAGATGTCCTTCTTCCCGCCCGTCAGCGTCTCCCGCTTCTTCATGTCCTCCTCGATCTTCAGGGCGTAGAGGCGCGCCTTGAGAATCTTCATCGCGGAGTCCCGGTTCCGGTGCTGGGAGCGCTCGTTCTGGCACGTGACCACCATTCCGCTCGGGATGTGGGTGATCCGGATCGCCGACTCGGTCTTGTTCACGTGCTGCCCGCCCGCCCCGCTCGCGCGATAGGTGTCGATGCGCAGGTCGCTCTCCGGAATCTGCAGATCGCCATTCCCCTCGGCCAGCGGATAGACGAACACGGAAGCGAAGGAGGTGTGCCGGCGGTGATTGGCATCGTAGGGCGAGATCCGGACCAGCCGGTGCACGCCGCGCTCCGCCTTGAGGTAGCCGTACGCGAAGGGGGCGTCCACCTCGATCGTGGCGTCCTTGATTCCCGCCTCTTCCCCCTGCTGGAGGTCGAGCACCTGGGAAGGAAACCCCCGGCGCTCGAGGTAGCGGGTGTACATGCGGAAGAGCATCTCCGCCCAGTCCTGGGATTCGGTGCCGCCCGCGCCGGGATGAATGGTGAGGATGGCGCCGTGCGTGTCGCTCTCCTCGGAGAGGAGGCTCTGCAGCTCGAGCGCCTGGATCCTGGGCAGGAGGTCCTTCGACTGGCGGTCCAGCTCGGCCGCGAGCGACTCGTCGGGCTCCTGCTCGACGAGCGCGATCAGCCCCTCGGCGTCCTTGACCTCGCGCTCCAGATCGCGATAGGGCCCGTAAATACGGCGCAGAGACTTGAGCTCGGTGACGACCTTCTGCGCGGCTTCGCTGTCGTTCCAGAATTCGGGCGCCTGCATCTTTCCTTCCAGCTCGCCCGCTCGCCGCTCCGCGTTCTCGACGTCAAAGATAGCTCCGAAGTTCCGCCAGGATCTGGCGTCCGTCCTCGAGCCTCTTTCGCGTGCCAATCAAATCCATCGAATCATTCCTCCCGAGATGATTCTACCCGCTCCGGGCCCCGGATCGAAGCTGCTCGATCTCTCCCCATACTTCATCGGCCCGCCGGAGCAAGGCCGCGCGCGATCCGTGATTGTCGACACGCCACGTCCGGCGCGCGCCCCGCACCGGCGCGAGCCTCTGACCCTCGATCCGGAGACGCGCCTCGGCTTCCGGAAACCCCCGTGCCGCCTGGAGCCGCGCGACGCGCGTCTCCTCGGGCGCCTCGACCAGGACGACGCCATCCAGCTCCGCGGCCAGGTTCCAGGCGCCGAGGAGCGCCGCGTCCAGCACCACAACCTCTTCCCCGCCCGGCGCTTCCAGCGCTTTCCTCACGCGCCGCTCGAGGATCGGCTGGACCAGGGCGTTCAGCCGGTCCATCTCCGAAGCATCGCCAAAGACGATCCTCCCCAGCGCTCGCCGGTCCACGCTCCCGTCGGCCGCTAAAACCCTTGGGCCGAAGGCGCCCCCGATCCGCCCGCGCACCTCCGGGTCGGCCAGCACCTCCCACCCCAGGGCGTCTCCGTCGACGATCCGTGCGCCGCGCTCCTCGAAGCGCCGCGCGACTTCGGTCTTCCCCGAGGCCATGAGGCCGGTCACTCCGATGCGGAGCATCCCGTGAATCTAACTCAACCGTGCGCGTCGGCCCAGGTCTTCCCGTGCCCGACGTGGACCTCGAGCGGGACCTTGAGCGGGATCGCCCGCTCCATCACGTCCGTGACCAGCTTCCGGAGCGTTTCGAACTCTCCCTCGGTCGTCTCGAAGAGGAGCTCGTCGTGCACCTGGAGGATCATCCGCGACTTCATCCCGGGCCGCTCGCGCAGCAAGGCGTCGATCCGGACCATCGCCACCTTGATCAGGTCTGCCGCGGAGCCCTGGATGGGCATGTTCACCGCCACGCGCTCCGCCTCCGCCCGCCGCGAGCCATCCTCGTGGAGCGCGGGCAGCGGCCAGCGCCGCTTCAAGATCGTCTCCGCGTAGCCCCGCTTGCGTGCCAGCTCGAGCATCGTGTCGAGATAGGTCGCGACGCCGGAGAGCGTGCGCCGGTACTCCTCGATGAACGCCGCCGCCAGCGCGCGGGAGAGGTCCAGCTCGCGCGCGAGCCGCACCGGTCCCATGCCGTAGAGCACCCCGAAATTCACGATCTTGGCCTGCGCGCGCTGCGCGGAGGTGACCTCCGCGGGAGGCACGCCGAAGAGCTTGGATGCGGTCGTGCGGTGCACGTCCTCGCCCGAGCGGAACGCCTCGGCGAGAACGGGATCACCGGAAAGGTGCGCCATCAGGCGGAGCTCGATCTGGGAATAGTCGAAGGAGGCCAGAAGCCCGTCCTCCCCCTCGGGAATGAACGTTTTCCGGATGGCGCGTCCCTCCTCGGAGCGGATGGGGATGTTCTGGAGGTTGGGCTCGCTCGCGCTCAGGCGGCCGGTCGAGGCTCCGATCTGGTGGAAGGTCGCGTGCACCCGCCCTGTGTCCGGCCGGACGAATCTGGGAAGCGCGTCGAGGTACGTGCTCTTCAGCTTCTGATACTGGCGATGCTCCAGGAGGAGCTTGGGGAGCGGGTGATGCGCGGCCAGACTCTCGAGCACCTCCACGTCGGTGGAATAGCCGTCCTTCGTCCGCCTTCCCCGCGGCAGCTTGAGCCGGTCGAAGAGGATCTCCGCCACCTGGCGCGGCGAGTTCACGTTGAAGGGAACGCCCGCGGCCGCCTCGATCTCACCCTCGAGCCGCGCGATCTGCTCTCCCATGGCCCGGGACATGGCATTCAAGGCGGGCACGTCCAGCTTCACACCCGCCTCTTCCATGCGGACGAGAACGCCGAGCAGCGGCATCTCCACGTCCCGGTAGAGGGGGAGCAGCTCCGAGCGATCCAGCTGCTGTAACAGGAGCGGGCCAAGCCTGAGGCACACGTCCGAGTCCTCGCAGCAGTACTCGGCGATCTGCTCGACCGGCACCTGGGCCATCGAGACCTGGTCGCGCCCGATCCCGATCAGGGACTGGGTCGGGATCTTCTCGATGCCGAGGTGCGTGCGCGCGAGGTAGTCGATGTTCTTGGGCTGGTCCGGATCGAGCAGGTAGGCCGCGAGCATCGTGTCCATCAGGACGTCGTGCACCGGAATCCCGAACCGATGGAGCACGTGCCAGTCGAACTTGGCGTTCTGGGCCACGCGCTTCTTCGAAGGATCGGCGAAGAAGGGCCGGAGCGCCTCGCGGACGCGCTCGGGGTCCATGTTCCCGCCTTCCTTGTGCCCGATCGGAATGTAGTATGCGCGCCCCGGCGCTGTGGCGATCGAGATCCCGACCAGCGCGGCCTCCATGGGATTGAATCGCGTGGTCTCCGTGTCGAACCCCACGGGGTCGTGCGTTTCGTTCAGCTCCCGCGCCAGCGCCTCGAGCGCCTCGGGGGTGCGCACGATCGTGTACTCCCCGAGCGGAGGACGCTCGGGACGCACCGCCGCGGGAGCCGGAGGACGCGCCTCCTCGGCCGCCACGAACTCGGGAAAGAGCTCCGTCGGCTGCTGGGCGTCCAGATCCGCCGCGAAGCGCTTGCGCAATCCGCGGAACTCCAGCTGATCCAGGAGCTGGACCAGCTCGTGGAGATCGGCCGGAGTCCGCTCGAGCTCCTGCCAGTGGACGTCGAGCGGGAGGTCGGTCCGCACCGTGACCAGCTTCTGGGAGAGACGGGCCTTTCCCTCGTTCTCGCGGATCTTCTCGCGGAGCGCGGGCTTCGCCACGCAATCCACGGAGCGGTAGAGGCCCTCGAGCGAGCCGTAGGTCGCGATCAGCTGCGCCGCGGTCTTCTCCCCCACGCCCGGCACGCCGGGAACGTTGTCGACGGAATCCCCCATGAGGGCGAGGAGATCGATCATCTGCTCGGGGTCCACGCCAAAGCGCGCGCGAACCGCCGCGCGGTCCACCGTCTCCACCGGTCCGCCCCGTCCGGGCGGAGACAGCAGCCGGATCCTCTCCGAGACGATCTGATAGAAATCCTTGTCCCCGGTCAGAATCCACACCTCCGCGCCGGCGCGCGCGGCCTCCACCGCCAGGGTGCCCAGGATGTCGTCCGCTTCGACCCCTTCCTGCTCCACGATGGGAATGCCCAGCACGCGCAGGAGCTCGCGGATGATCGGGAACTGCCGGCTGAGCTCGTCGGGCATCGGCGGGCGGTTGGCCTTGTACTCCTTGTACTCGCGGTGGCGGAACGTGGGCGCCTTGGTGTCGAACACGACGGCGATGTGATCCGGCTGGCGCTCGTCCAGGAGCGGAAGCAGCGTGTTCAGGAACGCGTACGCCGCGCTCGTCACCTCTCCCTTGGAATTCCGGAGCGGGTTCCTGGCGAAGGCGAAGTGGGACCGGTAGAGCAGCGCCGATCCGTCCACGAGGAGGATCTGCTTAGCGGCGACGCTTCCGGGTGCCGTAGAGGCCATGGCGGGTCACGTAACTCAGAACGAGGTCGGGGGTCCAGTAGCGAACCGGCAGCCCGCGCTTCAGGCGCCGGCGGATTTCCGAGGAGCATATCCCGATGCGGGGCGGCTTCACATAGAGGACGCGCCTCCGGATCGAGGCGGGGAGCGAGGGCAGATCCTCCTCGCCGCGGGGAACGACCACGAGCCGGGCCAGCTCCACGATCCGCTCCGGCTTCCGCCAGCGGGTGAATTCCTCCAGGCTGTCCTGCCCCATGAGAAAGAAGAGGTCCCCGCGGAGCGAGCGCCGGAGCGTCTCGAGCGTGGTGACGGTGTAGGAAGGGCCGGCCTGGTCCGCCTCGACGCGCGAGACCTCGAAGGCGGGGTTTCCGCGGATCGCGAGCCGGAGCATGGCGACGCGGTGCTTCACGTCGGCGAGGTCGGGAGCGCGCTTGTGGTAGGGTCGCCCGGCCGCGACGAAGAGCATGCGATCGAGGCCGAGCCGGGTGACGGCCTCCTGCGCCATGATGAGGTGCCCGTTGTGGACCGGATCGAAGGTCCCGCCGAAGACCCCGATGCGGCTCATCCCGGGGACTTGGAGGCCTCGATCCCGCGCGTGCGCTCGTCCGCCTTCCGCCTAGGCTCCTGCCTCGTCGAGTCGGGAGCCTCCTTCTTCAGGGCGTCCTTCGACTCCGAGCGGGCCTGCCGCACCGCCACCTCGTGGAGCAGCCGCGTCGCCTCCGCCGCCCACTTGGAATCGGCGTACTCGCGGAGGACGCGCTTCACGTAGAACTCCGCGGCCGCGTACCTCCGCAATTTCAGATAAAGGCGGCCGCTCCGGATCAGCTTCTCCGCCAGCCGGTCGCGCAGCACCTGGATCCTCGCCTTGGCCTCCCCCACGCGCGGGTGGGTGGGGTTCTGCTCCACGAACTGGTTGTAGCGGGTGAGCGCGCGCTGGGTCTCGGTCTGGTCGAGCGGCGCGGGATGGCTCTGGAGATCGTCGCAGCGGGCCAATTCCAACAAGGCGTCCGCCTGGAGCGGCGAGGACGGAAAGTCGCGCAGGAGCCGGTCGAACTGGGCGGACGCCAGCGCGTACTCTTTCTCCTGGATGTAGGAGAGCCCGAGGTAGTAGAGCGCGTCGTCCGTGAGATCGGTGCCGGGATACTGCTCGACGTAGGCTTTGAAGTCGGGAATCGCGTCCAGGTAGTTGCCCTTGTCGTACTCGGCCTTGGCCGCGCGGAAGTCCGGAGTGCCCTCCCGTCTTCCTTCCTTGAGGGATCCTCCGCATCCCAGCCACGAGAGGAGCGGCAGGAGGCAGAGGAACACCGCGATCCGCCGGGTCATCGCGACCGCGATTCCTCGGAGGACGTTTCCCGCTCGAGCATGTCGAGGTACGCGCGAGCCCGGATGTTCTCCGGCTCGAACCCGAGGCATTTCTCCCACTCTTCCCGCGCGCGCGTCTTCCGCCCCGAGCGCAGGAGCACGACCCCCAGGGTGACCCGGGCGGCAACGTAGCGCGGATTCTGCTCCAGCGCTTCCTCCAGCTCCGTCTCCGCGTCCTGGTAGAGGCCCATCTCGCAGTAGGTCGCGCCGAGCTTGTTCTTGATGTCGAGATACTGCGGGGAGAGCTTCAGCGCCTTCCGGTATTCCTGGGACGCGTCCACGAGCACGCCCACGTTCCGGTACGTGTCGCCGAGCATCATGTGGGACTCGGCCAGGTACGACCGCACCTCGGCCGAGAGATTCTCCTGCTCGTGATCGCGCAGCCGCTCCACGTTGAACTCGCGCAGGGCGTCGTCGTACTGCCCCATCTCGTTCAGCACGATCGCGAGGTTGAGCCGCGCTTCCACGTAGTTGTGATTCAGCTCCAGCGCGCGGCGGAATTCCTCGGCCGCGTGGCGGCGGTCTCCGTTCATGCTCAGCGCCAGGCCCAGCTGGTTGTGGAGATCGGGGAAATTCGGATGGAGCCTCACCGCCTCGAGCAGCTCGCGGATGGCGTCCTGGTAGAACCCGCGCTCGAAGTAGTCCCTGCCGAGCAGCATGTGCCGTTTGGCCGCGATGCTCATTCCCTTCCCCCTTCCGCCTCGCTTCGACCCGCCCGACGCATCTAGTTCCGGTTCGAATAGAAGAGAACGACGAGTCCGGTGACGACGCCGACCACGATCAGGGGCTCGAGAAGACGGGTGCCCCCGCCGGAGCGCGGAATGCCCGGATTGAGGCCGCCGGAGCCGGTCTGCGCGTACGGGAGGTCCCCTCTGCGGACCTCGTCCATGCAGGACCCGGAAGCGGACTTCGCCCAGAGCACCTCGTGGTTCGAGAGATCGACGAGACTCGCGCCGACCCGCATGGAGGCGAGCCTCTGGTAGCCGCGGATCCCCACCGGGAATTTCCGGAGCGCGCGCACATAGGAGACGCCGGCGCTTCGGACGGCGAGATTCAGCTGGAGATCGGTGGAATCGCCGCGCGGGTCGCGGGGCGACGAGACGTCATCGACCGGCATGCCCAGCTCGGCCGTGGCCCGTGACGACGGAAGGAGCCGGACCTCGGTGCCCCCCTGCCGCAGCCGCTCCACGATGGCCTGCTCGAAGAATCCCAGAGTGTCGCCCTGGATGGGGGCCATGACACGCACCGGACGTCCGGGCGGCAGGACCACGCCGCGGAGAAGATCCGAGGCGACCATGTGGGCGACGGAATCCAGAACCGCCGCGTGCGTCTTCGGCAACACGTTCGCGGCGAGGGTAGAGGATGCCGGGAGCCAGAGAAGAAGGCCGGCCACGGCGGAGGCCCATCGGGCGCTCACGCGGCCACCTCTCCGTCGAGATCGTAGTGGCGTGCCCGCACGATGCGGGCGCTTACCCGCTCGCCCGTGGCGGGTGCTGAGGCGCCGTCCGCCGCGCGCACGTAGGTCACGCCGTCCACCTCGTAGCCCTGCTGCTCGACACGTCCGACACCCACGCCGGGGCGGCCGGGAACCGGGCCGTCGATGCGCACGGAAACGGTGCGTCCCACCCAGCGCCCCCAGACCGACGCCGCGACCTTCTTCTGCGCGGCCATGAGCGCCTGCCGGCGCGAGAGCTTCACCCGCTCGGGAAGTTGCTCCTTCATGCGTCCCGCCGGCGTGCCGTCCTCGCGCGAGTAGGCGAAGCAGCCGACGTGATCCAGCTGGGCCTCGCGCACGTACTGGAGCAGCTCCGCAAAGTCCTCCTCCGTCTCCCCCGGAAATCCCACAATGAAATGCGTGCGGATCGCCACGCCCGGGATGCGGCTCCGGAGCGTCTCGATCAGCCGCTCCATGTCCACGCGCCGGACCTCGCGCCGCATTCGGCGCAGCATCGGGTCGGTGACGTGCTGGAGCGGAATGTCGACATACTTGCAAACCTTCGACTCTTCTTCAAACACCTGGATCAGCGCTTCGCTCCAGGTCTTCGGGTGGGTGTAATGCACACGGACCCATTCGATTCCCGGGATCCGGGCCAGAGCGCGAAGGAGCTGGGGCAGGCGCGCCTCCCCGTAGAGGTCGGCTCCGTAGGAGGTCGAGTCCTGCGCGATCAGGAGAAGCTCCCGAGTTCCCCCGTCGGCCAGCCGGCGCGCCTCCTCGACCACCGATTCCAGCGGCCGGCTCCGGAGATCCCCCCGGAGCGTGGGGATGATGCAGAAGGTGCAGCGGAAGTCGCATCCATCCGCGATCCGGAGATAGGCCACATGGCGCGGCGTGGAGACGGCTCGGTGCGCCGCCAGATCCACCGCGGTCCCCGGGGGTCCGACCTCGAGAATCCTCGAGGAGGGGGAGCGCAGCACGCGGTTCACCACGCGCACGATGGCGTCCACCTGCCCGGTGCCCACCACCGCGTCCACTTCCGGGATCTCGTTCAGGAGGTCGGACTGGTAGCGCTGCGCCAGGCATCCCGCGACCACGATGCCGCGAAGCTTTCCTTCGCGCTTCAGCGCGGCCATCTCCAAAATCCGGTCGATCGACTCCTTCTGCGAGGGCCCGATGAAGGCGCACGTGTTCACGAGCGCCACGTCGGCGTCCCGGGGATCGGAGGTCGTGGTGAAGTTTCCCTTCGCCATGAGCCCCGCCATGATCTCGGAATCGACCAGGTTCTTCGCACACCCCAGCGTCACGAGCGCCACCCGGGCGGGTTGCCCGTGCGACAGGATGGGCCCGGTCACGCGTTGGACCCCACGCCCGGCGGCGCCTCGTGCGCCCGGTCCGCCAGCTCCTGTTCGGTCACCAGCACCTCGCGCCCCTTGGCCCCCTCCGAGGGGCCGACCACGCCGCGCTCTTCCAGAAGATCCAGGAGCCGCGCGGCGCGCGAGTAGCCCACCTTGAGCCGCCGCTGAAGCATCGAGGTCGAGGCCTGCTGGTGCAGCACCACGAGCCGCATCGCCTCCTCGAATAGCTCATCGTCGGCGTCCGATTCCTCCGAGATCCGCACCTGCTCCAGCGCGGAATCGTCCGCCACGACCGGCCGTCCCTGCGATTTCAGGAACTCCACCACGCGCTCGATCTCCTCACCGGAGATGAAGGCGCCGTGGATCCGGTAGGGCTCCGGCTTCCCCGCCGGAAGGTACAGGCAGTCGCCGTGGCCGAGGAGACTCTCCGCGCCGTTCATGTCGAGGATCACGCGCGAATCGGTGCGGCTCGCCACCTGGAACGCGATCCGGGACGGAAAGTTCGCCTTGATCATGCCCGTGATCACGTCGACCGAGGGACGCTGCGTCGCCAGGATGAGATGGATTCCCACCGCGCGGGCCATCTGCGCCAGGCGCTGGATCGGCTCCTCGATCTCCGTGGGCAGGAGCGCCATCAGATCCGCCAGCTCGTCCACGACCACGACCAGATACGGAAGCTTGGGCTCCTCGTTCTGAGCGGGGTCCAGGTTGAGCCGGTTGTATCCCTCGATGTTCCGCGCGCCATGGCGCGCGAGGAGCTGATAGCGGCGCTCCATCTCCTTCACCGAGAAGCGGAGCGCCTGCGCCGCCTTCTTGGGATCGGTCACGACCGGCATCCGGAGGTGCGGGATGCCGTTGAAGGGCGTGAGCTCGAGCATCTTCGGATCGATCAGGATGAACCGGAGCTCCGCGGGCGTCCGCGTGTACAGGAGGCTCATGATGAGCGTGTTGATGCAGACGCTCTTCCCCGAGCCGGTCGCCCCCGCGATGAGCAGGTGCGGCATCCGTTCGAGCGACGTGGCGAAGGGCATCCCCGCAACGTCCTTCCCCAGCGCGAGCGGCAGCGCGTCCCGGGAATCCTGAAACGCCGGCGAGGAGAGGATCTCGCGCAGGGACACGGTGGCCTTCACGCGGTTCGGGATCTCGATTCCCACCGCCGCCTTTCCGGGAATGGGCGCCACGATCCGGATCCGCTGCGCCTTGAGCGCCAGGGCCAGATCGTCCTGGCGGTTCAGGATCTGGCTCACCTTCATCCCGGGCGCGGGCTCGAACTCGAAGAGGGTGATCACCGGGCCGGGATGCACCTCGGAAACCTTTCCCTCGACGTCGAAGTCGGCGAGCGTGCGCTCGAGCACGCGCGAGAGCTCGAGCAGCTCCTCCTCGTTCACCGCCTTGCGGGTGGTCTCGTGGCGGTCCAGGAGCTCGATGGATGGCAGCTCGGCGTCCGGCACCGCCGCGGGGCCGAGCTTGAGCCCTGCCTCGGGACTGCTCGGGGACATCGCCGCTTTCGCGGACGCGCCCCGCGCGCTCGAGGCGGCCGTCGGCGCGGGTGGCGGGAACGGAATGCTCAGAGGCTCGCCGCGCGCGGCCCCTTCCTTCCCCGAGACGATGCGGGGACGCGAAGGCACCCGAGGCGGCTGCCTCTCCTGCGTGGCATCCCACGCATGGGCGATCTCCTCCTCCTCGATCGCGGGAGGCTTGCGCCCGCGCGCGGGGGGAGGCTGCGCCGGGGAAGCGGCCGTCGCGTCCAGCCTTCCTTCCTTGGCTTCTCCTCGGCGGAACGGCATCCCGAGGAAGGCCAGCGCG
>Ga0137409_10003151_pt1 | contig 17520 bp, 18 predicted proteins | sample CZODoug1_16funga_FD_122059 | JGI IMG/M metagenome (GOLD analysis project Ga0137409, IMG submission 122059) | Vadose zone soil fungal communities from Angelo Coast Range Reserve, California, USA - CZODoug1_16fungal (Hybrid Assembly) | ecosystem: Environmental > Terrestrial > Soil > Vadose zone... | reverse complement strand
TCCTTGCGCACATCGGCGCGGACAAAATCGGCCTCGGCGCCGAGCGAGCGCAGGGCTTCGACAAGCTCCTTGCCCTCTTTGTCGCGCCGGCCCGAGACCACGACTCGCGCGCCTTGCTTTGCAAAGGCAATGGCGGTGGCGTGGCCAATACCGGTCAAAGCGCCGGTAATCAATACGACTGGTTTGCTCATTTTCCGTTCCTCACAATTTCGCGCTTCCTACCGGCGGAGCATGGATGGCAGCGCCGGGAAGCTGATGATTGCCCGCGGGTGTCTCCCGAGGGCGCTTCCAATCAGGGCTAAGTGGGAGCCCCTAGCGCCTGCGCCAAAGACTTTGTAAGTAGGGGGGCATGCCTTGAAGATATGGAAGGCGCTATGGAGCTACGGCACCTTCGCTATTTCGTCGCGGTCGCCGAGGAGGGCAGCCTTACGCTCGCGGCCGAGAAACGGCTTCACACCGCGCAGCCTTCTCTCAGCCGGCAAATCCGCGATCTCGAATACGAGGTCGGCGTTCAGCTGATGAGCCGCAGCGTGCACGGCATCGAATTGACCGCCGCCGGGCGGACCTTTCTCGATCATGCGCGGTTGGCGCTCGCGCAGGTGGAGGCCGCCATTGAGGCGGCGCGGCGGGCCGCTCATCCCGCCAAACCGACCTTTGCCCTCGGATTTTTGACTGGGCAGGAGATGGATTGGCTTCCGGAGGCCATGCGCATCCTTCGAGACGAACTGCCCAATATCGAGGTCTCAGTCGCGAGCCAGTATTCTCCCGATCTTGCCCAGGCTCTGCTGAGGGGGAAGCTCGACTTGGCCTTCATGCGTCGCGAAACGCAAATGCCCGACCTGGACTATACGGTCATCGTCAAGGAGCCGCTTGTCATTGCCATGCCGAGCGATCATCGCCTGGCGTCGCAGAACGCCATCGCGCTTCAAGACATCGCCGATGAGATATTCATCGGCATGTCGAACACGGCTCCCACGCTCCAGGTGGTTATAGATGACTACCTGAAACGATCGGGGATGGATTTCCGGCCAGTGCACAGGGTCGATAACCTGGCGATGGCGATGTCCCTGATCGCATCGACCAGGGGCGTGGCGCTCCTGCCCGCCTATGCGAAGAACTTCCTGCCGGGGTCCGTGACCAGCCGTCCGCTCGATGGTGAGGCACCGACGATCGATCTCGTCATCGGCTACAACAAGACCAACACCTCGCCAATTCTCCGACTGTTCCTTTCGCGTGTCGACCGGCTGAAGAAGAGGGCTCCGCCGGCGGTCGGGACGCGCGCCTGACCACTTACATGATCGCGGGCGGGGGTACTGCCTCAGTTACCCTGCTACGCGAAACGGGTGCGACGCTGCGACATAGGGTTGTTTGCATCTTGGCCGCTTAATCGCCGGGCGGGCATCGCTGCACATCTCGTTTCGGCCCGGAAAAGCGGGGAAGTTAGCGGTTTGGGTCGGAATTGACAAAATAGTACGATCGTACTAGTAATAGCACATGCGTGCTAAGACCAAATCCGTTCCAGCTGAGAGCCGGTCGGTCGCCGAGACTGCGCGCCGCGCGCAGATAGTCGGCTGTGCGATCGACACGATTGCCGAAGTAGGGTTTGGCAAGGCCTCGGTTGACCAAATCGCTAAGCGGGCTGGCGTCAGCAAGGGCGTCATCACCTATCACTTCCCAAACAAGGAGGAGATTGTGGACGCAATAATCGAGAAGGTGGTTGCCGCTGGCCGCACCTATATGGAGCCGCGTATCATGGCCGAGACGTCCGCGGCCGGACGATTGCGCGCCTATATCGAATCCGATCTGGAATTCATCGACGCCTATCGCAAGCCACTAATCGCCCTCGTTGAGATCGCGATGAGTGCGCGCCGTGCCGACGGCAGCATGGTCATCGGTCCCGAGTCGCTCGCCCACCGCACCGCAAGCCTTGAAGAGTTGCTGCGCGCTGGTCAGCGTTCCGGTGAATTCCGCCGCTTCAACACGCGTGTGATGGCGCTGACAATCATCCAGGCCATCGACGGCGTGCCTCCCTTGTTGGCGCGCGAGCCCAACCTTGACGTCAAGCTGTATGCGAAAGAGCTGGCAACAGTCTTCGCCCTCGCAACCCGGAAGCAATCCTCATGACGGCGCCGTCCCCTGCGCTGCGTGCCCAGCTTCGGCCCGTGATTGGCGCACAATGGATCAATCTCGGCCTTTGCCTCTCGCTCCTCTCGGTAGCCTTCGCGTTACGAGATAGCATTTCGCCGGCGGTCTGGGTCCGGTCGACGATCATCCTGATTGTGGGCCTGCTCATGTTGTGGTGCGGCAAGGAGATGCGCCGCGGCCGGCGCTGGGCCTATGTGCGCGCGAAGTGGATTGCTGTCCTCGGCACCATCGGCTTTGTCGGTGTCGCGGCGCTGCCCGGCCCATTTTCCGCCTGGATGCGCATCGAACAGGGCGCCCAAGCACTGGTGTTCTTGGCGCTCACCTGGATGCTGACGCGGCCCGCGCTCGCGTTGTTCTTCCCGCGCGTCAATGCCCGGATGATCCATACGGAAAAACCCATTCCCCTTTCCGACGCGAGCGCTCGTGATGCGAGCCTCGACTATCTGCGCGCCTTCATTGTCCTCCTGGTGCTACTGCATCATTCGGTGCTGGCATATGCGGTCGTGTGGCCTGCGCCACCGAGGACATTCACAATCTTGCCTGCGCCGATCGTTGATCCCCAACGTTGGGCCGGGTTCGACCTCCTTGTCATCTTTAACGACACCTTCTTCATGGCGCTCATGTTCCTGCTCTCAGGCCTCTTCGTCTGGCCAAGCCTCGAGCGCAAGGGAGGTGCAAGGTTCCTGCGCGATCGAATTTTACGACTAGGCGTCCCGTTCGCAGTCGCCGCGGGAATCCTGATGCCGCTCGCCTATTATCCATCTTATGCGGTAACTGGCGCCGATCCGGGCTTCCTCGCTTACTCCAGCGCGTGGCTATCGCTTGGCTCTTGGCCCAGCGGTCCCGCTTGGTTCATCTGGCTGCTATTCGTCTTCGACGCCGTCGCAGCCGGGCTTCATGAACTCCGGCGCCGCTGGAGGGCGAATACGCGGGCCCCGCGGTATCTCGGCGCGGATGGCCGTCCGCCGGCATTCGTTGCCGTGCTCCTCGTCATTTCAGCACTGGTCTATGTCCCAATGGAATTGGTCTTCGGCGCAGACAGTTGGGTCACGCTCGGTGCTTTTTCATTTCAGGCGAGCCGTCTGTTGCTCTATGCGACCTTCTTTCTGGTCGGTATCCAGATGGGCGCCGTTGGCACCCAGTCTGGCATTCTTGCGCGGAATGCCGGGCTGGCACGGCGATGGCCGATTTGGCTTTCAGCCGGGCTTGCCGCCTATGCGTTACGGCTCGCTGTCATCATAGCGCTCATCCTGCCGGTAGCTGCCGCTCATCGGCCCCTGCCTCTCACGCTGCGCCTTCTGAGTGACCTCACCCTCGTCCTGTGCTGCGGCACAATCAGCTTCGCGTTCATCGCACTCTTCCGTCGGTTCGCCATCGCGCATCACGCTGTCTTGGACAGCCTCAGCGCCAGTTCCTACGGCATGTATCTCATTCACTACCCCGTCGTCGTCTGGCTCCAGTTCGCGCTACTCGCGGTCGCGCCAGGCCCAATAACCAAGGGCGCCATTGTCTCCGTCGGCGCGGTCGCCCTGAGCTGGGGAATAGTGGTGGCACTCCGCCGCGTTCCGGCGATCGCGCGTGTACTCTGATTGATGCAAGCGTGGGAACTTTTGCGTCGCGTCGAGCCCAAGAGCCGGATATTGCCGCTGATGTCGCCTTTGACCATAGCGACCGTGCGCTACACTGGAAGAGCAGTCCATCAGCCTCATCAGTGAGTCGGTGGCTCTGGCGTGTGAACGAACTCTAGCTTCAGGCCATCAGGGTCTGCAAAAAACACCGCATAGTAGCCTTCGCGATAGTGGGGATAGTCCGTCGGCGGATCGAGCACTGTCGCTCCAATCTCGACGAGCAGCTTGTGTAGACGATCAACGTCAGCGCGCGAGTCAGCAACCCAGGCTAAGTGATGAAGTCCGCAGGAATAGCGATTATGGCGTCGATCGTCTCTTGCCACCCTGATGCCGACCGACGATGGGCAGTGCTGAGCGCCCATGTCCCAGTCAATCCAGGTCTCACCCTTGTGGCTCCGGCAATAGCCAAGAAAACTCAGCACCGCATCATAGAAGGGGCCAGAACGCCCCAGATCCGAGACGGTGAGGTCGATATGGTGAACCCATCCGCGCATGATTGAGTCTCCCAGCGGGGGCCGATGACCTAATTGAGTCATCGTACAGCATTTTCCGTCAGGTACAGCGTATGCAGGTGGGCGGGAAAGTAGTCGAGGCGAAGTGTCCCACTGGCACAAATGAGAGATGCCGACTGCGTCGAGCAATGTCCGAGTTGGAGGGCAAAGCGGAAAACATGTGCTCGTACTGAGTTCTTCTCAGCTGACCCATTTCGAACTTGTTTCGAGCGGTTCCGCATTAACGGATGAGCAGAGGCGCGCCAATGTCATCGAAGTCGCCCACCGGTCCAGCCGGTCCTCCCCTCTGCGCCTGTTGCGCCATCGCGCAGACCTTCTTCTGCATAGCTTCGGTGTTCTTGTGACTGGCCTTGAGCTGGTCGGCGATTAGCGGCGGAAATCCGCATTTCGCTGGGTTGGCTTCGATATATTTGATCATCTTAGTTTCGGACTGACCGTAATTCCCGATCAACTTGCAGGTTTCGTCCGGCGGCGCGTGGCGCTCGCTCGCAGCCTTGATCAGCTTGCCGCGCGCCACCGCCTCTTCGCGCAAGGGGACGAATTCCTTCGTGCAGGCATCGTGCTCCGCAGGCACTGCCAAACTATCTTCGAGTGGACTGGCGGAAGAATTGTTTTCGCTGAAGCTCGCGGCGAGCAGCGCAACCGTCAACCTGCCCAAAATACGTTGCAACATTTGCGGCCTCCATGTTCCGCTCAAAAGCAAGCCGGTGACGCAGATACGCTCGATTTCGCTTTTGGCGCGTCCAGCGCGAACCTGCGAACAACAGGTGCCGCTTATTCCGCGAAGACGAAACGCACAAATTTGTGATGCCGCACTCTCGCTGACGGTCCTGCTTGCTTTTGCAATTAGGCCAAAATAAAAAGTGCGTAGGGGAAGAGGCAGTCTCCCCTTGAGACTTCGGTCCAATGACTGCGCAACACTCGATAGATCGAGGCGACTTGCGCATGGACCAAAGCAACCCCTCCGTTTCATCAAGTGACCGTTACGCTTGGCTCAGCGCGGAGGTTTCCCCGATCGCTGTCCATGATCGCGAGCCGGCGCTCGACAAGAAGGCGAGCGTCAAGGGCCAAGCGTTCTCACGTTGCATTGGCAAACCAGACGCTGGTGCGTTCGTGCGACTGCGACTCGAGATAATTGTTGCGCTATTCTCCGCCGCCATTGGGGTCGCGGCCACTGCGAACGGGGTGGCGGCCCAGCCGGCGGAGACAACGCCGCTTCAACTTGAGGCCAAAATTCCTCTCGGTAATGTGCACGGGCGAATCGATCATATGGCGGTCGATTTGAAGCGGCAGCGGGTGTTCGTGGCCGAATTGGGCAATGATAGTATTGGCATCGTCGACCTTGCTAACCGTAAATTGCTGCACAGGATAGCGGGACTGAAGAGGCCACAAGGCGTCGGCTACGAACCTTCCGCCGACCTCCTTTACGTAGCCAACGCCGCCGACGGTTCGGTCCGATTGTTTGAAGGAAACGAGTATAAGCCGGCAGGCCAGATCGAGCTCGGCAGCGACGCCGACAACGTTCGCGTCGACACTGCAGCCAATCGCCTGTTTATCGGCTATGGCAGCGGCGCATTGGCGATAATCGACGCGGCGACCCTTAGCAAAATTGGCGACGTTCCGCTTAAGGCGCATCCCGAAGGCTTTCAGATCGATCCGGACACCAGCCGGATTTTCGTCAACGTGCCCGAAGCTCACGGCATCGCCGTCGTCGACCGCTCCTCGCAAAAGCAAGTCGGCAAATGGCCGACACCCGGTCGCGGCGCAAATTTCCCGATGGCCGTCGACTCTGCTCGCCGCCAGCTTCTTGTGATCTTTCGTAACCCGGCCGAGCTCGGAGCCTTCTCCATGGCCGACGGCAAGCTCGTCGGGACAGCCGAGACCTGCGGTGATGCCGATGACCTGTTCGTCGACGCCAAGCGCGGACGCATCTACGTGAGTTGCGGAGCCGGATTTCTCGACGTTTTGGAAGCGAAAGGGATGGCCAACCCACGTATCGCCCACATACCGACAGCTTCCGGGGCGCGCACGTCGCTCTTTGTGCCTGAACTTGATCGACTGTTGCTCGCCGTACGGACAAGTACGGCCGAGCCGGCAGCCATCTGGGTGTTCCGACCGGTACCATAATTGCGAATGCCGAGACCCGACGCATGTTCGCAAGGCCTCCATTTCGAACACGGCAATTCCTGAAACGCTTCGTGTCAGGATCGTGCATCGCTTCGAGTGTGGCAGCATGGTCTGCTCCAACTTTCGCTTACCGTCCATTCGACGGCACCGACGCTGGGGTAGCCGCCTCGGGTGTAGTCGAGATCGAGTTGCAACCCGCCGGACGCCTGCACGATGAGACCGGAACCAAGCTTATCGCGCCGGCCACGGTCATCAACTATGGGTTCAGCGAAGGCTGGGAGCTAGTGCTGGAGGGACAGGGCAATTGGCCGTTGTCGCCGACAGGCCCTACCAGTCTTACGGCCGCGGGCGCATTCCTGAAACACGTTCTCCAGCCCGGCAGTCTACAGGATAAGACCGGGTCAAGCGTTGCGACGGAATTCGGCGTGTTGCTCCCCGACAGCACCAGCGGTTCTGGCGTCGGCGCCAGCTTAGCCGGCATCGTCTCGCAGCGGTGGGACTGGGGCACAATCCATCTGAATGCCGAGACGGCCCTCACCCGCGACCATCACGCCGACCTGTTTCTTGGCACCATAATCGAGGGACCGTCAAAATGGTCAGTACGGCCGGTTGCGGAATTTTTCGTCGAGAAGGAATTCGGCCAGTTCAACACGATATCCGCCTTGGTCGGCCTCATTTGGCAGCTGCGTGACGGTCTGAGCGTGGACGTCGGTCTACGGCACGCTCTCACCAATGGCCGCCCGGGAAACGAAGTGCGTGCGGGAGTGACGTATGGCTTTCCTCTTCGAGCACTCGACGCTCGCACCGCCCAGTACAGATAATTCCAACCTCGAGGTGTTCGCGTGGCCGCGTTGGGCTACCGGTCCTGGAACTCGCGGACTTCTGTGGCGAGCGCGCCCGATGGCGGAGCGCTGTGTCGTATCTGGGTCGAACTTTCGGAGTCCCTTCGCTGTCACAACAAGGAGTACAGATCATGTCGACGAGAGCGATCTCTCAAGCGGTCATTTGTTTCCTGGTGTTTGGCGTCTTCTCTCCTGCCTATGCCCTGACCCAGGAGGAGCTTGTGGCCAAGCTCGAATCCGCGGGTTATTCGCAAATTCGGGATATCAAATCCACCGCCGAAGGCACGGCCGTCAAAGCGATGAAGGACGGCAAGGAAGTATCCCTCGTTGTCGACAGTAGCGGTCAGATCAAAGAGCGGAAATAGAGAATGGCTCTCTCGTCGGTCCTGTCGAACATCGCAGCAAACGTGCCTCTGCCTCACAGCTCAAAGATTATCTGGACGGAAACTACAAAGCCGAGCCGTCGCTACCGTGGAATGTCCGTTCACGGCACTTTTCGGACCTCGCGCGATGTCCGAGTTGAGTCCGCAATGCGCGGCAAAGCAGACATTGGTTGGCCGTTCTGATCACGCCGCTGTCGCGCGGTTCTTGCTCGCGACAGCACTTCGCGTCTTGGCGGCGATGAAGTTGATACCCGCGGATTGCGGATGAAGATCAATTGCTGACGGGGCAGGGCCTTCACTCGCAAGAGAGCCTTTGCGCGCAAACAGCCCGGCGGGCAAATCAGTGTCGGCGGTTCGTGGCAAATTCAAACCGTCGGGAATGACGAAAGGTTGATCAGTGGCAGTCTTGCGCCGCCTTATCGAGGTTCTTGTTCGATTAGACCCCGCGGTTTGGTACTCGCTCGATCTCCGACGTCGGTCGGCAGTGTCATGGATCCCGGTTGCTTTGCTGCTGGCGTTCTTCGTGTTTGCGGCGGGGGAATGCCTCGTTGCCGGCAAACTCGCGGAAGCGGCGTTCCTCTCTGCCATTGCCCTTACGTTTTTTGCCGTGAAACTGCGGGCAACCGCGCTCCGGCAAGAGCCCTACGGTACTGGACGAGCTTCCTGCGGCGGCAAGTAATTTGCCCGGCGGGCAAATGACTGATGTGCCTGTCCAGTCCCATTTGCAAAAATAATTTGCTTCTCGCCTGACCCAAATCAAATCTAGAACTCGCATCGTCCGGTCCCGACCAAGGGGCGTTTCGGGTGCGAGATGCGGTGGACGCGGCAGCGTCAAGCGACGAAAGCAGGAACCCGATGGCACGCGTGCGCTGTATTACCGAAATGGGCATGGGCGTTGATGTTCACGGACGCGATGCCACCAAGGCGGCCAGGCGCGCGGTCTCGGACGCCATCCGCCACTCCAGCCTCGGGTTCGTCCGGATGCTGGGCAAGACGGCGAGCGACATGTTCGTCGATGTCACCATCGGCGTGCCGGATCCCGGCGCGGTCGACACGACAGCGGTCGCGAAAGAGCTGCCTTACGGAACGGTGACCGTGACCGCGGTCAAGGGCGGGCTCGAGATTCCAGCCGAGCAGGGTGGCGATGCCATTATCATCGCCAATGCTGCCGTGATTGTGAGCCTCGACGACGGTGTGCCTGGCTAGACACTCGCCCATCCGTCGTCCAAGCTGCCCGGCTCGGGCTGGGCGCGTGCGACCGTGCATTCGCATTCGGGCGCCCAGGGAGCGTCGTTGCCATGAAGCATCTTGCCAAACCTTTCCTTGTGTCCGCCGCGCTCTGCGTGGCAACCCTTTTGCCTGCGCACGCGGAGTTGGATGTTGCGCGTCTCAAGGCCGCGATCGAGGCATCCGTCGAAGCCGACTATCCAAGACTCGACGCGCTCTACAAGGATATCCACGCGCATCCGGAACTCGCCTTTGAGGAGGTGAAGACCGCAGCCAGGCTCGCCGCCGAGATGCGCGAGCTCCGTTTCGAGGTCACCGAAAAGGTCGGCAAGACCGGCCTGGTCGCCATCTACAGGAATGGCGATGGCCCCACCATCATGGTGCGCACCGAACTTGACGCGCTACCGATGGAAGAGAAAACCGGCCTTGCCTATGCAAGCCGCGACAAGACCATTTGGAACGGCGTCGAGAAATTTGTGGCGCATAGCTGCGGCCACGACATCCATATGGCGAGCTGGGTCGGAACGGCGAAGACACTGGTCGGCCTGAAGGACCAGTGGCAAGGCACCCTGATGTTCATCGCCCAACCAGCCGAAGAGACGGGGTCCGGCGCCAAGGCCATGCTGGCCGACGGCCTGTTTACACGATTCAAAAAACCCGATTTTGCATTTGCCTTGCATGACGGCGCCTTCGCCTACGGCACCATCAACTATCGCGTGGGCATCGGCTCGTCCAATTCCGATAGCCTCTTCGTCCGATTTCGTGGCCGCGGCGGTCACGGCGCGGCGCCGCAGGCGACCATCGATCCGGTGATGATCGCGGCGCGCTTCATAGTCGACGTGCAAAGCGTGATCAGCCGCGAAAAAGACCCGACCGAATTCGGTGTGGTCAGCATCGGCGCGATCCATGGCGGCACCGCCGAGAACATCATTCCCGACGAAGTGCTGGTGGCCGGAACCATTCGCACCTTCAAGCCGGAAGTGCGCGCCAAAATGCTGACGGGGATCGAGCGGACGGCCAAGGCCGTAGCCGCGATGTCAGATGCGCCGGCACCCGACATCAAGATCACCGAGGGTGCCAAGGCCGTGATGAACGATCCCGGGGTGGTCGCGACCGCCGAGAAGGTGCTGAAGGCAGCGTTTGGTGACAAGCTCAGGCCGTCGCCGCCGAGTACGCCGAGTGAGGATTTCTCCGAATTCATCAATACCGGGGTGCCGTCGATGTTTTTCCATATCGGCGTCTACGAGCCCGAGCGCGTGGCCGCGGCACGCGACGGATCCGGGCCGCAACTGCCTGCCAATCATTCGCCGCTGTTCGCGCCGGTGCCGAAGCCGACCATCGAAACCGGCATCGAGGCGATGACGCTCGCTGTCCTCAGCGCTTTCGATCAGCATGCCCGGGGCAAGTGAAAGATGCTCGTTTCCGGTCCATCGATGCACCCGCTCGATCGTCCAATCTGGAGTGCCCTGACGACCCGGCAGCAGGCGTTGGCGGAAGGTGGCGCACGGTGTTGCACAAGCGAATGTGATGTATCGCCGGAATGACCTAAGTGAAACCTGCAGAAATTTCTTGGGCAGAGATTTCTCAGGAAGCATGACGGCGAACGGGATATCGGACGCCCGACTATTGCCGTGGTCCGCGTCTGCTCTTAGCGTTTCGGGAGAAACTTCTTCCGAACGGGCTGTCCTGCCATGAAATCCACGCGCCGAAAGCCGAATCCCGCGACCAAGGAACCCAAGCTCTCGCGCACCCATGCGCCCGCCGATCTTTCGCCGGTGGATTGGCAGCGCGGCTTGCGCCGCCAGTTCGGCCGTGAGCAGGCCTTCGGGCTTGAAAATCTGGGCAGCGATCCGTTTTTCTCCGAATTTCGAGTAAGCAATCCCGTTTCGAAATCCGGCTATCGCGTGGCGATTCGAGGCTTGGGGCCAGGCGGCAATTTCTGTTCATGCCCCGATTATGCCACCAGCGAGTTGGGCACTTGCAAGCACCTCGAATTCACGCTTGCCCGGCTGGAGAAAAAGCGCGGTGCGAGGGCGGCGTTTGCGCGCGGCTACCACCCCGCATTCTCCGAGTTGTATTTGCGCAATGACGGCAAACGCTGCGTGCATTTTCGCGCCGGAACGGATTGCCCGCCGACGGTGCGCGAGGCCGCTGCCGGTTTGTTCGACGCGGAACACAACGGGATGCTGCCACAGGAGCGCCTTGGCGAGCTGGAGCATTTCATGACCATGGTGTCGAAGTGCGGTCATGAGTTGCGTGCTTATGACGATGCGCTCGATTTCGTCGCGGGAAGGCGGGACGCCGATCGGCGGGCCTCGATGCTCAAGCAGTTGTTCCCACGCGGTGCCGCCGATCCAAAGCTGCGGGCACTTCTGAAGGTACCGCTCTATCCCTATCAGGCCGAGGGCGCACTGTTCGCGGTGCGGGTTGGCCGGGCACTGATCGGCGACGATATGGGACTGGGCAAGACGATCCAGGCGATTGCCGCAACGGAAATACTGGCACGGCATTTTGGCGTCTCGAAAGTGCTGGTGGTCTGCCCGACCTCGCTCAAATACCAGTGGCAAAGCGAGATCATGCGCTTCTCGGGACGGCAGGGTAAAGATGCGGCGCGCGTCATCACCGGTGGCCGGGCGCAGCGGCAGAAGGATTACGCCCTGGGCGACTTCTGCAAGATCACAAACTACGAGAAGCTCAAGCCCGATCTCGACCTGATCGCCGCCTGGGCGCCCGAACTTGTCATCGTCGATGAAGCGCAACGGGTGAAAAACTGGAACACCATCGCGGCGCGCGCCTTGAAACGCATCGATAGCTCCTATGCGATCGTGCTGACCGGAACGCCCTTGGAAAACAAGCTGGAAGAACTGATTTCCATCGTCCAGTTCGTCGACCAGCACCGGCTGGGGCCGACCTGGAAGCTGCTGCACGAGCATCAGGTCAAGGACGAAGCCGGGCGCGTCACCGGTTATACTGGGCTGGAGAAGATCGGCCAAACGCTGGCGCCGATCATGATCCGCCGGCGCAAATCCGAGGTGTTGCGGCAACTGCCCAGCCGGACCGACCAGAACCTGCTGGTGCCGATGACCGAGATGCAAATGGATTACCATCGGGAAAACGCCGACGAGGTGGCGAAAATCGTCCACCGCTGGCGCAAGACCAAGTTTCTGTCGGACAAGGATCAGCGGCGGCTGATGATTGCCCTGCAGAACATGCGGATGTCGTGCAACAGCACCTATCTGCTGAACCAGGAAACCGACCATGGCGTCAAGGCCGACGAATTGGCGGCGCTGCTCGACGAATTGTTCGCCGAGCCTGAGGCCAAGGCGGTGGTGTTTTCGCAATGGACGCGGACCCACGACATCGTCATCCGCCGCCTCGAAGCGCGCGGGCTGGGCTATGTCAGCTTCCACGGCGGCGTGCCATCTGAAAAACGACCGGCGCTGGTCGAGCGGTTTCGCAACGACCCTGCCTGCCGCGTGTTCCTGTCCACCGATGCCGGCAGCACGGGCCTTAATCTGCAGCATGCGTCGACCGTGGTGAACATGGACTTGCCGTGGAACCCGGCGGTCCTCGAACAGCGCATCGCGCGCATCCATCGCATGGGCCAGACACGGCCGGTGCAGGTGATCAATTTCGTGGCAAAGGGCACCATCGAGGAGGGCATGCTGTCGGTGCTGGCGTTCAAACGCTCGCTGTCGGCAGGAATTCTCGACGGCGGCAGCGGCGAGATTTCGCTCGGCGGTTCGCGTCTCAACCGCTTCATGAAGGACGTAGAAAACGTCACTGGGAATATGGGTGAGGGCGAAGCCGTGACACCGGCTGAGGAAGTGACGAATATCGTCACTGCCGATGACGCCGGATCCGTGGAAGATGTGAGTGTGGATGTAGACATTGGCGCTGGCGAGACCGCGATCGCGCGGACGGATGGGTCTGGCGCACCACCACGCCATACAGGCCCCGATCCGTGGCAAGCCCTGGTACAGGTTGGTGCGCAGTTTATTGCCGCGCTCGCGGTCGCCAACGATCCCAATGCGGCGGCGCATCCATGGATTGAGCGCGATCCAGCCACCGGCGCGCAAAACCTCAAAGTGCCGCTGCCGTCGCCGGAGGCCGCGAGGCAACTCGCCAATGTGCTTTCCGCGTTCGCGGACAGCTTGCGGGGCAAGATTGCGTAATGGACGACGGCGGCAGAACGAATGATCGCTTCAGTCGCCTGACCGATGATGCAGCCTCTAACGGCGCGGCCGTTGTGGCTGCCAACAATTACCGGCGTGGCTGAGGCCGACCCTCAATTTTCCCGGCGAGCTGGCCGCAGCGCGTGAAGACGGCGGTGAGTCAGCCGCGGGCGATAGCGGCTACCTGTTCCAGGCTGATGCTGTGCACCAGCGGATCGGCATGACGGTGGACCAACTGCCACTCGCCTCCCTCGCGACGGAATACCAGGGTGACCCGCAGCGACCAGTCCTGCTCCGGCAGACCTCCGACCACGGCGCGCTGCCGTTCGATCGCCACCAGCACCGCCATGTTGCCCGACGCATAGGTCCGAACCACTTCCAATTCGGTCTCGCCGGCCTGGAAGAAACGCGACATCGCCGCCAGACGCTCGCTCGAGGTATCGAAGCCGTGCGTGGGCGCGCCGCCGAAGGGAGCCATCAGCGTATAGTCCTCGGCGTGCTTGATCCGCTCGAGGTACCCCGTCATGTCACCGCGTATCAACGCCGCGTTGGCTTCGGCGTTGAGCTGGACGAGGTCGGCTATCTCCTTGTCGGTAATACTCTTGTGTCCTCGCTATTGAAATAGGATGGCTTCCCCGTGGTCCAGGTCTCGCCCCAGAGCTGACCGCCACCGTCCACCGTCAGCGTTTCGCCGGTTACAAACCGTCCCGAGGGCCCGGCGAGGTAGGGCGACATGGGCACCAAGCCTCGCAAACAGCCAGGCGATCGCGCGGCCGATGCCGCCGGCGCCTCCCGACACCACCACGACCTGGTCTTTAAATAGATCGGCGGCGAACACCGTGGGATGTGCCGCCAGCTCCGCGTCGGTCCGGCCATGCTTTTGCCGATCATCCATTGCTGGCGCTGACCTCTTGCCACGTCCGGCTACCGCCGTACATTAGCCGCCGGGCAGGGTGACGCAAAGCCCGCAGGCATGCCGGACAGTATTGGCGTATGAATTCTTCCGTCACGCGTGAAGAAGCGCTGCACCCGATCGAGACCGAACCGTTGCCGCGACCGAATGCATGAAAGCCGAGCACCGACCCCTCTTCGACATCGACGTTTTGCGCGAGCGTGCCGGCGCCAAAGCGTTCGCGCGCGGCTCGGATGGCGACGTTGCGCCCCAAGGCAGAACAGGTCGCCTGCGTCCTGGCGCTCAAAGAGCGCTTCGGTCGTCGGCGCAATTTCATGAAGCTGTTGGAGTGAGTTGATGCGGCGCGCCAAGATCGAGGAACAGAACGGTTTCATGCTGAGACGCCAGCGCGAGTTTCGAGTGGCCGCGGATGTGGTGGCGAAGGCATGGGTGACTTTTCCGGAAGTTCAGGCGATCGCCGTGATAGGCTCGGTCGCAAAGCCGCTGTGGAAGGAGATTCCAAGGTTCAGGGAGTTCCGCCAGCAGCGTATCGAGGTTTGGCACGAATGCGGCGATCTTGATCTGGCGCTCTGGATCGATTCGCAGCATCGCCTCGGTGAGTTGCGACGGCGGCGCGATCGCGCTCTGCGTGAGGCTTTCGAGGCGGGTGTCGGCACCAGCGTCGTCGGCCACCAGGTCGATGTATTTCTGTTCGAGCCGCAGAGCGATCGCTATCTCGGCCGGTTGTGCTCATTCAGCCATTGCCCGAATGGAAAGCCCGCTTGCACGGTTCCCGGCTGCGGCGCTACTCCGTTCAACAAGCGCGTTGCAGATTTTACCCCGCGCGCCGATCTTCTGGCTTCGGCTGCCCAGACAATGCTCTATGAACGTGGCACAGGACTGCTGCGCTCCGCGCTCGAACTGCCGTTGGTCGATGAAGATCGATCGCCGTCTTGAGGGTGTCAGGCTGTAGCCGTACATTGGCCGCGCGACAGAAGTGAAGCAAAGAACGAGTTGTCATGCCCGACCTTTCCGCCTTTCCGATTACCGCGCGCTGGCCCGCAAAATATCCTGACCGCCTTCAGCTCTATTCGCTTCCGACGCCAAACGGCGTCAAGGTCTCGATCATGCTGGAGGAGATCGGGCTGCCGTACGAAGTGCATCTCGTCGATTTCAACAAGGACGACCAGAAGACGCCGGAATTCCTGTCGCTGAACCCGAACGGCAAGATCCCTGCGATCATCGATCCGAACGGGCCCGGCGGCAAGCCGCTCGGGTTGTTCGAATCCGGGGCGATCCTGCAATATCTCGCCGAGAAAACCGGAAAGCTGCTGCCTGACGATGCGGCGCGCCGATACGAAACCATCCAGTGGGTGCACTTCCAGATGGGCGGGGTCGGACCGATGTTCGGTCAGGTCGGCTATTTCCATAAATTCGCCGGCAAGGAGATCGCCGACAAGCGGCCGCTTGAGCGCTATGTCGCCGAATCCGCGCGCCTGCTCGGGGTGATGGAGCGACGCTTGAGCGGACGGCGGTGGATGATGGACGACGAGTACACGATCGCCGACATCTCGCTGCTCGGCTGGGTGCGCAATCTGATCGGCTTTTACGGCGCACGCGAACTCGTGGCGTTCGATCGCTTTGGAAGCGTCTCGGCCTGGCTCGAGCGTGGCCTGGCACGACCGCCGGTGCAACGCGGGCTTGAAATTCCAAAGCGGCCGTGAGTAAGCCGATGCACCCGCTTGATCATCCGGTTTGGAATGCGCTGACATCCAGGCAACGGGCGCTGGCGGAAGGCGGTACGCTGGCGCGGCGCTATCCTGCGGCCATCGCGCCGTTTGCGGCAATGACGGATATGTCGGCACAGAGTTTCGCAGCACTCGGCGCGCTGATGACCGCATCCGACCAGGCCGTGCTGTTTACGCCCGAACCTGTGACTGCTCCCGAGGAGTTCAAAGTTCTCCTCGCCGCGACGGGCGAGCAAATGATCGGGACGCCCGCCGAAACCGCGGCAGGCACGGCCGACATCGTCACGCTCGGCCCTGATGACGCTCCAGCGATGGTGGAATTGACCAAACTCACCAAGCCCGGCCCCTTTACGCTGAGAACCCACGAACTGGGAACGTTTCTTGGCATAAGGATCGATGGACAGCTGGTGGCGATGGCGGGCGAGCGAATGAAGCCTGCCAATTATACGGAGATAACGGCGGTCTGCGTGCATCCTGCTTACCGCGGCCGCGGTTACGCGCAAATACTGCTCGGGGCCGTTGGTCGCCAGATTCTGGCGCGAGGCGAGATTCCGTTCCTGCACGTATTTTCCGATAACGACTCCGCCATCGCGCTGTATCGGCGGCAAGGAATGGAAATCCGGCGCCGTCTGTGCGTGACAGTTTTGGGAAGGCTTATTTGATGGCTACCATCACCATCTACGACATCAAGAACTGCGACACCATGAAGACGGCGTAGCGCCCCGGTAAATTGCCGCCCGATCACGATCGCTGAAGCGTGCAAGATTGCACGACCTCATAGTTTGGCTAAGCCGAAGCTTGCCATTCGGTCAGACCCAGCTCTCAGCTCTGATTCCCGGCATGCGGCTGAACTCGCGCATATTGTTGGTGACGACCATCAACCCCTCGCTGCGGGCATGACCACCAATCTGCATGTCGTGCGGGCCGCAGGGCGTTCCCGCCCGCTCCAGCTCTGCCCGAAGCTGGCCGTAATGCGCAGCCGCTTTGGCCTCGAACGGCAGCACGTCGAGACGCGCCACGAAATGCTCGATGGCTGTCAGGTTGTCGATTCGGTGTGCTGACTTCTCTGCGCCATAGTGCAATTCGCCGAGCGTGATGCTCGAGATGCAGAGTTGCTCGGCCAGCGAATTGAACTTCTCGCGCAAGTCCAGCGGATAATTCTTCATTACATGGATGCAGATATTGGTGTCGAGCATGTAAGTGAGCATCAGAGCTGCTCGCGCTCCTCGGCCGGCGGCTGCTGACGTTCGACCAGGAAATCTTCACTCGCGCGCGGGCCGCTCTGAAACAGATCGTCCCACCGCTTGCCTTGCGGCACGATCACACGGCTGCGGCCGATCTTCAGAATGTCGACCTGATGCACGTCCGCCGGAAAAGCGACCGCCTTGGGCAGACGGACCGCCTGGCTGCGATTGCTGGTGAATACCGTGGAGCTGGTCATGGCATCATCTTTTTGTATATCCAAGTGGGATATACATAGTCTGGAGATGGGCTCTTTGCAAGGGCTCAAATACCTTCTTCACGAGGCGGATGTTCATGGTATGTTCCTACCGCCATTTGGGTACTGGCCTGTTTTAACCCCTCGTGGCCTAAGTTGAATTTGGGAGTGGCCTAATTTGCTAACGCGCCGTAAATTTTGGTTGCTGTCCGTATGGCGACGCAGTTAACGCCGATAGGGTTGCAAGCGTGTTCGACGTGATTTCAGTGCTTTTTTGGGTCGTGCTGATCACCGTAACAATGGTCCCATCGTGGCGGATTTTGCGGCGCACTGGTCTGTCGCCGTGGTTGTCGCTGCTTTCGTTCGTTCCGATGATCGGGACGATTGTGATCTTGTGGATCAT
>Ga0137409_10002948_pt2 | contig 17523 bp, 14 predicted proteins | sample CZODoug1_16funga_FD_122059 | JGI IMG/M metagenome (GOLD analysis project Ga0137409, IMG submission 122059) | Vadose zone soil fungal communities from Angelo Coast Range Reserve, California, USA - CZODoug1_16fungal (Hybrid Assembly) | ecosystem: Environmental > Terrestrial > Soil > Vadose zone... | reverse complement strand
GTGCGGGCCCTCGTAAAGCGCCTCTCCAGAATGGCGAGTAAGCCCCACCCCGCAAGAGACCCCGCCAAGGCACTCAATACGACAAGGTCGATGCCGACGCTTTGAGGAGCGGTATTGCCGAATTGGGTCTGCAGCCGGATGCCGAGAAGAGGCACCTCGATCACCCAGACCGCCGCGGCGGCAAGAATCGCTCCCGCAACGCCGAGTATCCGGTTCCGGCGGACGTGAGCGGAAGCACTCGGGACATGCTCTGTGGTCATGAACCCAGGCTCGCCGTTGGGCGGGTGAGCGGTCACCGCCTGATTCAGGCGATTCCGAAGATCAGGCCGGCGCTGCAGCCAGCTCGATCACGTCCGGCAGTCGCACGGCCAACCGTGACCATGTCTCGCCCGCGTTGTCGCTGACCAACAAGGTCCCTCCACGCAGCCCGACGAGCAGCCGTCCGGGTTGATCGGGCAGCGTGACAAGCGCGTAGGGCATCCGCCGTAGCTCCGCGGAGTCACCCCAACGGTCCACCGCCTCCCAGCCGTTTCCGCGCGAGCGCAGCAGGCGCGCCTGGCCGTCGCCGGCGCCGTGGGCGGCGGATGGGGAGCGACTCACCGCGACGTACCAGAGGTCGGGGTCGGCGGGGTCGACAGCCTGCGCCCAGGCGTAATGGCGGTCGAGCTTTTCGTCTAGCCGCGTCCACGTGTCGCCGCGGTCGTCCGAGCGGGCGATGCCCTGACCGGCGGCTTCGTACAGGCGCTCTGGTGCGAGCGGGTGCGTAAGAAGTTGGTGGGCGTCGCTGTGGGCCTGGGGGTTGTGGTCAATCCATGTCTTTCCGCCGTCGCGCGAACGCATCACCCCGCCCAGCTCGATCCCCACCGCGAGCCATTCCGGGTCGGTCGGGTGAAGCGCGATCGTGCGGACGTGGTGCGTCCACGGGCGCGGCGGGAAGGACCAGCTCGAGGCGCTCGGCAGCTCGCGGAGAGCTGGCAGCGGTTGCCAGCTGAGCCCGCCGTCGTCGGACCGATAGAGGCTGCTCGGCTCGCTGCCTGCGTAGACGACCGACACGCCGGCGCGCTCGTCTGACCGAGAGACGGCGACCGATAGCACTCTGCGCTCATCGATTGACGGGCCGCCTTCACGCCAGCTGGCGCCGCCGTCGGTAGTGAACCAAAGACCGTTATCCATGGTCCCGACATACACGCGTTCGGGATCACGAGGATCGATCGCGATGCAGCGGACCTGATAGCCCTCGAGCGCGAATTCGGGCTTGGGGTCGTCCAGCCTGAACCGTGCCACCGCATCGCCGGTCACGGCGAAGATCCGCACCGGGCTATCCATCGGCGTTCGCTCGCGCATGGTCAGCGCTCGTCGTCTGATTCACGAGATTGTGGACTCGTCCGGACCTGTCGGACTTCCAGCAGTTCGAGGCCGAGCCCTTCGATCTGCACGATAACGCCGAACAAAGCGGACCGATCTTCAAGCCAACCGGTGAGCACTGTCTCGCCGCGCATCATCTGATGCGCCATCGAAGGAAAAGCAGACAAGGCGGTGGCTCCGAGCCGACCCTTGATCCGGATCGCGTACAAGCTCGCCCGGGTGGGCACGCCCTGATGCTGCCGCCCGACCGAGTGAGCCGGCTACGCCGGAATCCGGTGATTGCTCCCCGCGCTTCGGGCTATTTCGGCGATGTGCCCGAAAGCCGCGTTGAGAGGAGACCCAGCTCGCGAGCGCGCTGAACGGCCGAAGAGCGGTCGTGCGCACCGAGCTTGGAGTAGACATTGCGCATGTGCGTATTGACCGTGTTGATCGAGACGTATAGGGCGCGGGCGATCTCCGGTCGCGTCAGGTTTGTCGGCAGATGCCGCAGCACGCGGAGTTCGCTCGGGCTGAGCTCTTCCGGTTGCGGTAGAGCCCCCGGGTTGATGCGTTGTGGGGCTGCGCCTCGCAGCAGGTCGACGACATCGGCGAGCAACGCACTGTGCGCAGTTTGGTGACGTGGAAGGGCGTCGAGCAGCTCGGCGGCGTTGTACATGGCAAACGGGAAGATCAGCCGATCTGGTTCAGCGGCAGCGAGCGCAGCCTCGGCTGCTGCGGCGGCGGCGTTCCGATCACCCAGTGCCAGGTGCGCGAGGCCGGCGAGCACATGTGCTTCGACGAGTGCGTACGCCGGGAAGCCGAGCGGCGGCATCATGTCTTGAACGTCTCGGAGGACTGCTAGCGCGGCGGCAGGGTCACCCTCTTCCAGGCTGATTGCTGCTCGCCCGAGCTCGATGGCGTCGACCCGGTCGTGTTCGGCTGAGAAACCGTCGAGCGTTGCGCGAGCCTCGTCTCGCATCCCAAGACGAGCTTGTGTGGCCGCAAGCCACTCGGCGACCACCCGTCCGAGGATGTGCGCACCGGTGAGAAGCGACTGCGCCTGCACCGCCGCGGTCAACGCCTCGAGTGCGGCTTGATGCTCGCCGCGAGCGGCGTGCAACATACCCGTCACCGTGTGCAACAGCACGGCGGCAGCAGGGTCAACATCTGGCCGGATGACTTCCCAACCCCGGTGCAGCCAACGCTCTGCCTCCTCGAACTCGCCCGTCCACACCTCTATGGACGCAACCGCCCCTAATGCGGGCGCGAGCACCGGGCGATCGCCAAAGCCGTAGCGATCAGCAAGGGCCAGCGCGTAACGACCTCGCTGGCGTGCGGGCTCGAGCGAGACGGACGGAAACGCTTGATAGGCGCGGCACGCGACCTCTATGTAGGGTCGGCCGATCGCCTCGGCGAGCGCCGCTCCCTCCGAGAGGTGGCGCTCGGCGTCCTCGAACCGCCCAGACCATGTCTCGACGATCCCGAGATTCATCAGCGCGACTGCCCGCAGCTCACTACTCATCCCGATCTCTTCGCTCGATTTATCTCTGATCGAAGCCTCCAGAAGGTTCACCTGCTCCATGGCTTCCGTGAACTTCCCACTGCGCCGTGCGAGTGCCAGCCGCAGGGATGCGATCGCCACCGCGAGGCGCCGGCGGCGGGTGGGTGTGACGCTCTGGACGTGGGACTCACCCAGCGCGAGCTGAGCAGCTGCTTCCTCCAACCGCCCCTGCGCCAGCTGAACCGCCGCGTGAGCCAAAGCCAGCTCGGGATTTTCGGCTGACACCCCCGCCGGGAAGGACCGCAGCAGCCCGGCGATGGCTCCCTCCTGCCCGTCGAGCGTCAAGCTGAACAGGTGGTCCGCGAGTAGCCGCGCCGAATCGAGCCAGTCCCCGGCCGCGAGCGTGTGTCGGACGCCCTCGACGGCGTCCCCCTGGTCAGTGAACCACTTGGCGGCCTTGCGGTGGAGGTCAGGAACCTCGTCGGCCGACCTTCGGCGGAGTTCGAGGCGCAGGAAATCCGCCAGCAGCTGGTGGTAGCGAAACCAGGTGCGCTGCGCGTCGAGCGACACGACGAAGGCGTTGGCGTCCTCCAGTTCGAGCAACATCTGTTCCGAGCCCAAGCGGCCCGCCAATAGGTCGGCGAGTTCTCCGTTGAGCCGGTCCACGATCGAGGTTCGCAGCAACATGCTTTGAACCTCGCTCGACTGGCGCCCGAGCATTTCTGCCATCAGGTACTCTCCAATCGCCCTTTCGGTGCCAGAGAACTCGGCCACGAAACGCTCGGGATCCGCGTGACCGCCTAACGAGATCACCGCCAAGCGAAGGCCCGCGGCCCAACCTTCCGTGCGTTCGTACAAGGCGGATGCCGCACCGTCAGAAAGGCTGATCCCGGATCCAGCAAACAGTTCGCGCGCCTCGGTCACGGTGAACCGCAGGTCGCTGGCCCGGATCTCGGCGACCGCGCCGGCAAGCCGGAACTGGTGCAGCCTGATCGGCGGATCCCGACGAGACGAGAGCACGACGTGCGCAGTCGTTGGCAGGATCGCGATCAAACGCTCGAGTTGTGTGAGGGCGTCAGGCGAGGTCAGCTCGTGGAGATCGTCGATGATCAGCACGACGGGCTCGTCCTGCTCGGCGACCTCGGACACGACTCTGTCCACCAACTGATCGGCCTCGAGCGCAGCGGGTAACGCGGGTTGCGTCTCAGTTTCGATCGAGTCCGCCGAACTACGGATCGCGTCCAGTACGCCGCGCCAGAACCGCTGCGCGTCCTGTTGATCGCGGTCGACGGAGACAAATGCGACGCGACGAAGTTTGCTCGAGCGGTCAGTCCACGCCCGTAACAGCGAGGTCTTTCCGCTTCCCGGCGGCGCTGAGATGATCGTGACCCGTCTGGTCACAGCGCGATCCAGGCGTTCGAGGAGGTTTTCCCGGTCGAGCAGGCCTCGGGTCACAACCGAAACCTCTCCAGAGGTCGGCTGCTCCAGCCGCGGTTTGCGCTGCGTCGTCGCCAAGTTGGTCATCCCCTCCCACGTCGGCCGCTTCGTTGATCTTAGTGCACGATCATTTGGTCGGCCCCTAAGCCGTCGAGTGATCTCTTCTAATTGATCTGGAATCGTTATGGCGACTCCTGCGGATCGCCCGGGCCATCGACGTCCCGCGGGTCCGACCTCCCTCGGAGGGCCTAGAGGTCTTCGTTTGCTTCACTGGTAGAGAGAAGCCTCAGAAACCCGCTCGGCGCCCGGGATGAGATCCACCGTCATGGCGAGGGGGGTGGCTAGGTCGAAGCTCTCGTGATGGCGGGAATGATTCGGTAGTCCGATTGGAAGACCAGGTTGTGCAGGTCACTGGTCGCGATGGCGCGGAGGATCGGAAGCTGATCAGTGGCGTCTTGAACACTGAACACGTTCAAAGGCCAATCGCCAACGGTTGCTCCGCGCAGGTGCGGATGGTGGAACCCGGCGCCGAAATACGCGTGAAGCATGATCGGGGGCACTCGCGCCTTGCGCTGCTCAGGCCAGCTCAGCTCCCACGCTGCACTCATCCCACCATCTGCTGAGCGCCTAAGACCCGTCTCGCTGACCGTTCCCGAATCGAGCAGCAGGTAGGTGTTTACCTCGCCGAGTGCTTTAGTTGCGACAGGGGCCAACAAATCGACCTCATCAGCGAAACGCGCTTCTTTGTCGCGGCTACTCGTCGCGCCGCCGTGCACACCATCCCTGAGATCGCTGAAGTGACGGATGAGGCTGGTCACGTTCGTGGGGATCGGAGCCTGGCCCATCACGCGCTGCGAGCCGCCACCTGGGAGCGACCCGACACCGACCTCTGCAGAAGCCAATTGATGTCGCTTGGGGAGATGATTCCCACCAGCCGCCCCCCATCGACGATCAACGTGCGCCCTTCGCTGCAGCCCTCGGGGAGACCGAGCACGCTGGTCACAGGGTCAGCGGGGTTGGCCGTTGACACTTCGTCTAGAGGACAGATGATCTCTTTGATCAGGGTCGTCGGACGGGCACCCGGCGCGACATTCTTTAGTGCAGTCAAGGTTAGGAGTCCGCTGAGCCGGCCGGCCGCGTCATGGGTTGGAAAGGTGGAGTGCCGAGAAGCCAGGACGTAGCCGTGCAGAGCGTCCTCAACACTGATGCCGTCGGGAGCCTGGACAGGATTCGGTGTCATGACCTGGGCGACGGTCATCCCGGAGAGTGCCTGGCGGATCAGGCCGCCGACTTCTTCGGATCGGGCGGCGCTCAATAGGAACCAGCCCAGAAAGACCGACCAGACTCCGCCGATGAGGCTGCCCGCGAATATGAAAGTGGCCAGACCGTACGCAATCAACAGGTAAGCGAAGCCCATGCCGATGCGGGCAGCGATTCTGGTGGCCCGTAGGCGATCGCCTGTGCGCAACCAGATGAGCGACTGCAGCAGCCGGCCTCCATCCAGCGGGAAGGCGGGGACCAGGTTGAAGACTCCCAGTGAGATGTTGATGTAGCCCAGCCAGGACAGGGTGGCGGAGAAAAGCCCAGGGTGCGCGCCACCGCCAACTGCGACTGCAGCCAGGTAGAACACAGCGCCCAGCACGAGGCTTGTGAGTGGTCCAACAAAAGTGATCAGGGCCTGTGCACCAGGAGAGGCGGTGTCGCTGCTGAACCGCGACACACCGCCGAACAGCCAGAGAGTGATCCCCTCGACCTTGACGCCGCGGCGCGTTGCGACGACCGAGTGCGCCAGCTCGTGGGCAAGCAACGAGGCCAGAAACACGAAGGCTGAGATGAGGCCGGCGGTCCAGTACGCGCCGGAGGTCTGGCCGGGGGAGGCCGCCGGTAGAAAGCTGGTGGCGAGGCTCCATGCGATCAACCCGGCAACGACCAACAGGCTCCAGTTCAGCCCGACGTGGATTCCAAAGATGCGGCCGAGGCTCAAGTTCTCGTTCATGTCAGATGCAGGATGCGCTCAGCAGGCGCTTACCTGCATCTGTCGGACGACTGGTTCATAGACCAGTCGTTTGACAGAAGATGCGGCGCCGATGCGCTGCCAGGCTGGGATGGTCGCAAGCCATTTCGTCACACAAGGAGCGCTGACATGATCTCGTCACGCACGAACGGCAAAGATACGAGTGATCGCTCGATCGATGCGGTTTCTCGGAACACCACCGAGCAAGTCAATCAGGCAAACGCGACCGGGCGGACCCCGGTTGTTTTCGTTCACGGCCTGTGGCTTCTCCCGAGCAGCTGGGATCGCTGGGCCGCACTCTTCGACCAGGCCGGCTACCCGCCTGTTTCGCCAGGATGGCCCGATGACCCCGAGACGGTCGAGGAGGCCAAGGCGCACCCTGAGGTGTTCGCTCGCAAGTCGGTTGGACAGATTGCCGAGCACTATGCCGAGGTGATCGGCCGGCTGAAGAAGAGGCCTGCCGTGATCGGGCACTCATTTGGAGGACTGATCACCCAGATCATCGCTGGACGCGGCCTCTCCGCGGTCTCAGTGGCGATCGACCCTGCACCGTTCCGCGGCGTGCTGCCGCTGCCAATCTCAGCCCTGAAATCGGCGTCACCCGTGCTCGGCAACCCGGCCAACCGCAACCGAGCCGTACCACTCACCTTCGAGCAGTTCCGCTACGGATTCGCCAATGTTGTCAGCGAGGACGAGGCCAAGAAGCTGTACGAAACCTTCGCAGTCCCTGGGTCAGGCGAGACTGTTTTCCAGGCTGCCGCCGAGAACCTCAACCCCTGGACCGAGGCTAAGGTCGACACCAAAAATCCCGAGCGCGGCCCGCTTCTGATCATCGAAGGCGTAAAGGACCACACCGTCCCGTTGGCGGTTGCCGAAGCTGCATACAAGAAGCAGAAGCGCAACCCGGGCGTGACCGAGATCGTCGAGCTTCCCAATCGTGGTCACTCGCTCGTCATCGACAACGGCTGGCGCGAGGTGGCCGACACGGCCCTCGCATTCGTCAAGCGACATGCCAAGTAGTTCCCGGAAAACAAGCAGGAGGAACTAACCTCGGCCGGCACCCGGGTCAAACCGGGTGCCGCATTCGTGCAGTGGCTACGCGACATAGACTTGCAGCCGGGTGGTCCAGGGGAACTCCGCGCCTCGCCTATACGGGCGCGAGCGGGAGATCGCGCTCGTCGAGGATCTGATCAATCGCGCCGAATCGAAGGGAAGCGCGATCGTGGTGCGCGGCGAGGCCGGCATCGGTAAGTCGTCGCTGCTGGCAGAGGTAGCGGCACGGGCGCGTGAGCGTGGAATGCTGGTGTTGACAACGGCCGGCGCCCAGTCAGAGACGCATCTACCATTTGCCGGACTCCACCAGCTGCTTCGCCCTCTCCTGGGTGGAATGCCACAGCTGGAACCTTCGCAGCGGGCCGCGCTCGGTGCTGCGTTTGGACTGTCCGAACCGGTGGCCCCTAACCCGTTCATGGTCGGCCTCGCAGTGTTGGAGCTCATCGCTGAAGTAGCCACCCGGTCGCCAGTTTTGGTCGTCGCGGATGAGGCCCAGTGGCTCGACCCTACGTCCTGCGAGACGCTCGCATTCGTCGCGCGGCGAGTCGAGGCCGAGCCAATCGTCATTGCGTTCGGGGTTAGGGACGGGCTCGACAACCACATCGATGGAACAGGAATCCCCCAACTCCACCTGGACGGCCTTGACGCCGTGTCTTCGACGGCGCTGCTCGACGCAAACACTCCACGACTCTCACCTCAGGTCCGGGCCCTGGTCCTCGAATACGCGGCAGGTAATCCTCTCGCTTTGCTCGAACTCCCGACCGCACTTGACACCGACGTCACCCATGTCGTGACGCCGCTTCCCCTGAGCCAGCGCCTCGAGCGTGCTTTCGGCGCGCAAGTATCCGACCTTAGCGCGCCAGTCCGCACGCTATTGCTTCTCGCGGCAATTGACCCCGCAGGAATTCTGGTCGAGTTCCTGCGAGCGGGCCAATTGATCGCGCAAACACCGCTGTCTGTTGATTCGTTTGCTCCGGCGCAGAGACTGAGGCTCATCGCGATCGAAGACCAGCGGGTTCGGTTTCGGCATCCACTGCTCCGCTCGGCCGTCTATCAAGCCGCCAGCGAGGGCGAGCGAAGACAAGCTCATGCCGCGCTCGGTGACGTTTTGGACAACGACCCTGATCGGCGCGCGTGGCACAGGGCCGCGGCCGCCGTGGGTCCGGACGAAAGTCGTGCTCAGGATCTCATTACTGCAGCAGCAAACGCGGAAAGGCGAGGGGCAATTGATGTGGCTGTGGCGGCGTTGTCTCGGGCGGCAGCGTTGTCGGTAGATCCGCGTCGGCGAGCCGCGCGGTTGGTGGAAGCGGCCGAGATCGCACTCGGATCCGGTACGAACCAAGAAATCGCTGCAAGGCTTCTCGCGTCCGTCAACCTCGCGGATCTCGACCCAGCGCGCCGGGCGCTATTTGCGTGGCTACAGGACACTTATGGGCCTTCATGGTCGGGCTCCGAGCAGATTCGCTCATTTCTGCACGCGGCTGACGAGGCAAGATCGTCGGGAGATTCACTGCTCGCGCTGAGGCTGTTCTCGCAGGTTGCACTCCGCCTCTGGTGGAGCAATCTCGACAGCCACACTCGAGAACTTGTGGTAGGCGCTCTGGAGCGACTGGAGGTCGAGCGCGACGACCCACTTCTGATCATGTCTCTTGCGTTGACAGCGCCTGTCGAGCGCGGGGCAATCTTGCTGGAGCCGTTGAGGCTTCTGACGGCTGTGCCCATAGCGGACGCATCGACCGCCGTTGTACTCGGGCAGGCGGCCCAAGCCCTCGGGATCTTCGATCGCGGCCATCGGATGTTCTCGTCAGCCATCCCCATTCTGCGCGGGCAGGCGCGGCCTCTCTTGATGGCCCAGGCTCTTGCCGAGCAAGCCTGGGCCGCGGTACACCTCGGCAATATTGCCTCTGGTTTGCCGGCTGCCCATGAGGCGGTTGACCTTGCGATTGAAACTGGGCTGCACCGATGGGCACCGGCGGCACGCCTTGCCGAAGCAACTCTCACCGCCTTGCGAGGCGATTTCGAGCGCGCCGAGTCCCTGGCCGCGGAAGCAGAAAGCGTGCTGCTGCCCATGGGTGCCAAGCCGATGCTTGCGCTGGTCGAGCTTGCCCGCGGACGCAATGCCCTCCTTCGTGGTGATCACTCAGGCGCCTATGAACACCTGAAGCGCATCTCCAACCCCAAAGACAGCGCGTACCACACGTACGTTCGGTTTTGGGTAGCGGCGGATCTTGTCGAAGCTGCGATTCAAAGCGGCCACGAGCAAGAAGCCCGAGATGTGATCGCGACGCTCGAGCCGGTGGCTGCACAATCGCGGTCACCGGTGCTCGAGATCGGTTTGAGGTTTGCGCGTGCACTGGTCGCCTCCGACGCAGAAGCCGAGGGGTTGTTCCAGGCCGCGATCACCGAGGACACCACCCTCCCCCTCATGGTCGCGCGCAGCCAGCTGGCGTACGGCTTGTGGCTACGACGCCAACGGCGCATCGCCGAGTCACGCGGGCCGCTGCGCGCCGCTCGGGATGCATTCCAGTCGATGGGGGCCGCCCCGTTGGTCGAACGCGCAAGCCGGGAGCTGCGCGCCTCTGGCGAGAGCAGTCCCAAACGTTTGCCGCGAGCTTCCGATCGGCTCACGCCCCAGGAGCTTCAGATCGCCCAGATGGCCGCCGCCGGACTGTCCAACCGCGAGATCGGGCAGAGCCTCTTTCTCTCGCACCGCACCGTCGGTTTTCACCTTTATCGGCTGTTCCCCAAGCTCGGAATCACCTCGCGCAATCAACTGCGCGGTGCGCTCGACGTCGAGGAGCTGACCGCCTAGCTCAGACATCGATCACGCGGCCGGGCTTGGTGCCATCGGCTTCGCCATGTGCGCCGCCGATCGGAGCCCAAACCCTCTGACGATCAGGGTCACACCGAAGATGACAAGCCAGAAACCGAGAAAGATCGTGAGGAAGGAGAGAGACGAGATCGGAAAAATCACCACCACCCCGCCGGCAACGACGCTGAGGATGCCGGTGATCCCGATCCAAGCCCGACCCCGCATCTCCGAGCGGCCGATTGCGAGGAACAGCTCGATGATCCCCAGGGTGATCCAGTAGATTCCGAACAGGGTCGCCAGCACCAGAAGCGTCAGACCCACCCTGCCCAATAAATAGATCGCGACCACGAACGAGAAAACGGACAGGAGCGCGATCAGGGCTCTGAGCCATCCACTTTCGTTCGGAATCGCAAACGCGAAGACAAATTGGTACACCGCACCCACCAGCAGCTGAGCCGCAAAGATGATCGCGATTACAACCAGGGTTGAGCTCGGCCACAAGACGGCTATGACACCGGCCAGCAGCGAGGCGACACCATAGGCAACAATCCACCCCCAGGCACTTCCGAGCCGCGCAAGCACCGCCTTCATTTCGCCGCCACGAGTCGTATCCATATTCTTTTTCTCCCCAGTTGCCACTCGATCGGTAGCAACTAGACCCATTGTTCCGATCGAGCGACAAGGTCGCTTCAGTCAAACGACTGGATCTCGAGTGGAATCCGGGGAGGGCACCGACACTGAACGCGAGAGGTTATGTCGAATGTGAACGTGTAAATCCGCCCAGGTGATGCGGCTTCACAGTGAATTCAACCCCTCCCCCGGCTGCCCGCCTCAACATTTCAAGAATGGTTTCGGTTGGCGTCCCGAAAACCTGGATGCTCGTCGTAGCCTCCAGCGTCTCTTCGTAGGCGCGGGCGGCACGCTCGCGGACCACACCCATGTGGAACTCAAAGGAGTCAGTGTCAGGATGGACCTGAACGACTCCGACCTCTGTTCCTTCGTCATTCATGTACTCGTTGAAAGCGATAAGGCGTGGTTCATTACCTTCGATGAACTCAACTAACCCCGGCACACGCTGTCTCTCAGCCTGATGCTTTCCCGTCTTCAATCTGTTCGTCGCGATGAAGATGAACGGTCCCGCCATGGTGCTTCTCCCTTCGTCTCCGTGAGCACAGAAATGTGCCCTACCACGTCGTGCCGAAGACGCCGCCGAGTTGACAGCTTAAAGGTGAGAGCTACGACCCTCCGTCAGACGTCCGGAGTGACTGCGTCATGGCGTTGAGTCTTCCAGTTACCTGTCAGACCTGAATTCCGACATTGGTCGGGGGGAGGGGACACTATTTGAACTCCCCGATCGAACTCGCGGGAGGCGTTCTGGACCTCATAAGGACCCATCGCGATGGGCTTACCGCGCCTCCGCAGTTTGTCGGGCAGGCATGCAGCTGGGCCCCTCGACATGGAACGCGTCGCTGACCTACACACTCAAATGAAGATCGCGCGCGACGGGCCCTTCATGCGCCCACGGCGTTGACGGCAACATCCCAGGCAGCCGGGCTAGAGCGAAACCGACGCGACGTGGTGCGGGCGAAGCTCCTCCGCCATGTCGACAACGAGCTTCTCGATCCTCGCCTTGCCGATCCCATAAGGAATGTTGCCGACGTAACGATTGAACTCTGATGTCACGTTTCGACAGCCAGCGGGTCCGCCGATAATATTCGTCGACCTCGCCTCACTCCACCGCCGGGACAATCCGTCCCGAGCCGATCCCCGCGCGGCGGCAGACCTCGCCGACAGCCTCCTCCGACGCCGCCTCGAAGACGTGGAAGCACGTCTCATCGTCGGGGAGGAAGGTCGTGCGCACGTAGCGGACCGGAGTGCCTTCGCGGGCGAGCTCTTCAGCGGCCGCACGAGCTTCCCGCCCCGCTGCGCGACCTCCTCCAGCGCGCAACCGGGGGACATACGCCTCGACGAGGTATCTCGGCATGTGGACTCCATCTTGTAAGCGGGGCTGGGCCGGGCGAAGCCCGACCCGGCCCAGCGAAATCTGGCTACATGTCACGCAGCGCCTAGAAAGGGCAATTGCCGGGGCTTGGCTCGCTGATGGATCTGGGTGCGCCAGTCGGAATGAGCTGGACCACGACATTCACCAGCGGGACGTCACCTTCGTTCCGAAGTATGTGCACCACGCCCGCCGGCTCGAAATGGGTCGACCCGGCCGGAATCACCTGGGGCGTGCAGGTGGGGTCACCAGCCACATAGAAGGTCGCGGTGCCGGACTTGACGATCACGATGCTAGGCCCCAGGTGCATGTGCCAGCCGCTCGTGCCGCCCGGCTGAACCGTCACCTGGTTGACGTGAACGTCCGTTACTCCCTTCGTCTCGAGCTTCGCCTTCCAGTCGCCGCTCTTGGCGTTTTCGTTGACCTCGTCAAGTTGAGCCACTGGCGCAAGCGGCGTGACGCTCAGCCCCGAGGGTGCCGTCGCCTGGACGGTGGCGCCGCTGTACACGGCGACCCCCAAGACAGCGACAAAAACAAGGGCCCAGGCCAATTTCGGTTTCATAGCTCCTCCTTTTTCATGCGGGATGCCGACGATAAAAGGGTGGAGGCGAACGACGCGATTCGAAAGCTGGAAATCCCTACAGTTTGCGGGCGTTTCTCATGGTTCGCGCCTGAGCCGCGCGGCCAGCTCGGCGCGCGAACGGACGCCGAGCTTCTGGTAAGCGCGCGTCAGCGCGCCTTCGACCGTGTGCTCCGTGACGAAGAGGGCGGCAGCGACCTCGCGGTTCGTGCGGCCCTCGGCGACGAATGCCGCGATTCGGCCCTCGGCCTCCGTTAGGTGACCTCGCGAGGGTGCGCGGCCGCCAATCCGTCGTAGCTCGGCGCGCGCCTTCTCCGCCCAAAGCGGCGCGCCGAGCAGCTCGAAGATGGCGAGTGCCTGTTCGAGCGTAAGACGAGCTGCGCCGCGCTGCCTCGCCCGTCGCTGAGTGATGCCCAGCGCGAGCAGGGTGCGAGCGTGCTGGAACGGATCCTGAGTCCGTGCGTGCTCGGCAAGCGCGCGTTCGAAGCCTGCCAGGGCACCCACGAGATCACCCCGCGCTGCGAGCAGGAGCGCGCGGCAACGCGCCGTGATGGCCAGCGCCCATGAGCGGTCGACCGCCCGGGACCGCTCTTCCCACTCAGTAATCCGCCGGTCAGCCTCCCCGAGCTCGCCCACGGCGATCAGGGCCTCCAGCGTGTCCGCCAGCTCCAGGCGGTGGCCAGGCTCGAAAAGGAGAACACTGTCTCGAATCTCCCACCCGCGTTTGAGATATTTGAGCGCGGTCACGGCGTCGCCGCGCGAGAGCTCGATGAAGCCGAGCACCGAGCAATGGCCCGACTGCGCGATTCGAACGCCCTCTGCCTCGGCGAGCTTGAGCGCGCGCTCCGATCGATCGCGAGCGTCCTCGATCTGGCCACGATGCGCCGCGATCACCGCGGCGGGCAACTCCGCGACCGCCTGCGCCCCCTCGAGGCCGAACTGCGCTCGAATTGCGAGCGAGTCGGCTGCGTAGCGGGCCGCCAGCTCCCAGTTTCCCGCCCGCCACTCGAGCACGCTCAGGTACCAGAACGCTTGCTCCTCGTCGGGGTGCTCCCGTGCGTTCAGCCCATTGCGCAGCTCTTCGAGGAGGCGCCGGGCACGTTCCAACTCGCCCGACCAGACGAGCTGGTAGACGAGGGCCCACGTCGCGGCGCCTGGCAGCTGCGATTCGGGCAGCGACCGCTCGAGCGCGAGCGCCTCATCCATCTGCTCGCGTGCAACGCCTCGCCCGAGCCTGAAGTGGAGGAGCCCAAAGGTCGCCAGCGCCTTGCACCGCAGCGCGGCGTCACCATGACGTGACGCAGCCTGGACGGCCAGCTCGGCGTGTGCCAGGCCGAGATTCTGTTCCTCCGTGACCTTCACGAGATCGGCAAGACTCAGGTGAATCTCCGCCACGAGGGCGTCGTCGCCTTCAGCCTCGGCAAGTGCTTCGCGATACTGTTCAACCGCTTCGCGCGGGCCGACGAAATCCTCCACCGCGCGGGCCAGGTGCACGAGGACCCCAGCCCGCGCGGCTCCGCGCGGCGCCGTTTTGTACGCCTGCTCGAGCAAGGCGATCGCGCGGCGGCCGTCGCCTACCTCGCGGAGGCGATCGGCGCAATCGACGGCGCGCCTGTGCATGTCCTCGATATCCGCGGGAGGTGTGAGCCGGACTGCCAGCTCGGCGAGCTCGGCGGCGGCAGCGGCACCTCCTCGTGCGTGTACGTTCCGGGCCGCCTCCTCCACGACGGAGGCAACCTCGCGGCTCGGTTGCGGCGTGGCGAGCGCGAGATGCCGTGCTCGTTCCTCCCGGTTGGGAACGAGATTGGCGAGGAGGGCATGGAGCGAGCGGCGCCTGGCCGGCGAGCCCGATGACACGGCGGAGCGGAGGAGAGGATGGGCGAAGCGGAGACGATCCCCATCGACCTCCAGGATTCCCGCCTCGAGCGCGGCGGACAGTCCGGCCTCTGTCCGGTCGCCGGCGGCCGCCTCGACAAGGCGCAGCGTCGGGTTGGCGAGCGCGGCAACGACCCGCGCAACCTCGAGCCCGCGAGCCCCGAGGCGGTCGAGGCGCTCGTGAACGAGCTCTTCCAGATTCGCGGGAATCGCCAGCTCCTCACCCGGGTCCACCCTGCCCCCCCGTCGCTGAATCGCGCTCGCGAGCTCGAGGGCGAAGAATGGATTTCCGCCCGACGTTTCCCAGATGCGCAAGAGCGTCGGTCGGGGAAGGACGGCGCCGACGCGCGTTCGCAGCAGCTCGCGGAGCGCGCCGACGCTGAGAGGGCCGAGCTCGATGGTCAGGAGCCGCTCCTCAGACAGAGCCCGCCGCAGCCAGAGCGGCACCTCGTCGCGAGCGGTCAGGATTGCGGCGACGGGCTGCTTCTCGAGGCGGGACAGAGCGAACCGGAGCATCGCCTGCGACGGTGCGTCGAGCCATTGGACGTCGTCGATCGCGAGCAGGAGCCGGTTGCCGACGGCCAGCCTTCGCAAGGCGCTTAGGAAGGCGAATGCGACAGCGCCCTCGTCAGCGGGTGCACCGTCGGATTCCGAGAGCGCGAGCGCGGCTTCGAGCGCCCGCCGCTGTGGCCGCGCCAGCTGCGGCAACACGTCGGGAACCACGCCTCCGATCAGGTCGGCCAAACCTGCGAACGAGAATCGGGCCTCTGTCTCGGACGGGCGACATGAGAGCACCAGATAGCCGCGGGCCTGTGCTGCCTCGGCGGCCGCAAGCGACAGCGTCGTCTTACCGATCCCCGCCTCGCCGACGACCACGGCGGCTGCGGGCAACCCAGCGGGCAATTCAAGGAGATGGAGGAGAGCGGCGAGCTCCTGCTCCCTGCCGACGAGGTGCCGAATGCTGACTGCCACGCCGTCTGGTGCGAGGATTGTACGAGCGGGCGCTGCTCGTGGCCGCGGCCTAGGTGAAGTTCCCGCCCACATGTGGCACTAGGCTGCAGTGGTCATTAAGGCTTCCAGCCAGGGCTGGAGATGTTCGAGCGCAGGAATGTGCTGGAAGCCACGGTCGGCAAATGGAACGCCGAGGTAGCGCTCAGCTGGTGTGCGCCAGCCGAGAGTGCCGCTGAGACGGTGGAAGTTGTAGTAGTCCGCGAAGCGGCCCAGCGCGCTCTCGGCCTCTGCCAGGCTGGTGAACCAATGTCGGTCGAGGACCTCGCTCTGAAGTACCTCCCAGAAGGCCTCAATCTTGCCGTTGGTCCAGGGCGTGGAGATCTGGGTGCGAAGGTGCCGGATGTTGAGGTCGCGCAGTCGCTTCCCGAACCGTGTGAGAACGCCCGGCATCCAGACTACGAATGGGTTGCCGTTGTCGCTCATGAGTTGCAGCGGCTTGCCACAGAGCTCGAAGCACTCTTCGAGCCTGCCCAGGACGGGTGCCGCCTGGGAGTCAGTGTTGATTTGGAGCCCAATTAGGAAACGCGAGTGGTCGTCGACAAGGCCGAACAGCCAGGTCTTCAGGTAGCCACGGCCAGCGAGCTGGATAAAGAAGGGGCCTTTGATGTCGATGTGCCAGAGCTCGTTGGGCTGGCTGCGTTCATACCGGGGACCGGGGATCGGCGCAACGCTGCCACGGCTGCAACCGTGCTTGAAGAATTCATCAATGTAGGGGTGGCCGACCTTGTAGACCCGGCGTCGCTCCAGCTCGGCGGCGATTCGCTTGGAGTTCCAATAGGTCGCCAGCCGGACAGCCACGATGACCCTGTTCACCCACTCCGGTACAGCAGCCTGCGCTCCGCAACGAGCACGCGATTTGGGAATCAGCGCTTGTATGCCGCCGGCTTTGTAGAGAGCGGACCACCGAAACACGCTTCTCCGCGAGAACCCCGTCGCCAGCGCTTCCTCAATGCCAAGCTCTGCCGCTAGCCGGACTGCTCGCATTCGCCGCCGCACTTCGGCGACTGAATTCCCCAGCTCCACCGATATGGGCCGTCCCCCCTGGGTCGCTAAGAACGAAAAACCAGGCCCCTCCTGGTTCCGATGCCTCCTCAGCCGGCGTCGTGGGTCAACCGGGTGATGCTTAGCATTTCCTTCTGGCATGCCCGGACCGTATAGCCGGGGTGCCTCATGTGGGCGGGAATCTCACCTAGGCCCTCCTTTCGCGGCGGTTTTACAGACCGCGGCCCGGCCGCGTTCCCCCGACGAGCCAAACTACTGCAGAACTACTGCAGAAATAGAGCGGCCCTATCACGTTAGCTCTGCTGCCTGATCGAATCTGAGATCAGATTTTGGTCGGGGGCCCGGGATTTGAACCCGGGGCCTCACGGTCCCGAAATCTACGCGGTTTCGTCCACCGAGACCGTTTTCGGCCGTTTTCAACTCGATTGGGAGCATCACATGCCCCATTTGGGCCGGTTTCGAGTCCGTTCGAGCGCCCGGATTACTACATGAACTACCACATGAAGGCCTCGAAAGCGCCCTTATGCGCAGGCCTGTGCGGCAGCGGTCTACACGGCGCAATCGTCGGCGATGGTCGTCAGGCGGGCTCGGGCGACGCCTCCTCGACGAGCGTCGTCGCATACGGCACTGCTTCGAGTCGCTCCTTCGGAATCGGCTTGCCGGACAATTCGCTCACCCCGTAAGTGCCATCCTCAATCCGACCAAGGGCTCTTTGGATCTGCGCCAGCGTGACGAGATCGACTTCGCCTTCATCCGCCTCGACCTCGAGATCGTTGAGACGCGTCGCATCGTCTCCTGAGTCCCCGACGCCCGACTCTTCCCGCACGGTCTCCTGGCTGTCGCGGCTTCGCTCCGACATGCGGTGTTTGATGGCCTCGCGTTCGGACTCGAGACG
>Ga0137409_10003150_pt1 | contig 17527 bp, 14 predicted proteins | sample CZODoug1_16funga_FD_122059 | JGI IMG/M metagenome (GOLD analysis project Ga0137409, IMG submission 122059) | Vadose zone soil fungal communities from Angelo Coast Range Reserve, California, USA - CZODoug1_16fungal (Hybrid Assembly) | ecosystem: Environmental > Terrestrial > Soil > Vadose zone... | reverse complement strand
GGGGGGACGAGGAGGCCCAGACCCTCGACACCGATTACCTGCGCGCCCTCGAGATGGGCATGCCTCCGACGGGAGGAGTGGGCGTGGGCATCGACCGCCTCGTCATGCTGCTCACGGACTCTCCTTCCATCCGCGACGTGATTCTCTTCCCCCAGATGCGCCCCGAGGATGGGCATGACGAATAGGGGGGCGGCTCCGCGCGGCTGAGCGCCGCCGCCGCGTCTCCATGGGCTACGTCTGGGTCGTCGCGTCGCGCTACCTGCGCTCCAAACGCCGGCTCAGCTTCATCACGCTCGTCAGCCTCCTCGCATCCGGCGGCGTCTTCGTCGGCGTGGCGGCGCTCACGATCGTGCTCTCCGTCATGAACGGCTTCGAGGATCAGGTGCAGCGGCGGATCGCGGGGACGAACGCGCACGTCGCCGTCCTCTCCGCCGACGACCGGCCGATGACGCCCTCCGACACGCTCCAGGCGAAGATCCAGGCGGCGGCCCCCGGAGCGGGGATCGCGCCCTTCGTGTACGGCAAGGTGATGGTGGCGTCCCGAAGCAGCGTGGACGGAATGGTCCTGAAGGGGGTGGATCCGGAAGGGGAGGCGCGCGTCACCGACATCATGGGGCACCTCACGCCAGCGCCCCGCCCGCTCGACGGGGGCGACCTCCCCGGCATCGGTCTCGGCGAGGAGCTGGCCATCCGGCTCAGAGCCGTGGTCGGGGACGTCATCATCATCAGCCTCCCGACGGAGGAGCCCGGCGGCATCTTCGGCGGCGTTCCCCGCGTGAAGCGCCTCCGCGTCAGCTCGATCTTTCGCTCGGGCCTCTACGAGTACGACTCCTCGTTCGGAATCGTGCTGCTCTCGACGGCGCAATCCTTCTTCGCGCTGAATCGCGGCGTGACCGGGTACGAGCTCCGCATCCCCGACATGTTCCGCGCGCGAGAGACGGCGCACGCGCTGGAGTCCCACCTGGGACCGGACTACCGGGTGACGAACTGGATCGACCTCAATCGGAATCTCTTCGCGTGGATGAAAATCGAGAAGGCGGTGATGTTCACGATCCTGATTCTCATCGTGCTCGTGGCCACGGTGAACATCGTGTCGAGCCTGGTCATGCTGGTGCTGGAGAAGCGCCGGGACATCGGGGTTCTACGGACGATGGGAGTCACCCCTCACGGAATCATGCGCATCTTTCTGCTCCAAGGGACTCTGGTCGGGGTGATGGGAACGGGTCTCGGACTTCTCGTCGGCTGGGCCGTCTCCTTCGTTCTCGGGCGCTACAAGCTCCTCCACCTGCCCGGCGAGATCTACTTCATCGATACGCTGCCCGTGAAGATGGAGTGGACCGATTTCGCGCTCGTCGCCGCCGCGGCCACGGCGCTCTGCTTCGTCGCGAGCCTCTATCCCGCGTGGCGGGCCGCGAGGCTTGCCCCGGTGGAGTCCATCCGGTATGAATGAGGCGCCCACGCGAGCGCCGGCAATCGTGGCGCGCGGGCTCGCCAAGACCTACCATGACTCGGTGGCGCCCATCGAGGTGCTCCGGGACGTGAGCCTCTCGGTAGCGCCCGGGGAAGTGGTGGCGGTGGTGGGGGCATCCGGGTCCGGAAAGTCCACACTGTTGCATCTTCTCGGCGGCCTCGACCGGCCGACCCGGGGATCGGTGAGCGTGGCGGGCGCCGAGCTCTCCTCCCTGGACGAGGCGGGACGCTCGCGGCTGCGCTCGCGCTCGGTCGGCTTCGTCTTCCAGTTTCACCAGCTTCTGCCAGAGTTCACCGCCCTGGAGAACGTGATGATGCCCGGTTGGGTGGCGGGCTCCTCGCGCTCCGCGGCCCGGGAGCGGGCGGAAAGCCTCCTCGAAGACCTGGGTCTGGGGGCCCGGCTGGAGCACAAACCGGGGGAGCTTTCAGGGGGAGAACAGCAGCGGGTCGCCGTGGCTCGCGCCTTGCATATGAAGCCGGCGGTTCTTCTGGCGGACGAGCCGACCGGCAATCTGGACCGCCGGGCATCGGCAACTCTACTGGAAATCTTCGAGCGGTACCGGTCTCGGGAGCAGCAAGCCATTGTCATTGCGACACATAATCCGGATGTCGCACAATCGGCCGGCCGGGTGGTTACCCTCGAGGATGGCTATCTCAGGCCGATTAGAATTGAGGCAGGTCGCATCTAATTAGTCGGGAGCGTTCGGCCAACCGGAAGGAACGCACATGCAGTGTCAAATTTGCGGCAAGCGGCCGGCGGTCGTCCACTTCACCGAGATCGTCAACAACAAGAAATCGGAATACCACGTCTGCGAGAAGTGCGCGGAGGAGAAGGGTTACCACGTGCCGCTCGTGAAGACGAAGTTCTCGGTGGGAGACCTTCTGGCGGGAATGGTGGAACAGCCGGGCTCCGCGGAAGAGGCGCGCGTGGGCCGTGTCCAGTGTCCCAAGTGCGGCCTGGTCTACTCGAACTTCAAGGAGACCGGCAGGCTGGGGTGCTCGGAGTGCTATCCGACGTTTCGCTCCCAGCTGCGGCCGCTTCTGCGCCGGGTGCACGGCAGCACCAAGCACGTGGGCAAGGCCCCCGTGCGCGATGCCGCGCGCGTGGCGTTGAGGCGCGAAGTGCAGCGCCTGCACGAGGAGCTGCAGAAGGCCGTGGAGCTCGAGGATTTCGAGTCGGCGGCCGGTCTTCGGGACCGCATCAAGAAGCTCGAGCTGAACGACGTTCGGTCGATCGGAGGCGAGAAGTGAAGCTGACGGGACTCTCCACCTCGCTCGGCCGCTGGCTGGACGGATCGGGGCCGGCCTCGGACGTGGTGCTGAGCACGCGGGTGCGCCTGGCGAGGAATCTCTCGGGCGTTCCGTTCACGCACCGCGCGCGCGAAGAGCAGCTCGTCATGGTGTACTCGAGCGTGCTCTCCGCGGTCCGGAAGACCCCGGCGCTCACGCAGTCGCTCGCGCTGGAGATGCGCGAGCTGACGCCGCTGGATCGCCAGTTTCTGGTGGAGCGTCATCTCATCAGCAACGATCTCGCGGACAACGGCAAGCTGCGCGGGCTCCTGGTCCTTCCCGACGAGAGCATCTCCGCGATGGTGAACGAGGAAGACCATCTCCGGCTCCAGGGGCTGGCGTCCGGGTTCCAGCTCCGCTCCGCGTGGGAGTCGGTGAACGCCATCGATGATGAATTGGCCCAGGACCTCGACTATGCTTTCAGCGACGAGCTGGGATACCTGACCGCGTGTCCGACCAACGTCGGCACCGGGATGAGAGCGTCGGTGCTCATCCACCTTCCCTCTCTGGTGCTCACGAAGCAGATCGGACGCGTGCTCCAGGGAATCACGCAGGTGGGCCTCGCGGTGCGCGGGTTCTACGGCGAAGGGTCCCAGATCATGGGGAACTTCTTCCAGATCTCGAACCAGACGACGCTGGGCCAGAACGAGCGTGAAACGATCGACAGCCTGGAGCGGGTCACCAAGCAGATCATCGATTCCGAGCAGCGGGCCCGCGACGAGCTTCTGAAAGACGCCCGGGTCCAGATCGAGGACAAGATCTGGCGCGCGTACGGAACGCTGCGCCACAGCCGGGTGATCTCGTCGCAGGAAGTCGTGAATCTCTCCTCGGCCGTGCGCTTCGGTGTGGCGCTCCGGATCGAGGGTCTGGCAAGCGTACAGACGCTGAATGAGCTCCTGGTTCGATCGCAGCCGGCGCATCTCCAAGTGAAGGCGGGCCGCGAGCTCGAGCAGCGCGAACGAAACATTCTGCGAGCGGAATACATTCGAGGCCTCCTCGGTGAGGGGGGTTCGGTTCCGGTCTCGAGAAGCAACTAGCCGAAAGGTCGGGAGGACCTAGATCCATGCATGACAAGTTCACGGAACGCGTGCGGAAGGTGATGTACCTCGCGCGGGAAGAGGCCGCGCGTCTTCAGCACGATTACATCGGCACCGAGCATCTGCTCCTCGGCGTCATCCGCGAGGGAGAAGGCATCGCGGCCACCGTGCTGAACAATCTCGGATTGGACCTGGATGCCATCCGCCAGGCGGTCGAGAGCATGGTCTCCTCGACCGGAGGCACGCTCACGATCGGCGAGATTCCGTTCACGCCGCGCGCCAAGCGCGTGCTGGAGCTGAGCGTCGACGAGGCGCGCCAGCTGGGGCACAACTACGTCGGCACGGAGCACCTCCTCCTCGGGCTCATCCGGGAAGGGGAGGGTGTTGCGGCGCGCGTCCTGCTGGAGCTCGGCGTGGACCGGAAAAAGGTCCGCGAGGAGACGCTGAAGCTCCTGGGCGGCACCCCCTCGGTGTCCCAGCCCGAGCGCGAAGGCAAGGTGGAGACGCCGGCGCTGAATCAATTCGGCCGCGATCTCACGACGCTCGCCCGCGAAGGCAAGCTCGATCCGATCATCGGGCGGGATCTCGAGATCGACCGCGTCATCCAGGTTCTCTCCCGGCGCAAGAAGAACAACCCGATCCTGATCGGGGAGCCCGGCGTGGGCAAGACCGCCATCGCCGAGGGGCTGGCCGAGCGCATCGTGGAGAACAAGGTTCCCGAGACCCTCAAGGACAAGCGCATCGTCACGCTGGACCTGGCGGCCGTCGTGGCGGGCACCAAGTACCGCGGACAGTTCGAGGAGCGCCTCAAGGCGGTCATGAACGAGATCCGCGAGTCCAAGGACACGATCATCTTCATCGACGAGCTCCACACCATCGTGGGCGCGGGCGGCGCGGAAGGGGCGATCGACGCCTCCAACATGCTGAAGCCGGCCCTGGCGCGCGGCGAGCTCCAGTGCATCGGAGCGACCACGCTCGACGAGTTCCGCAAGTACATCGAGAAGGACGGGGCCCTGGAGCGGCGCTTCCAGCCGATCATGGTGGACCCGCCCTCCGTGGATCAGACCATCCAGATCATCCGCGGGCTGCGCGACAAGTACGAGGCGCATCACGGCGCCAAGTACTCCGACGACTCCATCGTGGCGGCCGTGAAGCTGGCGGACCGCTACATCAACGACCGCTTCCTGCCCGACAAGGCGATCGACGTGATCGATGAGGCGGGCGCCAGCGCGCGTCTCAGCATCTCGGCCATCCCGACCGAGGTGCGCGAGCTGGAGAAGCAGGTGGAGGAGGTGGCCAAGGAGAAGGAGGCCGCCATCCAGCAGCAGGAGTTCGAGAAGGCGGCTCGCTTCCGCGACAAGGAGAAGGATCTCCGCTCCAAGCTCCGCGAGCACAAGAAGACCTGGACCGAGATCAAGCACGAGAAGGAAGCGCTGGTCGATGTGGATCTGATCGCGAAGGTCATCTCGCGCATGACCAGCATCCCCATCGCTCGCCTCGAGGAGAAGGAATCGGAGAAGCTGCTCCGGATGGAGGAGGAGCTCCGGAAATCGATCGTGGGCCAGGAGGAAGCCGTGGCCGCGGTCTCCCGGGCCATCCGCCGCAATCGCGCCGGGCTGCGCGACCCGCGCCGGCCGATCGGATCGTTCATCTTCCTGGGACCCACGGGGGTCGGAAAGACGGAGCTGGCGCGCGTGCTCGCGAGGTTCCTCTTCGACGACCCGGACGCCCTGATCCGGATCGACATGTCCGAATACATGGAGAAATTCTCGGTTTCCCGGCTCATCGGCGCCCCTCCGGGGTACGTAGGGCATGAGGAGGGCGGGCAGCTCACGGAGAAGGTGCGCCGCAAGCCCTACTCGGTGGTCCTCCTCGACGAGGTCGAGAAGGCGCACCCGGACGTCTTCAACATCCTCCTGCAAGTGCTGGACGACGGGCAGCTGACGGACAGCCTGCGCCGGAAGGTGGACTTCAAGAACACGGTGCTCATCATGACGTCGAACCTGGGAGCGCGGCAGATCAAGGGAGGCCGGGGCCTGGGCTTCACGGATCGGGCCGACGGGTCGAGCTACGTGACGATGAAGAACGCCATCATGGATGAGGTGAAACGGGTGTTCAATCCCGAGTTCCTGAACCGCATCGACGAGATGATCGTGTTCCATCCGCTGGATCGCCCGCAGATGGGATCCATCACCAAGATCCTGCTCACGCAGGTCGCGGACCGGATGAAGGGTAGTGGAATCACGCTGAACTTCGAGGACGAGGTCGTGGACTTGCTGATCCAGAAGGGCTTCGACGAGGCGCTGGGAGCGCGTCCGCTCAAGCGGAGCATCCAGAAGCTGATCGAGGACCCGCTTTCGGAGCACGTTCTGCGCGGCCAGCTCAAGGAGGGCAGCGATGTGCTGGTTTCCCGCCGGGGTGATGAGCTGATCTTCGCCTCTTGAGGCATTCCGGAAAGAATCGAGAGCCGCACGGACGCGGCGCGAGCCGGTCACGGCATCGCGCGGCCGTCCTGTCCTTGCTGTCCGCGCTCTTCTGCGCCGGCGCGTTCGCGCAGGCGACCGCCCAGTCGCCGGCCCCGCCCACGGCACCACCCGCCGGCGCGGTCATGGCCGACACGCTGTTCACGCCGGCGGACCTGTCTCCGGCGGACACCTCGACCGCCAGCGGGCCGAGCATCAGCAGAGTCTCGGCGATTGGCTTCGTCAACGTGGACTCCCTCGTCGTCATCCGGACGTTCGCGGTCCCCACGGGACAGCCCTACGACGCTCGCGAAGTCCGCGCGGGCGTTCGCCGGCTCTTCGCGACGGGGCTCTTCACCGACGTGACCGTGAGCGATGCGCCCGTCTCGGGCGGCGTGGCGCTCACGATCCACGTTGCGGAACGCCCCCGCGTGAAGGAGATCACCTTCCACGGGGCGAAGAAGATCGAGGAGAAGACCCTCAAGGAGAAGCTCACGCTCGCGGAAGGGCAGCTCCTCGACTCCGGAACCCTGGAGCTGGACGCGCGAAAGGTCGAGACGGCCTACGGCGCGGAAGGCTACGCGCACGCGAAGGTCACGACGCGCGTCGAGCCGATCAGCGCCGGAGCGATCCGCGTCGTGTTCGACGTCCAGGAGGGAACCAAGGTCAAGGTCCGGGGCGTCGTCTTCCACGGCAACCACACCCTGAAGAGCGAGGATCTGGCGAAGGCGATGGAGAGCAAGAAGCCGGGCTTCCTCCGGAGCGGCGTGCACAAGCCCGAGCACCTGGACAAGGACGAGACGAAGCTCCGCCTCTACATGCGCACTCGCGGATACAAGGACGCGGACGTGGACTCCATCGTGCCGGCCGACGTGCCGGACGGGAAGGGAGTCGTCCTCCACGTCTTCCTGCGCGAGGGCCCGCGCTACCGGTTCGGCAAGCTCACCTGGACCGGAAACACCGCGGTTCCGACGGCCGCGCTGGCGTTCTCCACGGTGCCGAATCCGGGCACGATCTACAACGAGGCGCAGATCCAGAAGACGCTCGAGAACGCGTACCAGCTCTACCAGGAGCAGGGATATCTCTTCCTCTCGATCGACCCCAAGATGTCCGACCGCGACTCCATCGTGGACGTGGATTTCCAGGTACAGGAGGGAACGCGCTCGCGGATCGCGAATCTCGAGATCACGGGGAACACGAGGACGAGGGAGAACGTCATTCGCCGGGAGGCCAGCGTCTATCCCGGAGACGTCTTCCGCCGCTCGACGCTCATGCGCACGCAGCGCGACATCTTCGGGCTCGGCTACTTCCAGGATGTGAACGTGGACTACGAGCCGACCGGGGACAGCGCGGACATCAACCTCACGCTCAAGGTGCAGGAGAAGCAGACCGGCACCGCCAGCGCGGGGGCCGGATACTCCAGCCAGACCGGCCTGACCGGGTTCGTCGAGCTGGGGCACAACAATCTCTTCGGCAAGGGGCAGAGCATCAACATCCGCGTGGAGCGAGGCGGGAAGCGAAGCGACCTCGAGCTCTCGTACACGGAGCCCTGGTTCCGCGACACGCCGCTCAGCATCGGCTTCGACATCTTCAACACCCGCCGTGATCTGGATTTCTACCGGCGAAAGGACGTGGGCGGAGGCATCCGGGTAGGCCGTCCGCTCCGCTGGCCCGACTACACCCGGGGCATCATCTCCTACGACCTCCGCGACGTGACGCTCAGCGACTTCGTGCTGGCGCGGCCCGGGGAGCCTTCCAACCTACAGACGCTGCGCAACACCAACTGGCCGCGGCGCGTGAGCAGCGTGACCTTGACGTTCAACAGGAACAGCACGGACAACCCCTTCTACCCATCCAAGGGGTCGAAAATCATCTTGATGAACGAGGTCGCGGGGGGTCTCCTGGGAGGCGTCGAATCCTTCTACAAGGAGACGTTCGAGAACAAGACCTACACGCGTCTGGCCGGACCCTTCGTTCTGATGGTTCGCGGCAAGACGGGGTTCCTGGGGGGCGGCCAGGTGCCCGACTACGAGCGGTTCCGGCTCGGTGGAACCACGGCGGACTACCTGCGCGGTTACCCCGATTATTACGTGGTTCCCCGCGCCAACGTCACGCGGGACTCCCTAACCGGCCAGATTCTCGACCGTTACCCGGGCGGGAAGACCATGCTCATCCTCACGAGCGAGCTCCAGTTCCCGATCGCGGACCCGCTCCACGGCCTTCTTTTCTTCGAGTCAGGGAATACCTGGAACTCGACCCGCGATCTGGACCTTGGTGATCTAAGAAAGAGCATTGGGTTTGGGGTGCGCCTGGAGGTGCCTGCGCTGGGCCGGATTGGCTTCGATCTGGGGTATGGTCTGGACCGGGAGGACGGATCTCGCTGGGAGCCCCACTTCCAGTTGGGCAACACATTCTAGTAGAAGGGATTAGCTTATGGCTCGACAGCGATCACGGCGTGCGGTAGTCTGGGCGATCGCGTTTTCCTGCCTGGGGCTGCCGACCCTCGGAAGTGCGGCCGATCTGAAAATCGGCTTCATTGACTCCGAGCGGATCTTTGCCGAGTATCCCGGCACGCAGGAGGCGCAGAGGTCCTTCAACCGGGAAGTCCAGGACCTCACCAAGACGGCCAAGGAAAAGAAGGCCGAGATCGACGATCTTCAGCGAAAGCTCGACGCCCAGGGACCCATGCTGAGCGAGGCGAAGCGGGACGAGCAGAATCAGGTGCTCCAGAAGAAGATCGGCGACTACGATGCGTTCGTTCAGAAGAACTGGGGGCCGCAAGGCGAGGTCTCCAAGATGAACGAGCGGTTCCTGAAGCCGATCGTGGATCGCGTGCACAAGATCGTCACCGCCATCGGCACGGACGAGGGCTACTCGCTCGTCCTGGACGCCGCGGACGGAAACATCATTTTCGGCGACAAGACTCTGGATCTCACGGATCGCGTACTCGATTCGCTGAAAAAGGAAGACGCGAGCGGACTGCCGCAGCCCACGAGCGCGGCGCCGGCCAATACTTCGGGGGGAACAAGGCCGTAGATTCCCGGAGCGGGTAACGCGAACCGATTCAAAGGGAGTCCCACCATGAAGGTCACGCTGGAGGCGGTCGCGAGGGCGATCGACGGTACGGTCGTCGGCGATGGTTCCGTCGAGATCACCGGCGTGGCCGGCATTCGCGAGGCCCGTGAAGGGGAGCTGACCTTCCTGGCCAATCCCCGCTACGAACCCTATCTCGAGCTGACCCAGGCCTCCGCCGTCATCGTCTCCGAGAACCACCGGAACATCGGCAAACCTCTCATCCAGAATCCCAATCCCTACCTCGCCTTCCTCAAGGCGGTCCGCTTCTTCGCGGGAGACGCGGAGCGGCCGTGCGCGGGAGTTCATTCCACCGCCATCATCGCCCCGGACGCCGTCGTCGCGGAGGACGCTTCCATCGGTCCGCACGCGGTGATCGAGTCCGAGGCGCGGGTCGGATCGCGCGCCATCGTCCAGGCGGGCTGCTACGTGGGCGCGCGCGTCCGGCTGGGAGACGAGGTGCTGCTCTATCCCAACGTGACGATCCGCGAGGCGTGCGTGCTGGGCGACCGCGTCATCGTCCATTCCGGAACGGTCATCGGGAGCGACGGGTTCGGCTTCGTCCGCGACGGGGACGTGTACCGGAAGCTTCCGCAAGTCGGGACGGTCGAGATCGGCGATGACGTCGAGATCGGGGCGAACGTCACGATCGATCGCGCCACCACCGGAACGACGCGGATCGGCGCCGGCAGCAAGATCGACAACCTGGTCCAGATCGCCCACAACGTGCAGATCGGGAAGAGCTGCATCATCGTCGCGCAGGTGGGCATCTCGGGCAGCACCGTGCTCGGGGACCACGTCGTCCTCGCGGGACAGGTGGGCATCGTGGGACACATCGAGATCGGCGACGGCGCCAGCGTCGGCGCGCAATCGGGAGTCTCCAAGTCGGTCAAGGCGGGCGAGCGCATGTTCGGCTATCCGGCCATGCCGCTGCGGCAGGCGAAGCGCATCGAGGCGAGCATCCGGAATCTTCCCGAGCTCATCCAGACGGTGCGAGCCCTCAAACGCCGCGTGGAAGAGCTCGAGGGCTCCAAAGAGCCCCGGTGAGGTCCTCCACCCAGCGCACCATCGCCAAGCCCACCTCGTTCGAGGGCGTGGGACTCCACACCGGAGTGCCCTGCCGCGTGGAATTCCGTCCTGCCCCGCCCGACTCCGGAATCCGCTTCGTCCGTCTGGACCTTCCCGGCGCGCCGGAGATCCCGGTGTCTCCTCGTTACGCGCGCGCGGACACCGCCGAGATGCGCCGCACCATCTTGAAATCGGGCGAGGCCGAGGTGCACACGGTCGAGCACATCCTGGCGGCCGCGGCGGGGCTGGAGATCGACAATCTCGTGATCGCGCTCACGGCGAAGGAGCCCGCCGAGCCGCGCGACGGCAGCGCGGCTCCCTACGTGCGGATGTTCCAGGACGCGGGAATCGTGGATCAGCACGTCCCGCGGCGGTACTTCCGCGTGAGCGAGCCGGTGCGCTACGAGGAGAACGGCGTCGTCCTGGTGGCGCTGCCGCACGACGGCCTGCGGATCGACTTCACCATCGAATACGACGACGCCTACCTCGGGACGCAGCACGCCACCTACGACATCGACAAGGACGTCTTCGTGAAGGAGATCGCGCCGGCGAGAACGTTCGTGCTCCAGCGCGACGTCGACGCGCTTCGCGCGCAGGGGATGATCCTCGGCGGCACGCTCCAGAATGCGGTCGTGGTGCAGCCGAAGGGAATCCTGAATCAGGAGCCGCTGCGCTTCAAGGACGAGTTCGTGCGGCACAAGATCCTGGATTTCCTGGGGGATCTGTACCTGCTCGGCCGTCCCGCCCTGGGACATTTCGTCTCGATCAAGTCGGGGCACGCGACCAACGTGCGCTTCGTCCAGCGGCTCGCGGCCACGGAGCGGTCCGAGAGCGCGGTGGGCTCCGGGATGGGAAACGGAAAGCCCGGCGGGAAGCCCGGACCCATCCAGCTCGACATCGCGGCGATCATGAAGATCCTGCCGCACCGGTATCCCTTCTTGTTGATCGACCGGATCCTGAGCCTGGAGGAGAACCGGGTCGTGGGCATCAAGAACGTCACGATCAACGAGCCGTTTTTCGTCGGCCATTTCCCCGGCCACCCCATCATGCCCGCGGTGCTCATCATCGAGGCGATGGCTCAGTGCGGCGGGGTTCTGCTCATGAACAGCAACGCGCTGGATAACCCGAAGGAGAAGCTGGTCTACTTCATGGGCATCGACCGGGCCAAGTTCCGGAAACCGGTGCGGCCCGGAGACCAGCTTCGGTTCGAGCTCACGCTCCTTCGCCTGAAATCACGTATCTGCAAAATGGAGGGGAAGGCCTACGTCGATGGAGACCTCGTCGCGGAAGCAGAGCTTCTCTCAAGCATTGTCGATCGCGATTCCTGAGGCGGACGGGCTCACCGGCACCTGGGCACGCGTGCCCGGGACCGTCGTCCCGTTCCCCGAGCTTCTCGACACGAGACCCGCGGTCCATCCGACCGCCATCGTGGCGAAGGGGGCGGAGCTGGGACCGGGCGTGGTCATTGGACCCTTCGCCTACATCGGACCCAGGGTGAAGCTGGGCGAGGGCACGCAGGTCGGGCTCCACGCCATCCTCGAGGGAAGGACGACGCTGGGCCCGCGCTGCCAGGTGCACCACGGGGCCGTGATCGGAAACATTCCGCAAGACTTGAAATATCGCGGCGCCCCGAGCGAGGTGGTCATCGGGCACGATACGGTCATCCGCGAGTACGCCACCATTCACGCCGCGACGGAGGAGCACGAGTCCACGATCGTCGGCGATCACGTCCTCCTCATGGCCTACGCGCACATCGCGCACAACTGCCGCATTGGAAACCACGTCATTCTCGCGAACGCGGTCAATCTCGCGGGGCACGTCCGGGTGGATGATTACGCCATCATCGGCGGCATGACACCGGTGCACCAGTTCGTGACCATCGGATGCCACGCGTTCGTGGGAGGCGGCTCCCGCGTTCCTCAAGATGTACCTCCGTACGTGAAGGCGGCGGGAAATCCGCTCCGCGCGTGCGGGCTCAACTCGACCGGAATGGACCGCCGCGGTATTCCCGCCGAGGTCCGGCTGGAGCTGAAGCGCGCCTATCGTATTCTCTACCGGTCCCAGCTCAACGTGGCCCAGGCGCTCTCGAAGATCGCGCACGATCTGAAGCCCTATCCCGAGATCCACGAGCTCGTGGAGTTCGTGCGCAGCTCGGAGCGAGGCATCGTGCGGTGAGCCGGCTTCGCGCGGGGGTGGTCGGGGTCGGACACCTCGGCAGCCACCACGCGCGCGCCTGGTCCAAGGTCAAAGACGCCGTTCTCGTCGGAGGGTTCGATCCCGATCCCACGGCGAAGACTCGCGCGTCCCGCGAGCTCAAGCTCCCGATGTCGGACACGCTGGAGGAGCTCCTCGGCCGGGTGGACGTGGTCTCGATCGCGGCGCCCACCCCCGCGCACGCCGAGTTGACGCTCACCTGCCTCGAGCGAGGACTCCACGTGCTCGTGGAGAAGCCCATGGCCGCCACGGTGGCGGAGGGCGCCGCGATGCTGGCCGCCGCCCGCTCGGGAGGGCGGGCGCTCTTCGTGGGACAGGTCGAGCGCTTCAATCCCGCGGTCGTGGCTTCCCGCCCGCATCTCAAGTCTCCCCGCTTCATCGAGGCGCACCGCCTGGCGCCCATCGTTCCGCGCGGCATCGACGTGGACGTGATCCTGGACCTCATGATCCACGACCTGGATCTCGCGCTCTGGCTCACGAGGTCGCGGGTCACCGAGGTGCACGCGGTGGGGGTCCCGGTGCTCACGCCCCGGATCGACATCGCGAACGCGCGGCTCACGTTCGCGAGCGGGTGCGTGGCGAACCTGACCGCCAGCCGGGTGTCGCGCGAGAAAATACGGAAGATCCGCTTCTTCGAGGCGAACGAGTACCTCTCCATCGATTGCCTGAACCGGAGCGTCGAGGCCTACACGCTCGCGCCCTCGGCCTCCGATGCGCCCGCGGATTGGATCAAGCGGATCCGGCCGCTCAAGATTCAGGTCGAGTCGCGCGATCCCCTCGAGTCGGAGCTCACGCACTTCCTGGCGCTCGCGCGCGAGCCCGAGGAATCGTGGGGGGAGACCGAGGTCGCGCTGGAAGCGCTCCGGGTGGCGGAGGAAGTGCGGACGCAGGCGCTGCGAAATCTCCCGCTGGACCTGCCGGTCTGAAATTCCCGTTTCTCATCGTATCGGCGGGCGAGCCCTCCGGGGACCGCCTCGGAGCCGACCTGCTCGAGGCGCTCCGCGCGCGAGGAGCCTCCTTCCAGGCGGCGGGCATCGGAGGACCGAAGCTCCGCGCGGCCGGGCTCACGACGGTCGTCCCCATGGAATCGGTCGCGGTGATGGGCTTCGCCTCCATCCCGGCGCGGCTTCCCGAGATCCAGAGAGCGCGCCGCGAGATCGCCCGCCTGCTCGCGGAGCATCCCGACGCGATCTTCCTTCCCATCGACTCTCCGGGGCTCCATCTGGGGCTGGCGCGCACGGCCCGGAAGCTGGGCCGCCGCGTGGTCTACTATGTGTGTCCGCAGATCTGGGCGTGGGGAGGAGGCCGGATCCGGCGCCTGAAAGAGGACGTGGACCTCACCCTTCTCCTCTTCCACTTCGAGTCCGAGCTCCTCGCGAAGGAAGGTGTGCTGGCTCGATGGGTGGGCCATCCCGCCGGAGCGCTCCGGCCCGATCCGGCGCGCCGCGCGTCGGTGCGGCAGGCGCTGGGGGTGGGCCCGAGCGAGCGGCTGGTGGCGCTCCTTCCGGGGAGCCGTCTCGAGGAGGTGCGGCGGCATCTCGGGCCGATGCTGGACGGGGCGGCCCGCGTGGCCGCGCACTCGGGCGCGCGGGTGCGCGTGGCGGTGAGCGACGCCGGTCCCGTGGATCGCGCGATCCAGGACGCGGAGATCCGGCGCGCGTGGAGCGCGCTTCTTCCCGTTCACTGGCGTGAGGACGCGAAGGACCTCCTGCGCGCGTCGGACGCCGCGGTGGTCGCGTCGGGAACGGCGACGCTCGAGACGGCGGCGCTTCAGGTGCCCCAGGTGATCGTGTACCGGACCGGATGGCTCAACTACGAGATCGCGCGGCGCCTCGTGCGCGTCCCCTCGATCGGCCTCGCGAACCTGGTCGCGGGAGGGAAGATCGCTCCCGAGCTGATCCAGCGCGAGGCGGTGGGATCGCGGATCGGGGCGGAGCTGGCGAAGCTCCTCGCCGACGACGCGGCCCGATCGGCCCAGCTCCGCGGATTCGCCTCCATTCCGGAACGGCTCGGGGGGCAGGGCTCCGCGGACCGGGCCGCGGAGGCCCTCATCGAGTTCGCGGGCCGAATTCCCACGAACACGGAGCGCTGCGCGTGATGTCGCCGAGTCTCCTCGCGTACCGCGGCGTCGCGGCGCTCGCGGGGACCTGCTCGCCGATCTTCCGGCAGCTCGGAGGCTCGGGGAGCGCATGGCGCGAGGCGTGGACCGGAGCCAGCTCCGATCTCGCAGCGGCGTCGGGAAGCGTCTGGGTTCACGCGGCGTCGATGGGCGAGATGGTCGCGGCGCGCACCTGGGTGCAGGCGCTTCTCCATTCCGGATACCGCGCCCCGATCCTGCTCACGACCCGCACCTCGCGGGGCCTCGAGCGCGCCCGCCGCGAGCTTGGGGACCGCGTGGTCGCGCGCGTCGCGCCGCTGGACCTCCCGCAGCTCCTGCGATCCTTCCTCGATCGCTTGGCACCCTGGCGGCTCGACGTGATCGAGACCGAGCTCTGGCCGCATTTGATTCTGGAATCCCGGAAGCGAAACGTGGCAGTGGTCTTCGTGAGCGCGACGGTCTCGGACCGGACGCGGAAGCGGCTCTTGATGTGGGGGCTCGCGGGGCCGCGCGTCTTCGGGGACGGCGTGTGGGTGCTCGCTCAATCGGAACGGCACGCGGAGCGGTTCCGCTCGCTTGGCGTGCCCGCCTCGCACATCGCGGTGACGGGTGACCTCAAGGCGGAGGCTCCCGTGCCCGCCGCGACGCGGGACCCGGCCGTGAGACCTGCCGTGGTGTTCGGAAGCCTGAGGCCGGGAGAAGAGGCGCTCGCTTTGGCCCTGGCGCGCCGCTTCGGCGCGGACGGCGCCCCCTCCCTCGTTATGGCGCCCCGGCACGAAGCGGGGCTGACCCGCCTGCTCGAGGCGCTCGAGCGCGCGGGGATTCCAAGCGCCGTGCGGCGCGAGGCCGACCGCGGGGGCGAAGCGCTCGAGGACTGGATCGCGGGGCTCGGGAAGCGGGCGCCCGCCCGAGTCGGGGTTCTGGCGACGCGGGGAGAGCTTCCCCTGGCGTACGAATCGGCCGCGGTCGCGATCGTGGGCGGAACCTTTGGTCCCTATGGCGGGCACAACGCGCTGGAGCCCGCCGCGCGCGGGGCGGCGATCGTGGTGGGCCCGCACGCGGAGAGCATCCAGGAGAGCGTGGAGCTGCTCTCGCGCGAGGGCGCCGTGCTCCTGGCACCGGATGCGGACGCCGCGGCGGAAGCGGTGGCCTCGCTGGTGCACGATGCCGGAGCGCTCCGGCGCATGGGGCAGGGAGCCGTCCGCGTGGCCGCGGCCGCGTCGGAGTCGGCGCGCCGATCGCTCGAGGCGCTCGAGCGATTCGGGCTCAATCCATGAGGGGAATCGCCGGAGCCTTCGAGCGTTCCTGGTCGGGAGAGCCGGGCACGGTCGCGTGGACCCAGCTCCTCCACTCGGCGGCCGTGCTGTACGCCATCGGGTCGGGGATCGCGCGCCGGCGCGCCGCCCGATCGAGACGGAACCTTCCCGGCGCTCACGTCGTGGCCGTGGGGAATCTCACGGTGGGGGGGACCGGAAAGAGCACGCTCGCGCGATGGCTCGCCGTGGAAGCGCTGAAGGCGGGAGCGCCTTCGGCGGTGCTCCTCCGCGGGCACGGCGCTGGCACTCCTGAGCCGGGCGTCGTACCCGACTTTGCTGGATACCCCCTCGAAGAACGGGTCGCGAGCTACGGCGACGAGGCCATCGCGCACCGGATGGCGCTGCCCCGTGGGATCTCGGTCGCCGTGGACCGGGACCGCCGGCGCGCCGGCCGGACGGCGAGGGACGGATACGGCGCCCGCGTGCTCGTGCTCGACGATGGGTGGGAGCAATCGGGGCTCCGGTGGAACGAGCTCTGGGTCGCGCTCGACCCAAGACGGCCCGCGGGGAACGGTGCGCTCCTCCCGGCGGGACCGCTCCGCCGTCCCGTCTCGACCCTGCGCGAGGCCGGCGTGATCGCGTTCCTCCTCGAGGAGTCCCATGAGGAGATCCCTGCCGAGACCCTGAGGTGGGCCGATCGCGTGGCCAAGGGAGTGCCGCGCCTCCGCTTCCTGCGCACGCTCCTGGGAACGACGCCCCCCGGCGCTTCGCGGGCACCGGATCCTCCGCGCGGCGGCGAGGGCATCGGGCTCATCTCCGGTATCGGATCTCCGCCGCGCCTCACGCGATTCGCGCGGGGCTCGGGCGTCGACGTAAAGTCGCATGCCGCGTTTCCCGACCATGCCCGATGGCGCGGGCCCGAGCTCCTGGCCGCGGTCGAGCGCGCGCGCGCGGCGGGCGCCGGGTCGGTATGGATCACGGAGAAGGATGAGCCTCGCTGGCCCCGCGATCTGCGCCCCAGCCTTCCCGTGCGCGTGATCCGCACCGGACTCCGGCCGCTGGATCCCGTCGACGATGCTCTTCGCTCGCTCCGCAGAGCCGCGGCGGAACGCGAGCTCGTGCGATGAAGCGGGCGGCAAGAGCGGTGAGCAAGCAGGCCGACGTTCTCGTGATCGGGAGCGGGAGCGCGGGCCTCTCGGCGGCCCTCCATGCGGCGAACTTCGCGCGCGTGCTCGTCGTGACGAAGCGGGAGGGGCACGAGTCCAACACCAACTACGCACAGGGCGGAATCGCGGCGCCGCTGGGAGACGACGACCGCCCGGAGATCCACGAGCGCGACACCCTGGTCTGCGGCGCCGGCCTCTGCGATCCCGAGGCGGTGCGCGTTCTCGTCGAGGAGGGCGCCGGGGAGATCGCGCACCTGGTCTCGCTGGGAGTCCGCTTCGACCGCGACCCCAAGATCCCCGGAGCGCTCGCACTGGGCCAGGAGGGAGGGCACTCGCGCCGGCGCATCGTTCACGCGAAGGACCGCACCGGCCGCGCCGTGGAAACGACATTACT
>Ga0137409_10003148_pt1 | contig 17536 bp, 13 predicted proteins | sample CZODoug1_16funga_FD_122059 | JGI IMG/M metagenome (GOLD analysis project Ga0137409, IMG submission 122059) | Vadose zone soil fungal communities from Angelo Coast Range Reserve, California, USA - CZODoug1_16fungal (Hybrid Assembly) | ecosystem: Environmental > Terrestrial > Soil > Vadose zone... | reverse complement strand
TTCGCCGCTCAGCCCTCTCCGTCAGTCGGCGTCGGGCCTGTACCTTACCACTCCTGGCCCGTGTCTGCTCGGGCAAGACATTCGGGGTGGAAGGTTTTACCGGACATGGTCTTCCCCGCCGGCTGGGTGGAGGGGGCCAATCCTGCGCGTTCCGCGGCAGTGGCGCGCGCCGGGAGGCGGGCACACGCTTTGCTCTTGACCGCGGCCGTGAGCGCCGCGGACACCGACGACTACGCGGGCGATCAACCGCAGGGGCCCGGGCCGGACGACGAGCAGCGGATCAAGCGTCCGACGCGCCGGCGCCCTCGGCAGCCCGCGCGCCAGTAGCAGGTCGTCCCGCTACTTCCGCTGCTGGTTGCTGGACAGCGCAGCCGCCACGCCGAGGCCGATGTAGAGGCTTCCCGAGATCCAGCGCTCGCTGGCCAGGAAGCGCGGGCTGCCGCGGAGCCACGAGGCGGCGGAGCCGGCCCCGATCGCGTAGAGCGAGTCGGTGATCGCGCCCAGCAGCACGAACACCACGCCCAGTGCCACGATCTGCTCGCCCACGTGCCCGTGCGAGATCGTCACGAACTGGGGCAGGAAGGCCAGGAAGAAGAGCCCGGTCTTCGGGTTGAGCACGTTGACGATCACGCCGTCGAGGAAGGTGCGGCGCAGGCGCGCGGGCTCGCCCGGCGCAGCCGCGACCAGCGGGGTGCGATCGAGCAGCCGCCGCACGCCGATGAAGATGAGGTAGGCCGCGCCCAGGTACTTCACCACGCTGAACGCGGTGGCGGAGGCGGCGAGCACCGCGGAGATGCCGGCGGCGGCCGCGAAGATGTGGGCCAACGTGCCCACGTGCACGCCCGCCACCGAGACCAGGCCCGCGCGCCGGCCCTGATCAATGCTCCGCGTGACGATGTAGAGCACCGCGGGGCCGGGGGTCAACAGTAGCGCCAGCGCCGCGATCATGAAGAGGCCGAGGCTCGACCACTCCGGCACGACCAGCATCAGCAGCACCCTCCCCGGATCGGGCCGCCCGCGGGCAACGCGCGGTCCGGCTCCCAGCCCCAGGCGCGCGGGCCCCAGTCGGGGGTGAACACGCGCCCCTTCTTGACGGTCACGAACGGAACCACCGCGCGGTCCACCCGGAGGCCGGCGCCCAGGACATCGTAGACCATCCAGTCGCCCGGGCGGATGTCGAGCACCGAGATGTCGGCCTGCCGGCCCATCGCGAGGCTGCCGAGACGGTCGGCCACGCCCGCCGCCTTCGCGGGATTGGCGGTGCACATGGTCACCACCTGCGGCAGCGTGAAGCCCAGGCCCAGGAAGCGGGTCATCATCTCGGTCATGCTGTGCACGGTCATGACGCGACCGGGCACGGTGAGATCGGTGCTGATGCAGTGCGGGAGCACGCCCTGCTCGATCACGCGCTTCCCCACGTCGAAGCTGAAGTTCATGCGCCCGTGGGCGGTGTCGAACCACACGCCGCGGTCGGCCGCTTCCTTCACCTCGGGCACCAGCTTGCCGTTGCCGTCGAGCACGCCGCCCGGGTTGGCGGTGAAGTAGTGGGTGAGGATGTCGCCCTGCTCGAGGATCGGGAGCAGCGAGCGGATCACCTTCGGATCGTAGCGCTTCTCGGTGTCGCCGATGTGCACCATGAGCTTGACGCCGCTCTCCTTGGCCGCCCGCTTGGCCAGCTTCGGCATCTCCATGCCCATGATCTCGAGCGCGGGCGAGACCATGCGCGCCTTGATCCCGCGGATCAGGTGCTTGTGCTGGTCCACGACCTTCAGCGTGTCGTCGAGGTTGATGCTGCTCTCCGCGATGATGTCGGGCATGGTGGCGAGCCCGGTCTGGCAGATGTGCAGGAACGGGATCACCTCGGTGTGGCAGTGGGGCAGGATGTGGCGGGGGAAGCCCGCGAAGGTGGCCGCTCCCGCGCTGCCCGCGTCCACGATCGTGGTGACGCCCGCATAGACGCCGCCCAGGTCCGGGTTCACGCCGGTGCGGTTGATGCCCTCGAAGACGTGAGCGTGCAGGTCGATCAGCCCGGGCACCACGGTCCGCCCCCGGACGTCGATGGTGCGCGCGGCCTCGGTCTCCGCGATGTCCGGCGCGATGCGGGCGATGGCGCCCCCCTGCACCGCCACGTCCTGCTTGCCGTCGAGCTTCATGGAAGGATCGAGCACGGTGCCGCCCTTGAGCAGGAGGTCGTACATGGGGTCTCCGATCGGTCAGCGAGTGAAGTGATCCCAGAACCGCGCGCCCGCGGCCACCGAGAGCGGCACGTCGTCCACCAGCAGGTAGCCCTCGCGGGCCAGGGCCTCCGCCGCCTGTCGCACGCGGTCGAGATACGCCTCGCGCGACGCGTAGCGCTCCGCGACGGACAAGCGAGGATCGCCGGTGGCCTCACGCTCGGCGCGATTCCGCGCCATGGGAACCACCGCGCCCGCGAAGACCAGGAGCTGCTCGGCGCCGCCGATGTCCGGATGGCGGAGGTTCCAGCCGGTATGCGCGGCCAGCGGCACCGCGATCTCCGGCAGGACGATGCCGCCGATCTCGTTGCCGTCGTCATCCACCGCGGACACGACGGTCCCGAAGGGCTTACCCGGCGTGGGCGGCAGCGCGCTCCAGTCGAGCCGGCGCGGCCGCGGGTTGTGGCGCGGGTACCGGGCGGCGGGAATCCGCGCGAAGGCGGGCGCGAGGCGGTCGGGCGGCACCGCGGTGCCATCGGCGATCCGCGGATGCCGGCTCGGCGGCGGCTCGACGCCGTCCACCACCCAGCGGTCGAGGCTCACCAGGCAGGCGCGCAGCAGCACCGAGTAGTCGGCCACCCCGCGCAGGTGCTGCGAGCGCTCGACCGGCGCGGTGGGATCGGCGGGCGCGGGCTGCGCGTCCGTGGGCGGCCAGATGCCGAGGCCGTGCTCCGTCCCCGCGAAGTGGTGGACGCGCGTGTAGGGCCCGGGCGCCACGTCGCGCGTGCCATCGGGATCGGTGTGGATCAGCGAGGCGTCCCCCCGATGGTACTCGGCCGACGTGTTCGTGTAGTACACGCGCAGCCGGCTCCCCCGCGCGTCGAGCCGGGCGTGGAGCGCGTCCTTCGCCCCCGTCTCCGGCTCCGCCTGCGGCTGATCCGTGAACGGGAAGAGATGCGCCATCATGTTGTTGCGGTCCTTGGAGTGCTGGCCGAACCGCTGGTTGAACTCGCCGCGCATGCCGCCCGCCACGTTCGCGATGACGCCGTCGAGCGCCTCGCGCCCCTGCTCGTCGAGGTTCAGATCCTCGTAGATCAGGGTGCGCAGGAGCCGCCCGGTCTGGGAGCGCCCGTAGCCGTACGCCCAGCGGAGCCGTCCCGGCGCGGGATTGCCCACCTCGGCGCCGCCGTGCTTGAGCCAGGCGACGCTGTCGCGCAGCGCGGCCATGGCGAGCCCCTGCACCGGCGCGCCCACCGCGGTGTAGGTGATCTGGTAGAGCCGTCCCTTCTCGAAGCCGCCGTCGAGATGGATGTGGCCCGGGTCGGCGACGACACGGCCACCCTCGCTCCGGGCGAAGCGCCACTGCTCGCGCGAGATCGTGGTGGCCGGCCCGTCGGGCTGATCGCGCACGGTGAGGAGCGCGTCCCGCTCCTCGAGGTCCGCGGCGGGATAGGGCACGTGGCCGCGGTCGGAGAGCAGGAAGTCGGCCACCGGCCCGGTGGACTGCACCTGGGTGTAGACGCGACCGCGCAGCGGCCGGCCCTGCGCGTCGCGGGCCTCCGGGGTGCGCATGCTGATGAGCCCCGGCACGCGCGGCAGGTCGCCCTGCCAGCCGCAGGAGATCACCACCCAGCCCCGCTTCATCAGGAAACCGTCGCCCACGTCCACGGGCGGGTTCGGATCCGACCCGGGCCCGAAGACGGGCCGGGTGGCGCGATTGAAGTTGGGTACCGCCACCGTGTTGCCGCGGTTGACCACGTCGAGGAGCGCGCGCCCGCTGCACTGCGCCGGGTCCACCGGCAGCAGGATGGAGACGTCCGAGTCCCACGTCACGCGTCCCTGCGCGTCGCGCGGGGCCAGCTCCACGTCGGTGATGCGGCGGTTGGCCGTGTGGAGCGGATCGATGGCGAAGTGCAGGCGCCCCTTCAGCTCTTCATAGCCCGGGACCCCGGCGAGCGGACGCCGCAGCGTGATCTCGAATCGCGTGACGGGCATGGGATGACCTCGCGGGGAACGGCTAGAGGCCGAGCGCGCCGAGGCGTGCCGGAGTCGGCACCCCGTCGCCGTCCCAGCCGCGCAGCGTGTAGTAGCGATCGAGCATGAGACCCAGCTCCTCGGGCGGGCAATAGGCGCCCGCGGAGGGACCCTCGGGAATGGGCTCGTGCATCACGCGCCACGGCAGCGCGTCGTCCTTGCGGCGCACGTTTTCCCGAACGTTGAACAGTCGCTCCAGGTTGATGATCCGCTCTCCGACCCGCTCGAGCTCCTCCACCGTCATGTCCCAGCCGGTGACCGCGTTGACCATCCGAGCGTACGGCTCTTCGATGTAGAGGCCGAAGCCGCGCTCGGAGGTGAAGCGGCAGAGCACGAGGGAGTCGTCCACCGCGGTGAAGTGCTGGCTCCGCACCGCGAACTCCGGCTTGCCCTCGGGGCTGCGGCGATCGTAGTTCTGCGCGTACTGGGGCGTGGGGCGCGTGTCGTGATGGCTGCCCCCGCGCGTGGCGGTGGCGTAGCCGATGGACATGCCCTTGAGCGCGCGCGCCGAGTGGGCGGGCAGCTCGAGCCGCTTGACCGCGTAGACCAGGCGCGTGCCCTCCGCGTGCACGGACTCGGCGAGGCGCCAGCCGCCCTCGGCCAGCCGGTCGCCGAAGCCCTCGCGGGCCGCCGTCATCTCGATGAGGCGCAGCATGCCGCGCCAGTCGCCCCAGCCGAAGGGCAGGCCGAGATCGTTCTCGGTGAGCCAGCCGCGCTCCACCGCCTCGCACACGAAGGCCAGCGTCACCCCCATGCTGATGGTGTCGAGTCCGAGCAGGTCGCAGAGGTCGTTGGCCCGGGCGAGTGAGGCCGCGTGGCTGTTGCCGAGCATGGAGCCGAACGCGAAGATCGTCTCGTACTCGGGCATCTTCGCCTTGAGGCCGGCCAGCTCGCCCTCGCGGATCTCGTATTGCTTGCCGCAGGCGACCGGGCACTTGAGGCACGTCGTGTCCTTGGCGTGGAAATGCGCGTGCATCTCCTCGCCGGAGATCGCCATCGCGTCCGCGAAGACTTCCTGGCGCAGGTTGTAGGAGCCGAGCGCGCCCAGGGTATTGATCGGCTTCACCAGGAACGGTGTCCCGTACGTGGAGAGCGCCTTGGTGCCGGTCTTGAGCGGCTCGCGCTGCTCCTCGAGCAGGGCCTTCAGCGCGGCCGCGTCGGCCAGCTCGGTCTTGCGCGAGCCCGCCACCACCACCGCCTTGACCCGCTTGCTGCCGAGCACCGCGGCGAGGCCCCCGCGGCCCGCGAAGGCCTCGCGGTTCTTCCAGTAGGTGCCCATCGCCGCGAAGCGCACGAGGTTCTCGCCGCCGGGCCCGATGGCCATCGCGTCCACGTCGCCGCCCTCGACCGCCTGGATGGCGTGCACCGTGTCGCGCGTGGTCTGGCCCCAGAGCCCGCGCGCCGGCTTGAGCTCGGCGCCCGCCTCGGTGACCTTGACGTACACGGGCTCCGCGGCGCGACCGGTGATCACGATGGCGTCGAAGCCGGTGCGCTTCATGGTGGCGGGCCAGCGACCGCCGAAGGTGGAGTCGAAGAAGAGCCCGGTGAGCGGCGACTTGCCGGCCACGCAGGCGCGGCTATTGCCCGGCACGGTGGTGTCGGTGATCGGGCCCACCGCGAAGATCACCGCGTTCGCGGGATCGTAAGCGTCCACGCCCGCCGGCACGTGATCGAGGAGGAGCCGGGCCGCGAAGCCGTTCCCGCCCAGCAGGCTCCGCGCGAGCTCCGGGGAGACCGCCTCGACGTGACTCCGGCCGTCGGTGACGTCCACGAACAGGATCCGGCCCCCGTAGCCTCGCATGGGCGCCCATTTTAGTGAGAATGGGGGCCGGTTACAATGACGGGATGGACGATTTGCTCGCCGCCGCGCTCGGCCAGATGACCGTCCTCGACGAGACCGGCGCCGCGGCATCGCTGGGCCGCTTCTGGACCAAGCGCCCCGTCGTGCTCGCCTTCGTCCGTCACCTGGGCTGCATCTTCTGCCGCCAGCAGGTGGCCGGCCTGTCGAAGCGGGTCCCCGAGATCGAGCGGCGTGGCGGCACGCTCGTGGTGGTGGCGCCCTCGAAGTCCGAGCACATCGCGGGCTTCCGCGAGAGCACCGGCTACAAGGGCGCGCTGTTCGTGGATCCCACGCTTCGGGCGTTCAAGACCGCGGGCCTCGTCCGCGGCCGGGGCAGCACCTATCATCCGCTCGCGGTGCTGAAGGGCGTCTGGGCGATGGCGCAGGGCTTCCGTCAGGTGGGCCGGCAGGGCGACATCGTGCAGCAGGGCGGCACCTTCGTGCTGGGGCCGGGAGACCGCGTGCGCTACGAGTGGCGCGACCGCTACGCGGGTCACCACCCCGATCTCGACGAGGTGGTCGAGGCGATCCCGAAGAGTTAGCTGGCGCCGAGGGCGCGGAGGCCGCGGCGCGCCGCTTCGGCCAGGTCGGGCTCCACCCCGCTCATCGCGAGCAGCTTGCGGTACACGATCACCGCCGCGTCATTCTGCTTGAGCGTGGCGAAGGCCTGGCCGGCCCCGACCAGCGCGCGGCGCGCCCACGGCGAATCGGCGGTGAGGTAGGCCGCGGTCATGTACATGTCGGCGGCCTCCTGCGCCTTGCCCGTCGCGCGGTATCCCTCGCCGAGCCGGTACGCGGCCTCCGCGGCCACCGCGCCGTCGCCGGCGTCGAGGGCCTGCTCGAGCCGGCCGCGCGCCTCGTCCCACTTGCCGTCGGCCACGAGCAGCCGCCCCTGCCCCAGCAGCCCGAAGGCCTTCTCCTTCGGGCTCCCCGCCGCGGCGGCGGCGCGCGCGTAGGTATCGAGCGCGCCCGCGCGATCGCCGGTGGCTTCCTGCGCCTCCGCCATCAGCATGGTGGCGCGCGGCGTCGGGGCCGGTGCGGCCGCGCCGCCCGGCGCGGGCTCCAGCGCACGGCGCGCCTCCGCGGCGGCGCCGGTGCGCAGCAAGGCCTCCGCGTAGTCGAGCCGGTTGGCTCCGGTGGTGGCGCTGCCCGGGAAGCGCTCGCCGAGCTTGGCGTACATGTCCCGCGAGAGCGCCCACTGCTCGCCCTGGCCGGCCGCGGCCGCGAGCTGGGTGAGCGCGGGCTGCGTGCCCTCGTAGCGGGGGAACTGGTCGGCCAGGCGAAGGGTCAGGGTCCGCGCGTCGCTCCACCGCTTCTCCTCGATCGCGACCGCGGCGAGGGCGTGCACCAGCCGCGGCGTGGTGGCCGGATCGACCGGCCCCGCCACCATCGGCGTCGCCACCTGCTTGAACTCGTCGATCTTCCGCAGATTGAACAGCACGGCGGCGAGGCCGTAGCCGGCCGCGTCCGCGACCGGGCCCGTGCCCGCGTCCCGGGCGTCCGCGAACTGGCGCGCCGCCTGATCCCACTGCCCGCGCGCGAAGCTCGCGCTGCCGAGGCCGAGCTGGGCGACGCCGGTCTCGCCCAGACCGAGGGCGGCCTGGAAGTCGCGCTCCGCCTCGGCCGGCTTGCCGGTGGCGAGCAGCGCCGCGCCGCGCGTGGCCCGGGCCCGGCCCACGTACGGCGAGACCACGCCGCGATTCACGAGGCGCCCCAGCTCCGGGAGGGTGTCGGCCGCGCGGCCGCCGCGCACCGCGAGGATCGCGCGGTTGAGCATCGCGACCTCGGCATACTCGCTGCTGGGGTAGCGGTCCACCACCTGGTCGAGCAGGCTCTGGGCCCCGGCCCAGTCCCCCGCGCGTCCGGCCAGCTCCGCGGCCAGGACGAGCGCTTCCGGCGCGCGCGGATCGGCCTGCGCCTGCTGGGCGAACCGAGCCCAGCGCTGGCGGGCCGCGTCGGGCTGGCCGCCGCGTAGCTCGGCCCAGCCGAGGGCCAGGCTCACCATCGGCGCCTCCGGCTGGCTCGGATAGCTCGACAGGAAGCCGCCGTAGAGCGCGGCGGCCTGCGCGTAGTCGCGCGCCCAGTAGGCCGCCTCGCCGCCCAGCACCTGCGCGGCCGCGCGCACCTCGGCGGGGGCCGCGGTGTCGGCCACGAGCTTGCGGGCGCCGTCGCGGGCCCGCGCGAACTCGCGCGCGTCGAAGTCCATCTGGGCCAGGCGAAGCGCGGCGTAGGCCGCCAGCGCCGGAGAGCCGGGAGCGGTGCGCACCAGCTCGAAGCGGTCGCGCGCCTCGTCGAGCTGGCGATTGAGCCGGCTCGTCTCCGCGCTGAGGGTGAGGACGTAGGAGCGGGTGGCGGGGTCGAGGGTGCGGGCCAGCAGGTCGTCGTTGATCTCGCGGGCCTCGTCCAGCCGCGCCTTGCCGGTCGCCCAGCGGCTCATCAGGAGCCGCACCGGCACGACGAGGGGGCCGCTCCGGTCCGCCTGCTCGAGCTTCTTGGCCTCGTCGCGGGCGGCCGCGTAGTCGTCGAGGTCCAGCAGGGCCTGCACGAGGCCGGCGCGCGCCCAGGATGCCTCGCGCGCCCGGGGGTACGCCGAGAGCATGCCCCGGTAGGCCTTGGCCGCGTCGAGCGGCTGGCCCGCGGCCCGGCTCCACCAGCCCAGGCGGAGGAGCCCGCTGTCGATGAGCACCTGCGGCCCGCCGGAGACGAAGGTCTGCAGCCGCTGCACCGCGCCCGGGTAGTCCCCGAGGCGACCGAGGGTGTCGCCGAGCCAGAACGTCCCTTCCCACGCCACTGCGCGCGGCGCGCTCTGGTTGAGGAGCCCCGCCCAGGTGTCGCGCGCCTCCGGGTAGCGCTTGAGGCCGTAGAGTGCGAGCCCACGCCCGTGCCGCGCGTAGGGCACGAGCACGGGCGGCGCGCCGCTCTTGAGCAGGGTGTCGAAATAGGTGAGCGCGCGATCGGGCTTGCCCAGCTCGAGCGAGACCCAGCCGAGCTCGTGGGTCGCGTAGAGGCCGAGCTCCCCGCGCGGCTCATCCTGCTGGACCTGCAGCATGAGCCGCTCGACCTCGGCCGGCTTGCCCTGGCGCAGCAGGGTCTCGCCGAGCCAGTAGCGCGCCTCCCGGATCTGCCCGCGCTCGGTCGCCTCCTGCACCGCCCGCTGGAGCACGTCGCGCGCCTCGTCCAGCTCGCCGCGCTGGTAGCGCGCGCGCCCGCACTCGATCAGCTCGGAGGCCACGCCGAAGAGGCTCCCCACCGGGTTGCACGCGAGGAAGCGCGGGGGCGCCAGCGGGGCCACCGGCCGCTCGCCCAGGTTGCCCACCATCGGGGCCGGAGGCAGCTCGGGCATGCCCGCCGGGGCCGGCGGCAGCGCCACCGCGGGCAGCGGCACCGGCGGCTTGTCGAGTGGCGGCGAGGCGAGCTGCACGAGAGCGGCCGGGTCCGGCGGCGGCAGGATCAGCGCGATCTCGGCCCGCGCGGCCGAGCCCGGGGCGAGCAGCAGGAGCGCGGCGAGGAGCCACGCGCGCGGCCGGCTCATGGCTTGGCCCCCGGCCCGCCCGATTTGCCGGTCGACCCCTTGGCGGGCGCCTTCGGCGCCGGCCTGGCGTCGCCCTTGTCGGACTGGGCGTTGGTGTTGACCGCGGCGAGCCGCTCCTTGGCCCAGGAGGCGAGCGTCTTGTCCGGGCTCTTGCTCGCGACTTCGTCGTAGAACTTCGCGGCCTGCGCCCACTGGCGCTGCTCCTCGTAGGCGAGGCCGGTGCCGGCCAGGGCGCGATAGCGCATGGCCGGCTCCAGCGCGGGGGCCTCGGCGGCGGACTTGAAGGCCGCAACCGCGGCGGCGTGGCGCTTCTGCTTGAGCTCGCTCTCCCCCAGCAGCACGAATGCCTCGCCGCGCACCGCGTCCTCCGGGCTCCGGGACGCCGCCTTCGCGAGGGTGGCCGCATCCTTGAAGCTGTTCTTGGCGAAGGCGCTCTGGGCCATCTCGAGCGAGACGCGCCCGCTCAGCGGGTGGTCGGGAAAGTCCTTCCGCAGGCGCGCCCACGCGGTGTCCGCGTCGCGCGGCCGGCCGAGCTTTCCCGCCACGAGCCCCGCGTCGTAGAGCCCTTCCGCGGTGGCGGGCGACTGGGCGACCAGCGTCTTGTACTCCTCGGCCAGCTCGCTCTTCTTGCCCTGGCGCACGAGCGTGTCGACGACGGTGCGCCGCGCGGTGGGGGTCAGCTCCGAGCTCGGATAGGCTTTGGCGAAGGCGCGCAGCTCGCCCACGCCCTCGTCGCTCTGCCCGCCCGCGATCAGGGCCTGGCCCAGCGTGTAGCGGGCGTCCGGCAGCAGCCGATGGTCGGGATACTTGGAGACGAAGCCCCGCAGCAGGCCGATCGCTTCATCGGGCCGCTTGAGCTCGGTGAGCGTGCGAGCCAGATAGAAGGTGGCCGAGGGGACGTTGGCGTTCTCGGGGTAGCTCGAGAGCAGGCGGCGGAACTCGGTGACGGCCTGGTCGCGGCGCTTGAGCTCGAGATTCACCCAGGCGAGTCCGTACACTGCGTCGGGCGCGCTGGGCGAGCTCGGATTGTCGGTGAGGATCCGGTCGTAGATGGCGCGCGCTTCCGGATAGCGCTTCATCCGGAAAAGCGTCTCACCCTCCCAGAAGCGCGCCTCGTCCGGACGGCCGGGGACCGGCGAGAAGGTCTGGGCCTGGCGGAAGGCCTGGAGTGCGGCCTCGTGCTGGCCCTGCGAGAGGCGCGCCTTGCCCAGGAGCAGCGTCGCGTCGGGCGCGCGGGAATCCGACGGGTAGCGCTCGAGCAGGCGCTCCAGCATGCGGCGGGACTGCGCGAAGAGGCCGTCCTGGAATGCGCGATCGCCGACGGTCCAGAGGCGCTCGGGCTCGCTCACCGCGAGGGCGGGGCCCGGCCAGCCGAGGAGCGCGGCCAGGAGCGGCCCGGCCGCGAGGCTGAGCGTCAGATAGACGCGTAGCGACGTGGGCGGCATAGCAATGAACCCACGCTACCACGGATGCCCAGCTCTTACCGCATCCCGAGGGCCAGGATCGAGGCCGCGATCGCCAGGGTGCGGCTCTCGTCGTCGGTAAAGCCTTCCTCGTCGCCCTCCCACAGGTCGAGGGTCACCGGCCCCCGGGCGGTCTGGAGGGTGAGCCGGCCCCCGCCGTCGGGCAGCCGCATGCCCTTGCTCCCGAAGCGAACCATCGCGTCACTCGGGGCGAACAGCATCTGCCCGGTCAGCGCGAGCCGCGGTGGCGGGAGCGCCCCCGCGGTGTCCGGGACCGCGGCCAGCACGCGCCCCTGGTCATCGCGGAGGACGAGGCCGCCGAGGCCGAAATCGGCGCGAATCTCCTGGAGCATGGCCGCGGGCGCCCGCGCGCCCCGCGTCCGATCGAGGAGGCGGGTCAGGCTGCCGAGCTCCTGATCGGCGCGGCCGGCCGCCTCCGAGAGACGCTCCCGCCGCCGTCCGAAGGCGGCGGCGATCAGCCCGCACCCGGCGAGGGCGAAGAACGCGACCACGTCGTCGACCTTGGTGATGGCGAGCGTCAGGTAGGGCTCGGTCAGGAAGAAGTTGAGGCTCATCGCCGACACGAGCGCGGTCACGAGGGCCGGGGTCCGACCGCCCAGCTCGGCCACCACGATGGTGAACGCGAGGAAGACGAAGGCGAGGTTCGATGCCGAGACGATTGTGCGGAGCGGGATGAGCGCGACGCCCAGGGCCATGGAGCCCAGGGCCCCGGTCACGACCCAGGCCCGGATATCGTCGGTTCGGCGCATGCGTTCCTCCCTCCGTGGCGTGGTGCTCATCCGGGTCTGGGACGCGCACCGTGTGCCGGCCGGCGGCGCGCCGGGCGGAAGAGCAGCACGTCGCGGCTCAGGGTCACGTCCAGGTCCGGGACGCTGGCGAGGCGGGCGTGCCGGCTCGCCCGGCCCGCGCGATAGGTCCCGACCATGACGTCGCGCACCGAGGCGGGGTCGAGGTGGACCGTGTGACGGATGCGCTCGTGCCGATCCAGCACGAAGAGGGGAGCGAAGGTCTCGATCGCCTTGTCGACGCGGTCCCGGGTGATCCCCTCGCCCAGGACCAGCTCCCGCACCTCGATCAGGTCGTCGGGCGCGGGCACCACCAGCAGCAACGTGCCCTCGTCGGCCAGCACCCGGCGGAACTCCTTCGGATTCCGTTGCGCGGTGATCGAGGCCACGAGCTGGAACGACGCGTCGGCGTAGGGCAGGAAGCGGTCGGCGTTCGCCACTACCCAGTGGAGCTCCGGGTGCAGGCGCGCCGCCGCCTCGATCGCGGGCACCGAGATGTCGAGGCCGTACCCGGCGGCGCCGAACCGGGCCGCGATGGCGGCCAGATGATGGCCGTCACCGCAGCCGGCGTCCAGCGCCGCGTCTCCCGTTCCGAGGGTGAGCAAGGTCGTGATCGCGTCCGTGAGCGGCGTCTCGTATCCACCCGCCGCGAGGCGCAGCCGCGCGGTCACCGTCGCCGGGGCGTCGCCGGGCTGGCGCGACCTTCGGTCCTGCGGGAGCAGGAGATTGACGTACCCGCGGCGGGCGACATCGAACGAATGCGCGCGAGCGCAGGCCAGGCGGTCTCGAATGCGCGCGAGTGCCCGCCGGCAACCCGCCACCGGGCAGAGAAGATCGACCGTGCCGGATCCGCTCGCGTTCGTCGACATCGCCAGAGACATCGTCGCGGAGGATGTTACCAGAAGTGGAGAGACGAGCACCCGGCGAGGTCAGGTCGACGGGCGGCTCGATCTAGAGAACGATCTCGGTTCCCACCCCGTGCGGGGCCCGGAGCGTCATCGGCACGGCATGGGGCACCCGTCCATCGACGAGCTGCGCCTGAGCCGCGCCGCCCTTCAGCGCCCGGACGCAGCCCTCGATCTTCGGCAGCATCCGGCCGTCGATCAGCCCTTCGCGGACGAGCGAGTCCACCGCCCACCGGCTCAGCCGCCGGAACCGGCGGCCGGCGCGATCCAGGATCCCCGGAGCATCCGTGAGATAGATCACCAGATCCGCGCCCAGGACCGCGGCAACCTCGCCAGCCACCAGGTCGGCGTCGATGTTGTACGTACGGCCGTCCGCGCCGATTCCGAGCGGCCCGATGATGGGGACGATGCCGCGCTCCTGCAGCGCGCGAATGGGTCTCGCGTTCACGCCCGCGACATCCCCGACACGCCCGAGATCGACCGATTCGCCCGCAGGCAGAAGGGGCTCCCGTGGGCAGGCCCGCACGATCTGGTCCGGCCACGCGCTCGACCCGACCGCCTCGACTCCGTGCCCGTCGATCAGCCGGGCGATCTCGTCATTGGTCGTCGCCAGGGCCCGCTCGACCAGTCTCATGGTCTCGTCGTGGGTGACCCGCGGGTCGCCGACGAAGCGAGGGATCCTCTTCTCCGCCGCCTCCCGCAGGCGACTCATCCGACGCCCTCCACCGTGAACCACCACCGGATTCACTCCAGCCAACCGGATTGCCGCGATGTCGCGTGAGAAGCCGTCCCTCAGATGGGCCTGCTCCATCGCCGCGCCGCCATACTCGACGACCACCGTTCTCCCCCGGAAGCTAGCGATGGCGAGATCGTCCGCCTGGATCTCGCTCCGTGCCATGACACCCATCGGCGTGACCTCCCCGACCTGGCGGTAGTGTTGCTCCTCATTCCCGCTCGCGGCAAACTCGGCCCGGGCGGGCGTCCATGAGCCAAGACCACACTGCCCAGAATCCGGCGACCGCAACCCCGAGCTGGAGTCCCGTCCGGACCGCGATCGCCATGGACGCGAGCTCGACCAGCCACAACAGGCCTGCGATCGGCAGCTCCCGGATGCCTAGCCCCGTCTTCATGTCTCGCCCCTCCATCGAGTAGACGCGGCGAGGGCGTCAAGAAGACGCCCAATGCCGTGTCGGTTTCGTCAGGGAAAGGTCAAGACATGTGGCGGCTACCGGAACGACCGATTTTCTCAATGGGAGAGTTGGAGACGCGGCTGACCCCTCCGGGCACGTCCGCGGCGGCTTCCGTGATCGCCTTCCCCACCAGCCCTGAGGGGCCTCCGCGATCTCATCGATGACGGGCGATTGGGGTGCGAGCGCGGCCGGCTCGGCAAGGAGGCTCGGCGCACGGCGTGAGGAGGGAACGAGATGCAATGGGCGATCACAGATGCAGGATCACCTTGGCGATGCTGAAATAGATCACCAGCCCGGTGGCGTCCACGAGTGTGGCGATCAGCGGCGCCGAGAGTACCGCCGGATCGATCCTCATGCGGTGAGCCACGAGCGGGATCAGGGAGCCAATCGTCGTCGACCACGCGCAGATCACCAGCACGCTGATCGACACCGTGACGGCAAGCTCGATGCTCGACCCCCACAGGAGCGCCCGCGCGAAGGCCACCACCGCGATCAACACGCCGATCGCGGCGCCGATGCTCGTCTCCCGTCCCAAGACCCTCCACCACGCGCGCATCCGGATCTCGCCGAGCGCGATACCCCGGATGATCGTCGTGACCGTCTGGGACCCGGCGTTGCCCCCGGTCCCGATCAGCAGCGGAATGAAGAAGGACAGCGCGACGACGGCGGCCAGCTCGCTCTCGAAGTAGCGCAGCACCGTGCCCGTGAACGTCTCGGCGACGAACAGCAGCAGGAGCCAGCCGACGCGCTTGCGTACCACGCGGGCGATGGAGTTGTCGAAGTACGGCCGGTCCAGGGCGCCCGGCTCCACCGCCGCCATGCGCATGATGTCTTCCGTCTGCTCCTCGATCAGCACGTCGATCACGTCGTCCATGGTCACGAATCCGACCACTCGCCCGTCCTGCTCCAGCACCGGGACCGCCAGCAGGTTGTACTTGGCGATCTTGTGGGCGACCGACTCCTGGTCCTCGAGCGCGGCGACGGTGATCGGATTGCGACGCATCACCTCGGCGACCAGGCTCTGAAGCTCGGCCATCACGAGATCCCGCAGCGACACCGCGCCAAGCAGCCGCCAGCTGCCCGGCTCCAGGACGTAGCAGGCGTAGATCGACTCCTTGTCCCGTGCGACCGCCCGGATGTGTTTGAGCGCATCGCCGACCGTCATCGTCGGGTCGAGACGTACGAACTCGGTCGTCATGATGCCGCCCGCGGTGTGCGCAGGGTACTCCAGCAGATGCTCCACCTCGACGAGGACTATGGGCCGAAGCTTCAGGAGCACGCGACGGCGCGCGTGCTGGCTCATCTGCTGGATGACGTCGGTGCGCTCGTCGGCGGACAGCCCGTCGAGAATCTCCGCAGCGCGATCGGGCTCGAGCTGCTCGAGGATCGCCCCGCGCCGGCGCAGGGTTGGCTGGTCGCAGAGCTCGATGGCACGGGGCACAGGCAGCATCATGACGACCATCGCCGCTTCCGCACGGGAGAGCTGATTGACCAGGTCGGCCAGGTCGGGGGTCGGTAAGTCGGCCACGCGCTCGCCGACCCCGGCGAGGCTGTCATCAGACCGCAGCTGAATGTTCTCGAGCAGATCCTTGGGCGCTGGCACGTCGCTTGGCTCTTGGTTCCCCGGCCCCCATATCAGATGTCGGCCGCGAGTCAAGGCGCCGCCAAGTTGACGGCCTCTCGGCTCAAGAAGTCATCAAGATCCTTCGCGCGCGCCCCGGCGTGGCCTCGTTCTCCCCGTCGGGCTTTACAGGATCGTTGTGGTGCGCCGGCACTTCTTGACGTCGCGTTTACGCGCGCCCTCGTCACACTGGTCGGGGAGGAGGGACAGCGACCAGACCGATGCGTGACATAGCCAATCCGTCGGGTACCGGGCCGGGGGCCCGTCTGTCTCGAGACCATCTGCCCGCGGAGCCCGACGGGCTCCACGACGGAGGGTGAGGCCATGCATTCGAAAGACCTGTCATTCGTCATCCCCACGTATCGCCTTCGCGATGTCGGCGAGACCGTCGAGCAGTACGACGAGCACTTCTGGCGCAACGGGCACTCGGTCAGGATGATCGTCTTCGACGATTCCAGCCCCGCCAACCAGGCCAAGTACTACCCCCTCCTCGAGCAGACCCACACCCACAACGACCTGTACTACGTCGGGCCGGCGGAGAAGGAGCGATTCATCGCCTTTCTCAACGGCCGGCTACGGGACAAGCGCCTCGAGTCGGTGGTCAAGAACCTGTTCCGACCCAGCTATGGCGGCAACCGCAACTGCACGCTCATGTATACGCTCGGCGGCCTCATGGTGAGCTCCGACGACGACATGCGCCCGTTCGCCTTCATGGAGGACAGTCCCGAGTCTCTCGGTCTCGACGAGGTGAGTCGCGGCAAGCTGTACAAGGTGGGCCAGCTCGGATACACCCGCAAGTCGTTCGACATGCTGGCCGCGTTCCTCGACGTGCTCGGCAAGCGTGCGTGCGAGGTCCCCGACAACTACGATCGGGGCGAGCTGCTCATCGACACCGCCACCGACCTGGAGACCAACGTCACGAAGGGGCTGGCCCGGGAGAACTCCCTGATGCTCCAGCCGGGTCCGGTGCCGGACGACAGCGTGGTGAAGATGGCCCAGACGTTCCGCTCGGGCACACACGACATCGACGCCGTCGATTTCGTGGACATGTTCCTGGACGACGAGGGACAGACCAGCCTGGACGACCTCAATGACCTGTACGTCCTCGTCAATTTTCGTCCCGTGGTCACGAAGAAGAACTGGCGGATGGACTGTGGCGTATCGGCGTATGACAACACGTTCGGGCTGCCACCCTTCTTCCCCACGCGCCTGCGCTTCGAGGACTACATCTACCGGCTGTGGATCCAGCAGCCGGGCCTGGTCGCCGCGCACGTGGACGCCGCCCAGAACCATAGCAAGAGCAACTACATGCGCAACCCACCCGCCGCGGAGATCTTCAACGAAGAAGTGGCCAACCTGCTGAAACGGAAGATCAAATCGACCGTGTCTCGTCTGGACGAGCTGACGATCGCGTTCGACTACGACGGTGAGGTGACGGCCCGGGACGCGGATGAGATCCTGACCAAGATCATGACGCTCCACCGTCGGGCCGCGGGGGCCGCCGACCTGGAGCGGAGCCCGGAGCGCGCCAGTGCCCTGCGGCTCTTCGCGGCCAACCTCGAGAAGGTCTTCTACGGCTTCGAGCCGGACTTCTTCCAGCAGAATCTCCTCCGCATCGTCGACGACGTCGTCAGCCTCATCAAGGCCTCGATCGAGCTGTGGCCGACGCTCGTGGAGATCTGCTACTTCCAGAACAGCCGCCACGCACTCCCCCAAGTACGGGTCGACAACCACAAGAAGCAGTACTCGAACGGTCGGACGCCGGCCGGAAGCTGAGGAGTCGACGATGCGCATCGCCCAGGTCGCCCCCTTGTACGAGAGCGTCCCGCCCCGCCGGTACGGCGGGACGGAGAGGGTCGTCTCCTATTTGACCGAGGAGCTGGTGCGGCTCGGACACGAGGTGACCCTGTTCGCCAGCGGGGACTCTCGCACGGCGGCGAAGCTGGTCGCCCCATGTCCGCGCGCCCTCTG
>Ga0137409_10003144_pt1 | contig 17543 bp, 20 predicted proteins | sample CZODoug1_16funga_FD_122059 | JGI IMG/M metagenome (GOLD analysis project Ga0137409, IMG submission 122059) | Vadose zone soil fungal communities from Angelo Coast Range Reserve, California, USA - CZODoug1_16fungal (Hybrid Assembly) | ecosystem: Environmental > Terrestrial > Soil > Vadose zone... | reverse complement strand
GGAGATCAAGAGAGCCGCCCTCGGCGTCACCCAGATCCGCCACGTCGTTGCCAACTCGAATACCTTGCGACTGTCCCGGGTAACCATGATGCCGAAAGGCACAATCTGCTACCAACTCCACCTTCAAAATAGCCGCGGTGTCGCGTACGTCCGGACCGCCGTGATAGACGGCACCGTGCTGTCGATCTCGGGGTCGGATGGTTTTTCCGCACTCTGGAATCGCCACTGCGCTCGCCCGAGTGGCGGGCGGGATATCATATTTGATGTAGAAGGCGTCTTGAATGGATCAACTAAGTAGAGCCTTGTCAGCTGATTGTGGAGTCGACGCGCACCCGGCGGACTATCCGCTCGAGCCCATCTCAGTGGCAGACATCCCCGATTATGGTAGCTCGCGCCTGGACGAATCCGCCGTGCGCTCGGCGGATTTGTCTCGTCCAGTCCTGCTCGCCGAAATCGCACCCGGACGGTACAACCTGATCGACGGCCACCACCGAGTCGCCAAAGCGAGGCGCGATGGCGTGCCCACCATCCACGCCCGAAGAGTCGTTTGTCCTCGACACGTGCCATTTCTCACGACCACCGAGGCGTATGAGAAATACGTGGAATACTGGAATTCCAAAGTGAAGGAAATGCGCGTCGTCCGAGGCCATTCTTCGACTGTCGGCGCTACTTCCTGAACGCCGCTCAAACTCGACCAAAGATATCAGCCTTGGGCAAAAGCGAAGCTCTCTTCTGCCGCCGATAACGCCACAATAGAACCGCCATCAGCGGGCCTCCCGGCAGCATCAGAATCGCGGAGTTCGGCGCGAACTCCCGCAGCTTGGCGATGATGGCGATCATAGAATTGCCCAATGTCCGCTACGCCAACTGAAAGACAAGTACCGAAGCTACCGTGGCGGAAACCGCCAGAAGGCCTTGCGCTACTCGCGCCACCAGATAGATTTGGTCCGTCATGTGCATTCTCCGTTGATTGAATGGATCTAACGTTAAGTTGCTTGCACCGCTGACACTCGTACAACAAACGGAGAAAGTGACCCTCGGTTAAGGGAAACTTAACGCACCACAGCTTCTGCATTCGCCAGTATCGGCCGCAAGACCTCCCTTGAGGGTACGGAGTAAGCGGCACCCCGGGCTGTCGTGCGAAACAAAGAGAGGTAAGTGATCGTCTCGTGCAGATCGACTGTCCGGCGCTCGACAAACGGCGGAAACTATCCTCGATTATCCTCCTTCGGTATAATTATACCGGATACGGATATTTAGGGATATTTCATGGATAGCCCAAAGGACATATGGCACTTTGCCCGGCCGCTCCTCGCCAAGCAATACTTGGGAGAATTCGACCTAGGGCTCATCAGCGCCCGCGCGCTCTTCGCCAAGCGGCGCATGGGGAAGTCCACCTTTCTCGAGCGTGACCTCATTCCCGCGGCTAAGCACGCGGGCTACATAACGCCGTATTTGAATCTCTGGACCGCGACCCAAACACCAGCGCAGGCGCTCTTGCGCATCATAAGTTCGGCCGTGGCGCCCAAAGGGTGGTCCAAGATACTCAAACGCCTCAAGGGTATGAAGAGTGTCAAGACCTCGGCGGCCTTGAAAGGAATCGTCGAGGGCAGACTCGAGATGGAGTGGGAGGGACTCGCCGCTACGGTCGCGACGCCGCTGTTGGGTGAAGGCCGTTGGCCGACTGACGCGCGGCGACATCCTGGTGCGAGTGCAACGCGGCGAATACCAGGTCCAAGATGACGTGTTTCTCGAGTGGCTGAAACGCCCCACCTGACTCCAAGGCTCATCCTGCCTCGCCCGCCGGCCAGCGATTGGTTAAGTCGCGCACCTTCCGCGTTCATCCGTGACGAATCACTGCACTGCTGACAACCTACTTATATGGCGCACGTCGCCTTTTTCTCAGCGAGTGTTTCCGTCACAGGCACCATTCAACCAATCAAGCGTCTCAGTGGCCGAACTGAGCGGCTGTAAGGCACGACCACCATCGGCGGGCAGTAGTATCGGGAAGGCGCCTATGTCGTAACGCTTCATGGGCAACCCACCCAGACACGCGGGTACTGGCTTCTCGTTCCCGTTCGCTATGTTAACGACCCCTGTTGCAAGCGCCTTCAACTCAAGCGGCTGCAGTGGTATCTCTGCATGAGCCTCATATGCAGGACTATCGCCTGGCGCTAAGCTGATCAGGTCGTGGAGCGAATTGGCCATCGCGTGAATGTCTGAGCCTGGAACATCACATAGCGTCACCAGTCTGTTGACCAAATCACCGCTGAACATCCGCCGGCGGCTCGCGTCTACGAGACTCACAGAGTCTGGAGTATGGCCCGGCGTGCTCACTAACGTGACCGGTCGATTCCCCAGCTCAATAATTTGGCGGTCCTTCAACCAGCCATGCACTCGAAACGTCTCGGTTCTGCTTAACATGAATTGCGTCGCAGATTCTGTGAAGTAGCCATTGTGAACCTGCGCACGCAATGCGGGGGCATCGAGAAGCTCAACGGTGTCGAATTCGTTCAGGTTGCCAACATGGTCGAAGTGTAAGTGCGAGGGTATGACAACCAATGGAAGCATAGTGATCGATTCAACGACCTTTCTGATCCCGTAGATTCCCGGGCCCGTGTCGAATAACAGAGCGCGCTTTGTACCTAACAGAAGGTAGCTGACATTTTGCTGCCAATACATCGGCTCGGAGATCGAGTCCCGCCAAAACGCTCATGTGCTGAAGTGCCGCCGCAACCAATTCGGTGCAGTAATACTTGGTTCCGTCCCCATCCCGATTGCGCCGTCTTGCAGCTCGTAGTGCATAAAAGGGACTCATATTGAACGGTATACCATGCTTTGCCGTAGCGAATGCCGCAAGCGCGGCGTCCGTCGCTTGAGCGAGCTCCGGTCTGATGGCACGCTTGGAGACGATGACCTGTCCGACGAGGAAGACGATGCGGAGGATATTGAAGGTTTCTAGACTGTGGCTCATTGAGCGCGACTCTGACGCGCGAATCGACCTCCCGCCTAGCCTAACCTTTGACCTTCTCGCAGCAACATCCCGTATCCTGGAGGACAGAACGCGGCAATCGGATTAGAAAGGAACGACACCGTTCTTTTGCCGCCGATACAGCCACAACCAGAGCGTCAACAGCGAGCCTCCAGGCAGCGCCAATAGTGCCGCACACGGCGCGAGTTCCCGTAGTCTTTCAACTACGGCCGCCCTATGGCCGCTCGACATCCGCGGCGCCGTCCCATGCTGCGCATCCCGGTTGGGGTTGAATACCAGCCACGAACCGAGGGTGGGTGTGGACTCGCTGGCGGACATCATAAATTATCTCCATTGCTGTCGTTGCCTAACCTAAAGACGAATGACAGAGCTCGAAAGTGACAGCCGCCGAGTAAAATATTCGCAATTTCACGTGAACTTCTTCCGAGAGTCCAAGGAGACGGTATGCCCATGAAGCAGGAGACGAAGGTATTGGTGGTCGGCCTAGGAGACCTTGGCTCGAAAATTGCTATCGGCTTGGCGTCCTCCCCAGCCATTCACGAACTAGTGATTGCCGGCCGCGGGGTTGACGCCGGATTCTCTTTGGAACGAGTCGCCAGCGCGTGCGGCGATTGTCGAGTTCGATTCGTCCGACTCGATGCCATGCGGATGGACGATATCTCGGAAATCCTGCATCGGGAGGCGCCAAGTGTCGTCGTACAGGCCGCGTCTCTGCTGTCGCCTTGGTTCCTCCAGACGCGCCATGACCGAATTGCCCGTCTGATCCTACAGGCCGGTTTCGCTGCCCAGCTCTGCGCGCAGCTTCCCGTCATTCGAACGGTGATGGAGGCGACGAGGGCGGCCGCGTATCGCGGGTTGGTCGTCAATTGCTCCTACCCGGATGCCACTCATCCCATACTCGCGCGTATGCAACTAGCGCCGACCGCCGGGGTCGGGAATGCAGGAATGATCCACCGCTTCATCAGCAGCCGCCTGCGCGCTCTGGGCATGCGCGAATTCTCGCTCCAGGTACTCGCTCACCATTCCGACGTTTTGCCCGTGGCGAATTCACGCCCGCGGGCGTATACGCCGGCGGACGCCGCGCCAAAGATATACATCGATGGAGTGCTGTCGTCCGCGACCGCTGATTTGCTTTACGGCGCACCACCGGTGACTGACGGCGGTTCTCTCAATCTTGTGACGGCATCCCACGCCGTTGCGTTAATTCACGCCCTGCTGCCGGGGGCGCCTCCATGGAAGACGTCCGTACCGGGGGCCTTCGGTCTGCCCGGCGGGTGGCCGGTTCAGATCGAAGAGGGAATCATGCGGCTCCATCTACCCGATGATCTAACCGTTGTCGTGGGCGAACATTGTCAATCCGAGGCAGCCAAGTTCGACGGAATCCAGGACATCGCAACGGACGGTACCGTAATTTTCACCGAGGGCGCATGCTCCGCTCTGAGGCAGGTGTCCCATGAACTCGCGGCGCCGATGCATCCGGACGATGCCTTGTCTCGACACGGGAAATTGATGAACTTTCTCCGTTGAGAAATGCCGGGATCGGTTAGTTGCTCGGTGCGCGCGGCGCGGCTCCAGCCGCGGTGCGCGGGCAACGTGACGCCTAGGAGTGCCCTAACGACCCTCGCGGGCAAGCACTTCGCTGACAACAGCTAACGCAAACCGATATCCCTGTGGCCACCCGCTCAACCGCGGACCTGCGACATTCAGCACCTGGATTTCATACTCCTCCACAAACCGACTAATGGCATCAGCAACACGGAGCTTCGTCATCTGTTTCGCATCAAGCACCATAAATGGCTTTTTCGCCCGCACACACACATTTCGGGTAAGGAGCATCCCACCCGTCAGCGATTCGTTGAACAGAATTGCCGTACCGTCGCTATCTTGAACATTCTTGAGAGTACGAGCCCTGTATTGTTCTCCGACTTGCCGGGCTGGCGTCCGCTGCCGCGTCCCTGCGGCAAACTCAGCGGGCAAAGGTGTGAGCGGATACCGCTCCGGAATGGATCCATCCTCGGCCTCGCGATCCGCCGGACACCAGCCACCGCAAGGAAAACCCGCGACCAGCGCAGCATCCAACGCGCCGCGATCCACCCCTGTCTGCCCTCCGGATATGATCTTTGTGAGTGGCATTTGAACCTCCCTGCCAGAACCGCGGCTCCGACCGCCCGAACAACGTCATGTCACACCAATCCACTACGGTGGCGGAATATGAATCCGACTCTTGATGTGCTTTAAATTCGCGACAATAGTAAATGTCATGATAACCAACAGGGACCACGAGCTCCATTTCCCCAGATGTACCACCGCCCAGGCCCCCACCTGATTCGGATACCTCCAGACACCGAAAAACGTGCTGATATTCTCTGCCAGCCAGATGAAGAAGCCGATGAGCACGAACGCCAGTAGAAGCGGAAAGACACAGCAATGGAATTCGCCATCGGCTTCAGCTCCCAAGCTTCTCTTTCAGGAATCCCACCACATGCTCCTCATACCCCTTGGGATCATACCGAAAGAAATCCTGGTGCTTAGCCCCCTCGACGATCCATATCTGCTTAGGCTCTGCCGCCGCCCCAAACAGCTCCTGCGATTCCGCCAACGTCGTATGCTCGTCGCGCGACCCTGCCGCCACCATCACGGGCGCTCCCAGCCTCCCAATCGACCGGATTGGCTCCAAGTCCGACTCCGAGATATGCAATCGCGGCTGCAACTGCACCCACAGCAAGGGCGTCAAAACCGGGGCCAGCGGTCCCAAAAAAATGCGAATTCGATTCTCCACGGCTCGCCCTATCCTCGGATAGACCGCCTCCAAGACCACCGCATCAAACCCCGAAGGCTGAGGCGCCAACAACACCGATGCCCCACCGAGGGACTCTCCAATCACCCCGATTCGCCGTCCCGGCACCCGACTCCGAATCCAATCCCGAGCCGCCACGACGTCCGCAGACTCGCGAAACCCCAGCGTAATGCCTTCTCCCGGTGTCTCCCCCTGGGCCTGCAGATCGATCAGTAGGACCGAGAATCCATGCCGCATGAGCAGTTGCGCTCGCGACACCATCGCCAATCGATCCGCCCGAATCCCATGCAACAGCAGCACCACCGGCGACTTGCTACCTCGGTCCACCCACCACCCCGCAATCGAGTGACCCGACCCCGGAATCGAAACGATCTGCGCGTAAAATCCTGCCGGGAGCGGAACCTGGTGATTCTGTGGTTCGACCAACTTCGAGCCCAGCAGCCAATCGACCGCTGTGATCAAAAGAACCGCCGCCGTACTTCCGACCAGGAGGATTCTGATGGGTAAGATCCTTCTCGCCTTCAATCCGCCTCCGGTCGTGATACCTGACATTTCCGGCAAATATCGAAATTACCCGGATTCTCTTCGAGGCATTTGGCGCACCTCCCAGCCGGCTTCCCGACGTCGGGCGACTCCAACGCAAGTCCTACCACGGCCACTGGTACGGCCCACCAAATCCATCGATCCCGTAGAGAGTGTCCGCGACGTTGTACCGATAAAAAATGCCGGCAGCACCAGCAAACCAGCACACGACCGCCACGAGCGGCCACCACCGTGGAATACCGCGATGCCCCAACAGTGCGACACAGGCTAGCGCGGGCCCAATTGCCATTGACAATACGACATGAGTCAAGAAGAAACCTGGCCCAACGAGGGCACGAGTTCCAAGAACGCCGAACGTGATAACCAACAAGATGTCCACGGCGAACAACACCACTATTGGCGCCGCCATCCAAAAGCCAAAGGAAGCCAAAGCCGGAAACGGTCGAATGAACTTTGCCAAAGCGAAACAAAACACAGGAGCGCCGACCAGTCCGATCAACAACGCAAGCAAAATGCCAAAGGCTTCCATAAACCCTACACCGTCCTTATTCTGTCGAGTCGATCTGACTCATGCCGCTTCCCCCGAATCAGTCGAAAATGACGGATTGATTTTCAACAACATGAGGCGGGCTTCTTCCTCGAAGTCCTTCGCGGCGACTGCAGCGTCAAGATTCTTGTCCGAATACGCTGCCTCAAGGGTTCGCACCGCGTCTTCGGGCGTATCGAATGCCGCAGGATGCGCCGCCAACCCTGCGAGACCGCCGAGCACAAGTATCAAAAGACTCGGAATACGCATCCCTGCCTCCGGAAGAGAACCGCTAGCCGAGTGAAGGGTCGCCTAGAGATCTCATCAGTTACCCCTCCCAGGCACAGTTGGCTCATTCTAGTCCCAAGCGTGGCGCGGCGGGCAATCCTCTGGGCCCATACGACATAAGCCGTCGGACAGCCCCGGCGTAGCGGCCATCAACCGGCCCTAGCCCGTGCCCGCCCCCTTGTACATGTTCCCCATCCCGGATTGACCGGCGCCTGCGGCGATGAGTTGATCGTAGCGTATGATCAGTCGTCGCCTCGATCGGACATCCGTTCGGCCTGAGCGGAGTTTACGGACAACCATGGCTTCAGCAGCAGAGCGAGTGAAACATTGCGCCACGAATAGGGCCAGCGACAGGTGACTGTGCGGAGCCTTCAATGATACGCGCTGCACGACCAGACCCAGCTGTCTCGCCCGCCTCCCAATCTCTTTCTTTAGCTTAACGGCGGGCGGTTGACAACTCCCGTACCGCCCGGGCAAGTATCATCGCCACCGCAGCCGTTGGCCACGACCGCTGCGCAAGTGGCCGCCCAGGCCGCCGACGATGAGAAATTGGCTGAGGCCAAAAGAGCCGCTCTCGGCCTTGCACAGATCCGCCACGCCGTCGCCAATTCGAATACCTTGAAACTGTCTCAGAGCGGCGGTCGCGACATTACTTCGGTGTGGCGATCGCCCGCGAATATCTCGGAGACGAAACTCACAGTCGGGAGGGGCGCGGCGCCCGCTTGCTTGCTAGTGCTCATCACGTTTGATCGGCTTGACTGTTTTCATATGAAGCCTGGTACGCAGCTGAATAATCTTTGCACTCTTGTCCAGCGTGGCTTCGGCTATCGCTCTCCTTCTGACGAGGGCGTTATTCCACCTTGACGGCGCTTTCCTCGTCAGAACATTGGTGGGTTCAGTCCCGGACTCCGCTGGCGATTCGCCTGTTGGCGCTGCCGGACTTGAAGGTCCTTCATCCTCGAGCAAGTAGTCGATTAGTGTCAGCGGTATATTCGAGCGATCATCCAGCCAGCGAAGGAGATCTTCGGCGCCCGCGGTCAATCCGCGACCGAACTCGGCATTGCGTTGGTCCTGAAGTGCATCATGAACAAGCAGCGAGCCGATGTTGTGACCAAAAATCCTGACGTGGACTACTGTGATGAGCGCCAGGGATTCCAGTTCGTCAAGCACTCCAAATCGTTGAACACAGGCGTCAGAGAACCCCAATATGTACCCGCGTGCAAACGGTTTGGCCAAACGCCCCCGGTTTGGCCCATCAGCCCCTGCGGACCCAAGATCGATGCATTCGCGAAGGATGGTTGTCGATATCTCCACCGCTCTGTTCCCCGCGTCAAAATGCTGGAGCGCAATTGCATCTCTAGCTGCACCAAACAAGCGTTGAAACAGCCCCATAAGCATAGTTCCTTCACTTTAGATCCGCGGATCCAGGCTCGTGTACAAGTAGCGGCGACGGTTTTGATCGGGTCGCTTCAGGGTATAGCTCGCGGGGGACTCAGGCGACGAAGCGGTACGCAATCCAAAAGCTAATATGGTAAATGCACTTACCGCAGGTAAGCGCGACGCGGGGCGCGACAGCGCCGCCGCATTAGTGGCATGTCGGCTGCCGGCTGGGACCGCCCGGCAGCGTCGTGTCCAGAGCTGCGGATGCAGCAATGGAACATGGCGCTTCGTGATTTTCCAGCAAGTGGTTGGTTAATGCCCGAGGCGTGTTCGAGCGATCACTCAGCCAGCGAAGGAAATCGTCAGCACCAGCGGTTTGTCCACGATCGAACTCTGCCTGGACTGGCTCACGAAGTGCATCTTGAACAAGCAACCAGCCAGCCGGGCCGCCAAACATCGTGGTATGAACGACGGTGATGAGCGCCAGGGATTCTATTTCGCCAAACACGCCAAATCGTTGAATACAGGACTCAGAAAATCCAAACAGATAGCCACGTGCAAAGAGTGTGGCCAAGCGCCCTCGGTTCGGCCCATCGGGTCCGGCAGATCCGCAATCGATGACTTTGCGAAGCATGGTTGTCGATACTTCCACAGCCTTGCTCCCCGGGACGAAATTCGGAAGGGTGATCGAGTCCCGATCTGTGCCAAACAATCGACTAAGCAGCCCCATAACCACTGTCCTTTCACTTTAGATCCGCGAATCTAGCCAACGACCCACAGATAGCGGCAACTGTTGATCTGGTCGCTTGAGGTTATAGCTCGCTGCTGAATCAGGCGATGGAACGCTGCTCAAACCGAAACGTCATATGGTAAATCTGCGTCGTCCGCACCACCTCGCGAAAGGCCAGCATTTGGTTGGACAGCGTTCGCATCAGCAATGATTCGAACCGCAATACACCCTACCGTCCAATCCAGGAATCGATGGGCACGACCGACCCACCCGAGACCGTTCATCAGACCGTGCACCATGATCTCGCCGCCCGGATCGTAGTTACCGGCCCGCGCCCGCGCAACGTCCACTACAGATGGATAGGCGACATGCAGAGCACGGCGAAAACCACTCAACGGGTTGTGGTGGTCGATGAGATACCGGCCCTCCGGAGTGAGCTCGCGCGGGACCCGCACGGCTTAATGGCTACTTGGGGCGACGAGCAGCTCTCTATTTCACTGCATTGATGATTTCGCAGGGACCCGCGTGAAAGTCATGCCCGGGCTCGTGATTGATGCCGTACTTGCGATTGGACAGCTCGTTCATCTTGTTAAAATCCTGCGGCATCTTGAAATCGAGGTCGTGTACCTCGCGAAAGAACTGTTCGAGGCCTGCGGGATAAATGAATAGCAGCTGCTCACCGGTCTCCTTCGCAACGTTTTTGAACATGTGCATGTGACCCTTGGGCATATAGAACGCGGCGCCTGGCCCGGCCTGTCGACAGATGCCGTCCATAAAGAACTGAAACGTCCCGCGTTTGATTACGTAGAGCTCGTCCTCCCGCGTGTGAATGTGTGGCGGGGGACCGCTATTTGCCGGGATGAGTAAGTCAAGGAGCGCCAACGTGCCACCGGTGTCCGTTGCGGATTGCAAGAGTTGCGGATTGCAAGACAGTAACACGTCCGTCGAGAAACCCAAACGACCGAGCCGTGTCGGGGCCGATTGCTTTTGCGGCAACGCGGTCCCGACCCACATAGCGAGCGCGATGCTATAGGTAAGAATTTGACCCTTCATGGCTCGCCTTCGGTGGTTCAGCCGACGTCCACGCACTCTACGCCAGCGACGAGCATTGCGTCCTGCACGGGCATTCTTCTCCCGCAACATTCAGCGCAGCGATCTCGATCTGCTCGCCGTCTACCGCAAGTCGATCGACGAGCTCGCCGATCGTTCGGTCGGTTCGCGCGGATGTTCTAACTTGCCATCAATTCGGCTTCTTAAAGCGAAATAGGAACTGGTCGGTGTGACCGCGGACAGACGGGTCGAACACATTTTTGGTGTGATCATCGTCCTTGTTTGCAAGAATTGAGCTCTCGGCATCCAGCTTAAAGCCCGCTGCCAGCACATCGGTCTTCACTCTTGCGGGATCGATCCGGTGCAGTGTATCGGTTGCGCCGATCCCTGAGCCCGCTATCGCTGCGTGATCCAACACGACATAGACACCGCCTGGCTTCAGGGCGGCAAAAACTGCCTTGTTGAACCCGGGTACATCCGCTGGTCCCATAAACTTGTCGTAGAGATCGTGGTAATTCTGTCGAATGAACACGGCATCGAGTCCCGACGGCAATGCCGACGCGACCGGCTCCTCACTGACGATGACATTGGGCGACTGACTCGCCAGCTCTTTCATGTGCACTAGTGCTTCGGGATGGGCCTTCACGAGTTCGGCCGTTTCAACCGCGTAAACTTTTCCGGACGGCCCGACGGCCTGGGCAAGTGATGCGGTAAGGCGCCCCGCGACGATATCGGCTACTTTGTCTCCTTTTTTGAGCCCGATAAATTGGATAACTTCGGGCGCCTTCCAAGCGGGATCGACAGTTGGTGGGGCGGATTGCGAAAATGCGCTGGTTCCAGCGCCCATTGAAATAGCCAACGTTAAATATAATCCGAGCTTTCGCATGTGCCAATCCTTCTAGGTAGTTTCAGGGCGATATACTAACAAGACGAGCGAGCACCCTCTTTTCCGACAGTTTCGTCGAAATTGTTCCGTCGGCACAAACTTACCCCGAAGCTCGTCTGTCGGCCGCCCGGGCCGCGTCCAGTTCGCCTCTCCCCCTGCACTACCCGCCGCTGGCCCACGCCCCCGATGTCAACTACCTCGCACCGGCTGACGAGCTTGCATTCCGGCCGACGACACCTTGGCTCCCGCAATGAAGGATTTGTACATGCCCGGACGATAGCTTCCGGCCACCGTGCGGAAGGCGATGTTCAGGCGGTTCCACGCGTTGATGCTGGTTATGGCAAGCGTGAGATCGATCAGCTCCTGCTGGGTGAAGTGCGGTCGCACGAGCTCGTAAACATCATCCGGAACGTGACTCTCGGCAACGTGCGTCACCGCTTCGGTCCACGCGAGCGCCGCGCGCTCGCGCTCGTCGAAGAACGGCGTCTCGCGCCAGGCATCGAGCGCGTAGAGGCGCTGCTCGGATTCGCCCTCGGCGCGGGCATCCTAGGTGTGCATGTCGAGACAGTGAGCACAGCCGTTGATCTGGGATGCGCGAGTCTTGACCAGGTGCTGCAGGCCGGATCCCAGACTGGAGCCGCGAAGGTAGCCTTCGATCGCCAGCAAGAGCTGCATGATCTTGGGATTGGCGTGCTGAAATTCGATGCGGGCCTTCATGTCGACTTCTCCTTTGTGTGGTTGAATGGCTGCTACATAGACGAGGCGAAACGCGTGCGTGTGACAGGATGATCAACCGTGCGCGGTTGCTGCCGGCGCCTCGAGCTTGCTCGGGTTCAAAATGGTGTAGACATCTAAGATTCGCGTTCCGTCCGTCAACACGGTGATGATCGAAAAGAGCCTACCTTCGGCTCGCATCGCGAGCGCCGGCTCGCCGTTCACGAAGGTCATTTCGAACGCGAGCCGGTCCATATGACGCCCCAACACGCCCAGCGCGAAGCGCACCACGCGTTCGCGGCCGCGAATCACCTTGAGCGCGGCTCGAGTCTCGCCGCCGCCATCGGAGGTCCAGTTTGCTCCCTCGGAGACCAGTTCCAGGAGCGCGGCCTTGTCCTGCATCTGAATCGCGTACGCGAAGCGCTCGAGGACGGAGCGGTGTGCTGCCTCGCTCACCTGCGCACGAGGCCGCTGCTCGCGTACCCGCTTGCGGGCGCGGCTCAGCATCTGGCGGCAAGCGGCCTCGCTTTTGCCGAGTATCTGGGCGATTTCGGCGTACTCGGTGTCGAACACTTCGCGCAGCAGGAATGCAGCGCGCTCATCCGGCGAGAGCCGCTCGAGCACTACGAGGAATGCGATTGAGAGGCTGGAAGACAGCTCGGCCGGTGCGTCCGCAGCCGGTGCGGCTTCGCCGATCAGGGGTACAGGAAGCCAGGGCCCTACATATTGTTCGCGCTCGGCGCGCACGGCGCGCAGCCTATCGATGCACAGCCGCGTCACGGTGGTCACGAGCCACGCCTCGGGTGATCTCAGCTCATCCGATGCCCCTCGATGCCGCCGCAGGTAAGCATCCTGCAGCACATCCTCGGCATCAGCACGCGAGCTGAGCATGCGGTAGGCGATGCCGAACAGCCGCGGGCGATGGCGCTCGAATTCGCTCGAACGATCCTGCATATTTGAAACCCTCGAATGCCACTTCCTCACCATAGACGGGCGCGGGTGCCCTCCTGTGACCGGAGGGCCGAAAAAAAACCATAGAAGGGATGACGTCAAGATTTTCGGATCAAAACATACGTTGGCGGCAGCGCACCATAAGATAAATCAATAAGTTGCATGATTTTGGTCGAAACAACCCCACATGGTCTCATGAGACCATGCCGCCCACCGGCTCTCTAAACCGACCGACGACATTCAAAAAGCGAGCATTCCGACTGCGGGGGGCGCTCACCCGCCGTCAGGTCGCTGGATCGTAGATGGCCCCAACGAACAACAGCGCGCCGCTGCGCCGGTCTTCGATCGCACAGAAAAACGGCCGGTCGACGATCATCCGAAACGGTTGCTCCGGGCGTGCGACTGCGGTGGCCCTTATTTCGGTCGTCGTGACGGCCGCGGCTTCGGAGCCCTCCTCGTCCACCTTCCAGTAGGTCGATTGAAGCACCGACGAAATGAAGAAGCGCCCTGCGCGGGGTTGACCCGGCGCCGATGAGAACATGCCGGTTAACTGCGCAGCATCCGGGTGGAAAGCGCGCGTCATACCGAGGGTTTGCAGCGGTTCATTCAAGCGATAATTGGATTTGAGCTCGAAGCGCGGCAGTTCAATGTTCCCGGAGCGAGGCGCATATTGCGCTTGCCAGCCCGTCCAATGCTCGGGTGTCAGCTCCGCTTCCAACGCGGCTACGGTTGACGATTTCGCCGGCAAGAGTACCTCCATGACAAGATCCCCCTCGCCGAACGACAGGCGGATCGCCTGCATCTGCGCCGTTTCGAAGTAGTCGAAACGTCCCGATTGCGCCATGCGCGGCACTTGTTTGACGGAGCCGTCGGCGAGCGTAAAGTCGCGTTGCTGCGTCTGCGCCTTGTCAAACTTGTGCGCCCATTGACCCTTGAAATACACCGCGTTGAGGAGCAGCGCGAGATCAGCTGGGTCGATCCGGTCAATTACCTTGGAAATCCTCCCCTGCGTTTCTTTGGACGCCCAGCTGTTGATCCGAGTCGCGGCACTCGGGTTAGAAAAATCAAGATCGATCAATTCGGCGTCATAGGACGCCTGCGTCTGCTTCACGTAATCGGGCCGAAGCGTCGCGCGACGACTGTCGACCCACAACGAATTCGCCACTGACAACGTGATGCTCTTGGCCGGCGTGCGGATGACTTTGATCAGCTGCGCGTTGGCCGCGTTGATTGCACCGAGTTCCGATCCACCGAGCGACAGCGCGGCCAGCATCTCCTGTCTTGTTTGACCGTCTGCGCCGTTGAGCGCGATCGATAGATCCAGGGCTGCACTGACCGGCGAGAGAACGACGTTGCCGCGTGGGATGGTCTTTTGGACTGCGTTGAGTAAGCGGAAGCCGAACGCGTTGTCCGCAGCCGCCACATCGACTGATGCCGACGGCAGCGCCGCGTGCGTGGCTGCGGCACAGAACAGGGTCGCTGCGACGAATATGGCGAGCAGTCCATGTTTGCGGTGCATGGTGCCTCCTGTCAGTGGGTGGCCCGCACTCGCTGGTTCGCACTGGTACCTGCAAGCTGATTGATCAAACCCACTCCGGCAGGACTACCCCAACCGGTCACCAGATCGTAGCCGGGGACGGCGTTGAAGCCGCTGCCGTCGCCCGCCGCGGGTGGGTTGCTGCCACTGGTTATGTCATGAAATGTGCTGGGGTAGCTCGAGCTGATGCCGAGATCGTAGACCGCGGGATTGATGAACCCCACAGTGCCCCTTCCGTTCGCCACGGACTGCTGATTGACCAGGGCCAAAAAACCTGCCCAGCGTGGCGCGGCAAAGCTCGTGCCGCCGTAGCCGGTCACGAAACGGCCATTGATCACGGTGGGGTTGTCGAAATTCGCTTCCGCCGCCACATCGGGGGAGTTGCGCAGGGCTGTCGAGCCGAGATTCGACGAGTTGATCACGCCCGCGAGTTGTTGCCAGTTGGGGATCGGCGTGTCGCTGACATTGCCACCGCCGCTTTGCGACCAAGCGGTTTCTGCTGACCACGCCCCGCCAGGTCCCGTCGTCGTCAACTCGGTGCCACCGACCTCGGTGATGTACGGATCTACTCCGGGAAAGAAATAGGTCGAGCTATTGAACTCGCCGCTGTCGCCGCTTGCACTGAGGAAAGACTGGCCTTGTGCTGCGAACTCCTGGAATATCGGGTCGTCACTCGCTGCATCCGAAGGATTCCAGCCCCAGGAGGAACTGAGCACCTTGGCGACATTGTCGGACGCCATTTGATTGAGGATCTCGGTGTCGCTCGAGCCTTCATAGAAAAGAATCTGCTTGATCCCCGGAGCCATGCCAATCGCATTTACGATGTCGAGCACCTGCTCGCCGTCATCACATGTGGAATTTGTGGTCGAACCCACCGCGGTGCAGGCGCCGCTGAATCCGCCGACCAATACATTCTTGATCGGTACGGTTGAAGTCATGCCAGTCTTCGAGTAGTAAAGCTGCACGTCGCTTGCCAGATATCCGTCGAACGATAAGATGCCGATCGATTGGCCCGCGCCGGTGAGCGGACCATTGCCGTAGTAGGCCGCACGCATGTCCCTCGGCAAATACTCGCCGGACGGTCCGGAGCCGATGGAGTTCGCCGCTGCCTCCTTGTGCCGCAGCATCGGATGCGGCAGAACATAGTTGTTCATGCCGGTGATCTGCAGCAGCGGCACATTCAGTCCGACGGCGGCGGGCTCGCGATCCGGTGAATAAAAGGTTCGCCCCTCGATCGGATCCCGGTAATTGTTCACTCTTATCTGGAAAGCCCGGTTGACTGTATCCACCGAGCCCTCAACGGCGACCAACCGCCGATTTGGCGTGGTGGCAGTCACCTTGAGGCCTTTCGCCTTCGCCCATGCGACAACCTTTTTGTAGTCCGCGGCCGTCGCGCCAAAGCGCTCGGTGAACGCGGAGACGCTTATGTATTTGTGAAAATTGGGACTGCTCGGGTCATAAAGGTCGTGCAATAACCGAGTCAATTCGGCCTGATTGCGCAGCGGCAGTTGGATTTCAAGTTTGAGACGCTGCTGGGGACCAGCCGCACCCATCATCGCAGCTTTGCGGATAGCCACCGCGTCGGGAAGACATGAGGCCAGAATTCCGTGTTCACCGGCCACAGCAGGGACGTTCCTCGACCCCGTCGGGGATCGGGGGACGCTGCTGCAAGAGATGCTGCAGAAAATCACGATTATCAGATTGACGACCGAGGCAGCGACCTTGGGATGCTTCATGGTTGGCTCCAGAGGCCTTGTATGCCCGGAGTCGCAAGACTCCGCAGCAAGCGACTTTTCGGTGTTAGATCACTATGGACTACCACCCGAGCGGATAATCGCTCGATTCGGAAATGACGGAGAAGAACGGCGAAACATGTGAAAGTGCCTCTCTGAGTCGAGTCTACGCGGGCGTCGCATACTTTTCTTGTCGAAACTAGCGCTTTCTCCGCGGCAATGCGGCAAACATCGCCACAACTCATTGATTGTGCGTGCTTACCAATTGGTTGTGCGAATCGTGAAATGCCGGCAACCGCGGCTCATGGAAAACTCTGATGTCACGCAGCGGAATTGGTGCAACCGCGACTACGGTAGAAAGGTCGCCAACGGGACATCTTCGCAAAAGCATCCCCATCGTTTCAATTCATTTACGGGTGCGATTCGCATCAATACTCCAAGCGCCGGCACCGGCCACGGAAATAAATAAGAAAATAAAGCAGTAGAGAACCGCTTCCTCTCCTTGGTTGAGAACCGGCGCGAAGAAGGAGCCGTGCGGGGCATGCGCCATGAAATACGCTACCGCCATGAACCCGCACAGAACAAAGGCGGCCGGCCGGGTGAACAAACCGATCAACAGCAACGCGCCGCCCCCGAGTTCCAAAAGGGTGCAGTTGCAATGCTGGTTCGTAGTGCGGTTTGCGGACGGTATAGGCGGGACTACGCCGAGAACCGCTGGCCAGGGCCGACGGACTCGGGATAACCGAACCCTCCGGTGGCTTCGAGCAAGACCCGGCGATAATCTTCAGTGGACAAAATTCTCACAAATGGATAATGAGCTCTTGACATTCGACCCTTAGAGGAGTGATACCGTCCTGGGTTGAATTTGGCGTGGTATGGACTCTACGAACACCAGAGAAAAACGGCGCGCGGCCCCAGCCAAGTCCGCTCTAGCTGAACTCAGAGCGAAGCCTAAGCGAAAGCGGGACCGGGCCGCCAAGCAGCGAGCGCTCATACTGGCAGCCACAAAGCTGTTTGCTCACCGGGGATACGAAGCGACTACCACTCGTGAAGTCGCGGCTTGCGCTGGCTGCGCCGAAGGCCTCATTCATCGCTATTTCAAGGGCAAGGCCGGCCTGCTTTTGGCTCTGACTCAATCTCGAGTTTCGCAAGAAGTTGAGGATTTGGGCGAGCGGCTGGCTCCGACGCTCGAAGAAGAATTCCTTCAGCTCGTGGATTGGGAAGTCGAGCGTATGTGGGAGGATCGAGATTTTCTCAGAGTGATCCTCCCGCGTGCGTTTTTGGATCCAGCCCAAGCAAGGCTATTGAAGAGAGTCGGCGCGTCCCGGCATGCGAACATTGTGGAGTGCCTTAAGCACTTTAAAAGATGCCAGTCTCTGTCGGCGGAGGAAATCGAGGGACTGGCGGAGTTGATTA
>Ga0137409_10003143_pt1 | contig 17544 bp, 10 predicted proteins | sample CZODoug1_16funga_FD_122059 | JGI IMG/M metagenome (GOLD analysis project Ga0137409, IMG submission 122059) | Vadose zone soil fungal communities from Angelo Coast Range Reserve, California, USA - CZODoug1_16fungal (Hybrid Assembly) | ecosystem: Environmental > Terrestrial > Soil > Vadose zone... | reverse complement strand
CTGGGTTACGTGCTGGCTGGCCCCATCGCCAATCAAGTTCTGGTCGCCCGCTGGTTTCGCGAACGGCGCGGCCAGGCCATGGGGTACGCCTACCTCGGGCTGGGGCTCGGTGGAGTTGTTTCCCCGCTCCTGATCAACTTTCTTACGCGAAGCATTGGATGGCGCCATGGTCTTGAGTTGGTGGGCGCGCTAGTCGCTGGCGTGCTTCTTCCTGTCGGAATCTGGGTGACGCGCTCCGGCCCGGAAGAATTGGGTCTTCATCCGGATGGGGTTGTCGACTCCGATCTTGCAAACGAGAAATCAAGAGCTGCAGACCGATCCTCTGCCGGCGTTGCGCAAGCCATTCGCTCTGGCAGTTTTTGGCTCATCCTCGCCGGATCCACTCTCGTCATCGGCGCCATCGGAGCAGTGATTCAACACTTTATTCTTTTTCTCAAGGATGCAGGCTACACGCCCACCGCAGCTTCTCGATTCTTTACTATATTGCTCACGTCGAGTCTGGGCGGCCGAGTGCTAGTCGGCCATGTGGCCGATCGCTTCCGGAAATCCAGCATCATGGCCCTTTTCTATCTCTTGATCGGAGCTTCCGTGTTCCTGCTCGCGTGGCCGCACTCGCCTGCGGTGCTCTGGACCTTCGCCATTGTCTTTGGCTTTTCCATGGGCGCGGACTATATGCTAGTCCCCCTGGTGACCGCCGAGTGCTTCGGCACCGCTTCTCTTGGAAAGCTTTTGGCGCTCATCATCATGGGCTACTCCCTTGGCCAATGGGGAGCACCGTGGATGGCAGGAAGAATATTTGACGCGCGCCACAGTTACGACTTGGCGTGGAAGTTGATGGCGATTGCCGGGGTTGTCGGAGCTGTGGCCATCTACGCGGTCTCAGCTCGATCCCGCCGCACCCAAGTTTGAACAAAATCAATCGATTGGCGAAAGTGTACGAGTTGCGACTCAGGCGCAGATGGTGCCGGGGGCCCGGTTCGCACGTTACAGCCACGACATTCATTTCTGTATTGGGATAGCTGCATGACTCGCACGGTCAGCGCTACGACCTGCCACGCCTAGCGTTCTGCATGTAATCGAGCACTACGTGGACCCCAGCTACAGATTTTCTGGGCTTCTATCTTTTGCTCTCTACCTAGTCCAGAAAAAGAGAAGCGCACGGACTCGTTTGTGAAGCAAGGTCCTGATAAGCCCGAAATCTTCCGTACCAGGACTTCACTTTTCCGATTAGAGGCACTGAGTCTAAATTAGCTCGTGTCCTGCTGGCGACAGTTATCTGGAAGCAGGCCAGGTTTCGGTATCGTTCACTCCGAATCGCGAAGGAGAATGCTCGTCAGCAGGTCACATCCAAGGACGCGTCGGCGATCCCCCCACAAAGCATCGTCAAAAGGATCTACGCCAGGATGGTCTGTTACCGGGCCTTGGTCGAGCGCTACTTCCCCGCAATTCCCTCGGCGATCCCCCCTGCAACTGGCAGTTTGAAGAGTTCGTGCTGATACGCCTTAATCATGAGAAGTATCCAGAGCACGAGGCCCACCAAGCCGATCAGCATGGAAATAGCCGCCCACAAACCGAGACCGAGCAGACTGCCAAAACCGATAATCATTCCCACGCCGATTCGCAAAATGGTCAACGCACCGAAGACTACAATCGATTGCGCCGCGTGGAATTTCACGAACGGCCGCTTGTCGATCAGAAGGAAGATGATCCCCGTGATCCAGCCAACAGCGTAGCAGAGCAGTCCGGCCACGTTCTCCGCGAGCGCATCACTGGAAGGTGCTGCCGGTACTGTCGCAGCACTCTGGCTCGCGCCGCATTTCGGACAGAATGCCGCCCCGCCTAGCTCCGTGCCGCACGCTTTGCAGAACGCCATTGTAGATCCTCCCACAGAGTTGGAATGCGCGAAGCCTAACAAAAAGGGCAGGGGGACGCAATCATCAGAGATGTTCTGCAGCGGCCCGCCCTTCGTGGACCTCTTCCGTTTGCCGTGGTAAGCAATAGCGACCCTTGCTTCTTCCCCCCCCTCATACAAGTGGATTCGCTGTCCGGTTAATCAGAGTCGAAAATAACTACGCCTGTGCTTGGCTGGCTTGAGGATTCGGTAGTTCGATCCGATAGCCCAGATTTCGGAGTTGCCGAATCATTCTCCACGTGCGCTGATACCTGGATTGTTTGCTGACTGCTGGGCCCCGTTCTTCGTAGCGGGCTCCCTGATGCAGGATCAGCCAGATCAGACGACACTGTCGATCCGCAATGACCCCGATGGCTGCTGCAGCCGCTTACCTCGATCAGCGGTCTCTTGAGGTTTGCGGTTCCGGAGCCGAAGTGGCGGCCCCCACGCCATCCGGGTGGATGGCATGCACGGTCACGAGATGAAACCCCAGAACGTCGAGGCCATTCTCCAGATCGACCTTGATCAAAGCTTGAAAGAATGGAGGCTGGCCTTTAGTTTTCTTTAGGCCCAGGGAGGTAAGTCGCGCCGTGAGTTCTGCGACACCGGGCTCGGAAGTGAGAAATCCCGTGGCGCCGGAACACCCCGAAGTGTCCAACCCTCCGACTACGGCGATATACCGGCCAGGGATGATCCCAGGCCCAACAGTGATGAGGGCGTAGTCCGACTTCACCGTTTGCGTGACCGGGTCACGCTCGGTCTTGTAGACAGGCGCTTCGCCTGGAAGAGGATGACGGTTGACGATGCGCCCGTTCCACAGTTCGTCCTCCATTTTGGGGAGCTCGTACACGAAATCTTGTCCCGTAGAAGGGAGCTGGGCGACGGCATCGTTTTGAAACGATGAGCCGATGAGGATGACATTGTGCTCCTGGAGATCATGAATGGTGACCAATCGGCTGCGCTTCAGAGTGGTGTCATAACCCATTCGCGAAAAGAGGCGGGTAAATCTCCAAATTGCTTCCACGTCGCCAGTGCCGGTGTAGCTATATTCGTAGAAGAGTGGCCCGGCCTTGGCCACGAGAGACGGATTGGAGGCGAATTGGCGCGCGAGATGCGGGTCTACCGGGGAGCCGCGGTTGTCGCTGGCGCCGCGTCGAAAACGAAATAGATCGTTAGTGCGGTCGATCAGAAACACGGCGTTAGCGTATCCAATGATGAGGCCGCGATCCTTGCCGAGGAAAGTAACCCAGAAATCACGGACGGCGTTATCGGGATTGCCAGCCGGTGGGTCAACCGCAGAAGCCGTCCGATGCAGAAATCCAATTTCGGACCAGTGCAATTCAACCAGGGTACCCGCGATGGCGAGCGCCGCCAACAAAGAGAGCGCGACGACTGGATGCGAAAGGAAAAATTGACCGAATTGTTTGGGACCCTGGGCTTTGGCAGCAGCGGTTCCATTTCCAGAACCGCGGGGCGTTCTAATCGCGGTGGTGGCGGCGGCAGTTGGTTGCGAGGGACTGTTCTGGGGAAGAGATAATGACGTCCGAATGCCGATGCTGGGAACGTAGTGACCGGTGGGAATTTCTACGAAGATAGGGTCGTTGGCGCCTTCGTTCTGATAATACTCCTTGAGTTTCTGGCGGATGCGGTGCATTTCGACGCGAACGACGGGGTCAATCTTGGGGTCGTAGCCGTCACCACGGCCGAATACATCTATACCAATCGTATATTCTTTCAGATGTGTGACTTGTCCCTCAGCGGATTTCGAGGTTACATACTGTAACAAGCGCTGTAACGCCGGAGCGTTTCGAAAAGACCCAGAGCGAAGAATCCGATCGAGCTGCTCTCGAACTTGCTCGGGAGAGGCCTTCAGATGTTGACTGGTTGCCGTGTCGTTTTCGGATTTCATGGCTCCTCAGTCTGGTGGCGGAGCGCATAGCGGCTTTCGCCGGACGAAAGGTGGCTGTAACCGACCACCTATCCCTTTTGTAACCCCATTCTACTTGTGCGGAATGGCCGACTTCAACTATTCGATTGACATAGGGGCGTGGGAGTGTTGGCTGCCCGCGAGAGTCTAAATGGGCTGACTCTTCGAAGGAGGGTGGGATGCGAAAGAACAAGGTCATAGCGTTTGCTGTTTTCCTTACTTTTATGGTTTTCTCCGTGAGTGCGGCGTTCGGTCAGGCCATCACGGGGACGCTGCTGGGGACAGTCTTGGACTCCTCGGGAGGCTCCGTCGCCGGTGCTGAAGTTACCGCGACCAACATGGATACTGGGGTGAGCCGCACAACCACGACTGGGCCCGGGGGCTACTATTCCATTCCAAACCTGCCTCCCGGTCGATACAGCGTCACCGTGAAATTCGCTGGGTTCAAAACGGCGACTTCCCACGACAACGTCGTTCAGGTGCAGCAAACGACGCGGGCCGATTTCACCATGTCTGCGGGTGACGTGTCGCAGACGGTCCAAGTCACATCGGAAGCGCCGTTGGTGCAGAGCACGTCTTCAGACATTGGCTCGGTCATTGAAGCCAAGGAAATTAACAACCTTCCACTGAATGGGCGGCTATTCGAGCAATTGGTGACGATTACGCCAGGAGCGGCGGCGGCGGGCTGGAGCGACTTTGCAGAGAATCCGTCGGCGGCCGGTGCGGTCACCCCAACACAGGCGGTGGTAAACGGGCTGCCGTGGTCGGGAAACCTGTACATGGTGGATGGAGTCCATAACGAAGAGCCGCTGAATGCCTTTATCAGCATCACCACGCCTCTGGCGGCAATTCAGGAATTCAAGATTGAGACGAGCAACCCGACCGCCGAATACGGCTCGTTTGGAGGCGCAGTGGTGAACCTCACGACCAAGTCAGGCACCAATGAATTTCATGGAGAAGTGTTCGAGTACATTCGAAACGACGCGTTTAATGCGCGCGATTTCTTCAACCATCGTCCTGGCAGCAGGAAAGCTCCTTATCACGCAAATCAGTTCGGTGGGGCGATCGGCGGGCCGATCAAAAAGGACAAGATATTTATTTTTGGGGACTACCAGCAATTGTTGCAGCACAATGGCGTGACGAATACGCGCACGGTGCCTACGGCGCTCCAGCGGCAAGGCATTTTCACTGAGGGAACGCAGCCTCCCATTACGAACACGGCTGCTTGCACGCCCAACCCTTGCACGAGTAATTCAGTTCCGGAAAGCGATATAAACGCAATTTCGAAAGCACTTCTGGATCCCAGCGTGATTCCCTTGCCGAACGTCCCTGGAGCGCTTGTAAATAATTTTACGGTTAGCACGGTCAACACACAAAATGTACCGCAATTCGACGTGCGGGCCGATTATGCGATGTCTGACAAGAACCGATTTTTCGTCCGCGAATCTTATGCCCATCGAGACTTCACGAACCCGCCTCCGGGCACTATTTTCATGTTTAGCGACCCCAACTCAACGTCCGCGAACCACAACGCGGTAATTTCTTGGGACCACATTTTCTCGGGCACGACCATTAACGCGCTGCGCATCGGATTCAATCGCTACTTTACGAGTGATGCGGCCACCTCGAATAGCGTTGACGAAAATAATAAACTCGGAATTCCCAATGGGAACCTTGCAGCGTTTCCCAATACGTCTGGAATCGCACAGTTCAATATCCCCGGGTTCGGGAATGGCGACAACCACCTGACCGGCGACCCGGGTTGGACCAATGCGGTGCGCATCGCCAATATTTTCGAGTATTCCGACAATGTGATCATGGTCCGCGGCAAGCACAGCATCAAATTTGGCGGAGATATTCAGCGAATTCAATCAACGTTAACGAACTCCCAGAATGACCCGCGCGGAATCTTCAATTTCCAAGGAAGCTACACAGGCTATCAGTTTGCAGACTTCCTGGTGGGCATGCCGAATCAGGTGATACGCGACTTTGTCGTGACGCGTCCGGCGGTGCGGATGACGTTCGCAGGTTTTTTCGCACAGGACGACTTCCGGGTGACGCGGAAGCTGACACTGAATGTGGGCCTGAGGTGGGATGTGTACACGAGACCCGTCGATGCGCATAACCACCAGAGCAACTTCGTGCCGTCGACGGGCTTGATTCAGATCGCTTCGTCGAGTAATCCCGGGCCGAACGTGGATACATATCACGGAAATTGGGGGCCGCGTGTTGGTTTCGCGTACTCTCCCGACAATGGACGAACGGCCGTTCGCGCCGCGTACGGCATCAGCTATTTCCCCGATAATTTCGGTGCGACCGGCGGCACTCTGGAGCGGAATTATCCGTTTTTCCTAATTATTACGCAGAAGGCGACTTCCCAGACCGATCCCGCGCAGGCTTTGAAGCTGAGCAACGGGTTGCCGGTTGCGCCGGCCGTCACGGCCACGCCGGGCGAAACCCTGACGCCGCCGCCGAATTTTGCGGTATTCGTAGTATCCAAGAACTTTCGGCAGGATGCAGCGCAGGTGTGGAATGTCAGCGTGGAACGCCAACTTATGACTAATATGTCCTTGCGCGCCGCGTACGTTGGAACGCACGGGACGCATCTGTATCGAGACCTTCAGCTTGACCAGTGCGATCCGGCGGTCGCGGCGGTCACACCGCCTCCGGCTTGCCTGCCGTTCTTTGCTGTAGCTCCGACGATCACGGAAATCCATCAACGCAACGGGGACGGCTATTCGCATTACAACTCGGGACAATTCCAACTGCAAAAACGAACAAATATCGGTCTGACGCTCATTGCTTCTTACACTTGGTCAAAGATGATCGATAACACAGACAGCGTCGTCTATCCATACAGAGATAGCCTAAACCGAGGTCTGGCGCGCGGGTTCAAGGGCTCCGATATCCCGCAGAACCTAACTATCAGCTATAACTACGATCTCCCGTTTGGGCGTGGTCGCAGCTGGCTGACTGATGCATCGGGAGAGATGAACTACATCGTGAGCGGATGGTCAGCCAGTGGAATTACGACATTTCAGTCGGGTGTACCATTGCAGGTGACCGTTGCTAAGAACCTACTCAACAATTTCGGCGGAGGCAACCCTGCAAACCTTACTTGCACAAGCGTCTCTGAGCCGAAGACCGTAAGCCAATGGTTTGACACTAACTGTTTTGCGGCACCCCCAGCCTTCACTTTCGGCAACTCGGGAGTAGGGCATGTACGCGGGCCGGGCGAGAGCAACTGGGATTTCTCTCTGGCCAAGTCAACGCCTCTGGGCGCCGAGAACAGGCAACTGCGGTTTGAGGCAGACTTCTTCAACTTGTTCAATACTCCTCATTTCTCGAACCCCGGCACAACGTTTGGGGCCGGCAACTTTGGCGTGATCAGCGGTACTCGGCTGCCGCCGCGGTACATTCAATTTGGACTCAAACTTTTGTTCTGAGTGTGTATGCGTCGGCAGACGCGTACCAGATCGATACGGGACCCCGTCCCTAGGTAAGCCGGGCCAGTGTGGCGCAGTCCACGTCGAGGGCGCTCCAGAAGACAAGTGGTGGGGCGACCACACGGCTCGCCGGTTGCTGAAATGGGGCGTAGCCTTGCCTGCTTAGCGCAGGCAGGCTCCTGTGGACTGGTGGAAGCACCTTTATTCCTTTCCGCCAAATCAAGTTAAGATCAGACCAACATGAGATCGCCTATTTCATTGCGTCGCCGGAAGCAGATCACGATTTTCTCCTCCGGGCTCGCGGTCGTTCTGTTGACCATGCTGGCAGCGAGCTATCAACAAACTGAAGAATCGGCCAGACACAGTCGAGGATCCGCGCAGTCCCGCGTAGGGCTGCTCGATTTGGACACCTCGGACCCGAATCTCGCGGCAGCATTTGGGTGGGCACGCCGACAGGCGCTGGCGTACTCGTTCAGCGGCGATCGAGTTGGCGATTGGTACGAAGCCGCGTTGCCGGGGCGGCAAGCCTTCTGCATGCGCGACGTGTCGCACCAATGCATGGGCGCCCATGCGCTTGGGTTAGCGCGGCACACGCGGAACATGCTGGCGAAATTTGCGGAGAACATCTCCGAGGAAAAAGACTGGTGTAGCTACTGGGAGATCAACCGGGAGAATCGTCCCGCGCCGGTGGACTATCGCGATGACGCGGATTTCTGGTACAACCTGCCGGCCAATTTCGACGTTCTGGACGCCTGCTTTCGCATGTATGTGTGGAGCGGCGATCGGGCATATCTCACGGATGGAGCGTTTCTAAACTTTTACAAACGAACCGTTCATGAGTACGTGGCGCGCTGGGACTTGGGGATTGATCGGATCATGACGAGGCCGCGCATCATGAACGTTCGCAGCCGGCCGGGTTCGACTAATCGATTCCAGACAAACCGAGGAATCCCGAGCTACGAGGAGAGTGATCCGAACTTTGTGGTCGCGATCGACCAAATTGCGGTGCAGTACGCCGGATACCTAGCGTATGCGCGATTCGAGCAACTCCTCGACAACGAGGAGGAGTCTCGGGTCTTTCTGAAGCGAGCGAATGAGGTGAAATCGTTCTTGAATCAAGTGTGGTGGGACAAGGAGTCGGCCAGTTATTACTCCTCTTTGGGACTGGATCGCAAACTGAGAAAGCATGGATTGAATCTGGCGGTTCTTTACTATGGGGCTGCGGAAGATGGGCCGAAATCAGAATCCGTTGTGAACGCGATACTGCGAAGGGTCGGGAACAAGGAGCCCATCGGTATCGAAGAACAGTCCCATTTGCCAGAAATCTTGTACCGTTATGGAAAACCGGACCAGGCCTACGAGCAGATTCTCGATCTAACGGGAGAGGGGAAGAATCGCCGCGAGTATCCCGAAGTCTCTTACGCGGTGATTGGCGCGATCGTTACGGGATTGATGGGGGTTGAGTTGGTCCTGGCAGAACCCCAGAAAGCTCTGCAGGAGGCTCTCTATGTTGAGGGGACGGTTAGCACATTGTCGCGCTTAACGCCGAAGATCAAGTGGGCGGAACTGCAGCATGTTCCGATCCGGGCGAACGAAATCTCGGTGAGGCACGACGGGTTGAGCAAGACGACGCTAACTAACACGGTCGGGCCAGCGCTGATGTGGAATGCCTGCTTCCCCGGTCTACATCGCAAGTTGCTGGCAAACGGCAAGGCAGCAGAGGTAACTCCATCCGGCCGTGCGCGAAACGACCAACCGCTCTCATGTATCACGATTGCCGTCGGCTCTGGCGAGAGCAAGATCGTACAGACGGCCGAGTGAAAAGACCAATCAAGGCTGCTTGAGACGGATGAAGCAGAGAATACAAAACGGCGGGAGCATTCCGTGCGGCCTTGGAGGCAAGGCTGCAGTCCCGCGCCCACGACGAACGGACGGACCTCCAGCGGTTGCGCAGGCAGGTCGCCTTTGACCGCCTATTGGCGAGGCTATTTCCAAAGCGAAGCGAGGCGAAGTATCCGTGGATCCTCAAGGGCGGGTATGCGATGGAACTGCGGATCCGCGCGGCACGGACGACGAAGGATATCGACCTGACGCTGTACGACGGATCGCGGCTGTCGAAAGATCCGGGCGAACGGCGAAATCAAGTGCGGGCGAGGCTTCAGGAATCTGCATCGATCGAGTTCAAGGACTATTTTGAATTTCTAATAGGGCAGGCGAGCGAAAATCTTGACGGAGCTCCGGAGGGCGGTAGCCGCCATCCGGTCGAAGCGCGGATGGATGGAAGAGAATTCGCGCGGTTTCACGTGGATGTCGGGATCGGTGATGAAGTGCTTGAGCCTGTCGATGTGGTCGAGGGGCGCGATTGGCTGCGGTTTGGGGGTATCACGCCGCCCTCCGTTCCGGTCATCTCGCGAGAACAGCAGTTCGCGGAGAAACTGCACGCGTATTCCTTGCCGCGCGGAGAGCGTGTGAATACAAGAACGAAAGACCTCATCGACATGCTGCTCTTGATTGAGCAGGGAAACCTAGACAACCGCAGGGTGGCATCAGCGATCGCAACAACGTTCGAGAAAAGAGCGACGCACGATGTTCCTCGTAAACTCGAGCCGCCGCCAGCGGAATGGAAGCCCACCTTTGAGGCGTTAGCCGGGAATGTGGTCTCAAGACGAATCTGTCGGACGGCTTTGAGGCGGTGCAAGGGTTCGTCGCCGGGATTGGCGAACGATGATGATCGAAAACGGCATGGCACGAAACCACAGGGACTGAAATGAGACTGAACCGGGGCGATCGAATCGCAGGCGTCGACGGCTTGCAACTCCGCAGGTATTTTCAGCGGTTTGGAAGCGAACAAGTGAACTACGCAACGGTCATAGACGAATTGTGCGTGACGAAGAGGCAGGCAGAAAAGGTCCTCACCGAGTTGCTAAAACTCGAAATGATGGGAATCTGGGGATGAACACGTTCCGGAAAGATAGAACCGCGAATTGGAACGTCGCGCTCGGCAGGAATTTCCGCGTAGCGGGGGAGCGCTCGCTGGACGTTCGCGGCGAATTCATCAACTTCTTCAATACGCCGCCCCAGTTCAACAAGCCGGGAGTGCAACTGGCCCTTGCGACATTCGGAAAAATCACCAACACTGTCAACAAGAGGCGGCAGGTGCAGTTCACGCTGAAGCTGAATTTCCGATCGGCGTTGCCCAAGCCCGGCGACTAAATACGTTCGAGGTGCTACTGCCCGGTCCCCGAAAGGGTCACCCCCTGCGGGCTGGTCACCGCTGAGTCGGTAAACGTCAGCGTTCCGTTTACAGTTCCCGTTGCCGTCGGCGAGAAGGTCACGCCGATTGTGCAACTCGCTCCGGCGGCGATGCTCGTGCCGCAGGTGTTGCTCGTCACGTTGAATCCCGTGCTCGCGTTGACGGTTGTAATCGTAAGAGCGCCGCTCAGGTGATTCGTCATTGTTACGGTTCGAGCAGGGCTCGTGGTCCCCACCGCCACGGTAGAGAAATTGATGGAGTTGGCGGAAAAGGTCACCGGGGCACTACCGGTTCCCGACAGACTCACGGTTTGAGGACTGGTAACGGCGCTATCGGTGAACGTCAACGTTCCCGCGGCCGAGCCAACGGCCATCGGCGAGAAGGTAACGCCCACCGTGCAGCTCGCCCCTGCTGCAATGCTCGTGCCGCAAGTGTTGGTGTTGGCAGGCACGGTGAACGGGCCGGTGCTAACCCCGATGCTCACGGCCAGGGCGGTGTTCAGCCGATTGGTTACTGTAACCGTGCGTGTGGAGCTCGTGCCCTCGGCAACAGTGCCGAAGCTCAAGCTAGTTGGCGAAAAAGTGACCGGCGCACTGCCGCTCCCGGAAAGAGTGACCGTCTGGGTTCCCGCGTTGTCGGTAATCGTGACGCTGCCGGAAGCGGTTCCAACCACGGCCGGCGCAAACGATACCTGGATGGTGCACGACGCGGCGGGCGCCATCGGACTGCTGCAATTGTTGGTTTGGCTAAATGGCGCCGTGGCCGCTACGTTCGAAACCTGCAGCGGTCCCGTTCCGTTGCTCAGCACCGTGATCGTTTTTGCGCTGCTTGTTGTCCCGGCGACTTGGGCCGCGAAGGAAAGCGACGTTGGCGTAATCGAAGCGCCCGGCGCAGTGCCTGTGCCGTTGAGTGTCACCACTTGCGAAGAACCCAGGTTATAGGAATCGTCGGTGGCGTTCAGCGATCCGGTCACTGGACCGGCGGCAGACGGCGTAAACGAAACGCTGACGGTGCAACTTGTCGCCGCGACAAGGGCCGAAGGGCAATTATTCGTTTGAGAGAATACCCCGGATGTGGCGATATTCAAGTTGTGGATCGGGCTACCGCCGAAGTTCGTGACGGTGATCGTTTGAGGGGTGCTGGTAGTGGTGACGTTCTGCGAAAAAGTGAGCGCCGGCGGGCTGAAACTGATCGCCGAAGGACGCGGCGCCGGCAGGGGAGCGAGCGTCGCGCCAAAGACGTAATAGGGGCCGTAACCGCCCGTGTAGTCCGTCAGCTGGCTTCCCGAAGTGAAAGCCTGCATCATGTTGTCGACGATTTGCGCGCCTCCGCCTCCGACAAGCACCATGCCTCCCGAATCGAGTGCGATGCTATGAGGAGTTGCGCCAGCGCCCAAAGAAACCGAGGTCCAGTTGGCGCCTGTCATATCGTCGACGCGAATGACCGAGGCCGTGGGACTGCTAGTGTCGGCAACGTAAATCCGGCCCGCCGTATCCAGGGCAACGCCGACGGGACTCGTGAATGAATAGATGTAAGCGCCCATGACGGGCGACTGCGTCAACGTGGTCCAACCCACGCCGTTCAAATCGTTCATGCGAACGATGCGCCTGTTCCCGCTATCGGCGACGTAAATCAGGCCGTCGGCGTCGAACGCCACCGCTGTCGAATATTGCGCGAACTGACCGACACCGGACCCGACGCCGGTCGTGGCCACCGTCCAGTTGGCGCCGTTCATATCGTCCATGCGGACCAGGCGTGAGTTGCCGGTATCCATCACGTAGATCCTGCCCGAGGCATCGACACTGATGGCGTAAGGATTTATGAATTGCCCCATGCCGCTTCCGTAGGTGCCGAACGTGGTCCAGTTCGTACCCTTGAAATCGTCGATGCGAACGACGCGGGCGTTGTAGGTGTCGGCGACGTAAATACGGCCGAGGGAATCTAGCGCGATGCCGTAGGCGCCGTAAAACTGCCCCACTCCGCTGCCTGGTGTGCCGTACGTCGTCAGGTTCGTGCCGTTCAAATCGTCGGAGCGTACCAGTTGGCCGGTATTCGAAAAATAAAGCGGCGTGTACGCCGAGTTAAATACGGTGGACCCGTTGCCGATCTCGCTGGATGTTGGAGAAACCTGGTATGTCGAGCCGTTAATAGCTTGCGGGACGCCATTCAAAGTCAGCGTGCCGCTAAATGCGCCCTTGAATGTGTATCTACAGGTCACGTTGGGGCCGCTACCGCTGCAACTTTTCACTAGGGAACTGCTCGTGAAGGTGCCGTTGATCGACATAGTACCGTCTGTCGACTGAAAGGTGAGAGTGGAACCGTTAATGTTCAGGGTGCCCGGGGGATTGGTCACCGAACTCCCTGCGTTAGTAAATCCACCCTGATCCAGATTCGGCGGGTATACAACCGGAGCGTATACTACCAGGGTGGCGGCCACCGTGTGGGTGAACGCCCCACTAGTCCCGGTGATGGTCAGCGGATAGGCTCCCGTGGGCGTACTGGAGCTAACGGAAACGTTCACCGTACTACTGCCCGAAGCACCGGTAATCGGATTCGTGTCGAACGTGGCGTCGACGCCTCCGGGCAAGCCGCTCACGCTCAAAGTGACACTGTCGCTGAAACCCGCCGACGGGGTCGACGTCACGGTGTAGCTCGTGGAATTGCCCTGCGTGACATTCTGTGAACTGGGTGTTACCGAGAGCGAGAAACCCGCCGGGCTCACCACCAGGGTTACCGTCGCGGAGTAGGTAAGGTTCGGGCTGGTGCTGGTTGCGGTGATCGTGATCGGATAATTGCCGACCGGCGAGTTCGAGCTCGTCGTGATGCTCAGCGTGCTACTCCCGGATCCGCTCGAAATCGAGGCCGGACTGAGCGTGGCGCTCGCGCCCGGGGGAAGTCCGCTGGCGCTCAAACTGACAGTAGCGGAAAAGCCTCCGGACGAGGTCACTGTCACGCTGTAACTGGCCCCGCTGCCCTGAACCACGCTTTGCGAAGACGGCGATGCCGACAGCAAGAAGTCCCCGGAAGGGTTGACATAAGAGAGTGTGCACAAGCCGCCTTGCGCATTCAGCCAATTCTGCTGAATCAGATAATCTCGCGCACCGAGGTTCATGTTGGCCAGAGAGCCATTGCTCGCTGTATAAGTGGCCCCGAACGTCCAGGCGCACTTGTCGGCGTTTTCCATGCCGCTGCTGTCGTACCAGGCGTTTAGATCTGGATCCGTGGCGGACTCATCCAACTCGTGTGCGATGACAGAAACCATAGCATCCGCGCCCGGATCCCCGTTCGGGCTGCTGCTGGTCTGCTCGGCGCAATTTCCGAGAGATGGACCGGAAGCATTTCCCACAAACGCGTATTTGATGTCCCAGGTTGTGACTCCATTCGTGAAGCTGCCGTGGGTGTGCCATCCGCAATATTTGGTCAGAAACCCGGAAGTCTCGTTGATCCCCGGAGCAGTCAGCACAAAGTAGACGCCATTAGTATCCGGGGTGCCGCCGAACTGGCCCACCGCGGTGCCTACGATATTGGCGACATCGTTGTCCGACAGGGAAGTACTGTTTCCGGCTACCGTGGTCTGTCCCGCAAACGTGACGGCGTTGGGAACACTGCCGGCCGTGTCGGCGTAGGTAGTGTTGATGTCAAAGTAGGGGGAACCGCCGTCGTTGCTGGCGAAGTCGGTTAAGATCGGAGGGCCAGTTGGGTCGAGCCCGTTCCAATTACCGTACCAGATGTAATAAACATTGATTGTGTGCAGCACCGGCCCGCCGTGATAATTGATGCCGTTGCCGGTGACCACGGCTCCCGTGGAGGCTTTCGGGGGAGTTCCCCGGATTCGATCGCCGCGGCCATCGGGCCGGACGTCCTGGCTCTGCCCGTAGGCCGTGGTGAACAAGAGGCTACAAGCTAGTAGACCGGCGGCAAAAAGACAAAACCGATTGCGCATGACCACCCTCTTGACACATCACTGTCTCTGTTCAAGCTTCTGTCGTCCATCCAAAGAGGCCTAGAACTCGCTCACCCCTCATCAATCTCTCCCTGTGTTCCATGTGGACACCTAAGCCCCGAGTTATAAATGCACCCCGATCCGCGTACGAAGACGGAATCCAAGTGGCAAACAAGACGAGCCACAGGCGTAGCCCGACTCTTCCCCGAATTGCCTATTCGGGGCTCGTCAAACGATTAGGTTGTCGTGGTTTTAAAAAAGCGCAACTAACTCAGGAGCCTACCCACTTGCTTTTCACCCCAAATGCCATAAGCGACCCCGATCGGCCAGCCTCTCGCACTCTCTGCTTGAGCCATTTGACACATCACTGAGGTTGGCTGCGTACGATTCGTCTCTGTTCAAAACTTCTGGCGTCCGTCCAAGGGGGGCCCAACCAACTCCAGGTGGATTCCCGACTGAATCATAATCCAAAAGTCTTTGACGAATGTCAAGTAGCTAAAACTTGACTGTGGAAAGAATGTGGAAAAACAGTCGCAGGCGGGGTTCGCTACTTCTGGTGCTCCTTATATGAAGCCGCTAAATCTGCCTAAGACGGTGGGTAGATATTGTACCAATTATGTTGATAGACGTTTTCAGGCTCTTCATCTATTCGCGCGGGATCAACAGGTATTCGGTATACCGGCTTTCCCGGCCCTTCCCAACCACGGAGGGGGGCGGGATGTCGTTATCCTCACAGTAAAACGCAATGTGTCCGAGTATTCCGGCCAGTACACCTGCGGCTTCCTTTCCGTACAGCCATCACCTCGCGGAATGTTCGTCAACTCACTTTGGGTGCAGTTGGGTGCAACTTCTATTCTTGGCGCCAGAATTGTAAATTCGATCCTCTCGTAATCAGCACGAAACAGTGTGTTTAGAATTCGCCACATTCGATTGGCCAAATTTCAGACTCTGGGCAGGCATCCGTCGAAGACCCAACCTTAATTTTCTCAATCAGTTGGAAAACGACAGAGCATTCGGCAGACTACCGAATGGTTTCAAAAAACCATTTCTGGCCGGGGAGCCTCTGGCCTTTGAGCGCACGACTGAGAATCTAGTTTCCTGGAAATCAGAAAACGCAGCAGCGTTAGGTAGGATCTGTTCGCCGCGAATCCGGCGAATCTCAAACTTCCCACAACCGGACTTCTGGCCCGGAATAAGCTCCGCATAGCCCGTGACACAGACATGAAGGACGACTCACGCAAGAAAGATAGAATGTATTTGCAATGACAAAAGATTGTGCCGCAATCTTCGATCTTGGGGGTGTGGTAATCGATTGGAACCCACGTTACCTCTACCGCAAGCTGTTCAATGGCAATGAAACAGCGATGGAATACTTCCTCGCTGCTGTTTGTACATCGTCGTGGAACGCGCAGCAAGATGCCGGGCGACCGTTTGCTGATGGTTGCGGTTCTCTTAAACGACTTCATCCAGACAAGGCAAAGTTAATTGATGCTTGGTTCGAGCGATACGAGGAAATGCTCGGGGGAGAGATCCCTGGCACAGTCGACATTCTCAGAGAATTGCGGTCGCGGAGTGTACCGATATATGCACTTAGCAACTGGTCTGCGGAGACGTTCCCTATCGCTGTCAATCGATTCGAATGCCTGAGCTGGTTTAACGGCGTGCTGCTTTCTGGGCAGGTCAAGGTGTTGAAGCCAGACCGGCGTATTTTTGAGATTTTCCTGGATACTTTTCGAATCGAGCCGAGTCGGGCCATTTACATTGACGACACCAGCGAAAACGTCGAAATGGCTGTCCAGCTTGGTATGCGTGGGGTAGTGTTTAGAGATTCTGCTGGGCTTCGAACGGAATTGACGCGAACCGGGCTCCTTGTCGATAAGATACAGGACAGGCTGCTCTAGACTTCGTCTTCTGGCACGCGAATGCAATTCCGTGCCGGACTCCGATAAACATGACCGACATGAATCAGAACATTCAGCCCACGGATGCGCGCGATGTCATACAACGTCTGACACAAGCGTTCGGCAAGCTGCCTCAGGTCCTAGCGGTGGTTCTCGGGGGTTCGCGTGCGGCAGCAACAAGCGACGTTGCGTCCGACTACGATCTCTACGTGTACACGGTGCGGGAAGTGCCGGTCGATTTTCGACGGACACTTTTGGGGGAGAGCGCGGAAATCGACAATCGCTTCTGGGAACCCGGCGACGAGTGGAGCGATCCATCCACTGGCACGCACATCGATATTATGTACCGTTCGCCTGAGTGGATTGAGGGGCAAATCGAGCGCATTTTATCGCGTCACGAAGCTTCGCTCGGGTATACCACCTGTTTTTGGTACAACGTCATTCATTCCGAAGCACTACTTGACCCGCGAGGTTGGTATCAGGGACTGCAGAATCGTGGTCGCGTGGCGTATCCCGAAGGGCTCAGGCGTGCGGTACTGATGAAGAACTGGCCCGTGCTACGGCGAAACCATTCATCGTATCGACACCAAATCGAAGTCGCCCTAAATCGCGGTGACATTGTGAGTGTTCAGCACCGCGTGACCGCTTTCCTGGCGAGTTTCTTTGACGTATGGTTCGCTCTAGAACGAAAGCCGCATCCGGGTGAAAAGCACCTCTTGTCTCATCTGTCAGAACCGTGGGGTTCACTCGTACGAGCGCTCACCGAGGAGGCCTCTCCCGGGACGCTGCTGAAGCACATTGATGCCCTTGTGGATCGCGTCGACGCCAAGCTAATTGAAGAAGGAATCTTTGTGGCAAACGGACGAATCGAGCATGCAGCCGCATGGGTATCTGACGTCGAGAGAGCATGTGCTTTCTACCAGCGGTGGTTTGGAGCTACGATAGGTCCAAAATATGTAAGTAGCGCGCGGCCATTCACGTCTTGCTTTCTCGCGCTAAGTTCTGGAGCACGCCTAGAACTTATGAACTCGCCTAGTGAGACCCCAAGAATGGCGCACATCGCGGTTTCGCTGGGTTCGCGCGATGCAGTTGACCGTCTAGTAGCTGCCATGCGCGCAGCCGGAGTGGCCATAGCTCGAGGTCCGAGGGTAACTGGAGACGGATACTACGAAGCGGTGGTGAG
>Ga0137409_10003140_pt1 | contig 17552 bp, 9 predicted proteins | sample CZODoug1_16funga_FD_122059 | JGI IMG/M metagenome (GOLD analysis project Ga0137409, IMG submission 122059) | Vadose zone soil fungal communities from Angelo Coast Range Reserve, California, USA - CZODoug1_16fungal (Hybrid Assembly) | ecosystem: Environmental > Terrestrial > Soil > Vadose zone... | reverse complement strand
GGCCGGCGATGGAGAACACGTCCTCCACCGGCATCAGGAACGGCTTGTCGGTCTCGCGGACCGGCTCGGGGATGTAGGTGTCCATGGCGTCGAGCAGCTTGAGGATCGCCTTCTGCCCCTGCTCTCCCTGGTCGCCCTGCAGCGCCTTGAAGGCCGCGCCGCGGATGATGGGCGTCTCGTCGCCGGGGAACTTGTACTGCTTGAGCAGGTCGCGGATCTCCATCTCCACCAGGTCGAGCAGCTCGGCGTCGTCGACCAGGTCGACCTTGTTGAGGAAGACGACGATCTTCTGCACGTTGACCTGGCTGGCGAGCAGCACGTGCTCGCGCGTCTGCGGCATCGGGCCGTCGACCGCGGACACCACCAGGATGGCGCCGTCCATCTGCGCCGCGCCGGTGATCATGTTCTTCACGTAGTCGGCGTGGCCGGGGCAGTCGACGTGCGCGTAGTGGCGCTTGGAGGACTCGTACTCCACGTGCGAGGTGGCGATGGTGAGGATCTTGGTCGCGTCGCGGCGGCCCTGGGCGGCCGAGGCCTTGGCCACTTCGTCGTACGGCACGAACTTCGACCATCCCTTGTCCGCCGACACCTTGGTCAAGGCGGCGGTCAGGGTGGTCTTGCCGTGGTCCACGTGCCCGATGGTGCCGACGTTCACGTGCGGCTTCTTTCGCTCGAACTTCGCCTTTCCCATGGTCGTGCTCCTCGCTGGGTACTGCTTCCTTGAATTCTTGCCGGAGGGCCGGGCGTTTTACGCCAGCCCCTATCTCTTTGCAATCAATTGCTCGGCGATGTGCCCCGGCACCGCCGCGTAGTGATGGAACTGCATGGTGTAGATGGCGCGGCCCTCGGTCGCCGAGCGCAGCGACGTGGAGTAGCCGAACATCTCCGCCAGCGGAACGTGCGCGGACACCACCTGCATTCCCGCGCGCTTCTCCATCCCCAGGATCTTCCCGCGCCGGGCGGACAGGTCGCCGATCACGTTGCCCATGAACTGCTCGGGGACGATCACCTCGGTGGCCATCATCGGCTCGAGCAGGATGGGCCCGGCCCGGCCGGCCCCTTCCTTGAACCCGATGGAGCCGGCGATCTTGAACGCCATCTCGTTCGAGTCCACCTCGTGGTAGCTGCCGTCGAACAGCTCGACCTCCACGTCGACCAGGGGGTAGCCCGCCAGCACGCCCCCCTCGAGCGCCTCGCGGATGCCCTTCTCGACCGGCGCGATGTACTCGCGCGGGATGGCGCCGCCGACGACCGAGCTCTTGAAGCTGAACCCCTTGCCCGGGTTGGGGCGCACCTTGAGCCACACGTGGCCGTACTGTCCGCGGCCGCCCGTCTGGCGGATGTATCTCCCCTCGGACTTCACTTCCCTGGTGATGGTCTCGCGGTAGGCGACCTGCGGCTTCCCGACGTTCGCGTCGACCTTGTACTCCCGCTTCATGCGGTCGACGATGATCTCGAGGTGCAGCTCGCCCATGCCGGAGATGATGGTCTGGCCGGTCTCCTCGTCGGTGCGCATGCGGAAGGAGGGGTCCTCCACCGCCAGACGCTGCAGGGCGACGATCATCTTGTCCTGGTCGGCCTTGGTCTTGGGCTCCACCGCGATGTGGATCACCGGGTCCGGGAAGTCCATGGACTCCAGGATGATCGGGTGGCGCATGTCGCAGAGGGTGTCACCCGTGGTGGCGCCCTTGAGGCCCACCACCGCCGCGATGTCGCCGGCGAGGAGCTCCTCGATCTCCTCGCGCTTGTTGGCGTGCATGCGCAGGAGCCGCCCGATGCGCTCGCGCTTTCCCTTGGTGGAATTGAGGACCGCCGAGCCGGCCTTGAGCGTGCCCGAGTAGCACCGCACGTAGGTGAGCTGGCCCACGAAGGGGTCGGCCGTGATCTTGAATGCCAGGCCGGCGAAGGGCGCGTCGTCGCGAGTCTCGCGGACTTCTTCCTTGCCGTCCGGGGTCTTGCCCTTGACCGGCGGGATGTCCGCGGGGCTCGGGAGGTAGTCGACCACCGCGTCGAGCAGCTTCTGCACGCCCTTGTTCTTGAACGCGCTCCCGCAGAGGACCGGGAAGCACTTGATCGCGATGGTGCCCTTGCGGATGGCGCGCTTGAGCGCGTCGGTCTTCACCTCGTGGGACTCGAGGTACTGGTGCAAGCACTCGTCGTCGTACTCGGCCACCCCTTCCAGCAGCTTGTGGCGGTACTCCTCGGCCTGGGCCTTCAGCTCGGGCGGGATGGGGCCGGCAACCACGCGCTCGCCCTTCTCGCCCTCGAAGCGCAGAGCCTGCATCTCGACCAGGTCGATGACGCCTTCGAACTTGTCCTCGGCGCCGAGGGGGAGCTGGATGCAGACGGCGTGGGCGCCCAGCCGGTCGTACAGCGTCCGGACCGACATGAAGAAGTCGGCTCCCACCCGGTCCATCTTGTTGATGAAACAGATGCGCGGGACCTTGTAGCGGTCGGCCTGGTGCCAGACGGTCTCGCTCTGCGGCTCGACCCCGTTCACGCCGTCGAACACGGCGCAGGCACCGTCGAGAACGCGCAGGCTGCGCTCCACCTCGATGGTGAAGTCGACGTGGCCGGGCGTATCGATGATGTTGATCTGGTTGGGTTCGCGGCCAGGCATCCCGGGCGGGGGCCAGAAGCAGGTGGTGGCGGCGGAGGTGATGGTGATGCCGCGCTCTTGCTCCTGCTCCATCCAGTCCATCACCGCGGTGCCTTCGTGCACCTCGCCCATCTTGTACGAGACGCCCGTGTAGAACAGGATGCGCTCGGTCGTGGTGGTCTTCCCCGCATCGATGTGCGCCATGATGCCGATGTTCCGGATGCGCTCGATGGGGATCTGACGGGCCACGGCGAAACTCCAGCGAGTATGCGCCCGCTCGCGCGGGCGTGCGGTAGGACGGGATGAAGGAAGGCCTGAGAAAGATCTGACTTCTCAGAGACGAAAGCGGGGGTTTGTATCCGCTCCGGAGCGCTGTGTCAAGTGAACGGCCCCCCGGGCCTTGACGGGCGCAGGCGACGGCCTAAAAGGGAGGCGCTGGAGCCCTGTCTCGGAGGAGAACCACATGGAGACACGGGATTTCTACCTCATCCTCGGCGTGGCTCCGGGCGCGGGCTCCGAGGCCCTGCGCGCTGCCTACCGGCAACGCGCGCTGGGCCGTCCAGGCGGCCCTGGTCGTGCCCCGCGGCCCGCCTCCCTCGAGGACCTCGTGGACGCCTACCGGGTGCTCTCGGACCCGGAGCGCCGGGGCTCCGACGAGGAAGCGCGCGGCGCGCCGGCCGAGGTGCGGAACGTTCCCGGGCCGGCCCCCCGCCCCGAGCAGCTGGTGCCCGAGGCGCTGTCGCTGACCCGCGACTTCGAGGCGCGCGATCCATCCGTGGACGAGGTACTGGATCGGATCCTGCGGAACTTCACCGGGCTCAACGTGCCCAAGTCCGAACGCCTCGAGGCGCTCGACCTGACCATCGCCGTCTCGCCGGAGCTGGCGGCGTTCGGCGGGGTGGTCGAGCTGGCCGTGCCGGTCTTCTACCGCTGCCCGGAATGCCGCGGCGAGGGGCACGACGGGCTGTACGCCTGCCTCGCTTGCGGGCAGACCGGGATGATGGAGGACACCGAGCCGGTGCACTTGCAGGTCCCGCCGGTCACGCGGGACGGCGATTCCTTCGCGGTGCCCCTGCACGGGCTGGGCATCGACAACCTGTTCCTAGACGTGCATCTCCGGGTCGCCCGGTAGCCGGCTGCGGCCGCGAAGCGGGACGGTCAGGCAAGACTGCGGAACGCGCTCGCGTCCGCGAGCGCGTTTGTTAGCGAGCGCGTTTGTTACCAGCGGTAGTGGGCGAAGGCCTTGTTGGCCTCGGCCATCTTGTGCGTGTCCTCGCGCTTCTTCACCGCGTTGCCGCGGTTGTTGGAAGCGTCGATCAGCTCGGCGGCCAGCTTCTGGTCCATCGTCTTCTCGCCGCGCTCCTTGGCGAAGTCGATCAGCCAGCGCATCGCGAGCGCGGTGCGGCGGTCCTGGCGGACCTCGACCGGGACCTGGTAGGTGGCGCCGCCGACGCGCCGGCTCTTCACCTCGAGCACCGGCTTCACGTTGTCGAGCGCCTTCTTGAACGTCTTCAGCGGGTCGTCGCTGGTCCGCTGCTGGACCAGGTCCATGGCCCGGTAGCAGACGCGCTCGGCGACGGCCTTCTCGCCCTTGCGCATCATGTCGTTGATGAACTTGGCGAGCAGCCGATCCTGGAACTTCGGATCGGGGAGGATCTTGCGCTTGGCGACTTCCCTGCGACGAGGCATGTGGGATCGATCCTTAGGTGGGGCGCTTCGCGCCGTACTTGCTGCGGCCCTGCTTGCGGCCCGCGACGCCGACGGAGTCGAGCGTTCCGCGGATGATGTGGTAGCGCACGCCCGGCAGGTCCTTCACGCGGCCGCCGCGGATCATCACCACCGAGTGCTCCTGCAGGTTGTGGCCCACGCCCGGGATGTAGCTGGTGACCTCCATCCCGTTGGTGAGCCGCACGCGCGCGACCTTGCGCAGCGCCGAGTTCGGCTTCTTCGGAGTGGTGGTGTAGACGCGGGTACACACTCCGCGCTTCTGCGGGCAGCGGGTCATCGCGGGCGCCTTGCCCTTGTAGACCACCTTCTCGCGCCCCTTGCGGATGAGCTGGCTGATCGTCGGCATCAGTGCCTTTCAACACATGAGCCGCCTCGGGAAATGCCCGCGGCGGCCTGGAGACAAAAGGGACCCTGGCCCCACCGGGGCCGAAAGGGCGCGCCATGATAGCGGCGAGTCGCGCTGTGTCAAGCTCGACCGGGGCGAACCGGCATCGGCGTCCTTTTTTGCCGCCCGCGGCGCTGCCCGGGTATCCTGCCGGCCGCTTGCGGACACAGGAAGGGGTCGACCGCATGGACTCGTGGCTCGCGAAGAAGCAGCTCGGGTGAAGTCCCGGCTCACGCTGGTCGACTGCCTCGGCATCGGCATCAACGGGATCATCGGGAGCGGCATCTTCCTCCTCCCCGCGCGCGTGTTCGCGCACGCGGGCGGGCTCGCCTGGGCCTCGTGGTTCGCGGTGGGCGGGGTGTGCCTCCTGGTCGGGCTCTGCTTCGGCGAGGCGGCTTCCGGGACCGAGCGCAGCGGCGGTCCCTACGCGTATGCGCGGGCCGCCTTCGGCGACTGGGTCGGATTCGCGGTCGGCTGGATGGCCTTCGCTTCGGTGGTGCTCTCCTACGGAGCGGTCGCGCGTGCCCTCGGCAGGAACCTCTCCTACATCGCCCCCAGCCTCTCCGCGCCGCTCGCCCAGGGCACGCTGGCGGCCGGCGTGGTCGCTGTGCTCGCGCTGCTCAACTGGCGCGGCGTCAAGCCCGGCGCGGTGGCGAGCGACGTCTTCAGCGGCGCGAAGCTCCTCCCCCTGCTCGCTTTCGTCGCGGTGGGGCTCTTCTTCGTCGAGCCCCACCGCCTGGCCGTGCCGCCGCCGAACGGCGAGTCGACCTGGACCGCTCTCCGCCTGGGAGGGCTGGCCGGGCTCTTCGCCTGCACCGGGTTCGAGTACGTGCCGGTCCCCGCCGGCGAAACCGACAACCCGCGCCGGAACGTGCCCCTCGCCCTGCTCGGCGCGTTGCTCGGGGCCATGCTCCTGTACGCGCTGGTCGAGATCGTCTTCATGGGCACGCACCCGGATCCCGCGCACGCCGACAAGCCGCTCGCCGAGGCGGCCGCGGCGTTCGGGGGACCGTGGGCGGCGCGGCTCCTCACCGTGGGCGCCGCGGTGTCTTCGTTCGGCTTCTGCACCGGGGTGGCGCTGGTCGCCCCGCGATACCTGTCCGCGCTCGCGGACGACGGGCTCGTTCCGGCGTCCCTCGGCCGCCGCCATCCGAGGTTCGCGACCCCCGGGGTCGCCATCATCGTGACGGCCGTCGTCACCATCACGCTGGTCCTGTGGGCGGACTTCGACCGGCTCTCCGATCTCGGCAACGTCGCCGTGTTCGCGCAGTACCTCTCCACCTGCCTCGCCGTGCCGGTGCTCCGCTGGCTCAAGCCGGACATGCCGCGGCGGTTCCGGCTGCCGTTCGGACCCTTGGTCCCGGCTGCCGGGACCGCCGGGTGCCTCCTGTTCCTCAAGGACATGAAGTGGGAGGATCTGCGGTTCGCGCTGGTGACCCTCGGCTGCGGCCTCCTGTTGTTCGCGGTGCTGCGCCGGGCCCGGCGCCCCGTTCCCGGCGGCGCTCCCTGAGGAAGCCGTTTCCTCGACGGATCCCGGGGGGCAGGTATCCTGCCCCGGATGCACCATCGCGCGGCCGGCGCGCTGCTCGTCCTGCTCGCAGCGCTGCCGGCGGGCGCGCAGCCGCCCGAGGTGGACCTGTCGCTGTTCCGGCCCGCGAGCGGTGGCGACGGCACCCTGGGTGTCGAGGGAGCGAGGCCGCTTTCCGAAGGCGCCGAGCCGATCGAGCTGCAGCTCCTGGTCGATTACGCCTCGAACCCGGTACGCGATCCGCTGGCTCGTATCGAGCGCCGCGTGGGCGGCTGGGTCTCGATGGAAGGCCGCGTCGACCCGCGCATCTCGCTGTCGGTCCAGATCCCCATCACCTGGCGCGAAGAAGTGCGCGTGCCGGGAGCGCCCTCCCCCGGAACCGGCCTCGGCGACCTGCGCGTCGGCGTGCGCGGAGCGCTCCTCTCCACCCCCCGCTTCGCCCTCGCGGCGCAGGGAACGCTCGAGCTGGCCACTTCGCAACCCGACGCCCTGACGGGTGACGGCCGCCTCGGGGTGGAGGCGCTCGTGTCCGGCGCGCGCCGCCTGTCCGATCGATTGGAGCTCCTGGCCAACGCCCTGGTGCGGTTCCGCCCGCCCCGCGATCTCGGCACGGCCCGGCTGGGCAGCCAGATCGGCTTGCGCGGGGCCGGAATCTACTCGGTGTCTCCGGCATGGCGGGCGTACCTGGAGCTGGAGGCGCAGACCTCGGTACGCGACCTGTCGGTGCTCACCGCGCCCGCGGAGTGGCGGCTGGGCCTCCGCGCCTGCGCGCTCGGCTTGCTCGCGTTCGACGGGGCGGCGGGAACGCGCCTCAATTCCGGCCTTGGCGCGCCTGACCTGCGCGTCCTCGTCTCCGTCCGGTACGCGCCGTCCAACTGCACGGCTGCCGCCGCCGCCGCCGCCCCCGAGCCGCCCGTCGACGCCCTTCTCGAGCAGCTCGCCGCCGCGCGTAAGCTGCGCGACGGGCTCGCCCGCGCCGAGGAGCAAGCGGCCGCCGACGCCTCGCGCGCCGCGGTCCGGGACGGCTTGAAGGACTCGGAGGGGCAGGCTGCCGCGCGGGCCCGGGCGCTGCGCGAGGCGGAGGAGCGCGACAGCGACGACGACGGCATTCCCGACATCGTCGACAACTGCCCGTCCGAGAAGGGCCCGGTGATCAACCGCGGCTGCCCGATGTCGCGCCGGCAGAAGGTCGCCATGCGCGAGGACCGCATCGACATCCTCGAGAAGGTCCAGTTCGCGCCCGGCAGCGCCCGGATCCGCCCGCGCTCGTTCGCCATGCTGGACCAGGTGGTGAGCGTGCTGAAGACGCACCCGGACGTGGTGCGCGTGCAGGTCGAGGGCCACACCGACTCGACCGGCAGCGACCGCACGAACACCGCGCTGTCCCAGGCGCGGGCCGAGTCGGTGGTCGCCTACCTGGTCTCGCACGGGATCGACCCGTCGCGGCTGATCGCGCAGGGGTTCGGCCCCTCGCGGCCACTCGCCACCAACGTGACCCGGACCGGGCGCGAAGCGAATCGCCGGGTCGAGTTCCGCGTCCTGGAACGCAGGCAGCTCCTGGACACCGTGCCCGATGATCGCTGAACGAGCCGAGCGCTAGAAGGCCATTCGCTGGCAGCGGCACAGCTCGCAGGAGCGCTTGTCGTCGGCCTCGCACCTCAGGCCGCCGGAAGTGCACTGCGAGGCCATTTCCGAGTCGGGGCAAGCGGCCCGCCGCGGCGCCTCGGGCGAATGCGCGCACCCGAACAGACAAAGGACCGCGGCCAGCGCGAGAGCGATTCTCATGCGGGCAGTGTCGGGCGCGGAGGCGGGGCCGTCAACGTCGAAGCGCGGAGGGCGCCCCTTCCGGAGCGCCCTCCCCGCAAACGATCCGCGAGTCCGACCGCCTACTCTTCGGCGCGCATGGCCACCGGCGACGGGGGTTCCGCCCCTGCGGCGATGGCCAGCGCCTCCTCGGCGGCCTCCACCTCGTCCACCGGCGTCTCCACCTCGATGTCGAGGTGCTTGTACGCCGTGAGGCCGGTGCCGGCCGGGATCAGGCGGCCCATGATCACGTTCTCCTTCAGCCCGCGCAGGTAGTCGACGCGCCCGGAGATGGCCGCCTCGGTGAGCACCTTGGTGGTCTCCTGGAACGAGGACGCGGAGATGAACGACTCGGTCGAGAGCGACGCCTTGGTGATGCCGAGCAGCAGCGGCTCGCCGGTGGCCGGCTTCCCGCCCGCCGCCACCACCCGCTCGTTCTCGGCGTCGAACTGGCCCTTCTCCACCTGCTCGTCGATGAGGAAGGTGGTGTCCCCGACCTCGGTGACGCGCACGCGGCGGAGCATCTGCCGCACGATGGTCTCGATGTGCTTGTCGTTGATCTTCACGCCCTGGAGCCGGTAGACCTCCTGCACCTCGTCCACCATGTAGCGGGCCAGCTCCTTCTCGCCGAGCACCTTGAGGATGTCGTGCGGGTTGGCCGCGCCGTCCATCAGCGGGTCACCTGCCTTCACCCGATCGCCGGCGTGCACGTTGATGTGCTTGCCCTTGCCGATCAGGTACTCGGTGGCCAGGTCGGTACGCAGCTTGCCCTCGATGTCCGGCGTGACGATCACCTTGCGCTTGCCCTTGGTGTCCTTGCCGAACGAGACCACGCCCTCGATCTCGCTGATGACCGCGTGCTCCTTGGGCTTGCGCGCCTCGAACAGCTCGGCCACGCGCGGGAGGCCGCCGGTGATGTCCTTGGTCTTGGTGGTCTCGCGCGGGATGCGGGCGATCACCTCGCCGGCGTCCACCTGATCGCCGTCGTTGACCACGATGTTGGCGCCCACCGGCAGGTTGTAGCGCGCCGGCTGGTCGCTTCCAGGCAGGGTCTTGACGTTGCCCTTCTCGTCCTCGATGACGAGGCGTGGCTGCGCGTCGGCGTCACGGGACTCGATGATCGACTTGCGCGAGAGGCCGGTGACCTCGTCGAGCTGCTCGTTCATCGTCACGCCTTCGATGATGTCGATGTAGCGGACGACGCCGGGCACCTCGGCGATGATGGGCTGCGCGAAGGGGTCCCACTCGGCCAGCGTGGTGCCGGCCTCGATCTTCTGCCCGTCGCGCACGTTCAGCTTGGCGCCGTAGATGACCTGGTAGCGCTCGCGCTCGCGCCCGTTCTCGTCGGCGATGGCGATCTCGCCGTTGCGGTTCATGACGATGAGCGCGCCATCCTTGCGCTTGACCGTCTTCACGTTGTGGAAGCGCACCACGCCGGCGTGGCGGTTCTCGATGGTCGAGGCCTCCGCGCGCCGGGTGGCGGTCCCGCCGATGTGGAAGGTGCGCATGGTGAGCTGCGTGCCGGGCTCGCCGATCGACTGCGCGGCGATGACGCCCACCGCCTCGCCGATGTTCACCTTGCGCCCGCGCGCCAGGTCGCGGCCGTAGCACTCCACGCAGATGCCGCGCGGGGCCTGGCAGGTGAGCACGGAGCGGATCTTCACCCTCTCGATGCCCGCCTCCTCGATGGCCTTCACCTTGGCCTCGTCGATCTCCTCGTTCGACTGGACGATCACCTCGTGGGTGAAGGGATCCTCGACGTCGTCCAGGGCCACGCGGCCGAGGATGCGCTCGCTCATCGGCTCGATGATCTCGCCGCCCTCGATGAGGGCGCCGAGCAGGATGCCGTCCATGGTCCCGCAGTCGTACTCGGTGATGATCGCGTCCTGCGCCACGTCCACCAGGCGGCGCGTCAGGTAGCCGGAGTTGGCCGTCTTGAGCGCCGTGTCCGCCAGGCCCTTGCGGGCGCCGTGGGTGGAGATGAAGTACTGCAGGACGGTGAGGCCCTCGCGGAAGTTCGCCGTGATGGGCGTCTCGATGATCTCGCCGGAGGGCTTGGCCATCAGGCCGCGCATGCCGGCCAGCTGCCGGATCTGCTGCGCGCTGCCGCGGGCCCCGGAGTCGGCCATGATGAAGATGGGGTTGAAGGAGGGCTGCTTCTTCTCGGTGTTGCCCTTCTTCACCGTCTCGGTGCCGATCTCCGCCATCATCTCGCCGGCCACCTCCTCGGTGACCTGCGCCCAGATGTCGATCACCTTGTTGTACCGCTCGCCGTCGGTGATCAGGCCCTCCAGGTACTGGTTCTCGATCTCGGCCACTTCCTTCTGCGCGCGCTCGAGCAGCTCCTGCTTGCGCTCCGGGATCACCATGTCCTTGATGGCGATGGAGATGCCCGCCTTGGTGGCGTAGCCGTAGCCGAGGCTGCGCAGCCGGTCGGCGAGGATCACCGTCTCCTTCTCGCCGCTGGTGCGGTAGCAGATGTCGATCAGGTTCCCCAGGGTCTTCTTGTCCATCACCTTGTTGATGGCGCTGAAGGGGATCTTCCGGGGGAGGATGTCCGAGAGCAGCACGCGGCCGACGGTGGTCTCCACCCGCTGCCTGCCGGCCGGAGCGCCCTCCGTGTCGTACTGCTCCATGCGGCAGGTGATCTTCGCCTGCAGGTCCACCTCGTGGTGGTCGTACGCCGCGCGCACCTCGGACGGCGAGGAGAACACCCTACCCTCGCCGTGGGCCAGCGCCCGCTCGCGCGTCAGGTAGTAGAGCCCGAGCACGATGTCCTGCGTCGGCACGATGATGGGCTTGCCGTGCGCCGGCGAGAGGATGTTGTTGGTGCTCATCATCAGGACGCGCGCTTCCATCTGCGCCTCGATGGAGAGCGGCACGTGCACGGCCATCTGGTCGCCGTCGAAGTCGGCGTTGAAGGCGGAGCAGACCAGCGGGTGCAGCTGGATGGCCTTCCCCTCGATCAGCACCGGCTCGAAGGCCTGGATGCCCAGTCGGTGCAGGGTCGGCGCGCGGTTCAGGAGCACGGGGTGCTCGCGGATGACCTCCTCGAGGATGTCCCAGACCTCCGGCCGCTCCTTCTCCACCATCTTCTTGGCGCTCTTGATGGTGGTGACGTGCCCCCGCTCCTCGAGCTTGTTGTAGATGAACGGCTTGAACAGCTCGAGGGCCATGATCTTCGGCAGGCCGCACTGGTGCAGCTTCAGCTCGGGACCGACCACGATCACGCTGCGGCCCGAGTAGTCGACGCGCTTGCCCAGCAGGTTCTGGCGGAACCGGCCCTGCTTGCCCTTCAGCATGTCGGAGAGCGACTTCAGCGGCCGCTTGTTGGGGCCGGTGATGGTCTTGCCGCGCCGGCCGTTGTCGAAGAGCGCGTCGACCGCCTCCTGCAGCATGCGCTTCTCGTTCCGGATGATGATGTCCGGAGCGTTCAATTCCTGCAGGCGCTTCAGGCGGTTGTTGCGGTTGATCACGCGCCGGTAGAGGTCGTTCAGGTCCGAGGTGGCGAAGCGGCCGCCGTCGAGCGGAACCAGCGGGCGCAGGTCCGGCGGGATCACCGGAATCACGTCCAGCATCATCCACTCGGGCTTGTTGCCGCTCTCGCGGAACGACTCGACCACCTTGAGGCGCTTGGCCAGCTTCTTGCGCTTGGCGTCGCTGGTCGCCTCCTTCATGTCCTTGCGCAGCTGCTCGCCCAGCTGCTCGATGTCGATCTTCTTGAGCAGCTCGCGCACGGCCTCGCCGCCCATCCCGGCGGTGAAGGCCTCGTCGCCCAGCTCCTCGACCGCCTTGTAGTACTTGTCCTCGCTGAGCAGCTCTCCCGACTGGAAGGGCGACTCCTTGGGGTCGATGACGACGTACGACTCGCAGTAGAGGACCTTCTCCAGGTCCTTGAGGGAGATGTCGAGCAGGTTGCCGATGCGGGAAGGCAGCGACTTCAGGAACCAGATGTGCGCCACCGGCGTGGCCAGGTTGATGTGGCCCAGCCGCTCGCGCCGCACCTTGCTCTGGATCACCTCGACGCCGCACTTCTCGCACACGACCCCGCGGTGCTTCATGCGCTTGTACTTGCCGCAGTTGCACTCGTAGTCCTTCACCGGTCCGAAGATCTTGGCGCAGAAGAGCCCGTCCCGCTCCGGCTTGAAGGTGCGGTAGTTGATCGTCTCCGGCTTCTTCACCTCGCCGTGCGACCACTGCCGGATCTTCTCCGGGCTGGCGAGCGAGATGCGGATCGCGCTGAACGAGAGCGGATCCTTCGGCTTCTCGAAGAAATTGAAGATGTCCTTCACGTCCTTGCTCCTTCCAGATCGATTCGGTTGGCGGCTGGCGGCTTTCGGCTAGGGGAAGAGCGCCTCATGCTGCGGCCGTTCCTTTCTTGGGGGCTGGGACCGCGACCTGCTCGGGCGGCGTCTCCATCAGCTCGACGTCGAGGCCGAGCGACTGCAGCTCCTTGATCAGCACGTTGAACGACTCGGGCAGGCCCGACTCCAGCGCGTACTCGCCCTTGACGATCGACTCGTACATGCGGGTGCGTCCGACCACGTCGTCGGACTTCACGGTGAGGAACTCCTGCAGCGAGTAGGCGGCGCCGTAGGCTTCCATCGCCCACACCTCCATCTCGCCCAGGCGCTGCCCGCCGAACTGCGCCTTGCCGCCCAGCGGCTGCTGGGTGACCAGGGAGTACGGCCCGATGCTGCGCGCGTGGATCTTCTCGTCGACCAGGTGGTGCAGCTTGAGCATGTACATGATGCCCACCGTGACGTCCTGGTCGAACGCCTCGCCCGTGCGCCCGTCGAAGAGGATCATCTGGCCCGACCGGGGCAGGTTGGCGTGCTCGAGCTGCGAGAGGATCTCGGTCTCGCGGGCGCCGTCGAAGACGGGCGAGGCGAAGTGCACTCCGCGCACCAGCTTCTGCGCCAGCTTGAAGAGCTCCTTGTCCGGCAGCCCGTCGATCAGCTCCTGCATCTCCTTCGAGTCGTAGATCTTTTTTAGATCTTTGCGGATCGCGTCCGGCGACCACTTCTCGTCGATCATCGCCTGGATCTGCTCGCCCAGGCCGCGCGCGGCCCAGCCGAGGTGGGTCTCGAGGATCTGCCCGATGTTCATGCGCGACGGCACGCCCAGCGGGTTCAGCACGATGTCCACCGGCCGCCCGGACTCCAGGTACGGCATGTCCTCCTCGCTCATGATGCGAGAGACGACGCCCTTGTTGCCGTGCCGGCCGGCCATCTTGTCGCCCACCGCCAGCTTGCGCTTGATGGCCACGTAGACCTTGACCATCTTGATCACGCCCGGGGGCAGCTCGTCGCCCTTCTTGAGCCGGGAGATCTTCTCGCCGAAGACGAGCTTGACCAGCTCCTTCTGCTCGTTGAAGTTCTCCAGGATCTTGGCGACCTTCTCCTCGGCGCCGCCGACCGCGATCTCCGGCCAGTACTTCTCCGGGATCTCGTCGAGCAGCGTGTCGGTCACTTCCTGGCCCTTGTTGAGCAGGACGTGGCCCTTGTCGTCGACCAGCTTGGCGGTGGTCTCCTTGCCGTGCAGGAGCCGCTTGATCCGCTTGTACGCCGAGTCCTTGAGGATCTTGATCTCGTCGTTCTGGTCCTTGAGGAGCTTCGCCTCTTCCTGGTTCTCGATGTCCTTGGCGCGCTCGTCCTTGTCGACGCCCTTGCGGCTGAAGACCTTGGCGTTGATCACCGTGCCCTGCACGCCCGGCGGGACCCGCAGCGAGCTGTCGCGCACGTCGCCGGCCTTCTCGCCGAAGATGGCCCGGAGCAGCTTCTCCTCGGGAGAGAGCTGCGTCTCGCCCTTGGGGGTGATCTTGCCCACCAGGATCGAGCCCGGCTGCACCTCCGCGCCGATGCGGATGATGCCCGAGTCGTCGAGGTCCTTGAGCGCCTCCTCACCGACGTTCGGGATGTCGCGCGTGATCTCTTCCTTGCCCAGCTTGGTGTCCCGCGCGATGCACTCGAACTCCTCGATGTGGATCGAGGTGAACACGTCCTCCTTGACGATGCGCTCGCTGATGAGGATCGAGTCCTCGAAGTTGTAGCCCTGCCAGGGCATGAACGCGACCGCCACGTTCTGGCCCAGCGCCAGCTCGCCGGTCTCGGTGGCCGGGCCGTCGGCGATGACGTCGCCCTTCCTCACCCGGTCGCCCTGCTTCACGATCGGCTTCTGGTTGATGCAGGTGTTCTGGTTGGAGCGCTGGTACTTGATCAGGTTGTAGATGTCGACCTCGCTCGCCACGTCGTGCGAGCTCTCCTTCACGTCGGCGCGCACCACGATGCGGGCCGCGTCGACCTGGTCGACCGTGCCGTCGCGGCGCGCCACCACGCACACGCCCGAGTCGCGCGCGACCGTCGACTCGATGCCGGTGCCGACGAGCGGCGCCGCCGTGCGCAGGAGCGGCACGGCCTGGCGCTGCATGTTCGAGCCCATCAGCGCGCGGTTCGCGTCGTCGTTCTCGAGGAAGGGGATCAAGGACGCCGCCACCGAGACGAGCTGGTTGGGCGACACGTCCATCAGCGAGATGTCCTCGGGGCGCGCCTGGGGGAACTCGCCCGCCTTCCGGCAGGAGACCAGCGGCGTGACGAAGTGGCCCTTCTTGTCGAAGAGCGCGTTCGCCTGGGCGATGACGTGCTTCTCCTCCTCGAGCGCCGAGTAGAACTTCACCTCGTCGGTGACCCGCCCCTCGACCACCTGGCGGTAGGGCGTCTCGACGAAGCCGTACTCGTTCACGCGGGCGAAGGTGGAGAGGCTGGCGATGAGGCCGATGTTCGGGCCTTCCGGCGTCTCGATCGGGCAGATGCGGCCGTAGTGCGTCGGGTGCACGTCGCGCACCTCGAAGCCGGCGCGCTCGCGGGTCAGGCCGCCCGGTCCCAGCGCCGAGAGACGGCGCTTGTGGGTGACCTCGGAGAGCGGGTTCGTCTGGTCCATGAACTGCGAGAGCTGGCTCGACCCGAAGAACTCCTTGATCACCGCCGTCACAGGCTTGGCGTTGATCAGGTCGTGCGGCATGAGCGTCTCGATCTCTTGCAGGCTCATCCGCTCCTTGATCGCGCGCTCCATGCGGACCAGGCCGATGCGGTACTGGTTCTCGAGCAGCTCGCCCACCGCGCGGACGCGGCGGTTGCCGAGGTGGTCGATGTCGTCGATCTGGCCCTTGCCATTCTTGAGATCGATCAGGTACCGGACGACCTCGAGCACGTCCTTCTTGGTGAGGACCGCCTGCTCGAGCGGCTCGTCGATGGCGAACTTGTAGTTCAGCTTGAGCCGGCCGACCTTGGACAGGTCGTAGCGCTCGGGGTTGAAGAAGAGGTTGATGAAGAGGTTGGTCGCCGTCTCCAGCGTGGGCGGGTCGCCCGGGCGCAGGCGGCGGTAGATCTCCATGATCGCCTCTTCCGGCGAGGCGATCTTGTCGGCCATCAGGGTGTCGCGCAGGAAGGGCCCGACGTTCAGGTTGTCGATGAAGAGCACCTGGAACTGGTCGATGCCGCGCTCGCGCAGCTGCTCGACCTTCTCCTCGGTGACCTCCTCGTTGCACTCCAGCAGGACCTCGCCGGTGTTCTCGTCCACCACGTCGCGGGCGCTGATCTTGGTGACCAGCTCCTCGACGTCGAGGGGCAAGGCGCGGATCTTCGCCTGCTCCAGCTTCTTGATCGCCCCGCGGGTGAACTTGCGGTTCTTCTTGACGATCACCTCGCCGGTCTTCGGGTTCTTGATGTCCCGGGTGGCGCGCTGGCCGGGGAGCAGCTCGAGCTCGACCGACTTCTCGTACTTGCCCTTCTCGCCGATGGAGATGGTCTCGGTGGCGTAGAAGTAGTTGAGCATCTCCTCGGGGGTGCCCTTGAACTCGGTCGGGGTCTTCTTCGCCGTGTCGGGCACCGCGCCCAGCGCGCGCAGCAGCACCGTCGCCGGCAGCTTCCGCCGCCGGTCGATGCGCACGTAGAGGATGTCCTTGTGGTCGAACTCGAAGTCGATCCAGGAGCCGCGGTACGGGATGATGCGGGCGTTGTAGAGCAGCTTGCCCGAGGAGTGGCTCTTGCCCTTGTCATGGTCGAAGAACGCGCCGGGCGAGCGGTGCAGCTGCGAGACCACCACGCGCTCGGTGCCGTTGATGATGAACGTGCCGTTCTCCGTCATCAGCGGGATCTCGCCGAAGTAGACCTCCTGCTCCTTGACGTCGCGGATCGACTGGACGCCGGTCTCCTCGTTGACGTCCCACACCACGAGCCGGATCACGACCTTGATCGGCGCGGCGAACGTCATGCCGCGGGCGCGGCACTCGTCGACGTCGTACTTGGGCTTCTCCAGGTTGTACGACACGAACTCCAGCGAAGAGGTCTCCGAGAAGTCCTTGATCGGGAACACGCTCTTGAACACGCCCTGCAGGCCGATGTCCTCGCGCTTGTCCACCGAGACGTCGATCTGGAGGAACTTGTCGTAGCTGCGCTTCTGGATGTCGATCAGGTTTGGGATCTCGATGACCTGCTTCAGCTTCGCGAACGTCTTGCGTGCCCGAAAGTTCTTCTGGATCTGTGACGCCATGATGGGTGGGTCCCCTTATGCGGAGGTTCGGAGGTTGGCTCCCGCTGCCGGAAGGCCTGCCGAAGGTCTGGTAGATGTGGCGGTTCCGCGTGCTGAGAAACGACGGAGAACGAGGAGTGCGGAGAGATCGAGGCGAACCGAGAGGAAGCGAGAGGAGCCGAGAAGAGAAGAGCCGAGAAGGGCCGAGCCGAGAGAGAAGAGCCGAGAAGGGCCGAGCCGAGAAGAGCCTAAAAGAGCCGAAAAGAGATCGAGGCCGATCCGCAACCGATCCCGGCTCACGGGATCGAGTGCGGTCTCGGCTCTAGTTGTTCACGTGTGCGACGAGCGCGCGCCTTCTCGTCGACAGACGCCTGGAAACAAACTGCGCAAACCGGGGCTGCGTATAGCACGGCCGCGGCGGAGGGAAGTGAAAAGTGCGCTGCAAGTCGTCGTGCCAAGATCTCCCCGCCCCCGGAGCCCTCCCCGAACGCCCGGGTACGGTCCGGCGGCGCGCACGAGCCTCGATCCTGCGAGCCGCTTCGTCGACCGCTCGCCGGTCGCGCGCGTGGGCGAGCTCGTCACGCTCTCCGAGAACGCGCCGCCCGCACAGGCGGTCGACCTGCTCGTGCTGGCCGACGGCTACACCGGCGCCGAGCGCGACAAGTTCGTGGCCGACGCCAAGCGCCTCGTGGCGCTGATGTTCGCGACGCCGCCCTACGACCGGCACGCACACGACTTCAACGTGCGCCTGCTCTTCGTGCCGACCGCGCAGTCGGGCATCTCGAACCCGCGCAAGGGCGTCTGGCACGAGTCGGTCTACGGCTTGTCCTTCAACGCTTTCGACAGCGACCGCTACGTGCTCACGCTGCAGGACCGCAAGCTGCGCGAGCTCGCGGCGCAGGCGCCCTACGACGCGCTGATCCTGCTCTTCACTTGCGAGCTGTAGTACTCGTCGGCCACTCCTTCGCGGGCCTGGCCGA
>Ga0137409_10003139_pt1 | contig 17558 bp, 14 predicted proteins | sample CZODoug1_16funga_FD_122059 | JGI IMG/M metagenome (GOLD analysis project Ga0137409, IMG submission 122059) | Vadose zone soil fungal communities from Angelo Coast Range Reserve, California, USA - CZODoug1_16fungal (Hybrid Assembly) | ecosystem: Environmental > Terrestrial > Soil > Vadose zone... | reverse complement strand
TGAGACGAGCCAAGCGAAAAGGAGTCGTATCTCCTGCGGAATTGGCAGAGGTCCGCGCCAAAATCCGTGCGCTCATCGGCTAGCGCCGATTTTCTTTACAAAACCTTGGGAGAAGACTGACTAGTGACTGGTGGAAATGGAGCACGCTTAATCCAGCTAGGGAAGGGCGCGGATCGGCGGTCTTTACTGTCAACTGTAAACTGTCGACTGTTAACCTCTAGCCGGGTGCCGCAGACGTTCGATGGGATCACCTGTCCGCCCGTCCCAACGAACAGTAACCCACAGGCCAACTGTGGACCGGAGTTCCATTGCCTCACCTCAAAATGGACCGATAACTTGGACAGTATCGGACCCAAATTTCGCCAAGACTGCGAAAACGAGGTGACCTCATGTGGGATGACTTCATCAGCCGGCAGATCAAGCGCACCAACCGCAACCTTTTCCTGTGCGGCACCGTGGTTCTAACGATTCTTGCTCTGCTTTTGGCAGCTAGCTGGCGGGACGCCTATAACTACGTCTTTGGGCCATTCCCCATTCAATCTACCGAGTTGGTTTCGATCTGGGGCCCGGACGCGCCCAAGCGCTATTTCCTGAAGGTGGAAGGCGAGAAGTCTCTTCCAACGGGAATGGGACAGCTCGAAGAGGGTAGCAACACCAAGCTGCGCACATCGATCGTCGCACTGGTTGTGAACAAGCGGCTCCTATTGGTGAATACTCCGACCGACAGCCACCAGCTCCAATTCACCGGGATTCTGACGGCTGTGCCCGTAGAGGTCTCCAATGGCGTCATTCATAAATGGGAGACCGATAGTCCCAACCTCAAGGGTGCGTTTCTGCCGTTCATGCTGGATGCCTCGGGATTCCGCACCAAGGGAGACAACCTGCTGGTGGCTGCCGCCGGTGCGGGCTTCGGGGTTCTCGGCCTTATTCTCGTTGCAATTGCTATCCGAAGAAAAATGCAGCCAGAGAGCCATCCACTGCTGACCCAGCTTGCAAAATACGGCAGCTTGCAGGATGTGCGCATGCGCATTGATACCGAAATGCGTGGCGAGGACGGCGGCGAAAAATTTGGGGCCATGCAAATCACCACCAACTGGCTGATTCATGCCGCCGCCTACAAAACCAATGTGATGGCCACGCGCGACGTCGTGTGGGCCTATCCCAAAGTGACCAAGCACTATCACAGCGGCATTCCCACCGGAAAAAGCTACTCGGCGATCATTCGCGACTCCAAGGGGCAGTCCGTGGAAATCAGCGGGAAAAAGGATTCGGTTCCGAAGCTATTGGAGTCTTTGCAGCGGCGTATGCCGTGGGTTCTGGTTGGTTTCAGCAAAGAACTCGAAGCGCTCTGGCAGAAGGAAAAGCCGAAATTCTTTCAGCTCATCGAGCAGCGCCGCGCCAAGCTGGCGCCCGCCACGCGCTAGGAAAAAGCCTCAGGTCTCCCCACCGCGTGGGGCAAGTTCCCGCTGAGCTACAGCAGAGGGTGCTGCTCCCAGTTCCAGTTGGCGAATTGTTCGCGGAGGGCGAGTTTCTTGAATTTGCCGACGCTGGTGCGGGGGATGGCGTCGATGAAGACGAAAGCGTCGGGGAGCTGCCACTTGGCGAAGGATTGGGCGAGGTAGGAGCGCAACTCTTGCGCCGTGGCTGCCGCGCCGTCCTTCAAAACGATGGCGGCCAGCGGGCGCTCCTGCCACTTGGGATGCGGAATGCCGACGACGCAGGCTTCCTTGACGGCGGGGTGACCCATTAGCGTGTTTTCAAGGTCGACGGAGCTGATCCATTCGCCGCCGGACTTCACCAAATCTTTCGCGCGATCCACAATCTTGACGTAGCCGTCTTCGTCCATGGTGGCGACATCACCGGTGCGGAACCACCCGTCTTCCGTCCAGCGATGCGCTTGATCAGGTGTCTCATAATAGCTCGCAGCGACCCACGGGCCGCGGATTTCGATCTCCCCCGAAGTGACGCCGTCCCAAGGTGCTTCACCCTCCGGGCGCATCAAGCGAATTTCAACGAAAGGCGCCGCCCAGCCCTGTTTGGCGCGCGCTTCATACTTTTTGTCTTCCGGCCAATCGAGCATATGAGAACGCAGTCCGCCCGAAGTACCGATGGGAGTGGTCTCGGTCATGCCCCATAGATGCTTGATTTGCAGGCCGAAACGATCAAGCTTGCGAATCAGTTCAAGAGGCGGTGCGGTGCCACCGCAAACGACGCGCACAGGCGAATCGAATTTCCATCGGCCGGGATTTTTCTCCAGTGCTTCCAGGATTCCAATCCAAACTGTGGGAACACCGCAGGCGATGGTTACACGTTCGTTTACCAGCAGGTCGAGAATGCTTTCGGGATCGACATTGGGACCCGGGAGAACCAGACGCGCGCCGAGCATGGTGCAGGCGTAAGGCAGGCCCCACGCGTTAGCGTGGAACATAGGCGCAACGGGCAGGACGGTATCGAACTGGGTCATGCCAAACACTTCGCCCAGGCCGCACGCAAACGAGTGTAGCACCAGCGCGCGATGAGAATAAATCACGCCCTTGGACTGACCGGTCGTGCCGGAAGTAAAGCACATCGCCGCGCCGTCGTTTTCATCGATTTGCGGATACTCAAAATTATCGTCCGCTTCCGCGAGCAATTCCTCATAATTCAGGTAGCCTTTCGGCACGCTGTTGCAGCCGTAGGGCACAACGATGACGTGCTCATGAGAAACACTCTCACAGTATTTTTCGAACAGCGGCACGTGCACATCATCCATTATCAAAAAGCGATCGTCGGCTTTCCTGGCGATGGCGGCAATTTCATGCGGGTGCAGGCGGAGATTCAACGTGTGCAGAATTCCGCCCGCGCACGGAACGCCGAAGAATGCTTCCAGGTGTCCGGAGTGATTCCACATCAGCGAGGCCACGCGGTCGCCGGGCCGCAAACCGAGTCTCGTCAACGCCGCAGAGAGGCGGCGCGCGCGCCGATAAAATTCGCCATAGCAGGATCGCACGATGGATTTGTCCGGCTTGCGGGAGACGATTTCAACGCGCGAAAAAATTTTGACGGAGCGCTCCAGAATCGTGGGCAGCGTCAACGGAAAATCCATCATCGTGCCGCGCATAAGGCCTCTTGGGCGGGGAACAAAGTGGCCGAATCGTATCACTTTTGCCGCTCAAAGTGAAAAGGCGCGCTCTCGCGGCGCGATTCGAAGCGCGCCGCGGCGGCGGGACAATTTCAGTTGCAAAAGGGGTTAATTTCCGGGAGGATGCAACAGACCGCTGAAGCCACGGTCTCGCGCCTGAGGTGGTTCGGAGATTCGAACCGCCGGTAAAGGATAGCTGTATCTTCAGCGCGCTCCGCGACTCGCATTTCAGGTTCCGGACAGAAGGAGCAAGAGGTGAAGAAGCTCTATATCGGTAATCTTCCGTTTTCCGCGACGGAAGAGCAGCTCAACGAGTGGTTTTCGCAAATCGGTGTAACTCCCTCCGGCGTCAATCTGATTCGCGACCGTTTTACGGGGCAGTCGCGCGGGTTCGCCTTCGTTGAAGTTACCAACGACGAAGATGCGGATCGCGCGGTGAACTCGCTGAACGGTCAGAATTTCGGTGGGCGAAACCTCGTCGTGAATGAAGCACGTCCCCAGGCAGAGCGCGGAGGCGGCGGTTCCGGCGGGCGCGGCGGATATGGCGGCGGGCGCGGCGGCCATGGCGGTGGCGGCGGTGGGCGTGGTGGCGGGGGCCACGGCGGCGGTGGCGGGCGCGGCGGAGATCGCGGCGACCGTGGCAATCGCTGGTAAGCGGGCAACACGAACTTGAATGCGTGGCGCCCTGGATTGGTCCGGGGCGCTGAAGTCCTCTCTGGGAATCTTTAGTGGCACGTCTGTGTCAATCATCCGTATTCTCCCTCACGTTCGTTAATCTGGCTCGTCCAATCCAATGGAAGGGCTGACGGCGCTGGTCACCTCGCCGTTCGAATGGCCGTTGTAGCGAAACAATTGGCCCCGTAACGTGTTTGAAACAACAGGCAAGGAAAATGAGTTGCCGACGGGCTTATGGAGTATATGAATAGGCCGGAGTACAGCGGCGCTTCGGATGGAAGCAGGGATGCGCAGCGGGAGTCTGGCGAACCTTCTGGGCCGCTGGTGCATCCAAAGTGACGAGGGATACGAATTAGCAGGCAGGTGGCCCCGGCTGATCGGGGCCGAACATGAAATGACGACCTGGCACAAACGCGATTGGGAACAGTATTACGAGATGGCGCGGCGCCCTTGGCGGCGTCATCGTCCGCCCCGGCCGGTGTATCCGACGGGCATCAATCGTGTGCTGCCTGCACAAGGTTTCAGCTTGTCGGAATTGGACGACGCTGGCGTGGATCTGGATCTTGCCGAGCGGCTCGGACTTCCCGTGGATGCCGGACGCATCGGGGCTTACGGTCCCAACGTGACTGTGCTTCGGGATTTCATTCGCTCTTCGCGCCAACCACTGTAAATTCTCCTTTCAAAGCAGCGCCATGGGAGTTTTTTCCGAGGCCGACCTGCCGGCCAACATCAAGAATCAAGGGCGCATGATCGAACTGGCAGGCTCGCCGGACCGCGTAATACCTGGGCACGATGCTTTGCAATTTCAAAAATTCCCAACCGATGGCCGTGTTGCGCAGTTGAAATGGGCTAGGCGCAACGATTTGTGCGGTCCTGGAAATCAGCGTAAAATCAAGAGATTGAGCGTGATGAATGGCGACACCGTTTAACATCATATCGAATGTGCCGGCGATGCCGGTGCCTGCGCCGGGCGCGCATCCGCGGCCGGATTGGCTGCGCGTCAAGTTTTTCGGGGGGGAGCGCTACCAGGATTTGAAGCGTACGATGCGCACGCTCGATTTGCACACGGTGTGCGAGAGCGCGCGGTGCCCGAACATGGGCGAGTGCTGGGAGCATGGCACGGCGACGTTCATGATTCTGGGGGACATTTGCACGCGAGCTTGCGGATTTTGCGCGGTGCCTTCGGGCAAGCCGGTGGGCCCGCCGGATGAAGATGAGCCGTTCCGCGTGGCGGAAGCGGTGGCCAAGATGGGATTGCGCTACGCGGTGGTGACTTCCGTGAACCGCGACGACCAAGCCGACGGCGGCGCGCACATTTTTGCGCGCACGATCGAGGAGATTCGACGGCGCGTTCCAGGCTGCAAAGTGGAAGTGCTGATTCCGGATTTTCGCGGCGATTGGAATGCGCTAGATGTGGTGCTGGCCGTGCGGCCGGATATTCTCAATCACAATACTGAGACGGTGCCGCGGCTCTATCGGCAGGTGCGCAAAGGCGCGGTGTACGAGCGGTCGCTGGAGCTGCTGCGGCGTTCGAAAGAAGCGCACCCGGAAGTTCCGACGAAGACGGGGCTGATGCTTGGCCTCGGAGAAGAGAAGGACGAAGTCCTTGCGACCATGAGGGACCTCGCCGCACAAGGCACTAACATTTTCACGCTGGGACAATATCTGCAGCCCACTCGCGAGCATCTGCCCATCGTTCGCTACGTGCATCCAGACGAGTTTGCCGAATACAAAGTGCTGGGCGAGGCTATGGGCTTCAAACACGTGGAAGCCGGCCCGCTAGTGCGCTCTTCCTACCACGCCTTCGACCAGGCTGAATCCGCGAGAAGTTAGACATCTAAAACGATTCTTTCAAGAAAATCGGCGGTCAAAGGAGAGTGAGTACTTTGAGATAGTGGGCCACTTTCCGGTAACCGCGAGTGTGAGCCGGCCGTGTTTCTGAATCAGAACACCAGGCGCAGGGAGCCCTGGATAATACGCGGTCCCCCGCCGACGACACCCGCGGTTGTGCCCACTGCGGTAGCGGTGCCGCTGCCCAAGGTCGATGTGATTTTGCCAAAATTCCCGCTACTCTGGCTGCCAACCGGATTAGAAAAGTTGGTGTGGTTAAAGAGGTTGAAGAAGTCCGCCTCAAAGCGCAGGTGGAGTCTTTCCGTGCGCAAGGGGAAGAGCTTGGCTGTCGAGAAATTCCAGTTTTGCAGTCCGGGGCCGTAATACTGGTTACGGCCCGAGGTGCCCAAGCGGCCGGGATGGGGAGAAGTCGTCAAGTTCGAGAAGTAAGTCTTGTCGAAAGCGGCGTCCGGATTTGAGTTGTTCTGCTGAAGCCGACCCGTTCCGATCACGTCGGGACGATCATTAAACTGATTGAACCCGCTGAAGTCGTTGGAGCTGTTAAATACGGTGAACGGGGTCCCGGACTGGATCGTTGTGTTGCCGGAAATTTGCCAGCCGCCGAGCACCTGGCGATTGATGCCGTTGCTCCAGCCAAGAAACCGGTGGCCGGGGCCGATGGGCAAATCGTAAACGTAGACAAACACGGCGCGGTGCCGGATGTCGAAAGACGAGGGGCCGCGATCCGCGGCGAGATTGGTGCGGTCCTCGAGTCCAGCTCGCTCGCCGGTTGAGCCGAAGAAGGAGGAACCGTCGTCGATGGATTTGCCTACCGTGTAGGAGCCCTCGAAATAGAGACCATGACGTCCCTGGTATCTGGCCGTGACGACCGCGCTGCTGTAGTTGGAGTTGCCGATGTCCACGCCGGTTCCAATGGAGCCGAAGAGAGGGTTCGGGAAAACCTGTGTGTTAGGCGACTGATTCCCGCGCAAGGCGGGATTATTCACGACCACGGTCGGCTGATTCTGGTCGATGAACAAGCCGAGCTTGTGAGCGGTGGAACCCTCGTAGTCGACTTCAACCGAGAATGCGCCGCCAAGCTGACGCTGAACGCCGAGGCTGTACTGATAAATGTAAGAACTGCGAAGGCTCTGATCTTCGGCACTGAGACCCACCAAGCCGACCTCGTTGGGTTGGCCGATGTTCTTTACGAGAGGAACGTTCTGATTGAGACCGACGTCATAGGGGAATTTTCCACTTGGATTGGTTGGAGTTTTTGGCTGGGTAACGCCGGCAATCTGTGTGGTAGTAATGTTGAAGGGCGCATTCAAGGCCATATTTGCCGGGATATTGTTGAAAATTTCGTCATAACCGACGCGAAATCCGCCGCGGACCACGGTTTTGTCATTGCCAAATACCGACGGCGCAATGCGCGGGGTGTAGGCGAAACCGACGACGGGAGCGACGTTGTTTTTGTCTACGTTCGTGCCTGAGTCGGACAGTGTAGAGGGCGCCTGGGTAAAGAAGAAAGAGGAGGGGCCGCTCTTGGTGGTATCAATTGACAGGACCTTGTTGGAGCCCAAGAGGACGGGGCCAACGCCGGGGATGAAGTTGGTGGCCTGGTTGCGAACCTGGTGGATGGCGGAAGGATACTCGTAGCGCACCCCGTAGCTTAGAGTGAGATTGTCTTTGAGCTTGTAGGTATCCTGCCAATAGAGGTCCCACGGGTAGCGCTGCCAGTAAGCCAGCGTGGAACCAAAGAGCAGAGTGGCGGTGTTAACCTGAGCGACGCCGTTGTTAAGGCTGCCAGAGAAATCCGAAAAGCTGGTGAAGTTGAACACGCCCCGCGCTGAACCGTCGAGGAAGCGGCGGGCGTCTTCGCGTCGAACGTGGATACCCATGCGGAACGAGTGTTTGGACGCACCGAACGGCGAGATCCACGATACGTTGTCATACAGTTCATACGTGTTGGTTCTGCGCCCTTGCGGGAGGTTGCTGGTGCTCCCCAGAGGAGCATAACCGCCGCTTATGCCGATAGTGGGCAGGCCAGAATCAAGCTTGTTGGTGCTGCCGTTCACGATGCCGGGGAGCGGATTTCCGCTGGAATCAACGAAGATCTTCGAGGCATCGAGACCGGAGTCCTGAACGGTAATAAAGGTCTTGTTGCGGGAGAAACCGAAACGGGCTTCATTCAGGACGCGCGACGAAAATGTGTGCGTGTAATCGATGAGTCCCGAATCACTGCCCGGCGAGTTGCCATTGCCTCCTTCGAGCGGAATTGCGCCACCCGTGAAAGTGGTGCCCCCATATTGCGCCCAGCGCACCGAGAGATGGTCTTTTTCGCTGAACGCGTAGTCCACCTTGGCGAGACCAGTTTCGTCGAAGGTCGACGAAGGAACGTTGGAGATGAAGTTGTTTACAGTGCCCGCCGCGGGTGTGAAGTTGGGAAGGGGCCAAAACTGGAGCAGGGACTTGGAGATGGGATCAGTCACCGTAGCCCGTTCCGCGGCGGTGGGCACGCGAGTGGTGCTGACCTGCGGAGCAATCTGACGGAAGCCTTCATAGGACGCAAAGAAGAATAGTTTGTCCTTAAGGACTGGTCCTCCGAATGTTCCGCCATATTGATTGCGGTGCAGAGGATTCTTCGTGCCGCCATTTTTGTTGGTGAAGAAGTCGGCAGCGTCAAGCACAGAATTGCGGAGGTACTCGAACGCCGTCCCGTGAAACTGATTGGTTCCGCTCTTGGTGACGATATTCACCTGGCCGCCGGTGCCACGGCCGAACTCCGCTGTAGCCACGCTGGTTTGAACAGCGAATTCCTGCACCGCATCGGTGATTCGGAAATTGCCAAGCGCGGAGTTAATCTGCGTGTCGATGTTGCTAACGCCGTCGAGCAGGAAGATGTTGGACTGAGAACGGGCGCCGGAGACGTTGAAACCACCGCCCTGAGTGCCGGTCGCGGAGGGCAGGACGCCGGGCGTTAATAGGGCCAGATCCAGATACTGGCGTCCGTTCAGCGGAATATTCGATATCACTTCGCTATCAATTACGTTGCTGAGGGTGCTTCTGTCACTCTCCAGCAATGGAGTTGCTGCAGCGGAGACTTCAATAGTCTCGGCAACACTACCGATTTGGAGAGGAGCGTCCAGATGCGTGATCTGGTCCACCTGGACCACGACATCTTTCAACGTTGCTTTTTTGAAGCCAGCAGCTTCGACATGGAGGACGTATACGGCCGGAGCCAACTGCAGGAACTGAAAACCCCCATTACTGTCACTTACCGCCTCATCCTTGGCGTTAGTAGACACGTTGATAAGCGTCAATTTCGCGCCCGAAATCACCGCGCCGCTCTGATCCTTTACGAAGCCGGCGATGCTTCCAGTAGGCGAAGCTGAGACTGCCGGAGCGAACATAAACACGAGTACGGAAAGGAGAGTCCACAAGACTGAATATATTCTGGGTAGTTTCATAGCGGCCTCCGTCGGAATCTGCGGAATGGGTCCTTGCCTGTTTGACCCCAAATACTTCAAAGCCTTTCAGATTTCTAAAGTAAGTCGACCTTTAGCTGAAAGGAACCTGTTTACAAGCCTGAGGCAATCGTCGTGCCAAAACGGAATAGGCCTCCCACGGGGCTGTCCGCCCGGCTAACCCACGTGTTTCTAGGGGCAAACGTCTGTGTAGTCACCTTAATTTAGTTATGAGTTTATGTAAATTCCATTTTTAGAAGTTAGCCGCTTTAGATCATGCGGTAATGATGGTACTGGCCACAACGAGCAGCGTCACCGCAGTGCCGGTAATAGGGAAGATGTTTTTGCAGGAGCTAATATTGGTCTAGTGCTGACGGGACCGTGCGCTAAAGGCTGTCGGCAAGACCGGTGACCGCCTCCTCGGCCGCAAGGTCAAGTCCCGATAAGTTCTATAAGGTAGAAGTCAAGAAAAAACACATCTCCTTCGGCTGGAATTTTTCTTGCTTCACAGCCCACTTGATCAAGCGAGTTCTGTTCTGAGCTTCCGCGAGCAGTGTCAAAGCTCAAGTCACGCGAATCAGAGCCCCTTCTGTGGCGCGTCATTGCGGAGATGCGGGGTAAGTCGCGCAGTCGGAGACTGATCCGCAGCCTATTCTGGGGGGCCCTTTCGCCTCGGCCCGAGAGGCTGGCTGCGAAGACTATTTGGGCGCGGCGGTGGACCAATCGGTGAAGGGGACGGCGCGGCCGCCACGAATGACGGTGGGGAGCACGTGGTCGAAACCTTTGTGTTCTTTCGAGGAATAGTTCAGCTTGAGTTGCGGGCCGAGGCCAAGCTCGAGTCCATGGATGGACTCGATGCCTCGAATCAAACCTTCGCGCGTTAAATCCTTTCCCGCTTTCTTTATTCCTTCTACCAGGACCATAGCGTCGACGAAGCCTTCCAGGCTCACGAAGTTCGGCTGGGCCGAGGGAGCGTATTTCGTCAGCGTGCGGCGATAGAGGGCGACGGTCTTGAAATCGGTCAGGTAATAGGGCGGCACGACCTGGGTAATGACCATGCCCTCGGCATCAGGGCCGGCTTCGCGGATCAGCTCGTCCGTGCCGACGAACGAGACCGTCAAAAAGAGAGGCTTCCAACCCTTGGCGTGCGACTGCTGGAGGATCGGTGCGACGGTATTGGAAGGCCCGACCACTACAACCGCGTCTGGGTTGGCGGCTTTTACCGTGTCGATGGCCCCGCCGACTTGCGCCGTCTGCCGCTGGTAGGACCCGACAGCGACCGGCTCGGCGCCATGGGCTTTCAGCGCGGCCTTTACGCCATCGAGCACGGCTGCGCCAAAGGCATCCTCGGGATAAATCACACCGATTTTCTTGTAGCCAAGCGTTCCCCACATGCCGTCGATCTGTTCGCGCGTTTCATCGAAATAGGAGGCGCGAACGTTTACGACCCAATGGCGAAGCGGCACATAGAGCGTCTGCGCGCCGGTGAAGAGCCCAATCAAAGGAATTTTGTTGCTCTCCGCCATGGGAACGTACTTCACGGCGGTGGGAGTGCCGACAAAAAAACCGAGGGCAAATACTTTCTGCTCCATCAAGCGGTTGAAGCATGCTTCGGTCTTTGTCGGGTCGTAACTGTCGTCATAGGCAATGAGTTTTAATTTGCGGCCATCCACACCGCCCGAATCATTGATCATGGCGAAGTAGGCTTTTGCTCCGGCGACGGTTTCAGTGCCCAGGAAATGAGATGGCCCTTCCAGAGCCGAACACGAACCGATGAGGATTTCGTTTTCGGTAACTCCTGGAGTGATTTGCGCCTGAAGCGGCGCAGCAGCAGCGAAAAGACAGCCAAAAAACACACTAAGCCCGAAGACGTATTTGGAAGCACCTGTTTTCATCACGTTCTCCGTTTGAAACGCGTTCCCCTGGACGAAAGCTGTATGCCTCTTGTTTAGTCTCGCGTTGCAGGGATGTCAATACGATCAGAGGTTGGGGAGGCGTAGAGGTAATAGTTGAATTCCCGGACAGGTACCCAACGGGGACCAGCCGCGATGTATGGAAGGGGAGGGTTACTATTTCGTGCGCGATCCGACAACTACCAAGATTATGCCGACAGTGAGAACCACGATCGATACCGCAGGCGGGACCTGCGCGGTTTTCTCTTCATCCACGGTTGCTTTGAAGGGACCAACTTTTGCTACTTCTTCTTTTTGGTGGTAATTGAAACTTGGATGGACGAGTCCTATCACGCCTAAGACCACCAGAATGATTCCGAGAAAGAGGGGAAGACGCTTCATAGTGAGAACCTATCACAAGTGCCGAAACTGGGCGAGGCCTACCAACGGAAACACCCCTGAACCGGTTGGGCGCAGGGGTGTCTAAGTAAAGTGCGGAAATTTACGCTCGGCTGGCGGCGGTTGCTGCCGCGGCTTTCTTGGCGGCCTTGGCTGCCGTGGAGGCCTTGCGGCGGCGCTTGGTCTTCGGCGGAGTGGCGGGCGCTTCGCCGATCAGTTCGGCGGTCATGATGCTGGTGACGAAAAGTTTGGCGCCGTGATCGTCAAAATCGACAGCGGTGCGTTCCTGGTCGGAAGCCGTCACGATACCCAGGCCGTACATTTCGTGCTTGATGGTCTGACCTTCTTGCATTACTTGCACAACGTCCTCCTTGACCACGCTCGCGCAGAATCTCGATTCGAATCTCTTGGAGACGAAGCCCCCGAACCAGCCGGAGGCTTTCATCGCAACGGCTAGACGCCAGTAACGTTCTCAGCCTGAAGGCCCTTGGGGCCCTTCTTCACTTCAAATTCAACAGCCTGACCTTCGTTGAGGGTCTTGTAACCGTCCATCGTGATGGCGGAGAAGTGCACGAAAACATCTTCTCCGGTCTGACGCTGGATGAATCCAAAGCCCTTTGAAGCGTTAAACCACTTAACTGTTCCTTGTTCCTTCACTTGCCAACCTCACACGCGCAACCCCGGCCATGCCGGAATTGACGATATTGGAATTGCGTGGTGTCTCTGGGGCCGTTTCCTGGTGACGGTAGAGGTGGTCCTTGCAGAGCCTCGAGCGAGCCAAAAAGAATCCCACGAGCACCAAACGCTAGAGCAACAGTACCACAAAAAGGCCCAATTGTCCACGGTTGCGAGCCAAGCAAAGGAGCTGTCCGATAGGTAACTAATTGAAACTAAGCAGGTTACTTGAAATCATAGGTGTGGATCAAAAGTGGATGGCGGGTGTTACAGCAAACGCTTAGTCAAGGGACTCGGGCTGAAGGTTCAAATCGCCTTCTCCAGAGCTCTTTTTCTCCCAGTACTTGCCGACCCAGGCTTCCCAACTCTTTCCGGCGGCGGTGTCCCGGCCGGTGAAGGCCAGTGCGGCAATATCGGCGTAGGAAATCTTCAACTTTTGGTGGGAATCTTTGGGAAGAATTCTCACAAAACTGGTGGCCAGAGACGAACCGGTGGTGCGATCGAACAAGTAACCTTCGATTCTTGAATTATCTTTGAGAGTCAGGGTCACATCGCCGCGGTAGTCGAAGGCTTTTTCGAGCGCAATGCGCAGTTCTTCTTCCGTGGCCAGCGTGGGGACCCATCCTTGAACGCTTTCATGAATTGTTCCCGGAGCTACTTCCAAAGTGTCGGGATTCACCAGAGAATCTTCAGAGGTACTGGCGCTCGTAAAAGGAGCGACATGGCTGGGCCGATCGGCGTGGCGCGGGCCCGTCACGCGCGCGTCTCTTCGAGTTGGTTCTTGTCCGATTGGATCTGAACGAGTGGATTGTAGGAATGCACAGGCTTGGCGGGTTCGTTCAGCATCGCGAGTGCATCGGAATCGTTGTATTTGGTGGAGAGCTCAGCCTTAATTGTCGACCAAAGCCCGCGCAGGCCGCTGAAGGTGTGATCGACGGCGGAAGCTTCGTAGCCGCTGTGCACCATGCAGTTTGCGCACTTGGGATTGCCGGACTCGGTGCCGTAATTCTGCCACTCGGTGGTGTCGAGCAGCTCCTGGAAGGTATCGACGTACCCGTCTTGCAACAGGTAGCACGGTTTCTGCCAGCCGAAAACGTTGTACGTCGGCATTCCCCACGGCGTGCATGCGTAGGTGCGCTTGCCCATCAGGAATTCGAGGAACAGCTTGGATTGGTTGAACTGCCAGCTCGGTTTGCGATTGGACAAGATGGCGCGGAACAAACGCCGCGTGCGAGCGCGGCCCAGAAAGTGCTTCTGGTCGGGCGCTTTATCGTAAGAATAGCCAGGAGAAAGCATCATGCCTTCGACACCCAGATCCATCATCTCGTCGAAGAAGGAGCGGACGCTCTTGGGATCGGCGCCGTCGAATAATGTTGTGTTGGTGGTGACGCGGAAGCCCTGTTTCACGGCTTCGCGAATGCCATCGATGGCCAGTTCGTAGCCACCTTCGCGGCAAACGGAAAAATCGTGATGCTCTTTTTGGCCGTCGACATGAACGGAGAAGGTCAGATACTTGCTGGGCTTGAAGAGATGGAGCTTTTCCTTGAGCAGCAGGGCATTGGTGCAGAGATAGATGTACTTCTTGCGCGCGACCAGGCCTTCGACGATCTTGTCGATTTCCGGGTGCATCAGCGGCTCGCCGCCGGGAATCGAAACCATTGGAGTGCCGCACTCATCCACGGCTTTGAAACATTCCTCCGGGCTCAAGTCCGTTTTCAAAATGTGCGCGGGATATTGGATCTTGCCGCACCCAGCGCAAGCCAGGTTGCAGCGGAAGAGCGGCTCGAGCATCAGTACAAATGGGTAGCGCTTACGCCCCCTCAGTTTTTGCTTGAGGACGTAGGTTGCCACTGTCCACATCTGTGAAATCGGAACGGGCATCTTTCCTGCTTATCTCCGAAATTGGATAAGGGCCGACTACGGCCCCAAGGATCTCCTTATGTAACGGAGATCACAAGTCACTATTGTAACCGAGAACGCGCGGATTTGGCGCGGCTGCTTTAGTGAGATGCAAGGGCGTGTTCCTCGGTGGCACTGGAAGTGCAATTTGATATGGAATGCTGTCTCCTGCACAAACGGAGTGCCTGGCCAGGGCGAAGGGTTTCGGCGCGTCTTCAGAGGTAGAATCGAGCCGTAGCAAAGGCAAAGAAACTACTGCACTTATGGCGCGTAAGAATCTTCTGAGTTTATTTGATGAATTTGCACGATTTGGCGGCGATGCGGCCGTCGTGCAAACCCGCGGCTACCGTCGGGAAAAGCTGACGTTTTCAGAGCTTCACGCGCGCATCCGATTGTGGAGTTATGCGCTCGCGGGACGCGGTGTCCTCTCCGGTGATCGCGTCCTTCTCTGGGGGCCTAATTCCGCTGAGTGGGTTGCGTGCTTCTGGGGAATCCTTTTGCGCGGGGGAGTCGTCGTCCCCATGGACGCGGCAGCGGCTCCCGAATTCGTGCAACGCGTGATCAAAGATGCCGGAGTGAAATTCATGTTGCGCGACCGACAGCAGATGGAGCTGGCCGGCGCGCCGCCGTCGATGATCATCAACGATCTCAGGGATGTTGCGGCAAGTCCTCAGCCGAGCCCGGAAGCGAGTGTGGGTCCGGGAGATGAATCCACGCGCAGCACGATCGCCGAAATTCTTTACACTTCGGGAACGACGGCGGAGCCGCGGGGAGTGGTTCTGACGCACGGCAATTTTCTGGCGAATCTGGAGCCGCTGGAGCGCGGGATTGCGGAGTATCGGAAGTATGAGCGTTGGTTTCACCCGTTGCGTTTCGTCACGCTGGTTCCCTTGAGCCACGTCTTCGGCCAATTCATGGCGTTGCTTGTGCCGCCGCTGCTTGGAGCCGCCGTCGTGTTCGAACAATCCGGCAGTCCTGCCGAGATCTTGCGCACTGTCAAACAAGAGCGTGCCACCGCGCTCATCGCCGTTCCGCGCATGCTGGATCTTCTGCATGCGGGGATCGAGAGGGAATTCGAAAGCCGAGGAAAATCCGGGTGGCTGAAGGGCACACTTGAAAACGCAAAGGGCAGAAAATTTCTGAAGCGTGTTTGGATGTTCCGGCGAATCCATCGCCGCTTTGGCTGGAAGTTTTGGGCATTCATTTCGGGGGGAGCAGCGCTTTCTCAGGAAGCGGAGGATTTTTTCAAGCGCGTGGGCTACGCCGTAGTGCAAGGCTACGGGATGACGGAGACTGCTTCTCTGATCAGCTTGAATCACCCGTTTCGAGCGGCGGAAGGGTCCGTCGGCAAGATTCTGCCGGGCCGGGAATTCAAGCTCGCTGAAGACGGGGAAATCCTTGTTCGTGGCGAGAATGTATCCAGCGGTTACTGGGAACAGGGCGCTGTTCGGTCCGCGGATCAAGAGGGCTGGCTGAGCACGGGCGACCTGGGGGAACTGGATGCCGAAGGCAACTTGCGTTTCCGGGGCCGCAAGAAAAACGTGATTGTTACCCCGGCCGGGCTCAACGTCTATCCGGAAGACCTGGAAGCCGCGCTTCGCAAACAAAACGGGGTGATGGATAGCGTGGTTATTCCGGTCGAACGGGGCGGCAACGCCGAACCTTGTGCGGTTCTCTTGGTGAAGAATTCAGATAGAACCGTCGCTGGTGCAGCCATCGAGAAGGCCAACTCCTCTCTTGCCGAATATCAGCGAATTCGGACCTGGATCGTCTGGCCCGATTTTGATTTTCCCCGCACACCCACCGGCAAGCCCCGCCTCTCCGTCATGGCCGCCCGAGCCGCACAAATCCTCGATAGACGGCAAGTTGGCGCCCCGGAGAGCGCAGGGGCGGACTTCAGTCCGGCCTCGTCGCCACAAGGCGCAATCGATGAACTAGTGGAACGCTTGAGAAGCGGAAAAGGCAGAGACTTGCAAGCCGGCAGTCACCTTGAAGAGCAACTGAACCTCTCCTCCCTCGATCGCGTGGAACTACTGGGCGCCCTGGAAGAAAAGTTTCACGTGGAACTCAACGAAACTGCCTTTGCCGACGCCAAGACCATTGCTGACGTCCAGCGCGTCCTGCAGGAGCCTGCCGCACGCCGCACCGAATACGTCTATCCCCGCTGGACGCAGCGCGAACCCGTTCGCTGGCTCAGGCTTGCGGCCTACTACGCATTGGTTTGGCCTGCCACACAGATTCTTGGCCACCCGCACGTCGTCGGCCGAGAGAATCTCCGCGGATTGCGGGGGCCAATCCTGATCGTTTCGAACCACATCACGCGCCGCGCTGATATCGGCCTGATTCTAGCCGCATTGCCGGCGCGATTCGGCCATCGCCTCGCCACCGCCATGGGCGGCGAGACATTGCAGGAAATGCGTAATCCGCCACGCGATTGGTTCTTCGCCCGGCGCTGGACCTATCAACTCGGCTACTGGCTCGCTACCTTGCTCTTCAATGTTTTTCCACTGCCGCAGCTTTCCGGATTTCGAGAAAGCTTCCGCTTCGCTGGCGAATCCGCCGACCGCGGCTACAGCGTGCTCGTTTTTCCCGAAGGTGAAGTGAACAACTCAGAGGACGGCCGCATGGCGCCCTTTCAGGGCGGCATCGGACTCCTCGCCGACAATCTAGGCATCCCCGTTGTCCCGATGCGACTCGAAGGCGTGTGGCAAATGAAGCGCGAGCACCGCCGCCTCGCGCACTTCGGCGAGATCACCGTACACATCGGCGCGCCGGTCAAATTCGCACAAGGCACACCGCCGGAAGAAATCGCCAAAAACCTCGAATCACTGGTGCGCTCCTTGTAGGGCGTGGCATGCTGCGCCCCTACGCGGGAAACCGCCGTAGCTGGAAGGCTCTGTAAATCCGCGTTCCCATCGCGCATCTAAGTATAAAGGTAAGAAATCCGGAGTCCACGCCCGCAAGCAACCCGTGAGCTTCTGTGGCAAAATAGTAGGTTCATAGAGCTGGATTTATGGCACACCGTACAACATTAGAAGAAGAGCGGCCCGCGAAAACGCCGAAGGCGGCAAAGAAGCCCGGCGCGGGCGGCCTCGCGAAAGCGGCCGGAAACGAAGAGCGCGAGCGCGTATTCGACGCTTTCCGCCGCTGGGGCTATTTGGAAGCGACACTCGATCCACTCGGCTTGCTGGAACCGCTGAAGTATCCCGAACTGCAAGGACTGACCGGCGAAGTCGCGGAAGAAGCCCGCGACGTCTACTGCGGCACGGTCGGCGCCGATTTTATGCATTTGCAAGAGCCGGAGCGCCGCCGCTGGATCGCCGAGCGCCTCGAAGCTCCGTCAAGCCAAGTGGATCAGCACAAGATCCTTGAGCGTCTGATTCGCGCGGACCTCTTCGAACAAGTTCTGCAAGCGCGTTACCTGGGCACCAAGCGATTTTCGCTCGAAGGCGTCACCGCGCTGATCCCGTTGCTTGATTCGATTCTCGACGAGGCCGGCGAACACGGCGCCGAGTCTTCCATCATGGCCATGAGCCACCGCGGCCGCTTGAACGTAATGGTTCACACGGCGTGCAAGGTGCCGCATGAAGTCGTCGGAGG
>Ga0137409_10003138_pt1 | contig 17566 bp, 15 predicted proteins | sample CZODoug1_16funga_FD_122059 | JGI IMG/M metagenome (GOLD analysis project Ga0137409, IMG submission 122059) | Vadose zone soil fungal communities from Angelo Coast Range Reserve, California, USA - CZODoug1_16fungal (Hybrid Assembly) | ecosystem: Environmental > Terrestrial > Soil > Vadose zone... | reverse complement strand
GGCGTGGGGCTGCCCGTCGAGACGCCGACGGGCAACATGGTGATCGACATCGGCGGTGGCACGACCGAGATCGCCGTCATCGCGCTCTCCGGCATCGTCTCCGACACTTCTATCCGTACGGGGGGCGACGAACTGGACCAGGCGATCGTCCAGTTCATGCGCAAGAACTACAACCTCCTGATCGGCGAGCCGACGGCGGAGCAGATCAAGATCCAGATCGGCTCCGCGGCGCCCGTCGGCGAAGAGCGCGAGATGGAAGTGAAGGGGCGCGACCTCGTCTCCGGCATCCCCAAGATCGTGCGCGTGCACTCGAGCGAAATCCGCGAGGCGGTGCAGGAGCCGATCCAGCAAATCGTGGACGCCGTGCGTCGCGCGCTCGAGATCACACCGCCGGAGCTGGCGTCGGATATCGTGGACCGCGGCATCGTGATGACGGGCGGCGGCGCGTTGATCCGCGGCCTCGACGTGCTGCTGCAGCAGGAGACCGGCCTGCCGATCCACCTCGACGAAGACCCCATGACCTGCGTGGTGCGGGGCGTTGGGCGGATTCTCGACGATCCCGAGAAGTACCGCAACGTCCTGACGACGTAGTCTAGGGCGCCATGCCGCTCGGAGCCGATCGCTATGCCTCGCGCGCCGACACGCTTCTGTTCCTGGGATGCGTCGGGCTGTCGGTGGCAGCGATGAGTCTGCCCGACACGTGGCGCAATCCCATCGCGCAGGGACTGCGCCAGACGATCCTCGCGCCGTTCCTCGCGCTGCAACAACAGACGGGCCTCCTCGCCGCGGCGCGCGCGCACTACGACGCCGTCGTGGCGCAGCGCGACTCCGCCGCCTTGGCCGCGACCTTCCTCCCCGAGCTGCGCAGCGAAAACGTGCGGCTGCGGAGCCTGCTTGGGCTCGGCACGCGACTCGGGTGGGGCTACGTTCCGGCCGAAGTGTTGCACCAACCGGAGCCCACGAATCCGCTGACCTTCATCGTGTCGGCGGGGCGGCAGAAAGGCGTGCGGCCCCTCTCGGCTGTGGTGAGCGCCGAGGGGTTGGTGGGCATCGTCGCCTCGGTCGATGCGCAGACGAGTGTCGTCCTGACGTGGGCGCACCCCGAGTTTCGCGCCAGCGCGATCGCGAGCGACGGGAGCGTCAGCGGGATCGTGGCGCCGCATGGCGCCGCGGGTCCGGGCGTGTGGCTCCTCGAGCTGCAGGGCGTCCCGTACCGGCAACAGGTGCCCGAGGGAACGGTGATCGTCACGTCGGGCCTCGGCGGGGTGTTCCCGCGCGGCATTCCCATCGGCACGGTCGTGGGACTCGCGAGTGAGGCGCGCGGCTGGGAGCGGACCTACCTCATCCGGCCCGCGATCCATCCGTCGGCCCTGTCGCATGTCATGGTGTTGACCGGGGCGCGTGGGTCCGGCTCCGACACTCGCGGCGCGTTCCAGCCCGATTCGGTCCACCCGTGAGGAAGACCGACAAGTACCGTTACGTCCTGGTGCTGGTCGGCCTCGTGGTCCTGCACTTTACCGTGCGCGGGCGGCTGGGCGACGATCGCATCGCACCCGATTTTCTGCTGCTCGCGCTGCTCATCTATACGATCCGGGCCCAGCCCGGCCGCAGCGCGGCGGCGGGATTCGTGATCGGCTTGCTGCGCGACGCGCTCACACCGGCGAGCTTCGGCGCGGGCGCGCTCGCCCACACGCTCGTCGGGTATCTCTCCTCGTGGGCCAAAGCCGTGTTCTTCGCCGAGAACGTCTTCGTGAACGGTTGTCTCTTCTTTGCCGGAACCTGGTTGCGGAACCTGATCGTGCTGCTCGCCTCCGGGCGGCTCGGGGGGGCGCGGCTGGGCTGGGAGCTCCTGGTGTGGTCGCCGATCCAGAGCGCGACAACCGCCGCCGTGGGGATTATCGTGCTGTGGATGTTCGGCCGCTGGGTCACCGTGCGCCGGGCTGAAGCGTGAGCACGCTTCATCCGCACCTGCTCGACCAGCGGCTCCGCTGGGTGCGGACATTCGTGTGGTTCGTGCTCGGCGCGCTGTTCGTGGCCTTCTTCCGCACGCAGATCCTGGGACACGGCAAGTATCAGCTGCAGGCCCAATCCAACCGGCTGCGCCCGATTCCGCTGCCGGCCCCGCGCGGCATCATCTTCGACCGCAACGGCAAGGTCCTCGCCGAGAATGTCCCCGGGTACACGGTGTCGCTCCTGCCGGGGCCGCCGGCGAACCTGCGCGCGACGCTGGCGCGGATCGCGCCGATCGCGCACCTGGACAGCGCCGACGTGCTGCGCGTGCTGCAACGGGCCGTCAAGGCACCGTACCAGCCCGCGCTCGTCATCGCCGACGTGCCCTTCGCGGTCGTGTCCGCGCTCGAAGAACGGCGGCTCGAGATTCCGGGGCTGCTCATCCAGACCGAGCCGAAGCGCCACTATCCCGATACGACGGTCGCCGCACACCTCGTGGGCTACGTTGGGGAAGTCACGGAAGGCGAGCGCGCGACGCAGCGTTTCTCCGCGGTGCGATTGGGAGGCCTGGTCGGGAAGGACGGACTCGAGCGCGAGTATGACGACTCGCTGCGTGGCGCGGACGGCATCCGATTCGTGGAGGTGAGCGCGCTGGGCCATCTCGTGCGCGAAGCGGAAGCGGTGCAGACCCTCGAGCCCGTTCCCGGCGCCGAGCTGCACACGACGATCGACCTCGACCTGCAACGCTATATCGCGCAGAACTTCCCCAAGGGACAGCGCGGCGCGGTGCTGGCGTTGAATCCGAACACGGGGGAAGTGCTCGCGCTGTATAGCGCTCCCGGCTTCGATCCCAACGCGTTCGTGGGGGGCGTCTCGCCGGAGTACTGGCGCTCCGTCAACGACAATCCCGCGCTCCCGCTCCTCGACCGCGCGACGCAGGCGCGCTATCCGCCGGGCTCGACCTGGAAGCTGGCGGTCGCGGCCATGGCCCTGAAGCGCGGCATCGTGACGTTCCGGACCCGGATGCCGATCCCGTGCCGGGGCGGGCTGCAGTACGGGAACCGCTTCTTCCGTTGCTGGCAGGCATCGGGGCACGGCGATCTGACGCTCACCGAGGCGATCGCGCAGAGCTGCGACGTCTACTTCTACCAGCTCGGGATCAAACTCGGCGTGACGTCACTGGTCGAGGACGGGAATGAGTGGGGCTTCCGTGGCCGGACCGGGATCGACCTGCCCAGCGAGATCCCGTCCGAGTTTCCGACGGGGCCGGAGTATTACGATCGGCTCTACGGGCCGCGGCGGTGGACGTCGGCGGTGGCGCTGAACCTCGCGATCGGGCAGGGGGAAAACGCGCAGACGTTGGCGAACATGGTCCGGCTCTTCCAGATGTTGGCGAGCGATGGGCGCGTTCGCGTCCCGTACGTCGTGCACCCCACGCGCACCGGCACGCAATTGTCCCTCGACCTCACACCCGAGCAGCTCGGCGGGCTGCGCCAGGCGATGATCGCGGTCGTCGAGGAGGGCACGGCGCGCAGCGGCCAAGTCGCGGGACTCCAGATCGCGGGGAAAACGGGGACGGCGCAGAATCCGCACGGCGCTTCGCACGGCTGGTTCATCGGCTTCGCCCCCGCGGAGAAGCCGGAGATCGTGGTGGGCGCGATCATCGAGTTTGCCCAGCACGGCACGGCGGCCATCCCGATCGTCAGCCGCGCGATCGCGCACTACCTCGGCCTCGAGGAGACGGCCGCCACGAGACTGCGCGTCACCGTGCCGACCGATTCGGCGCCACAGCCATTCCAGCTGCCCGTGTTGCCGCGCCCTGATTCGCTCAAGCTTGACTCGCTGCGGCCAATCATTCCGCCCGCCGACACTCTCGTCGACACGCTGCGTGTTCACACGCCTCCGCCAGCTCGATAGGCCGCTGCTCGGCGCCGTCCTGGCGCTCGCGGCGTTCGGGTTGGCCACGCTCTACTCGGCCGGCCAGACCGAAGTGCCGACCTTCGTGGCGACGATCTGGCATCGCCAGCTCGTCTGGCTGGCGCTCGGCGCCGTGGCGGTGTTCCTGATGTTCCGCACGTCCCCACGGATGCTCGAATGGGCCACGCCGTTCGCGTACGGCATTGCCGTATTCCTCCTCGCCATGACGCTGCTCTTCGGGACGGGGGCGGGAACCGCGGCGGGGTCCAAGTCGTGGATCGCCCTCGGTGGCCTGCGGCTCGGCCAGCCCGCGGAGCTCGCCAAGCTCGCCGTGATCCTGATGCTGTCGCGCTGGCTCGCCGGGCTGCGGGAGCCCCCGGCCACGCTGCGCGATCTCATTCCGCCCTGCGTGATCGCCGGTGTGCCGTGTTTCCTGGTCGTGCTCCAGCCCGACCTGGGGAGCGCCCTCGTCTTCATCGCGATCCTGTTTTGGATGCTGCTCTGGGCGGGGACGAAATCGTCATTGCTGGTGCTCCTCGCCTCGCCGGCGATCGGCTTGGCGCTCGCCTTCTCGACCGTGGCGTGGGGTATCTGGTTTGCGGTCTTGTGCGGGCTGCTGCTCTGGTGGCGTCCGTATCTGTGGGAAGGACTCGCCGTGGTCACGGTGAACGTCGCCGTGGGCGTGTTTGCGCTGCCGTTTTGGAACCGGCTCGCACCGTACCAACAGAACCGGCTCCTCGCCTTCCTGAATCCCGAAGTGGATCCGCGCGCGACCGGGTGGCACGTGATTCAGTCGAAGGTCGCCGTGGGCTCCGGGGGACTTTTCGGGAAGGGCTTTACGCTGGGCACGCAGAAGCGGCTCGCCTTCCTGCCGGCCCAGCATACGGATTTCATCTTCTCGGTGGTCGGGGAGGAGCTCGGATTCGTGGGTGTCGTCGTGGCCCTGGCGCTGTTCGCCGCCCTCGTCTTCGTGCTGCTGCGCATCGCGCGCAAAGCGACCGACCCGTTCTCGAGCTTGTGCGTTTTCGGGATCGCCGGGATGCTGTTCACGCACATCATCGAAAACGTTGGGATGACGATCAACCTGATGCCCATCACGGGAATCCCGCTGCCGTTCTTCTCGTACGGCGGATCGTTCCTCTTGGCGTGTTCGGTAGGCGTGGGGATCGCGCTGCGCGTCGCATGGGAGTCCAGGCAGTCGGGCTACGCGGAGCTTTGACAACGAGTTAGCGCGTTGGGGCTGGCGTCCGCACCCAGGCTCTCACAAATTGTCCAGCTTCGTGACCGCCCTATGGCATTAATGGCCTGGTTCAAGAAGGAACGTAAGCCTCGCACCTCCGAACGGGTCCGGCTCGAGATACCGGCCGATGCCTGGGAGAAGTGCGAGGAGTGCGGCCATATCGACATCAAGGAGCGCTTCGTCCGGGCTCTCAATGTCTGTCCCAACTGCGGCCATCACCGTCGCATCACCGCCCAGGAGTACATCGACCTCCTCGTCGACGAGGGGTCGTGGCACGAGCTCTTCACGGAGCTCAAGGCAGCCGATCCCCTCAAGTTCGAGAACTACGCCGACCGGTTGAAGGCGGCCGTCAAGAAGGCGGGCCCGCTCGACGCGATCCGCAGCGGGTATGCGCGTCTGCACGGGCAGCCCATCAACCTCGGTGTCATGGATTTCGCGTTCATGGGTGGATCGATGGGGTCGGTGGTGGGGGAGAAGATCGCCCGTCTGGTCCGGCGTTCGATCGATAAGCGGATTCCGCTCATCATCGTCTCCGCGTCCGGTGGCGCCCGCATGCAGGAGGGCGTGCTCTCGCTGATGCAGATGGCGAAGACGTCGGTCGTGCTGGCCGAGCAGCAGCAGGCGTCGATCCCGTTCATCTCGATCCTCACGAACCCCACGACGGGCGGCGTGTCGGCGTCGTATGCCATGCAGGGCGACGCGATCCTGGCCGAGCCTGGCGCGGTGATCGGATTCGCGGGTCCGCGGGTCATCAAGCAGACGATCGGGCAGGATCTTCCTGAAGGGTTCCAGACCGCGGAGTTCCTGTTGGAGCACGGCATGCTCGACGCCGTCGTGCCGCGCGGCGAGCTCCGGGACACCACAGCCCAGCTGCTGCGGCACATGACGGGTGCCCGCCCGGCCGAGGTCGCCGACTGAAGTTCGCAGCCGCCAGCCAGTTTCTCTTCGAACGACAAGCCGGCCGCATCAAGTGGAGCCTCGGCCCCACCGAGGGTCTTCTCGACGTTCTGGGGCGCCCCGAGCGCCACTACCCCGCGATCCACGTCGCCGGCACCAACGGCAAGGGCTCGACGTGCGCGTTCCTGGTGTCCGAGCTGCGCGCGCGGGGGCTGCGCGTCGGACTGTACACATCCCCGCATCTGGTCTCCGCTTGCGAGCGGATGGTGGTCGACGACGTTCCGATCAGCGAGGAAGCCTTCGCCGAGTGGGCCACGCTCCTGAAGCCACACATCGAACGAACGGGCGCGAGTTTTTTCGAAGCGACCACGGCGATGGCACTCGCCGACTTTGCGGCGCGGGGCGCGGATGTCGCGGTCATCGAAGTCGGCCTGGGCGGGAGGCTCGACGCGACGAACGTGATCACGCCCCTGGTCAGCGTCGTCACGAAGATCGCGCTCGAGCACACCGACTACCTGGGGACCGACCTGAAGGGCATCGCACGCGAAAAAGCCGGCATCGCGAAACCGCGGGTGGCATTCGTGACCGGCGAGCCCAACGCAGACCTGCGGGCGGAGATCCTTCGCGAAGCCGAGCGCCGGGGTGCCACTCCGATCGTCGCGGTCGACATCAGCCGCACCCCCCCGGCCGGCACCGTGCTCGGCTTGCGCGGCCCGCATCAGTTGGCGAACGCCTGGGTCGCGGCGGCCGCGCTGAAGCAACTCCCCGGGGGCGCGCTCCCTCAGGGGCCGCCGATCGGTGAGGAGATCCCGGCCAGCTTCGCCGATGCGTACATCCCGGCGCGCTTCGACGTCCGGGGCAAGTGGATATTCGACGTGGCGCACAACCCCGACGGCATGCGCGTCCTGGTCGAGGCGCTGTCGAGTTACGGTCCCGCTCGGCCAGTGCACGCGCTGGTCGGCATTCGCAATGACAAGGACTGGCGGCCGATGCTCGAGCTCTTGGCGCCTGTCGTGGACCGGCTCGTGTTGACGGTGCCGCCGTCGATTCCGCTGATGCAGCGCTGGTCGGTGAGCGACGTCAGCGGCGGTCCGATCGCGCAGATCGAGCCCGACTTCGACACCGCGTTGCGTGAAGTACAGGACGGGGCGGCGACGGTGCTGGTCACTGGTTCGTTCCACACCGTCGGCGACGCGCTGAGCCGCTTGCCCGGGTTCGCGCCCGTGGGCTAAATTGTTGTGATGCAAGGGAAAGCGCTCCCCGGCTTCCGCGATTTCTACCCTGAAGACCTAAGCCTCCGCAATCACATCTTCGCCACGTGGCGGAGCGTCGCCGCACGGTACGGTTTCGAGGAGTACGACGGGCCCCCCCTCGAATCGCTCGATCTGTATACGCAGAAGAGCGGGGACGAGATCGTGGGCCAGCTGTACAGCTTCAAGGACAAAGGCGACCGGGACGTGGCGCTGCGCCCCGAGATGACGCCGAGCTTGGTCCGGATGGTGGCCGCGCGAGCCCAGGCTCTCAAGAAGCCGATCCGCTGGTTCTCCATCCCGCAGCTGTTCCGCTACGAGCGGCAGCAGCGGGGGCGCCTGCGAGAGCACTTCCAGCTCAACATGGACATCATCGGCGAAGCAGGCCCCCTCGCCGACGCCGAGTTGATCGCGGCCACCCTGGACATCATGCGGGCCTTCGGCCTCGGTCCGAAGGACGTACAGGCGCGCCTCTCCGACCGACGCGTACTGCGGGCGCTGCTCCTCGGGCACGACGTCACGGAGGCGCAGCTCCCTGTCGCCTTCGGTGTGATCGACAAGAGTGAGCGCGTGCCCAAGGAGGCGCTCGGCGAGATGCTGCGGGAGGCGGGCATCGGCAAACGGGAAGCGGACGCCGTTTTCGAGATCGCCACGCTGCGCGGGATCGATGCGGTCACCCAAGCGCTCGCCAAAGTGAAGGGCGGGGAAGAAGCCGGGGAGCCGCTGCGGACCGCGGTCGAGGCGCTGGGCGCAATGGGTCTCGGCGATTTCGTTCAGGTCGATCTCTCGATCGTCCGCGGGCTGGCCTACTACACCGGGATCGTGTTCGAGCTGTTCGACAGCGCGAAACAGCTGCGGGCGATCTGCGGGGGCGGACGCTACGACGGCCTCCTGAAGTCGCTCGGGGGTCCCGATCTGCCCGCGCTGGGCTTCGGGATGGGGGACGTCGTGCTCGGAGAACTACTGAAGGAGCGGCACGTCGCTCCCAAGGCGTCGACCGAGCTCGGCGCCTTTTTAGTAGCGGTCTCGGGCGAGGACATCGCGCCCGTGCTGCGCCTCGCCCATGCGCTGCGAGATCGCGGCATCGCGGTCGAGTACGGTCTGCGGCACGCCGCCGTCCGGAAGCAGCTCGAGTTGGCGGCCGCCCGCGGCGCGCCGCGCGCCGTGATCATTGGGCCCGAAGAGCGGGCCGCCGGCGTTGCCGTGGTACGCGACCTAAATGGGGGCACCGAAGCGAAGGTGCCCCTCGACAAACTTCTCAACGGATTCTTCGACTGATGGCGCAGGCCCAGAACGCTAAAGCGCAGCGGATTACACCACGCGCGAAAGACTACAGCGAGTGGTACGGTGACGTCATTACCCACGCCGAGCTCGCCGACTATTCGCCAGTGCGCGGCTGCATGGTCATCCGGCCCCACGGGTATCGCCTGTGGGAGCTGATGCAGCGCGCCCTGGACGACATGTTCAAGGCGACGGGACACCGCAACGCGTACTTCCCGCTCTTCATCCCGATGAGCTTCCTCGCGAAGGAGGCGGAGCACGTCGACGGGTTCGCGAAGGAAGTGGCTCTCGTCACGCATACGCGATTGAAAGTCACGAACGGTGTCCTGGGGGTGGACCCCGCGTCAGCATTGGAAGAACCGCTCGTCGTGCGGCCGACGTCCGAGACGATCATCTACGCGATGTTCGCGAAGTGGATCCAGAGCTATCGCGATTTACCGTTGCTCTTGAACCAGTGGTGCAACGTGGTCCGCTGGGAGATGCGCACCCGCCTGTTCCTGCGGACGACGGAGTTCCTGTGGCAGGAGGGGCACACCGCGCACGCCACGGAGGCCGAAGCGGAGGAAGAAGCGCGCCGCATGCTGGGAGTGTATCGCACGTTCCAGGAGGAGTGGATGGCAATGCCCGTGCTCACCGGGCTCAAGACCGACAGCGAGCGGTTCGCGGGCGCCTTGCGGACGTATGCGATCGAAGCGCTGATGCAAGACAACAAGGCGATCCAGGGTGGCACGTCGCACAACCTGGGACAGAACTTCGCCAAGGCGTTCGACGTGAAGTTTCAGACGGCGGCCGGCGGGTTGGACCACGTCTGGAATACGTCCTGGGGCGTGTCCACTCGGATGATCGGCGGTCTCATCATGAGCCACGGGGACGACAATGGACTGGTCTGTCCGCCCAAGCTGGCGCCCGTGCAGGTGGTGATTGTGCCGATTTGGAAGACGGACGAAGAGCGGTCTCAGGTATCGGGTATCGGGTCTCGGGTGAAGGCAGATCTCGACCAGGCGGGCTTCCGCGTCGAGCTCGATCTCCGGGACAACGTGAAGCCCGGGGCGAAATACTTCGAGTGGGAAGCGAAGGGTGTCCCCCTGCGCCTCGAGATTGGACCGCGCGACGTTGCGGCGGGCCACACGATGGCGGCCCGGCGAACCGGTGGGAAGGCCCCGCTCAAACTCGACGGCATCGTCACGGCGGTGACCAACGTGTTGGACGAGATCCAGGCGGGCTTGCTCCATGCCGCGCGCGAGCGGCGCGAGGCGAACAGCATCCGCGGCGTCACCAAGGCGCAGTTCCTCGAGTTCATGAAGGGGAAGGGCGGGTTCGCCTACGGCGGGTTCTGCGGCAACGCCGCGTGCGAGGCCGAGATCAAGGAGCAGACAGGCGCCACGATCCGCGTACTCCCCGATCCCGAGTTCCGCAGCCCCGAGGCTCCGAAGACGTGCATGTGGTGCGGCATGGCCAGCGTCGCGGAGGCCGTGTGGGCGCAGGCGTACTAGGCATCGACCCCCGGCTGCTCCAGGCGATCGCCGATCGGGTTGGCACTCCCGCCTACGTCTACAGCGCGAACCTGATTCGGGCGCAGTACCACGCCCTCGACGATGCGCTCCAGGGGATCCGTCACCGCATCTGCTACTCGGTCAAGGCGAACGGCAACCTCGGCGTCCTGCGCGTGCTCAAGCAGCTGGGCGCCGGGGCCGACATCGTGTCGGTAGGCGAGCTGCGCCGCGTGCTCGCCGCCGGGTTCGATCCCGACGGGATCGTGTTTTCCGGGGTCGGCAAGACCCCGGCCGAGCTCGAGGAGGCCATTCGCGCCGGCGTCGGGTTCATCAACGTCGAATCCACGAGCGAGCTGGACACGGTGTTCGCCGTCGCGAAGAACGTGAAGAAGCCGGCGAACGTCGGCATTCGCGTAAACCCCGACGTGGCGACCGAGACGCCGCACCCGTACACCCGGACGGGGGAGAAGACCACCAAGTTCGGCGTGCCCTTCGACGAGGTCGTGACGGTCGGTTCGCGCATCGCCGCCGAGCCCCTGCTCAGGCTCCGGGGCCTCGCGATGCACATCGGGTCGCAGATCACGGACGTGGCCCCCTATCACCGCGGCACCGTGAAACTGCTCGAGCTGGTCACGGCGTTGCGCGCCTCCGGGATCGACGGCCTCGAAGCCCTCGATGTCGGCGGCGGGCTCGGTGTGCGCTACCACAACGAGAAGGCGCCCACGCCCAAGGCGTTCGCGGACGCGGTCGTCCCGGCGGTCAAGGCCGCGGGGCTCGGCCTGCTGTGCGAGCCGGGCCGGTTCCTGGTGGCGAACGCCGGCGTGCTGCTCGCCAAAGCCCTGTATCGCAAGCACGCCGGCGGGAAGGATTTCGTCATCGTGGACGCCGGGATGAGCGATTTCGTGCGCCCGAGCCACTACAATGCGCATCATGAGATCGTCCCGCTGAAAGACGGCAAGCGCGGCGAGGAAGTGGTGAGCATCGTGGGTCCGATTTGCGAGTCCGGCGACTTCCTCGCGCTCGATCGGAAGATGCCCGTCATCATGCCGGGTGAGGCGATGGCCGTGCTCGGCACCGGCGCATACGGATTCGTGATGAGCTCGACGTACAACCAGCGGCCACGTCCGCCCGAAGTGCTCGTCGAAGGGGACCGCTATTTCGTCTCGCGGCCTCGCGAGACCCTCGATGATCTGTTGCGCGGCGAGACCGCCGAACCCACCACGTGGTACAAGGCGTGAACCGGATCCTCATCCTCGACTACGGTTCGCAATTCACGCAGCTGATCGCCCGCCGCATCCGTGAAGCACATGTCTACTGCGAGATCCATCCGGCGGCGCGCGGCACCGATCTGGCGTTCGTGCGTGAGTTCGAGCCCAAGGGGATCATCTTCTCCGGTGGACCGAGCTCGGTGTTCGACCCAGGCGCTCCGACGGCGGACGGCAAGATGTTGGACCTGGGCGTGCCGGTGTTGGGGATCTGCTACGGCATGCAGTTGATCGCACACCTTGCCGGGGGAAAGGTCAAGGCGTCGAACGCGCGAGAGTACGGGCGTGCCGAAATCGTCGTACGCGGGAACGACGGTCTCTTCGCCGGCTTCGAGCCACAGGCGAACGTGACCGTCTGGGCGAGTCACGGGGACCGGATCGAGCAACCTCCCCCGGGGTTTCGGATTACGGCGACGAGCGCGAACGCCCCCGTGGCCGCGATGCAGCACGACTCGAGGCCCATCTTCGGTGTGCTGTTTCACCCCGAGGTCGCCCATACGCCTCGGGGGGGCGAGATCATCCACAACTTCCTGTTCGGGATCTGCGGGTGCTCGCCCGACTGGACGCCGGGTCATTTCATCGATCACGCGGTGGGGAAGATCCGGGAGACGGTGGGCCCCACGCGCCGCGCGATCTGTGGGCTCTCCGGTGGCGTGGACTCAGCCGTGGCGGCCGCGCTCGTCTATCGGGCGATCGGCGACCGGCTGACGTGCATCTTCGTCGACCACGGCCTGCTGCGGCTCAAGGAGCGCGAACAGGTCGAGCGGACGTTCCGCGCGCACCTGGGCATCGACCTGCGCGTCGTGGACGCGACGCACGCGTTCTTGAAGGAGCTGAAGGACATCGAGGACCCGGAGGAGAAGCGCAAACGCATCGGCCATACCTTCATTTCCGTGTTCGCCGACGCGGCGCGGCACGTCGAAGGCGATATCGGGTTCCTGGTGCAGGGAACGCTGTATCCCGACGTCATCGAGTCCACCTCGCCAAAGGGGGGACCGTCCGCCACCATCAAGACACACCACAACGTCGGTGGGCTCCCTGCGGAGATCCCGTGGGCGCTCATCGAGCCGCTGCGGGAGCTGTTCAAGGACGAGGTACGGCTCGTCGGCCGAGAGCTGGGCTTGCCTGAAGAGATCGTGGGTCGCCATCCGTTCCCGGGCCCCGGACTCGCGATCCGGGTTTTGGGTCCCGTGACTGAAGAGCGCCTCGATCTGCTGCGGAAAGTGGACGCAGTCTACATCGAGGAGATCCGCCAGGCGGGGCTCTACGATCAGATCTGGCAGGCCTTCGCCGTGCTGCTCCCGATCAAGTCGGTCGGCGTGATGGGCGACGGCCGCACCTACGATCACGTAGTGGCGTTGCGCGCGGTGACGAGCCGCGACGGGATGACCGCCGACTGGTACCCCTTCCCGTACGATGTGCTGGCCCGCATTAGCGGACGCATCATCAACGAGGTGCGGGGCGTGAATCGCGTCGCCTACGACGTCAGCTCCAAACCCCCCGCCACGATCGAGTGGGAGTAACCGCGCGCCAGGCCGCTCTCGTCGCGGGCCTGCTCGCCGCGGTTGTGGCAGCGCCGTCCATTCGCAACGGCTTTGCCGCTGACGATCGCTGGATCATCGCCGAGCGGCCATTGCTCCAGCACCCTCCATCGCTCGGTGCCGTCCTCAAGGAACCGTACTGGCCCGTGGGGTTCGGCGGCTCGCTCTGGCGGCCCGTCGTCCTCGCATCCTACGCGCTGGACTATCAGCTGGGTGGGAGCCCCCATTGGTTCCACGCGGTCAACGTGTTCTGGGCCGCCGTCGCCACGGCGCTCCTGACGCTGTTGGCGTGCCGTCTCGCCGATCCGACCACCGGCCTCGTGACCGGACTGCTATTCGCGGTGCACCCCGTGCATGTCGAAGCGATCGCGAACGTGGTCGGCCGCGCCGAGCTGATGGCGGCGGCGGCGTACGCGGCGGCGCTGTTGTGCGCGCTCAGCGTCGAACGCCGACCCGCGTACGCGATCGGTGTGGCGCTGGCCGCCGCGTTTGCGATCGGCTGTAAGGAGCTTGCAGCCACCCTGCCGGCGGCGGTGGTGCTCATTTATGTAGGGCGGGGAGCCGGTGTGCGCGCCGCCCTGCGGCCGGCGGCCGCGGCCCTCCTCTCGATCGTCGGCTATTACGTCGCGCATGGGTCGGTAGGCGCGGGCATCCTTGGCGCGGGGGGGACGGCGCCCGGTCTGGAAGGGCTCGGCCTGCTGCAGCGCGCCTGGGCTATGCTCCCGTTGACGCTCGAGTGGTGGCGCCTGCTACTCGTTCCGATTCACCTCGCCTCGGACTACTCTCCCGCCGAGCTCATCCTGACTACGCGTTTCACGCTGGGGCACGTCGTCGGCGCGCTGGTCTGGGTCGGTGCGGGCGGGGCCGCGTGGCGGTGGCGCAGGACGCTCCCGGGAGCCGCGCTGGGCCTCGCGTGGATGATCATCACCGTGTCGCCAGTCGCCAACATCGTCGTGCCCACCGAGCTGCTGGTCGCCGAGCGCACCCTGTATCTCCCCTCGTTCGGCCTCGTCTTCGGCCTGGCGAGTCTCGGGGTCGGTTGGGTCGCCTCGTCTTGGCCGGTGCGCTGGCGCGTGGTCCTGGCCGCGCTGATCGTCGTGCTCGGCGCCGGCCGCAGCATCGCCCGTGAGGGCGTCTGGCGCGATGACGAGACGCTCTTCCAGGCTGCCAAACGCGATGCGCCCCGGTCCTATCGCACGTTATGGATGGTTGGTAAGGACGAATTCCAGGCGGGGCGGTGGGGGAGCGGGGAGCGACTGCTGCGCGAGGCCATCGACGCGGCCCCGGCGGTCGTCGGCCCTCGGTTCGATCTGGCCCGATTCTACTGGGACGCCAAGCTGTGGAAGCCGGCCGCGGAGCAGCTCACGGCGGCAACCGCCATCGATAGCGCCTTCGTACCGGCATGGAGGCTGTTGCCTGGGGCGCTCCTGGCCGAGGGGGATACGGTGCGCGCCGGCAACGCGGCGCGGAGCGCCCTACGGCTGTTTCCCGACGACCCCGATATCAGGACAAGCGCGACTGCGGTGCTTTCGGCGGGTCACCCGCGCTGACGTGAGGTGCATCACGGCGGGCGATGCGGGAAAACGGCTCTTTCCACCTCACGGGGGACGGATGGACTGAACCCGTAATGGCGCCCGTACCCTGTTCGGAGGGACGTGTCCAATGAACCGCAAGGGTTTTACGCTGATCGAGCTTTTGATCGTGGTGGTGATTATCGGCATTCTGGCCGCCATCGCGATTCCGAAGTTCGCGAACACCAAGGAGAAGGCGTATCTGGCTTCGATGAAGTCGGATCTGCGGAACTTGATCACCGCCGAAGAGGCGTATTTCGCCGACTCGGTGAAGTACACGAGCAACCTCGGCACGGCGTATAACACCACGACCGGCGTCGTTGGCCCCACCATCACGGTGACGGCTGACGGCTTCACCGCGACCGTGTCGCACACCACGACCACCAAGACGTGCGCCATCTACGTCGGGTCGACGGCGCTGGCCCCGGCCAACAAAGAGGGCGAGCCGAAATGCGCGTAGTCTGACGCGTGCCGTAACGGTATAAGCGACGCCGAGGGGCTCAGCCTCTCGGCGTTTGCCGTTTCAGATGTTCTTTTCTTCCAGCAAGTCGAGGAATTCGGCGGGGGTCTTGAGCTTGGCGAGCCGGTCGGTCACGTCCGTTTCCTTCGCGAACTGGGCGATCTTGCCGAGCACGGGCAGGTACTGGTTCGAGACTTCGAGCGGCGGGGCGACGATCAGGAAGAAGTAGTGCACCGGCTTGTCGTCGATCGCCTTGAAGTCGATCCCCTCGAGTCGGCGGCCGAAGGCGCAGCGCAGGCGGTTCACGACGAGGGAGCGGCAGTGTGGGATCGCGATGCTCTGGCCGAGCCCCGTCGAACCCAGGGTCTCACGTCGCTTCAGCATCTTGAACAACATCCCCTCGGCCTTCTCGTCGAGGTGGAGCAGCTTGACCAGCTCCTTGAGCACCGTGTCCTTCGCGGTGCTCTCGAGCTCCAGCGCGATCGCATCGTCGGAGAAGAATTCGCGTAGCCGCATTGGGCGCGAAACGTAATGGTTGGTTGCTCCACGCGCAACGCGCTATTACGTTCCCTCATATGCAGTTCCCGTATCGCACGGACCACCAGGTCCCCCTCTTCCTGGCCCCCATGGCGGGCGTCTCCGAGTCGCCGTTCCGGCAGGTGTGCCGGCGGTTCGGCGCCGACGTCGTCGTGTCCGAGTTCATCTCGTCGGTGGGGATCTCCCTGGGGATCGAGCGCGTGCTCGCGGAGATGCGCTTCGAGGCCTGCGAGCGCCCCATCGGGATTCAGATCTACGGTGCCGACGCCCAGGTGATGGCGACGGCGGCCGGGATGGTCACGGAGCTGTTCGAGCCCGATTTCGTGGACATCAATTTCGGCTGCCCCGTGAAAAAGGTCGTCAAAAACAACGGGGGATCCGGGTGTCTGAAAGACATGACCCTGGTAGCGGGGATCATCAAGGCCGTGACCGACGCGACTCGCCTCCCCGTGACGGTGAAGATTCGCAGTGGCTGGGATGAGCCGCAGCGCGACCCGGTGACGATTGCCCGGCGCTGTGAGGACGCGGGCGCGCGGGCCTTGACCCTCCATCCCCGGACCCGCACGCAGATGTACCAGGGCGCGGCGAACTGGGATGAGATCGCGCGCGTGGTCGAAGCGCTGGAGATCCCGGTGATCGGCAACGGGGACGTGCGCTCGGCCGAGGATATCGTGGGGATGCGGCAGCACACCGGGTGTGCGGGCATCATGATCGCGCGCGGCTCGTTCGGGAACCCGTGGATCTTCGCCCAGGGCCGGGATCTCCTCGATGGCCGGCCCAAGCGGGGCGACCCGACGCCGGCCGAGCGGTTCGACATGGCGCTCGAGCATGCGCGCCTGGCGCTCCGCCTGCAAGGCGACACGCGCAAGACGGCGATCGAGTTCCGCAAGCACCTCGGCTGGTACACGAAGGGACTGCCCGGCGGCGCCGAGCTGCGCCAGCGCTTGTTCGCCATCGAGTCGATGGCGGAAGCCGAAGCCATCTTCTCGGGTTATCTCGCGGAAACGGCAGCCCTGGCGGCCGCGTGAACTTCGAACGGCTCCCGTTCGCGACGATCGATCACCTCCGGCCCATCACGCAGGGGCATCAGGAGGTGATTTTTTGTCAGGGCAAGACTGCCGGGCAAGTGGTGGCCATCGCCGAGCGCCTGGTGGCGGCCGAGGGAGAAGCCGGCACCTTCCTTGCGACTCGGACGGATGAGACGCACGTCGCGGCACTTCGCGCGCGCTTCCCCCGCGCCGAGGTAAACGAATTGGGTCGCACCGTCTTCCTTTCCGCTGACCCCGAGCCTCCGCCGACGGGACGCGGGACCGTGCTCGTCTGTACCGCCGGGACGAGCGATCTCCCGGTCGCGGAAGAAGCCGCCGTGACGGCGCGAGCGTTCAAGAACCGGGTCGAGCGCCTCACGGACGTCGGCGTCGCCGGCATCCACCGACTCCTCACGCAGACGGACGTGCTGCGCTCGGCGTCGGTCATCATCGTCGTGGCGGGGATGGAAGGCGCGTTGCCGAGCGTCGTCGGTGGGTTGGTGAAGGTCCCCGTGATTGCCGTCCCGACGAGTGTCGGCTACGGCGCGTCGTTCGGCGGGCTCGCGGCGCTGCTCGCCATGCTCAATTCCTGCGCGTCGGGTGTCACCGTCGTCAACATCGACAACGGATTCGGCGCCGCCGCCGCCGCGAGTCGCATCAATCACTCCTAAGTCCGTAGCGCGGGGAGCTCGCGGCTGGCTCGCGCTCGCCCTGCAGGTGGTCGGCGTGGTCGCGGTCGGAGTAGCAGTGTGGCGCGACTCGCTCTGGGGGATGTTGGCGGCCGCCGGCGCGATCGCAGGGACGCTGGGCTGGACCCTCCGGTGGCGTCCCGGACGACTGCGCCGCCGCGGCCCACCGCCATTCGACTTTCGTGAGATCCTCGATCTCCTGGCGCGCGCCCACGCGGCGCGTGCGGGGTGGGTCGTCGGGCCCGCCGACGGCGCGCTCGAGGTCATTCGTAACCGGCCCCTCTCCAACGACATCCTGCGCCGTGGCGCCGCGCTCGTACAACTTGCCTCGGTCGACGGGCGGGCACACATCGCTCCCGATGCCGAGGGCACGTACGTCGCGGTCGGTGATTTCCCGTTCGGCGCGGGACTGTTGCTGGGGGGAGAGCACCACGCCGAGGCGATCAC
>Ga0137409_10003137_pt1 | contig 17570 bp, 19 predicted proteins | sample CZODoug1_16funga_FD_122059 | JGI IMG/M metagenome (GOLD analysis project Ga0137409, IMG submission 122059) | Vadose zone soil fungal communities from Angelo Coast Range Reserve, California, USA - CZODoug1_16fungal (Hybrid Assembly) | ecosystem: Environmental > Terrestrial > Soil > Vadose zone... | reverse complement strand
TTGGTGCGCGGCCCGTCTTTGGTGGCAGCGGGCGGGGCTCTGTTGGGACGGCGAATGGGTAACTCTCCAAGGTTGTGGACGAAGCCAGTAGTGTGAAGGAATAAGGCTCAACGGGCAAGCTAAGTCACACACTTGCGGTACAAAACCGTCAAATGCGAGGCATTTTGGTCACGCAGACAACGCTTACCGGTGCCGAATGTTCAGATCAGCCCAGATAGAGGGCGAGGGTTCGCTCCGCAAGCGTAGCGATGGCCCCCCTTAAAGACCGCTATCGGCCTTCCGTTGACGGATTATGCCTGCTCACCCAAACAACAGCGAACAAGGGAACGATTCATGACCAATTCAGCCGCATCCGGGCCGCAGCCTGCCGTCATCGAGGTCGGCCAGGAAAGCGCCGCGCGCAATATCGAGGTGCGCGCCCGTGCCGGCGGCGCGCCCGGGTTGTTCTGGCTGGGCGGCTTCAATTCGGACATGCAGGGCACCAAGGCCATCGCACTGGATGCCTGGGCGGCCGACCATGGTCGCGCCTGCGTTCGGTTCGATTATTCCGGCCACGGCGAATCCGGCGGCGCGTTCGTCGATGGTACCATCGGGCGCTGGCTGGAGGAGAGCGTCGCGGTATTCGAGCAGTTCTGTGCGGGCCCGCAGGTCGTGATCGGCTCCTCGATGGGCGGCTGGATGGCGCTGCTGCTGGCGCGGGAACTCGGCAGGCGCGGCATTGATCGCGCGACCCTGGCCGGGCTGGTGCTGATCGCGCCGGCGCCGGATTTTACTGAAGAGTTGATGTGGAAAGGCTTTTCGCCCGAGATTCGCCAGGAGATCGAAACCAAGGGCGTGTGGCTGCGGCCGTCGCAATATGGCGAGCCCTACCCGATCACGCGCGCGCTGATCGAAGAGGGCCGCAACCATCTCCTGCTCGGCAGCGCCATCGACGTGGGGTGCCCGGTTCGCATCCTGCAGGGCGCGCAGGATCCGGACGTGCCATGGCGGCATGCGTTCGCGCTGGCGCATCGGCTGCCTGTCGACGACGTGGTGCTGACGGTGATCCAGGACGGCGATCACCGCCTGTCGCGGCCGCAGGACATCGCGCGAATGATCGCGGCGGTGGCGGAGATTGGATAAGGTATTTGCTGTTAATGAAGACACGTTTTCACAACCTGACCGTCATCGTCCGCGAATGCGGACGATCCAGTACGCCGTGACGTCTCGGATCATGTTGAGCGCTCTGGAATACTGGATGCCCCGCTTTCGCGGGGCATGACGGCAATATTGTCGGGAGAAGCGCCATGAACACCACCGCCATGCTGCGCGTATTCTGCGACGCCGTCGAACAACGTAACGGCGCAGCGTTCGCCGCACTGTTCACCGAGGATGGGGTCTACCACGACGTCTTCTACGGCGCCTTTGCGGGCCGCGCCAAAATCGCCGAGATGATCGACGACTGGTTCTACCGAACCGCGGCGGATTTTCGCTGGGACATGCACACGCCGGTCAGCGACGGGCAGACGCTCTATGCACGCTACACGTTCAGCTACCGCTCGTTGCTGCCGGAAGCCAAGGGGGCGCGCGCGATGTTCGAGGGCGTCGCGATCATGAAGCTCACGGACGGCAGAATCGCGGAGTATCACGAGGTCGCCAACACCGCGACCGGCTTCGTCGACATGAATTTTGCGCCGGAACGCCTCGCCAAGATTGTCGCCAGGCAGGGCGCGGCGCTGAAGGCGCGGCCGGAGATGAAGCGGCATCTGGAGGGGTGATAACAATCCGTCATTCCGGGGCGCGAGTGAAACGAGCGAGCCCGGAATCTCGAGATTCCCCGATGTGCAATTGCACATCTGCGGTCTGGTCCTTCGGACCATCCCGGAATGACGGGTCCCTCACCTCACGTCACGGCGACCGCTACCCCATCCGCTTGCGCTGCGCCAACGCGGCGACGGTGGATGTTCCGATCGGGCCTTTTTGATCGTAGAGAAAACACTCGCCGATCGCGACGCCCTCGGTGGCATGATGGTTCACCACCTCGAAGCCGATCCATTCCTGTTCCGGCAGGCGATGCAGGTACAAGGTGACGTCGCTGTTGATGTAGCCGAGGCCCTGGTCGCCGGCATTGGCGAAGGGGCTGGCGAAATCCGCCGCCGCCGCGACCCGCACGAATGGCGTCAGCGGCGCGCCCTCGACAAGGTCGCGCACCTCGCTCATCCACAGCCGCCGCGGGCCGATGGTGCCCATCGCGCCGACGATCGGGCGGGTCGTCCATTTGCCGTTCATGCCAAGCCGCGGATCGGTGGGTACCGGAATGTCGGCGGGCGCGGGCACGTCCCAGTTTGGTGGCGACCAGACCTGGCCTTGCGGCTTTTCCGTGGTCCGCAGCAGTTGGCAGGACGCGCGCGCCATGCTCGTGCCGCCGCTGAAAAATTCGGCTTCGACCAGCTTGAGGCGCAGGCCATCGCGGACGAGCCGCGTGGTGACCTCGATTGGCGCCATATTCGGCAGGCGGAACATGTCCACGGTCAATCGCGCCGGCACGAATTCATCAGCGCCGTGGCGCTGCTCGATCACGAACGCCAGCAGGCCGATGATGACACGGCCGTGCAGCGATTGTGGGTCCCACGGTCCCCGCGCGGCGTCGGTGGGAATGAAGGCGTCGCGGTCTGTTGTGAAGAAAGGCTGATTTGTCATGGCGCGGGACCATGACGGAATTTTTACCGTTAAATCAAGGGTGATCCTCATGGTGAGGAGGCGCTCTTGCGCCGTCTCGAACCATGAACCGCAACCCTCATCCTTCGAGACGCCGCGCGAAGATGCGCGGCTCCTCAGGATGAGGAGTCAGCACTTGCGCCTGCAAGCAGCCACTCCGCGCGTACGCCGGCATCGGCTTCGGAATTCAACGCCTTCGCCGCGCGCGTCGCGAACTCCTCCGGCTCCATCAGTTGCGACAGCGCCCACGCCGCGGCGCCGCGAACCAGCGCGCTGTCGTCGTCCACCAGGCGTTCGGCCTCGACGGAAAATCCCTTGTCGTTCGAGTTGCCGATGGCGATCAGCACATTGCGGATGAACCGGTCGCGGCCGATGCGCTTGACCGGCGACTTTGTAAATCGCGCGCGAAACGCCGCATCATCGAGCCGCGCCAGTTCGGCAAGATCGGGGGCGCGCAATTCATCGCGCGCGGCGAGTTTGGCTTCGCGACCGGCCTGCGCGAACTTGTTCCAGGGGCAGACGGCGAGGCAATCGTCGCAGCCATAGATGCGGTTGCCGATGGCTTTACGAAATTCGTGCGGGATCGGACCCTTGCTTTCGATCGTGAGATAGGAAATGCAGCGCCTGGCATCGAGCTGGTAAGGTGCCGGAAATGCCGCGGTCGGGCAGATATCGAGGCAGGCCTGACATGAGCCGCAATGGTCGACTTCACTTTCGTCGCGCGGCAGGTCTGCGGTGGTGAAGATCGCGCCGAGAAACAGCCATGAGCCGAATTCGCGCGACACCAGGTTGGTATGCTTGCCCTGCCAGCCAAGTCCCGCCGCCTGCGCCAGCGGCTTCTCCATCACCGCGGCGGTATCGACGAACACCTTGACCTCGGCGCCGGATGTGGCGACCAGCCATCGCGCCAGCGCCTTCAGCCGCTTCTTGATCAGGTCGTGATAATCGTCGCCCTGCGCGTAGACCGAGATCGCGCCGCGCGTGCGCTGCTCGAGTATCGCCAGCGGATTCTCGTCAGGCCCGTAATTGACGCCGAGCATGATCACCGAGCGTACGCCCGCCCACAGCACGCGCGGATCGGCGCGGCGTTCCGGGTGAGCCGCGAGCCAGTCCATGTCGCCATGCGCGCCGGCGTCGAGGAAGTTGCGGAAATGCTTCGCGGCATCCGCGATCGCACCCGGATCGGTGACACCGACGCAATCGAATCCGAGCGCGCGCGCTTCATGGACAAGCGCCGCTTTGAGGGACGACGTCATGATGTGAAGGTTGGAGAGGCAGCGGCCTCACCTCTCCCAAGGGGAGAGGTCGGCACGCGAAGCGTGACGGGTGAGGGGTTACCGCCCAACGATAGATCGTAACCCCTCACCCCAACCCTCTCCCAACGGGCTAGCATGAGCACACATTTGCTTCGAGGAAATAGCCTTGGACGATGGCATTAAAGCGCTGCAGTCCGTCGCGCATGGTGATCGGTCCTGTAGATCGTTCGCTTTCGTAGCCGGACCATCCGCCGAGACGGGCAATGGTCCAGGCGGCCCAGGCGAGACTTTTGACCGGATAGGGATTTTTCTGTTTGCTGGTGCGTCCTTGCAGTTGCGCCTGCAGCGCCTCGATGACTTCGATCTGTCTTTCGTCGAAGACATGTTCGGCCGGCTGATCGTGATTGGGAGCGGCGCGAGCGAGCACGAGCTGCATCGTCATCGTCGCACCGATCAGAGCGATGACGGCAAGTTTTTCAAGGGCTTCGCCGTCTTCGACGACGCTCTCCTCGATACCCAGTCCGTGGCTCTTCAAAGTTCGAAACAGCTGCTCGATATGCCAACGCTGACGGTACCAACCGATCACCGTCAGGGCTTGTTCGACGCTCTCGACTTTATGGGTGGTCAGCAAACGCCAGTGAATCGGCTCCTCGCCGGCAGGCGTGTTGCGCTCGATGACTTCAATGGCGAAGAGTTCGACCTGATCGGGAGCCTCGGGATCGGAGCAGGATTTGGGACGACATATTCCCACCCGCCCGTAACCCACGCTCAAGCAAGCCTGCCGCGCCTGGCGCTTGCCCGGCCGCTTCGGCAGATCGAGCTTGAAGCGGTGCATTTCTGCAAATCCCGCCATGATTGTAAACAAAGTGCCGCCGCCGGCCACCGTGCGGTCGCGGCAGGCCCGCGTCAAAAGGTGCGTACGCCTGTCCGGCAGCCGGGCCCATTTTTCGTAGATGTCGCCCTCACGATCATCGATAACCGTGACCATGGCGGCCTTCGTCAGTGTCGCTTTGGCGCGCTGAGGACCTTTGATCCAGCGATAAGATTCCTTCTCCTCGATCGGTTGCTTGCGGTAGTCCTTGCTCTTCGACTTGAAGCGTCGCCACACCTGCACGTCGAGCAAGCCGAGGCAGTGCCTGGTCTCGGCGTCCACGGTCAGCATCGGATGCACGAACAGGCCGACATCGCTGCCATTGCCTACCGTGCCGAGGCCGCGCTTGCGCCCGCGTTGGCTCTCGTAGTTGATCTCGCTGGTGTCCTGAATCACCAACACATGCCGCCCGACCGCCGCCTTGGCTATGCGCGATCTCTGGCTGGCCGCTATCTTCGCGGCCGTGACACGGTCGTTCAACACGAAGCGCAGGAATTTTACCTTCTCAGCGCGATTGTTCCCAAGCTTGCGCAGACAAATCGTCTGTCGATCGCATATGCGTTGCAGCAACCGCGCGCCATTTTTTTTAGCCGCTCGTCGCCAAAAAAACCGATGTTCATCTCCGCCATCGCCCGCTCCCTCGAATCGCAACGGCAAAGACAGAATCACACCAGATTCGCCCAATGCAAGGCCAACACCATGAAAATCCATGGAAAGATCTGTGCTCATGCTAGCCCAACGGGAGAGGGAGTCGGTCGTGCATGTTGTGGCGATGCGTGCGTTCAGAAGTCGAGATCCACGTAGGTGCGTGATGCCGGCACGCCCGCCAGCCATTCGCTCAGTAGCGGACGGAACGACGGGCGGGATTTCACCCGCGCGTACCACGCCTTTGCCGCTTCGTCCTCGACCCATGGCACGTCGCCCAGATAATCGATCGCCGAAAGGTGCGCCGCGGCGGCGAGGTCCGCATAGGTCAGCTGGTCTCCGGCCAGGAAATTCCGCGTCTGCGCCAGCCAGCCGATATAGGCCAGATGATAGCGCACATTTGCCTTGGCCGCACGAATCACATCCATCGCCGGCGCGCCGCCGCCGTCTTGCTCGCTCATGAAGCGCTTGTAGATGCGCTCGGTGACCAGGGGATTAGAGACCTCCTCAAAGAATTTCTCGTTGAACCACGCCATCAGCCGGCGCACCTCGATGCGCTCGCCCATCGCCGATGGCAGCAGCCGGCGTTGCTTCATCGCGGCGCCATGGGTTTCATCAAGATATTCGGCGATGATTCCGGCGCCGGGAATCGCAGGCCTGCCTTCTGATATCAACACCGGCGTGGTGCCCGCGGGGTTCAGTGCAAGAAATGCCTCGCGACGTTCCCAGGCGCGCTCGTCCACCAGTCGTAGATCGAGGCCGTATTCGCCCAGCGCGAGGCGGACGAAGCGCGAATGCGGACAGAACGGATGATGAAACAGCGTGAACATGAAGCCCTTGATACGTTCGCGATCTTAAGAAAGTTTTGCTTCAGGCGGCGGCAGCCCGGCCGCGGAAGTGCGCCAAACTACAGAAGCTTGCGCACGAGGCAACCTGTGTTTTCGTGTTTTTGACGTTGCGGCAAAGCAGCGAATAAGCGAGAAGAACCCGGCGTTTTTCGGTCAAGATTGATCACAACGGAACAGGTCATGATGTCTGATGCATTGAGGGCAGTGATTCTCGGAATTGTCGAGGGCGTCACGGAGTTCCTTCCGGTGTCCTCGACCGGACATTTGCTGCTGGCGGAACGATTCTTTGATCTCGGCGAAGGCAATTTCTGGAAGAGTTTCGCCGTGCTGATTCAGCTCGGCGCGATTCTTGCGATTGTCGCGATTTATTTCTTCAAATTATGGCGGGTCGCGCTCGGCATGTTTTCCAATCCCGACGATAGGCGATTCGTGATCGGTTTGCTGGTGGCGTTTTTGCCGGCTGCGGTGATCGGCGCTGCTGCCGGCGGCTACATCAAGGCATTCCTGTTCAATCCGTGGGTGGTGTGCTTTTCGCTGATCGTCGGCGGCGCCATCCTGTTGTGGGTCGATCAGCTCGATCTTAAACCGCACCAGCACGATGCCATGACATTTCCGCTGCCGATGTATCTCATGATCGGCCTTGCGCAGTGCCTCGCCATGATTCCCGGCGTGTCACGTTCAGGCGCCAGCATCGTCGCGGCGATGCTGCTCGGCGCCGACAAGCGCGCGGCAGCGGAGTTCTCGTTCTTTCTCGCGATCCCGACCATGGTCGGCGCGTTCGCCTACGACCTCTACAAGAACCGCGCCGACATGACGGCCGATCACGCAGGCATCATCGCGATCGGATTCGCGGTATCGTTCGTCACGGCGATCATCGTGGTGAAAACGTTCTTGACGTACGTCACCCGCCACGGCTTCACCTTGTTCGCCTGGTGGCGCGTCATCGTCGGCACGCTCGGTCTGGTCGCGCTGGCGATGGGGAAGTAGGTCTCTCGCAGTTTATTGCGAGAGCCGTAGGGTGCGCAAAGCCAACGGGTCGCGCGAATGCGCGCCCGATGATAAACTCCGCGTGCCCACCATCTTGCATCAATATGGAATCGTTATGGTGGGCACGGCGCAAAGCGCGCTTTTGCCCACCCTACGGATCTCGTTGCCGCGATAACGGGCCCCTAAATTACGCGCTGAAACTGTCCGGCGGCGCGGAAGCGCCAGAGATATTGCGGCGCGATCGCTTCCAGCGAATCCGGCGCTACTCCCAGGCCCTCCAGGGTCAGGCCGGCGGCCTTTGCCGCGTCCGACACCACATTGTCTGACCGGAGCAGCTCCACCTGATCCGGCGTCAGTTTGAGCGGTCCAGGTGCGAATTGCAGGAACAGCGCCTGCAATTTGGCCAGCCCGAACGGCAACGAGACCAGCATGCGCCGGCGTTCTGTTGTGGCGAGAATGATTTTCATGATCTCGCGCATCGTCAGCACTTCCGGGCCGCCGAGCTCGTAGGTGGCGCCGGCCTTTGTCTTGCCGTCGACGGCATCCGCAACCGCGGTCGCGACATCTCCGACATAAACCGGCTGCAGTCTTGTCACGCCACCGCCGATCAGCGGCAGCATCGGCGACATTCTGGCGAGGCTTGCAAAACGATTGGTGAATTGATCCTCGGGGCCGAACACGACCGAAGGCCGCAGGATGGTGGCCGTGGGGGTGGCCGACAGCACCGCCTTTTCGCCCGCGGCCTTGGTGCGGGCGTAACGCGACGGCGAATTCTCGTCGGCGCCGATGGCGGAGACATGCACCATCCGCGCGCCGACGGCACTGGCGGCCTTTGCCACTGCGCCTGCGCCCGCGGCCTGCACCGCATCGAAGGTCTGCGCGCCGCCCTCGGCGAGAATGCCGACCAGGTTGATGGCGACGTGGGAGTCGCGCATCGCGGCCTCGACCGAGGCCGGGTAGCGCAGATTGGCCTGGACGGCGTGGACCTGGCCGACCTTGCCGAGCGGCTGCAGATGCCCGGCCAGCTCCGGCCGCCGAACCGCGACCCGGACCCGGTAATCGCGCTTGCAGAGGGCGCGGACCACGCTTCGCCCGACAAAACCCGATCCGCCGAAAACCGTGACCAACGTGTCCAGATTCGATGCCATCGTGTCAGATCCTGCCGGTCAAATTCGAGAGGTCGCGGGGGTATTTAGCGGGTTCGCGATACGCCAACCCACCGGCGCTGTACAGTTTATTTGAGCGGCAATCGCCAATTTGACAAGCGCGCGACCGATCCGTACTAACCGGCCCGGGCCCAGGTGGCGGAATTGGTAGACGCGCTGGCTTCAGGTGCCAGTGGCTTAACGGCCGTGAAGGTTCGAGTCCTTTCCTGGGCACCACTTGCGCCCAAGCCCGTGATTTCGCGAAAAATGCGGGCCAATCGATCCGCGGATCGGCACACCATGCCGGGACATGGCGTTGATGGCCTGTCGCACGGGTCACCGATCGGACCGACCTCTCTCCTGCTTCGGCCGTCTGGCGCGCTTCAGTTCCGCTCCGATCGGTGCTAAGCTCGTATCGTTCCGGCGACGAGGGAGGCTTTCCTTGTTGCAACTCGTCTTGAGCTACGCCCGCCAGGACGCCGCACGGGTGCGGCAGCTCAGGAAAGATTTGCGCCGTCCTGATATCGATCCTTGGATGGACGACGACCTGAAACTCGCCGGAGTGTGGAACGACGAGATCAGCGAGAAGATCAAAGCCTGCGATTTTTTCGTGCCGGTCCTCTCTCGGGCGACGCAAGAGGGCGGCGAAAATCGCTTCTTCTCCAGGGAGTGGCAGCTTGCCTTTGAGGCGAAGCGGCCGTTTCTCACCGTATACCTCGAGCCGTCCGAGCTGCCGTCATCGTTCTCGAAGGACCTCGAGGCCGAGATGAAGGGCCGGGAATGGGTCGAGCTCTTCCCCTCCTACGAAGAAAGCCTGCGTCGGATCCTCCGCTTTCTTCACGAGAAGAAGCGGACGGGCGTCTTCGAAGAGAGTTTCTCGTGCCTGGGTCCCGACAATACCGGATGGCGGTTGGGCGGCTGGCAGCTCGATGAGGCCGACAGCACCGGCGAGAACAGCCGCTCCCTGTACGGCATCGCCCAGCTCAGTACAGCGCTTCTGCTAACGTTGCGGCAGACGGCTGCCATCACCATCGAGCTGCCGGGTCGACCGCTCATGCTGCGCTACCGCCGTCGCCTCCGGCTCGCTGCGCCGGTCGACGGCGAGGCGAGCTTGCGGGTTGCCGTCGATGGCGAGGTCATTGATACAGCCTCGCATTCGGATCCAGCCGAAGACGAATGGACCACACGGTCCGTGCCGGTTCCCGATCGCGGCGCGCGGCGGGTGGCGCTCGAGCTCACGGTCACCGCGTCCAGCAACATGAACTACCTTCCGTCAGCGGAAGCATGGGTGGACGATTTGCGCATTGCATGACGGGGGATCGCCTCAGAGCCGCTCGCCTGTCACCCACCACACTTTCGCAGGCGCTTCCGTCTCGAAATAATTCGGCCAGTTTGAGCCAGATCAAGGCCGCCAGGGTCGGCCGAACGATGGTTGTGGGAATGCCAAGAGACCGGAATGATTAACCCGGTTCCGGTTTTCCGGATCTTGTCGTTCACCTTTCAATTCGCTTTAATAGCGCTTTCAGCACCGGAACTAGTCCGTGCGAACAAGACCGGTTGTGGCGCTTCTGCGACATGACGAGAGTCTCCGATGAAAAAGCCAGTTCTCTCAGTTGATGAGCCAGGGCCGAAGAAAGCACCCCGAGCCGACAGGCCTCCTACCGATGGGTTCGTGGTGATTGTCGACGGCCATTTCAAGTCGGAGTTTGCCACGATCGAGGCTGCCGAAGCATCGGGTCGAACACTGAAGTCAACTTATCCGATGCTTCAAATCGAAATCTATGACGCTGTAAAAAAGGTTCGAACTTTATTGAGCTAGCAAGATTGAGCTCGCACGTTGTCATCGGAGGCAGAAAAATGGCGCTCCTGAAGCGAGAATTGCATCGTCAGGCTAAAGGCCCCGAGGCTACCCACGCGGATCGTTGTACGCTGGTGTTCGATACCGACAGCAAGAGTTTGTATGTCGAGCGTGAAGTGGCGCATCTCGAGGCGAACGCTGGCGGCGCAGTCAACTACCAAACCGCCGCGATGGATATCGCGGACTATCTCAAGCAGGGCGGTCAGACGGCGGGGCACCGCGAATTATGGCGTTTGCTGCGAGCGCTTTTCAATGAGAACAGCGAGAGCGCCGAACGCGCAGAAGAGACGTCATCCGCGGCGGGTTGACGCATATCAAATTTGAGACTTGGGAAATGGCTATCCGTTCCGACTGCGAAAGATGTGTCCAGGCAAGTCCGATCAATCATGAGCCAAAGGTGGCATATGAATAATTTGTCCAAGGAGTTTGAGCTGTTGCTGGGTCACGCGGCGTTCAGGCTTTGGCCGGACCTGCCGCGCGATATGCAGGAAAGACTCTTTGAGGCCGCTGTTCCCGACAATCCTCTGTTGAGATACAGCTTCGCCGTATTTCTTCACGACCATCATCCAAGAACCGCACACCCGCCCAAGCCGACGAATTCGGCGTGAGAACTTGGGCGTCACCAGCGGATAGCCGCGCGGCGCATCCGCCAAGGACTCGCATTTTTCCCGCAGTTCTTGCACGAAATTGAGTGCGATTTCGACACTCTGCTCGGCTATGTGGGTTGCAATCTGTTCGAGATCAGATTCGGCCTCGGCGGTAACGACAACGATCACTTTCGACTTGCCTTGGCCTTGAGCTTCGATTCCAGGCGGTCAAACACCTGGGACGTTGATTTGACGCGACCCGCGTCGGCATCGGCCACGCCGCGCGCGATAGAGGCGTCAAGAGCCGCCAGCCGCGTCTCGCGCTCCTGAATGAGCCGGACGCCCTCACGCAGCACCTCGCTTTTGGAATGATAGCGGCCGGTCGCCACCAGCTCGGTCACGAATTTTTCAAGCGTCTTTCCCAAATCCGCACTCATTGCCATGGGGAATTTCCTTCTCCGCCGCGTAAATCCGAAAAACATCCAACAACTATTATTAGCGGGTGGCTTTTCACTCCCCTGCCCGTCCCCGCACCAGCAGCTTCACTGCTTGCTCGGCGCGGCGCAGCGGCTCGAGGCTGCGGTAGGTGCGCGCCAGCAACAGCGCGCCTTCGAGCTGGCTGAGCACCGTGGTCGCGGCCAGATCGGCGTCGCCCGCGGGTATGCCGAGGCGGAACAGCCCGCGTTTGATCTCAAGCTCCCATTTCTGGAAGGCGCTGCGGGTCGCGGCGCCCAACACCTCGGACTGCGCCGCGGTTTCCAGTGCGGTGGTCGCGATCGGACAACCTTCCTTGTAGTCGGACTTCTCCAGATCGGCGGCCATGGCGCGCACCACCCGGGTGAGAAACATTTCGGCATTTTCAGACGTCTCGGCGGCTTTCGCGATGGCCTGGCGCAGCGCCTCGCCGGCGAGCGTCAGCGCGGCGGCGCCAATCTGCTCCTTGCCTTTGGGAAAATGGAAATAGAGCGAGCCGCGCGGGGAGCCTCCGGCAGCCAGAATGTCGTGCAGGGCGGTGCCGTGATAGCCCTGCTGTCGAAACAGCCTGGCCGCGGCGGCCAGCGTTTTCCCTTTGGAATCAGTAGCTTTTGCCATGGCTGAAAATATCAATTGCCAATCGGTATGTCGACCTTCATAGTATGTATGATGATCTACATACCCGGATTAACCCCGCATGATCAGTCCTCTAGGGGCGAGGACGTGCGGGGCTCTCGCATCAGCCTTCAGGAAAAAGCCATGACCAGCCTCACCGACGAACAAGCCCGCGCCGCCATTGCGCCCTGGTACAGCCTGTTCAATGTCGCGACCCGGGGCGATGTGAAAGCCATCCAGGAGCAAATCCTGACGGCGGATTACGAGTCCTGCGCCGGCTATCTGCCGGGCGAATGCTGGGGCCGCGAGACGTCGATCAAGGTGGTCTCGAACTTTTCAAACACCATTCCCGACCTGAAGTTCGACATCGTGGAAGTGCTTGTCGCCGGTGACCGCGTCATTGTTCGTGGCGAGGTAACCGGCACGCCATCCGGCGAACTGTTTGGGGTGCCGCATTCCGGCAAGAGCTTCAGGATCATGGCCGTCGATATTCAGACCATCCGGGACGGCAAGATCGCCAAGACTTTCCACATGGAAAACTGGCTCAGCGCCATCGGGCAACTCCGCGCCAAATAGGCGTGCCCCGTCGATGCTCCCATGGAAGCTGGAGGCAAGGCCTCGCGCTCAAATCACGGAGGAACGAACATGAAGAGATCGCTGGACATCGCGTCCATCGCCATGACCTCGCTGCTGCTGCTGGCCTTCGCGGTGCTCTCGTTGCGGGGCTTGATCGATCCGCAAACGGCGTCCGCCCGGTTCGGTACGCCGGTGTCGGACATCGCCGGTTCCCTGTTTTACCGGGTGTACCTGTCCCGCAATCTCGTCATCGTCGCGTCGGGCGCGATTTTCCTGCTCTGGCGGCAATGGACGCCGCTGGCCGTCCTTCTGACGGTCACCGCAGCGCTGCCGATGTTCGACATGTCGGCGCTGTGGCTGAGCGGGATAACGCCGCCGGTATTTCATCCGATTGCGCTGGCGTTGATCGCGATCACGGCCGCGCTGCTCTGGCGGCGCGCGGCCGCGAGCCCGACCTCATCCGCAGGGCCGAATCTCGATCCGATCTAAGTCCGGCCGCGAAAGGTTATTTCGCTTTCGTGCTGCCGGTTGCGGGCTTGGCCCTGATGCGCGTATGGCTACCGTCGATCTTTTCGACGTCGAAGGCGCCTGTTTTCCGGACGAGATCGCTGAGCTTGCTGTGGCCGTAAGAGCGAGTGTCGAAATCCGAGAACAGGTTTGAGATGTGCTGGCCGACCGGCCCGAGCATCACCCAGCCATCCTCGCTCTCGATTTGCGAAATCGCCTTTTCCAGGATCGGAATCGCAGCGCTGGGTGGCTGCAACGATTTTGATTTCGACGTGGTGTTGGCGCTGGACGTTACAGCCTCCGGCAACAGGTTTTCCGTGTAGATGAAGCGGCGGCATGCCTGCCGGAAACTCTCCGGCGTTTTCTGTGCACCGAAACCATAGACGTCGGCGCCCTGTTCGCGCAGGCGCGAGGCCAGCCGCGTGAAGTCGCTGTCGGACGACACCAGGCAAAAACCGTCGAACCGTCCGCTATGCAAAAGGTCCATGGCGTCGATGACCAGGGCAATGTCGGAGGCGTTCTTGCCCTTGGTGTAGGCGAACTGCTGATAGGGATCGATGGCGTGCTTTTGCAGGATATCGGACCATGACTTGAGCTGCGGACCGGAAAAATCTCCGTAGATACGGCGAACACTGGCCTCGCCGAACTTCGCCACCTCCTCGAACAATCCGCCGGCGATCTGCGGCGAGGTGTTGTCGGCGTCAATCAGCACGGCAAAACGGGGCAGGCGCTGCTGTTCAGCTTTCATCACGGCACCTTCGGTTTGGGTGGGCGGTGGATGCATATTGGAGGAATTTCTGCTGATTCCGGAAAAAATGCGTCGGAATCCACGACGGCCGAACGTTCCCGGCGGTCAGCATTGCTGAAAACTGTTACATTTCAGTATCTTGTGAGCAGAGATCTGGGGCCTCGATGGCAGGCAGCCGCCGGTGATTTGATCCTGCAGCAAGGCGAGGACGCGGCTGCGCCCCTCGTTTGTTGACGATTTCAACGCTAGTTTAGTCCACCGATTCGACGAGGTACCGAACGCCATGACCATCCGCCTGCATCGCGGCGATCTGCCCGATCTGTCCCGCTACACCGATTCGGTGGCGATCGATACCGAGACCATGGGGCTGCATCCGCATCGCGACCGGCTCTGCGTGGTGCAGATGTCGAACGGCGACGGCAGCGCCGACGTGGTGCAGATCCCCAAGGATCATGGCAAGGATCCTGCCGACGCGCCGAATCTGAAGGCGCTGCTGACCAATCCGAAAATCACCAAAATCTTTCATTTCGCGCGGTTCGATCTCGCCGCCCTCTACAACGCCTTCGGCGTGATGCCGCAGCCGGTCTACTGCACCAAGATCGCCTCGCGGCTGTGCCGCACCTACACCGATCGCCATGGCCTGAAGGATCTGGTGCGCGAGGTGCTCAACATCGATCTGTCGAAGCAGCAGCAGTCGAGCGACTGGGGTGCACAGGCCCTGAGCGAGGCGCAACTGGCCTACGCGGCGTCCGACGTGCTGCATCTGCATGGCTTGCGCGAACGGCTGGATACCATGCTCGCGCGCGAGGGCCGCATGGAGTTGGCGCAAGCCTGTTTCGAGTTTCTGCCGACGCGGGCGAAGCTCGATCTGCAGGGCTGGGATACCGAGGACATTTTCGCCCATTCTTAAGATCGAGACCATTTGAAGCGCCTTCCCGGTCCGCTCAGCGCGATTCCAAGCCAAAGCCTGCCCCGGACCTGATCCGGCGTGGGGACCGGTTCGCCTCAAGAAGACGCGTCAAATCAAGAATTTAGAGCCCGTTTCGATTCTATCGAAACGGAAAAAGGCTGCAGGCCCCGTTTCGGTCACACTCGTAAGCCGAGTGTCCGGGCTGCATTGTCCGGCGATGCCGGGTACAATGGCGAGCGACGCCAGCGCTTTGGAGCAGTGGTGAATTCGGTTCGGAGCCCAGCGTATCAAGCCGGAATGGACGCGCGCTTCGCCATGGCGGCGCGCCACAGCCGGATGGTGCGGGTGCTGCGCATCGCGGTTCCCGGGGCTGTGATCCTGGCGATGACGGCCATCGTCTTTGTATCGGTCTTCAATCCGTTCCGGATGCTTCTGCCCAAGCTGCCGCTCGACATGGGAAACCTCGTCGTCTCCGGCACCAAGATCACGATGGAATCGCCGCATTTGTCCGGCTATTCGACCGATCAGCGGCCCTATGAACTGTGGGCGAAAACCGCGACTCAGGATCTGACCGATCCGGATCACGTCGATCTCAGGTCGTTACGGGCCAAGGTGTTGATGGAAGATAAGTCCACCGTCACGCTCGACGCCCACGACGGCCTGTTCGATAGCAAGCAGCAGTTGCTGGACCTGCATAAGGAGATCTTTCTGCAATCCTCGACGGGCTATGAAGCGCACCTCACCCAGGCGTTTGTCGATATCGCCAAGGGCACGGTGACCTCGGAAGAACATGTCGATGTCAAATTGCTGAACGGAACGCTGACCGCCGACAAGCTCAGGATTACCGGGGGCGGAGAGGTGGTCAGATTCGAAGGCAACGTCGTGATGAATCTGGTCATGGACAGCCCGACCCCCGCCGCCGACTCCGGCCAGCCTGCCACCGCATCCGCGTCCCCGGACCCTGCCCCGTCGGGCAAGACGCATTCCATCTCCGGCAAGTCCGGCAACCCGAAATGATTTTGATGATGATGTCTTCTTCGCGCAGCACTCCGACCAGGCGGTTCGCGCAGGGCGTACGGATGGCGGCGTTTGCATTCGCGGTGATCGCCGCCGATGAAGCTCGTGCGCAGAGTACGATGCAGGGCGTGCCCAATGCCATGCAGGGCTTTTCGCAAAATCGCGACCAGCCGATTCAGATCGAAGCCGCCACGCTCGAGATGCGCGACAAAAAAAAGGAAGCGACTTTCGCCGGCAATGTGAAGGTGGTGCAGGGTGACACCACCATGACGTCCAAGACCCTTGTGGTGTTCTACGATGCGACCACGCCCCCTGCCGGGGCGCCGGCTCCCAATCCGAAGGCGGCCGCGAAATCGGCTCCGATCCAGGCCGCAGCCCCCGGTCCTGGCGGCAGTTCGTCGATCCGCCGGCTCGAGGCCAAAGGCAGCGTGGTTGTGACCCAGAAGGATCAGGTCGTGACCGGCGACACCGCCGTGTTCGACACCAGGGCAAATCTGATCACCATGCTTGGCGGTGTCGTGCTGACCCAGTGCAAGAACGTGTTGCGCGGCGATCGTCTGTTGGTGGACATGACCACCGGCGTATCGCGGGTCGAATCGGAGAGCGGGAAAGTGCAGGGCCTGTTCATCCAGTCGGGACCGGGCTGCGGGCCGGCGTCGTCGGGCTCGGGCAGTCCCCTGCCCGCTTTGGGTGCCCCAAATAAACCTAAATAATATCAATCACTTGTTCGCTATTGGCAGGCGCCGAGGTTGAAGCTCGCGGCGCCAGCCTGTATCTACCCAGCAGCACGGAACGCGATCAGCAAAAGCCGGATGCCGGTTTTGCGCCCGGTCGTCCTTTAAACTACTGAAAGTGCGTATGATTGTTCGCCAAGCCACGCACACTTTGGCGGATCATGCGCGAACGGCGCGATCGGCCCTCCCATCGAGGGTGTTTCGCTGGGCAATGGCTACCCATTCATTCATGTTGCGCGAGCGAATCGAATTCGCCGCGTCGGGTCGCGAAATCACCGTGAGAGGCTGAGCGAAGCGGGGGATGGTGGATTTATTCGGCATGTTCCGTCGACGCCCGGCGAAACGCAGTCCGCCAGGATTTGCGCGCACGCGTCCGGACATCACCTCGCTCGAGGATGCCATGGATTCGCTGACGAACCCGGTGCGCGACGCGCCCCGGACCGCCCGCGATGGCGTGCGTGATCCCGCACCGCCGAGGCCGGAAACACGCCAAGAAACACGCCAAGCGGAAAAACCGCGCCCGCGCGCCCGGACCAATGGCGCGGCGGCTCCGCGGCAAACCCCGCGGGCGGGCTATCTGGCTGTGCATAACGTGGAAAAGAGTTTCGGAACCCGCCAGGTGGTACGCGGCGTCAGCATCTATGTCCGCCGCGGCGAGGCCGTGGGTTTGCTGGGCCCGAACGGCGCCGGAAAGACCACGGTATTTTACATGATCACCGGCCTGATCAAGGCGGATCGCGGCGCCATCGAACTCGATGGCCACGACGTCACCAGCCTGCCGATGTATCAGCGCGCCCGACTCGGGATCGGCTATCTGCCGCAGGAAGCTTCGATCTTCCGCGGTCTCACGGTGGAGCAGAATATCCGCGCCGTGCTGGAGGTCGTCGAGCCCAACAAGAAAAAGCGCGAGGCCGAGCTCAATTCGCTGCTCGACGAGTTCAACATCACGCGACTGCGCAAAACGCCGTCGATTGCGCTGTCGGGCGGCGAGCGGCGGCGCGTCGAAATCGCGCGGGCCCTTGCGACCCGCCCCAATTACATGCTGCTCGACGAACCGTTCGCCGGTATCGATCCGATCGCGGTGGGTGACATTCA
>Ga0137409_10003135_pt1 | contig 17575 bp, 24 predicted proteins | sample CZODoug1_16funga_FD_122059 | JGI IMG/M metagenome (GOLD analysis project Ga0137409, IMG submission 122059) | Vadose zone soil fungal communities from Angelo Coast Range Reserve, California, USA - CZODoug1_16fungal (Hybrid Assembly) | ecosystem: Environmental > Terrestrial > Soil > Vadose zone... | reverse complement strand
CAGCGAAGATCGGTCGATCGATGAAGAACCGCGAGAACATCGGCTATTTCTTGGCGGGCGGTTTTTGCGCGGCGGCGGACTTGCCCTCGGCCGCGGGTTTGGGCTCGGCGATCTTCACCGGCGCGCCGGGGCCGAGCTTCATCACGCCGTCGACGATCACGCGCTCGCCCTCCTTGAGACCGTCGGTGATGATCCAGTCGCCGCCGCCGGACCACTCGCCGGCCTGCACCGGCCGCGCCTCGGCGACGCCCTTCTCGCCCACCACGTACACGAACTTGCCCTGCGGCCCCTCGAGCACCGCGCGCTGCGGCACGGTGACCGCGTTTGGATAGGTGGCGCCACGCAGCACCACGCGCACGAACTGGCCGGGGCGAAGCTGACCGTCGCGATTCGGCAGCTCGGCGCGCGTCTCGCGCGTGCCGGTGGCGGCCGAGATGCGCACGTCGGTGAAGTTGAGTTTGCCAGTCTGGCCGTACGGCGTGCCGTCGGCGAGCACCAGCGTCACCTCGAACTGGCCGCCGTTCGGCACCGTCAGTCGGCCGGCCTGGATCTCCTTCGTCAGCCGCGCCTGATCGTTGTCGGGAATGCCGAAGTTGACCCAGATCGGATTGGCCTGCACGACGGTGGTCAGCAGCACGTCGGGCCCCGAGACCAGCGAGCCCTCGGAGCGCAGCGCGCGGCCCGCCACGCCGGAGACCGGCGCCTCGACCTTGGTGTAGCCGAGATTGAGGCGCGCCTCGGCAAGCCGCGCCCGCGCCGCTTTCACGTCGGCGCTACCGATCTGCTCGGCCGAGACGGCGTCGTCGTAATCCTTCTGGCTGACGGCCTTCTCCGCGTAGAGCGGCTTGAAGCGCGCCGCGTTGCGCCGCGCCTGCTCGAGCCGCGCCTCGGCCGCGGCGACGTCGGCTTGCGCGCGCGCCGACGCCGCCTCGAACGGCGCCGGGTCGATGCTGAACAGCGACTGGCCCTGCTTCACCGGGCCGCCCTCGTCGAAATTGCGCTTTAGCAGGATGCCGGTGACCCGCGCGCGCACCTCGACTTCGCGCGAGCCGGCCGTCTGGCCGACATACTCGAACGCCACCGGAATCGCCTTCGGCGCCACCGTCATCACGGTGACTTCGGAGGGCGGCATGCCGCCCGGCGGGCCGCCCTTGCCGCCTTTGTCGGCGCCGCCCGACGGGCTGCAGCCAGCCACGGCGAGGGCGAGGGCGAGCATCGGAACCAGGAAAAGCGCGCTACGCATCACGACTCCGGAATTCAATCCCCTAACGGGAGGTACTTGCTGCGGATGTTACCGAGTAGTACCATCGATGTTACTGACCGGTAACAAGACTTGTCAAGCGCGCCAACCGCGAAACGTCCGAAACAGCAGCCGCCGCCGCGAGAGCGCATCTTGCAGGCGGCGCGCGAGCTTTTCTACCGCGACGGCATCAACGCCGTCAGCGTCGACGCCATCGCCGCGGCCGCCGGCACCAACAAGATGACGCTGTACCGGCATTTCTCCTCCCGCGACGAGCTGATTGCCGCCTACCTCGAGCAGCTCGCCGCCGAGGGCGAAGGCGTCTGGGAGGAGGCCCGCGCCGCGCATCCGGGGGACCCGCAGGCGCAGCTGCGCTACCTGATGCGGCGCGTTTCTCAATTCGCCGCCGAGTCGACCGGCCGCGGCTGCGCACTCGCCAACGCCGCGGTCGAGCTCGCCGAGCGCAAGCACCCGGCGCGCAAGGTGGTGGAAGCGCACAAGCGCCGCCAGTGCGAGCGCCTGATCGCGCTCTGCCGCGAGGCGGGATACGCCGAGCCGTCGCGAATCGCCGAGGAGCTGTTCCTGCTCGTCGAAGGCGCGCGTGTCAGCCTGCAGAGCGTCGGCCGCGAAGGGCCGGGCGCCCGCCTGTACGCGCTCGCCGAAGGCCTGCTCGCAGCCGCGCCGAAGCGAAAGAAGCTCAAGACGGCTTGACCTCGAACTTGTCGGGATAGAACGCCAGCAGTCCCTTGATCGCGGCCATCTCGTCGTACGGCTGCTCGTAGCCCCAGACCGAGTTCTCAGGCCCTCCCGCCACCGAAAAGTAGGAAGCGTCGCCCTTGAACGGACAGTGCGTCTTGTGGCTCGTGCGCGCGAGCCGCTCCATCTTCACGTCTTTGCGCGGGACGTAGTACACGACTGGCGCTAGGACGTGGCTGCTCGACTGCGATTCGTGCAGCTCGACGGCCTCGCGCGTGTCGGCGATCACCTCGCCCCGGTAAGTAACGCGCACCTGCGCGTTCGAAGGCCTGGTCGTGACGCTATGGCCGGGATACTTCTTGAAGCCGGGCGCCGGATTCACGCCGTTGATCTTCAGCGCCATCAGCCGCCCGCCTTCTGCATGCTCGCCATCGCCTTCTGCATTTCCTCGGGCGTGAGGTCGCGCACGTGCGTCGCCACCGACCAGTGATGGCCGAAGGGATCCTCGAGCTTGCCGTAGCGGTCGCCCCAGAACTGGTCGGCGACCGGCATGGTCACCTTGGCGCCGGCCTTCACTGCGCGAGCGACGAAGGCGTCGACGTCGCTGACATAGAGGTGGATGGTGACCGGCGAGCCCTTCAGCGACTTCGGCCCGAGCGAACCCCATTCCGGCATCTCGTCGGCCAGCATCACCGTCGAATCGCCGATCTTCACCGCCGCGTGCATCAGGCGGCCGTCGGGTCCGGGCATGCGGCCCTGCTCGGTGGCGCCGAACGCCTGCTTGTAGAAATCGATCGCTTTCGCCGCGCCGGCGCAGACCAGGTGCGGCGTGACGGAATGCATTCCTTGCGGGACGGGGTTCGTGTTCATGCGGGCATCTCCTTCAGGTTGACAGAGGTTTTAGCGAAAGGGGGAAACGCGAGCGCGATCGCGACGGCGCCGATTCCCATGGCGAACGAGTAGATGTAGAGCCACAGGTAGGCGCCGAAGTGATCGAAGATCCAGCCGCCGACGAGGGGACCCGCCGCCATGCCGAGGCTGGACACCATCGCGGCGGCGCCGAACACCGCGCCGAGAATGCGCTGGCCGAAGTACTCGCGCGCGAGCACCGCGTAAAGCGGCATCACGCCGCCGTAGGCGAACCCGAATGTCGCGGCGACGACGTAGAACTCTCCCAGCCGCGAGGCGAAGACGAACGCGCCGGCCGCGAACGCCTGGATCAGCAGCCCGGCAATGAGCACGCGCTTCACGCCCAGGCGGTCGGCGAGCACGCCGAGGACGAGGCGCCCACCGAGCCCGGCAAACCCTTCAACGCTATAGATCGTGACCGCGGCGAGCGGCGCGAGGCCGCAGGTCATCGCGTAGGTGACCGTGTGGAAGATCGGTCCGGCGTGCGCCGCGCAACAGGCGAAGAAGGTAAAGGCGAGCACGATAAACGGCATCGAAACGAACGCGTCGCGCAGCTTGAGCGGCGCGCCCGCGGCCGCGCCCGGCTCCCCAGTCGGCGCGGCCGGCGGCCGCCGCACGAAGAGCGCCGCCGGAACGAGCGTGGCCCACACCAGCGCGGCAATCACCAGCTGCGCCCCACGCCAGTCCATCTGCGTGATCAGCCAGGCGGCAAACGGCGACATGGTCATCGGCGCAACGCCGACTCCGACCGAGACGAGCGACACCGCAAGGCCGCGATGCGATGTCATCCAACCCATGACGGCGGCGATCATCGGCGAGAAGAAGCTGCCCACCCCAATGCCGACCAGTAGTCCGAACGCAAGCTGGAACTGGAACGCGCTCTGCGCGCGGCTCGCAAGAAAGAGGCCTAAGCCGACCAGCACCGCCCCCGCCAGCGCGACCGGACGGGGGCCGATGCGGTCGCTGAGCGCGCCCCAGCCGAAGCCCGCCGCTCCCATGGCCAGGAAGCCGATCGTCATGGCGGCCGAGACTTCGGCGTGCGACCAGCCGGTCGTCTGCGTGATCGGCTGCAAAAAGACGGCAAGCGAGAACATGGCGCCGATGGCGATGCACGTCATGAAGGCGCCGAGCCCCACCATCACCCAGCCGTAACGAGGGTTCATTTCTTTTTCTTCTTCGCTTTCTTCGCCTTCTTGGCCTGCACCATCGGTTTGAAGAGGCCGTTCATGCGCCCTTCCGGGTCCGTGAACAGCGAAAGCGATCCCATGCCCGGAATTTCCTGCTCTTCCACGTGGATCCTGCCGCCCGCCTTCTCGATCTTGCGGTTGTACTTGGCGAGATCATCGACCGCGACGTAGAAGATCTGGTTGCCCGGCCACGGCCCTTCGCGATCCGGCTTGAGGATGCCGCCGTTGATGCCCATCTTGTTGCCGGTCTCGATGATCCGGTAGTTGAGCTCCGGGTGGTGCCGCACCTTCCAGCCGAAGATCTCGGCGTAGAAGTCCGATACGCCGGCCGGGTCCTTCGACATCATTTCGAAGTGGACGACGGGGAGGCCCATGATTCCTTCCTTTCGTTGGGAGAGTCGCTGCGCAGGAGCGCCGCGCTCAGGATCGCCGCGACCGCGGCGAAGAGCGTGGCGACGATGAATGCGGCGCGGAAGCCCGAGGCTTCGGCGAGCGTCGCCAGCACCGCGAGGCCGAGCGCGCCGCCCATCATGAACGCGGTGTTGACCACGCCCGAGGCGAGGCCGGATTCGCTCGGCGCAACCTCGCTCATGGCGATGAGCAGGATCGGATTGAGGGCCACGCCGCAGCCGATGCCGAGCAGCACCATGCACGGCAGGATGTGCAGCATGAAGCTGGCGCCGGAAGAAGGCGCGAGGGCTAAGAGGCCGAGGCCCAGGGCCGCAAGGCCGAGCCCCATAGCGAGCGGCAGGCGGTTGCCGAAGCGCATGACGATCTTCGCCGACAGGCCGAGCGAGAACGCGGCCATGATCAGGTTCGACGGCAGGAAGGCGAGGCCGATCTGCAGCGGCGTGTATTCCAGGTCCTGCTGCAGGTAGAGCGCCGAGATGAAGAACCAGGCGAACATCGACGCCGCCCAGAGCGCGCCGACGATGTTGGCGACCGTCAGGCTGCGGACACGCCAGAACCGCAACGGCATGAGCGGCGCGGCGACGCGCGATTCGATGAAGAGAAAGAGGCCGAGCAGAACTCCCGCCACGGCGAGCAGCGGCAGGTTGCCGTTGACGATGCCGTAGACGGCGAGCGTCGACGACCCCGTGACGGTCGCAGCGCCGGCGAAGTCGAGCCGGCCCTCGGCCTTGCCGCCGCCGTGCGCGACCAGCGCGCGGCAGAACGCGTACACGACGATGCCGATCGGGATGTTCACCAGGAACACCCAGTGCCAGCTCAAGGCGCTGGTGAGCACGCCGCCAGCCAGCACGCCGAGGCTGCCGCCCGCGGCGCAGACGAAGCCGTAGACGCCCATCGCCTTCGCCCGCTCGCCCTCCTCGGTGAAGAGGTCGATGATGAGCGAGAGCGCGATCGCCGACACCACTGCGCCGCCGAGGCCCTGCACCGCCCGCGCTGTGATGAGGAGCCACTGCGAGTTGGCGAAACCGCAGACCAGCGACGCGACGGTGAAGAGCGCAATGCCGTGCAGGAACAGGCGCCGGTGGCCGAAGTAGTCGCCGAGCCGCCCGCCGAGAAGGAGGAACCCGCCGTACGTGAACATGTAGGCGTTCACCACCCAGACCAGCGAGGCCTCGCTGAAGCCGAGGCTCTCGCGGATCGAAGGCAGCGCGACGTTGACCACCGTGGTGTCGAGCACGATCATCAGCTCGCCCGCGCACAGCACGTACAACGCCCACCAACGCTTGTCTTTTTCGATCACTTGAGGTGCTCGTCGAGCCGCGAAACGGTCTGGTTCCAGCCCTTCGGCATGCCGGCCATCATCTTCTCGGCCTTCGGGCCGCTGCCGGCGGCAGTGGCGTCGAGGCTGAGCCGGGTGCGGCCGCCCTCGTCGGTGAAACTGACGCTGATGATCTCTTCCAGCTGCGGCGCGCCTTTCTCGTCGTGCGCGGTGCACGCGATGACCAGCCGTTCCGGCGCGACCACCTCGCGATAGACGCCGCGCACCCAGAAGTCCTCGCCGCCGGGCGAGCGCAGGCAGATGCGGAACAGGCCGCCGGGCCTGGGATCGGTCTCGGCGGAGTGCAAGGTGAAGCCCTTCGGGCCGAACCAGCGCTCGAGCTGGCGCGCGTCGGTCCATGCCGCAAAAGCGCGCTCCCGCGGTACATCCAGGACGCGCGTCAGCCGCACGGTGCTGTCACGCCTCTGCGTCGTTCCGGCTTCGCTATGCACGGTCGGTTTTTTTCAGGTAGTTCGTGAGTTGCTCGAAGCTGCCGCTCCAGCCCTGGTTCATGCCCGGGCGGCCGTTGTCGAATACCTTCAGCTCGGCCTCGCTCGCCTCGATCGGCTGCCACTGGATCGTGAGCAGCGTTGCCTTGCCGTTTTCGGCGAAGGTGATGGTCGAGAGCATCTTTGCCGGCCAATCGGGTGCCAACGGGTGGCGCGTCAGGCCGCCTTGAGGGTCCGAGAACGTGGTAACGAACACCAGCCGCTCGGGGCGCTTCACCTCGCGGATGAGCCACTTGCCCCACATCTCCTTGCCGTCGGCGGCGCGCATGCCGTAGTGGTACGTGCCGCCGGGGCGCAGATCGAGGTTCGCGGCAATGACGGTGAACCCTGTAGGACTCATCCACTGCTGCAGGCGCTCGGGCTCGGTCCAGGCCTGCCACACGCGCTGGCGCGGCGCGTCGAGCTCGCGGCTGATGACGAACGGCTTCACAGATCGACCTGCACCTTGAACCCGCCCCAGATGAAGCGCTTGCCGTCGAAAGGCATCTTCTTCGGGTCCATCATCGACGCAAGACGCTTGTCGCTCATGACCTTTTTCATAACGGCGTCACGATGCTTGCGGTTGCGGTAGACGATCCAAGAAAACCACACCACCTCGCCGGGCTTGAGCTTCACGGCGCGCGGGAAGGATGTCCACTTGCCCTTCTTCACGTCGTCGGCGATGCACTCCTTATAGTCGAGCGCGCCGTGCTCGCGCCATACCTTACCCCCGAGGCGCGCCATCTTCAGGTAGGCCTTGGTGTTCTTCTTCGGTACCGGCAATACGAAACCGTCAACGTACATGTGAATCTCCTTTCAAGAATTCAGTCAGCTTGTCGAGCGAGGCAGTCCAGCCGCGCTTGTGGTCGTCGCGCACCTGCTCGTCGAACAGCTGCTCGTGCCGGAAGTCGAGCTCCGTGCCTTGCTCCGCAGCCTTGAAGATGATCGTCACCAGCGACTCGCGCTCGGGAGTCGTCTTCGGCCAGGTCCAAGTGAAGACCAGCTTGCGGTTGGGAACCACTTCCTTGTACGTGCCCTGCACCTCGTGGTCGGTTCCCTTGGCGCCGCCGAAAACGATGCGAAAGCGTCCGCCGACGCGCACGTCGAGCTCGGCGACTGCGACCGCCTCGCCGGGCCCCGGGCCCCACCACTTTTTTACCGCTTGCGAGTCGGTCCACGCCCGCCAGACCTTCTCGGGCGGGACCGGGTAGGCGCGAACGAGGTTGAGGAAGGGTTTTTGCCGGGTTGCTTGTTCCATACCTGCAGCTCCTCTTGCTGATAAAGGTAACGGGCCAGCGAATCGAGTTTCTCGGTCCAGAACTTTTCGTAGTGCGCCATCCAGGTCGACGCAGCCTTGAGCGGCGCGGCCTCGAGCTCGCAGCTCACCACCCGCCCCGCCTTGCTGCGCTCGATCAGGCCGGCGTCCTCGAGCACCCGCAGGTGCTTCATGAATCCGGGCAGCGACATGCCGTGCGGCGCGGCGAGCTCGCTCACGGCGACGCTGCCCTCGGCGAGCGTGTTGAGCACCGCGCGCCGGGTCGGGTCGGCGAGCGCGGCGAACACGCTGTCGAGCTCGTCGTCTGCATACTTAACCATAAGGTTTAGTATCTACCTTGCCGGCGAGGACTGTCAAGAGCCTTATACTTTTCCGGGATGACAAGAAGAAGATTCGCCCGCCGGGAGGACCTGGGGCTGACCCCCGCCGAGTTCGCGGTGCTGCGCCGCCTCGACTCGCCCCGCAAGATTCAGACCTTCCTCTACGGCCTGGGGCAGAACTTCGAACTGAAAGGCGATACCTGCCGCCCGGTGCGCATGGTGCTGCGCACCCGCACCGCGCACTGCATCGAAGGGGCGATGCTCGCCGCCACCGCTCTATGGATCCACGGTGAGCCGCCGCTGGTGATGGATATGCGCGCGCAGCGCGACTACGACCACGTCATCACCCTCTTCCGGCGCAACGGCCTGTGGGGCGCCTTCTCCAAGACCAACGGCATCGGCCTGCGTTGCCGCGACCCGGTGTTCCGCACCCTGCGCGAGCTCGCCATGTCTTACATGCACGAATACGCCAACAAGGCCGAGATCAAGACCCTGCGCGAATTTTCCGGCCCGGGCGACCTGCGGCGCTTCAACCCGAAGCTGTGGGTGAGCGGCGAGAAGAACTGCTGGGAGGTGCCCGAGTGGCTCGACGAGCTGCGGCACTACCCGGTGCTGCGCACCCGCCAGTTCAAGGCCCTGCTGCCGCGCGATCCGTTCGAGAAGCGCGTCGGGGCGATGCTGCAATACCGGCGGCCGAAGGCGCTGCTCGCGAAGCTCGCCCGCCTGAAGAAGAAGCGCGGGAAGCGGAATTCGGGGTCAGGGTAACAATTGGCTGCCTCGCAGAAACGAGGCGCTAAAGACTTCCTAATTGTTACCCTGACCCCGAATTCTCACTTTTCCTCGACCTTGCCGATCTTCTCCAGCGCCACTTTCAGGCGCGCGGCATCGCGTTCCCAGTACTTCTTGAACTCCGGCGCATCCAGGTAGGAGACCGGCGTCGAGACCTTTTCCATCGCCGCCTTGAACTCGGGAGAGGTCGCGGCCTCCTTCACCGACGCGCGCAACCGGGAAACGATCGCCGGCGGCGTCGCGGCCGGGACGAACACGCCCGACCAGATGTAGAACTCGGCGTCGTAGCCGAGCTCCTTGAAGGTCGGGATCTCTGGAAGGAGCGCGAGGCGCTCGGTGCTCCAGCTCGCCAGCGCGCGCATCTTGCCGCCCTTGATCTGGCCGATCGCCGGCGCCGGCCCCGAGGCGAGCGCCTGGACCTGGCCGCCGAGCAGCGCCGTCACCGCCGGCCCGCCGCCCTGGTAAGGCACATGGAACAGCTTGATGCCCGCGGCGTTGGCGAAGATCTCCATCGACACGTGCAGCGTGCCGTACACGCCCGAGGAGGAATAGTTGATCTTGCCGGGATCCGCCTTGGCCGCGTCGACGAAGTCCTTGAGCGTGTGGTACGGGCTGTCGGTGCGCACCACCAGCACCGTCGGGTCGGCGGTAACGAGGGCGATCGGCGCGAAGTCCGAGAGCTCGTAGCTGGGCGTCTTGCCGTTGATGCGGTCCGAGACCGGGAAGATCGAGATCGACGACAGCCCCATCAGGATCGTGTAGCCGTCGATCGGCCCCTTCGCTACCGAGGCCATGCCGACCGCGCCGCCGGCGCCCGGCTTGTTGACCATGACCACGGGCTGCCGGAGGTTCTTTTCCATGATCGCGGCGAGCGGGCGGCCGACGATGTCGACCACGCCGCCCGGCGGGAACGGATTGATCATCGTGATCGGCTTCGAGGGATAGCCTTCCTGTGCGAAGCAGGCCGCCGAAGCGAGAAGAATTTGAAGAAAAAGTGAAAGCTGTTTCATGCGCCCTCCTCCTGCCGGCGAAAGTAACACGCGGTTACAGATGTTGCACTTTCGCGGTTCACTTGCGACGGCCCGGCGCCGCCCGTACGCACCGTCCGTGCGCTACTACTACGCGCCGCCGCCGCGCGTCGTCATCTACCCGCCGGTCGCGTACCCGCCGGTCGTCTACCGCCCGGTGCCGGTCTATCCGGCGGCGACGGTCGTCCTCCCCGCTCCCGGCTTCTCCATTCGCCTGCACCTCCCGCTGTAAACTGTCAGGAAGGACCCTGGTCGAGCGACCAAGGTCCACTACAGCACAAGGAGACGAGGATGAAGCGGCGTGAGTGGCTGAAATTCCTGGCGGCGGCGCCTTTTCTGGCACGCGCTGCACACGCGGCGGGTCCGGCCAAGATGAAAAGCGTGGAAGAACTGCAGAAGAACTGGAAGACCTTCCTGCCGGCGGGCGCCGCCGTGCCTTCGCCGTCGGAGCCGGTGAAGCTCTCGGACCAGGAATGGTCGAAGCGGCTCTCGCCGCAGTCGTTCCGGGTGATGCGCAAAGAGGGCACCGAGCACGCCGGGTCGAGCCCGCTCAACGACGAGAAACGGGCCGGCATCTTCGCCTGCGCCGGCTGCGGCCTGCCCGTCTTCACCTCGGAGATGAAATTCGAGTCGGGCACCGGCTGGCCGAGCTTCTTCACCACCATCCCGGGCGTGTTCGAGCAGAAGAAGGACTTCTTCCTGATCTACCCGCGCACCGAATACCACTGCATCCGTTGCGGCGGCCACCACGGCCACGTCTTCGACGACGGCCCGCCGCCGACCGGTCAGCGCTGGTGCAACAACGGCGTTTCCCTCAAGTTCCTGTCGAAGGACGCGAAGGCTTAAGCCGCAGGTCCTCCTCCAGCGACGGCCCCGGGAAATGGAAGCGCACCGGGCCGTCGGGCAGCGCGTTGACGAACTGCTTCAGGTACGGATTCTCGGACGACGAGATTTCCTGCGGCGTGCCCTTGCCGAGCACCGCGCCGTCGTTGATCACGTAGACGTAGTCGGCGACCTGCAGCGCCTCGTGCACGTCGTAGGTGACGACGATCGAGGTCAGGCCGATCGCCTCGTTGAGGGTGCGGATCAGCAGGCGGATCTGGTGCAGCGAGATCGGATCGAGGCCGGCGAACGGCTCGTCGTACATCATGAAGTGTGGGTCCGTGGCGATGGCGCGCGCCAGCGCCACGCGGCGAGTCATGCCGCCCGAAAGGTCGTTCGGCATCATCGCTTGCGCACCGCGCAGGCCGACGGCGTGCAGCTTCATCAACACGATGCGGCGAACGAGCTCCTCGGGTAGCGCGAAGTTCTCGCGGAGCGGAAAAGCGATGTTGTCGTACACCGAGAGGTCGGTGAACAGCCCCGAGGTCTGGAACATCATTCCCATCTGCAGCCGCAGCTCGTAGAGCGCCTGCGGGCTGAGCTGATGCACGTTCTTGCCGTACACCTTCACCGCGCCGCCGCTCGGCTGCAGCTGGCCGCCGATCAGCTTCAGCAGCGTCGACTTGCCGGAGCCGCTCGAGCCGAGGATCGCCACCACCTTGCCGCGCGGGATCGAGAGCGAGAGATTGCGGAACACCTCGAGGTCGCCATAGGAGAAGCGCAGCCCGGAAACTTCGACGACGTTGGCGTCCGCCATGGGGGACAATTCTATGGTGGAAGAGCACCCCTACGCACGGCTTACGCCGGACATGGTCCTCGACGCGGTGGCCGCGGCGGGGCTGCATCCCGACGGGCGGCTGCTCGGCCTGAACAGCTACGAGAACCGCGTCTACCAGGTCGGGCTCGACGAGGGCCAAGCCGTCGTCGCCAAGTTCTACCGGCCGGGCCGCTGGAGCGATGCGCAGATCGACGAGGAGCATGCGTTCGCGCGCGAGCTCGCCGAGCGTGAAGTGCCGGTGGTCGCGCCGCTGCATTCGCTGCAGCACGAGGGCTTTCGCATCGCCGTCTATCCGCGCCGCGGCGGCCGCTCGCCCGAGCTCGACAATCCCAGGACGCTGGAATGGATCGGCCGCTTCATCGCGCGCATCCATGCGGTGGGCGCAGCGCAAAAATTCAAGCATCGCGAAACCCTGAATCAGAAGACCTTCGGCCACGAGCAGCGCGCGTGGCTGCTCGCGCACGATTTCATCCCGCCCGACCTGCTGGACGCGTGGCAGGCGGTGACGCAGCAGGCGTTGTCCCTGGTCGACGAAGCATTCAAGTTTTCCTTCAAAGACATCCGGCTCCACGGCGACTGCCATCCGGGGAACATCCTCTGGACCGACCAGGGCCCGCACTTCGTCGACCTCGACGATGCGCGCATGGGGCCGGCGATCCAGGATCTCTGGATGCTGCTCTCGGGCGACCGTACGGCGATGACGCGCCAGATCGCGGACGTGATGCGCGGCTACCGCGACTTCATGCAGCTCGACCGCCGCGAGCTGCAGCTCATCGAGCCGCTGCGCACGCTGCGTCTCTTGAACTACTCGGCGTGGATCGCGCGGCGCTGGGACGATCCGGCGTTCCCCGCGGCGTTCCCGTGGTTCAACACCCAGCGCTACTGGCAGGACCGCATCCTCGAGCTGCGCGAGCAGATCGCGCTGATGACCGAGTTACCGCTCGAGATCGACTAGAGGAGACTTTCACTCCTTCATGTACCCGGCGAGCTCGGGCGTCGCGACCGAGTGCTCGATGTAACCGAAGCTGCCCTGTTCATTCACTTCGCGCGCGGCGGCGATGAGCCCGGTCATCGCTGCACGGTAGAGCGAAGTCGCGAGGCTGATGCGCCGCACGCCCGCCGCCTCCAGCGCGGCGACGCTGAAGGACTTGCCGCGGATCCCGGCCATGAAGTTGACCGGCTTCTTCACCGCCGCGCAGACCGCGCGCACCGCGTCGAGGTCGGGAAGGCCGGGCGCCATCAGCACATCCGCGCCCGCTTTCTCGAACGCCTGCAAACGCTTGATGGTGTCGTCGAGATCGGGCCTGCCGCGCAGGTAGTTCTCGGTTCTCGCGGTGAGAACGAAACCGGCTTTCTTCGCCGCCTCCGCCGCGGCCGCGACCCGCTCCACTGCATGCGCGAAATCGAAGATCGGCTGCTCCTTCCTACCGCTCGCATCCTCGATCGAGCCGCCGGCGAGACCGACGCTGGCGGCGAGGCGAATGGTCTCGGCCGCCTCGCGAGGCGCGTCGGCGAAGCATTTCTCCAGGTCGGCCGAGACCGGCAGGTCGACGGCGGCCACGATCGCCTGCGCGTGGGCGAGAGCTTCCTCGCGCGTCACGCGGCCGTCGCGGCGGCCGAGCACGCCGGCGCAAGCGCCGCTCGAGGTGGCGAGCGCCTGGTAGCCGAGGCCGGCGAGCACCCGTGCCGAGCCTGCATCCCAGGGATTGGGCAGCAAGAGGGCGCGCGGCCCGGCGTGCAATGCCCGAAAGCGAGTCACTTTTTCCTGCTGGATCATTTTCGCCTCGATACGTAGAGATACCCACCCGCGACGCACAGCGGCAGCAACACCGCCAGCCAGTATGGCGCGCGCGGCACGCTCTGCTCCAGTGCACCGACCAGCGCGTCGCCAAGCGCCGCGCCCTGCCAGCGTTCCCAATCGACGATCCGCCAGTACACGCTGCCGACATTCTCGAGCAGCCAGACGGTGAGAACGCAAGCAGCGAGCAGCGCCGTGACGCGCGCGGCGCGCTCGCTGACGATCAGCCCGAGCGCGAGCGACGCGAACACCACCGGCGGCACGAACGCCGACAACATCGGCCAGGTGACATACGTGGGCGTCGTCACCAGCGAGATCCAGCCGAGGAAAGGCACATACCCGAGACAAAGCGCGCCGAGCACGATCCGCCTCATCCAGCCGGAAGGTACCGATAAGTGCAGCGCGTGACCGCGAGAAAAACCAGCGGATAGAAGATCCAGAACGCGGCGAAGACCAGGACGAGCCATTCGAACGCCAGGCCGGCCAGCAGTCCCCGGTAGAGAACCACGAAGGCGACCGGCCCGACGAAAAGGAGGATCAGGCCGGCGGCGATGCTCGGCATCATCGGCTGCTTCAGGGTCGAGTACGCGCCGCAGCGTTCGCACCAGAAGCGCCAGACGATGCGTACCGGCTCGCGCGTCATGCTCACGTTCGCGAAAGCACGGCTGGCGCGATGCCCGCAGCCGGGGCACTCAAACCAGTGAAAGCGCCACCGCTTGAAGCCGGTCGGGATGTCCATCAGGCGATTTTTAGCCGCAATACCCGCACCAGCGCAACCACGGCGAGCGGTAGCACCAGGGTCATGATCGCGGTGACGATCATCAGCTCGCCCAGGTCGCCGTATTCCCCGCGTTTCACGACGAACCAGCGATTCAGATAAACCGTGCCGAGCTGCGAGGCGGCGAGCGCCAGGTTGGAGAACGACGCCATCACCGCGAAATAGGTCGCCTTGAGGTTGGCGGGGGCGGAATTGGCGATCCACGCCAGCATCGGGATCTGCGCGATCTGGCCGAGCGGCGACTCGAGCGCGGTATTGAAGAGCGCAATGGCGCGGGCGTCGATCACGCCGCCGGTATGGCGGGCGGTCCATTCATGCAGGCCGTAGAACATGCCGATCGTCGGCAGCGAGAGCACCGCAGCGACCACGCTCAGCACGACGACGATGGTCGCGATCGAATGGCGAGCCATGAAGCCGCGCAGCGCGAACATGCCGGCCAGCGTCAGGACGTAGGTGAGGAGCGAGACCTGCGAGAGGAAGCCTTCGTCGAACTTCAGCGCGTCGATCATCCACCAGGTGCTGCCGTCGCCGGTGAGCGGCACCGCGCGATAGAGAAAGAGCACGAGCGCGGTCGCGACCAGGGTGTTGCGCGCCGCCGGCTCGAGCTCGCGTGCCAGCCGCCAGAGCAGGAACAGGATCACCGCCAGCGAGCCGAGAAAAATGATCTCCTCGGCGTACGGCATGCCGCCCAGGCCGACCGCAAGCGTAAGGGCGACGAACAGCAGGCTGCCGCCGAGAATGGCCCAGTTCGGCCGCGTCTTCTCGACCGTCTCGCGCTCGTGCTTGAGGAAGCGATGCAGGACGATGCCGAGCACCGAGATCACCGGAATGACGAGCGCCGCGGCGTACACCTGCGCATAGAGCGCCGCTTTGCCTTCCCTGCCGAGGTCCTCCGTGCCGTGGAACAGGTAGATGTTCACCGCGGCAACGAGCGCGAGGCCGCCGATCAGGGCAACGCGGCCGAGCGTCTGCATGGTGGTGTGCATGCTCTTGCGCGTCGCCTCGTCGTAGGGCTTGCCGTTCTCGTCGAGGCGCGGCACCGCTTCGACCGTCATCGCGTCAGCGACCGCGTCCTGGATCATGTAGCCGACCGGCGCGATCAGCGCCGCGAGCACATACCAGTTGCCGATGCTCATCACCGCGCGCATTGCCTCGGTGTGGCTGATGAGGCCGATCATGATCAGCAGGCTCGCCGCGATCATCGCCGCGCCGAGCCAGACGAGCGCCGCCTTCCAGCGCCAGATGAGGTCGACGAGGTGGCCGACCGGCATCTTCATCGCCCAGGGAATCCCCGCCCAGAAGAGCAGCGCCGCCAGGAACTCCGGCGACAGGTCGAGGTCGTCCTTGACGAAGAACGTGCCGACGGTGGCGGTAAGTCCGGAGACCCCGAACGCCGCGTAGACCATCAGCGGCGGCAGGTACGACAGCTTCACGGATTGATGACGCGGACCGGCTTGCCTGCCATCCAGGCGGCGACATTTTCAAGCGTGTCGCCGTAAAAGATGCGGTAGTTGTCGTCGTGCACGTAGCCGAGGTGCGGCGACAGCGTGACGTTGTCCAGCTTGCGCAGTGGATGGTCGGCGGGCAGCGGCTCGCGCTCGTAGACGTCGAGCGCGGCATGGATCTTCCCTTGCTTCAGGACGTCGATCAGGTCGGGCTCGACAACGATCGGGCCGCGCGAGGTGTTGACCAGCACCGCGCCCGGCTTCATGCGCGCGAGGTCCTCCTTGCGGACGAGGCCGCGGGTACGCTCGCCGAGGACGAGGTGGATGGTGACCACGTCGCTGCCGGAAAAAAGCTCTTCCTTCGAAACCTGCCGCACGCCCGCGGCAGCGGCTTTCTCGGCGGTGAGGTTCTGGCTCCAGGCGACGCATTCCATGCCGAACGCCTTGCCGATGGCGGCGACGCGCGCGCCGATGTTGCCGAGGCCGAGGATGCCGAGCCGCTTCCTGTCGAGGGAGAAACCCGGACCCATCGCCTGGTGCCACAGGCCGGCGCGCATGTTGCGCTCCCCCTTCGCCAGACCGCGCGCGCCGGCGATGATCAGCCCCCAGGTCAGCTCGACGGTCGAAGTGCCGCCGCCCGCCGAGCGGGTGTGGCTTACCGGAATGCCGCGCGCCTTGCAGGCCTCGGTGTCGAGGCTGGGCGAGCGCGCGCCGGTGAGGCTGATGAATTTCAGGTTCGGCAGGCGATCGATCAGCGACTTCGGGAAAGCGGTGCGCTCACGCATCAGGCAGACGACGTCGAACGGCGCCAGCTGCTTCGCCGCATCCTCCAACGGCTTGTCGAAAACGGCAACGTCGGCGCCCTTGAGCGCCTTCCAGTCGGCGTACTGCAGCGCGACCTTCTGGTAGTCGTCGAGGATCGCGACTTTCATTCGGCGCGAATGTTGTTGTCGCGCACCACTTTGCCCCAGCGCGCCATGTTGTCGACGATGAACTTCTGCGTGTCGGCGGGGCTGAGAGCGACGACATCCATGCCCATGGTGTCGGTCAGCGTCTTGTTCACATCCGGAAGCTTGATGACTTTCTGCAGTTCAAGAACCAGTTTGTCGATGATCGGCTTGGGCGTCCCTGCCGGCGCGAGGATGCCCCACCACGCGTGCGCGACCACGTCGATGCCCTGCTCCTTCAGCGTCGGCACTTCCGGCATGGTGTGCGAGCGCTTGTCGCCAGTCAGCACCAGCGCGCGCATCTTGCCGCCCTTCACGTGCTGCGCCTGCGCCGCGGTCGACGCCATCGCCAACTCGACCTGACCGCCCATGGTGTCGAGCGAGAGCGGCCCGCCGCCCTTGTAGGGCACCGGCACCAGCTTCACGCCGACTGCCTGGTTGAGCACGATCGTCGTCAGATGCGCGAGCGAGCCGTTGCCGACGTTGCCCATGGTGATGGTGTCGGGCTTCGCCTTCGCGGCAGCGATCACGTCGGCGAAGCTCTTGTAAGGCTTCATCGCGCCCGTGGTGATCGCCATCGGCGCGGTGCCGACCAGCATCACCGGGGCGAAGTCCTTGACCGGGTCGAAGCTGAGCTTCGGGTTCAGCGCCTGGTGCACCGAGTGCGTGTCGAAGATGAAGACGAACGTGTAGCCGTCGGGCGCGCTCTTCGCCACGTAGTCGGTGCCGATGATCCCCGAAGCGCCGGTGCGGTTCTCGACGATGAACTGCTGCTTCAGGGAATCGGTGAGCTTCGCCGCGAACAAGCGCGCCAGCGGATCGACCGAGCCGCCGGGTGGATACGGCGAGACGAACTTGACGACCTTGGTCGGCCAGTCCTGCGCCTGGGCGACTCCCGAGAAGACGAGAAGCGCGAGTAGAAGCCTAGAAGCCCACATTCCTTCCTCCTTTCAGTTTCAGCATCTGCCGCGCATCGTCGGGGGTGGCCACCACGAGGCCGAGCTCCTCCAGGATGCGGCGCGCCTTGGATACCTGCTCGGCGTTCGATTTCGCGAGCTGCCCGCGCCCGAGCCAGAGGCTGTCCTCCAGGCCGACGCGCACGTTGCCGCCCATCACCGCGCTCATCGCGGCGGTAAACATCTGGTTGCGGCCCGCGCCGAGCACCGACCAGTAGTAGGCGTCGCCGAACAGGCGGTCCGCGGTGCGCTTCATGTGCAGCACGTCCTCGGGATGCGGGCCGATGCCGCCGCGGATGCCGAACACCGACTGGATGAACAGCGGCGGC
>Ga0137409_10003134_pt1 | contig 17581 bp, 14 predicted proteins | sample CZODoug1_16funga_FD_122059 | JGI IMG/M metagenome (GOLD analysis project Ga0137409, IMG submission 122059) | Vadose zone soil fungal communities from Angelo Coast Range Reserve, California, USA - CZODoug1_16fungal (Hybrid Assembly) | ecosystem: Environmental > Terrestrial > Soil > Vadose zone... | reverse complement strand
GCATCAGGAAGTACAAAAAGGAGTGCCGCTGGAACTCGAGAACGGAACGCAGACAGCAGTTTTGTCCGGCCCGGCTGAGTTTTCGGTCACACTCGATGCTGCACTGCCATTGCGCATCGACGCCGGACGGGCGTCCGTGAGCTTGCCGGTGCCGCTGGCCGGCAGCGCGACACTCACGCTTACGATTCCCGGGGAACACACTGCGGCGAACATCAGCCCCGGCCTGATCACGAATCGCACGTCGGAGAGCGGACGCACGACCATTGTTGCCACGCTTGTCCCGGGCCAATCCGCCAATCTTTGGTGGGCGACACGCGAGAATGCAGCGCCCGTGGTGGCACGCGAAGTACGATTTTTGGCCGACTTGAAGACGCTCATTTCCGTGGGGGAGGCTGAACTTTCTGTCGCGTCCCTGGCCGACATCGCCGTTGTGCAGGGAGACCCCGCGCAGTTTGAAGTCGAGGTGCCCGCCGGATACGAGGTCACGGGTGTCACGGGTGCGACGCTCGAGTTGAGTGAAGTACAACCCGGAATTCTGATCTTGAAAGTCAGCGCTGCCAGTCAGAGGAATCACGAATTCCTCATCTCGATGGAACGCTCGCTTACTGCGGCGTCATCGAAGGTGGACGCTCCCTTTCTCAGCTTCAAAAATGTACAGCGCGAGACCGGCGAAGTACTGGTTGAAGGAGCGGGCACGCTCGAACTCACCGCAACTGAAGGCGGCGCGCTGAAGCGTATGGACGTAAAAGAGGCGAACCCCTACCTACGGGCACTCGCGCACTTTCCGCCGCAGGCCGCGTTTCGGTATCACAAACAGCCCACCGATATTCCAACTCTCGCGCTGGAGTGGGTCCGCTTCCCCGACAGCAGCGTGCTGGCGGCGGTCGCTGAAAGCGCGGTGGTGACGACGATGGTCACTTCCGAAGGCAAGTCGCTCACAGAAGTCAGACTTCAGGTCAAGAACCAGGCGCAACCATTCCTGAAAGTTGCATTGCCCCTGGGCGTCAGCATTCTTTCGGCGGATGTTGCGGGCGAGAAGGTCAAGCCGGTCGAGGGCCCGGATGGCAATCGCGTCCCTATGTTGCGGCCAGGCTTCCGGCCGACCGGTCCGTACACGGTTTCGTTCGTGTTCATGCATTTGGGCGCGCCCTTCGCCAAGAAGGGTGGTTCGGAGCTGTCGCTGCCCCGCATGGACGTCCCCATCAACCTGGTGCAGTGGGAAGTTTTTCTTCCCGAACAATTCAAGGTGAAGGACTTTGGTGGCGATGTGGTTTCGGCCGATTTGGTGCCGGCTGCCCTTCAGGAAGAAGTGTATATGGTGAGCGGCGTGGTGAGTGTGAGTGCGGCGGCGCCACCGCCGACTGCGGCTCCCAGCAATTACAACTTGAACCTTTCGCTGCCGGGCCAGTTAGGCGGAATTGTCACGGACGCATCTGGCGCAGTAGTTGCCAACGCGCGCATTACGGTGACCTCGGCGGATACCGGGGCAGCGATGAGCGCAGTGACAAATTCGGAAGGCCTGTGGCAGGTCTTCGGGGCGCCGTCCGGACGGTTGAGAGTGCAGGCTGAGTTCCCCGGTTTCCGGACCAACATGCAGCAAGTTACTTATGACGCGAGCCGTCCCGGTGCCGTCAACTTTGTATTGAGTGTGGGGGCTACGACGGAAGCCGTGGAGGTCACGACCGAGGCCCTGTCAGTCAATGGGCGAAACTTCTCGGATCTGGTCACCTTGGAGAGCAATGCGAAGAAACGGGCCGAGATGGCTCAGAATGCGCCCTCTTCTAACGTGATGAACTTACAGCGTCGGGTCGCCGGCGTGCTCCCGGTAGCGGTGGATGTTCCCCGCGCAGGAACCGCGTTTCATTTCGTGCGGCCGCTGGTTGTGGACGAGGAGACAAAAGTGACGTTTGGCTACAAGAGCAAGTAAAGAGACAGCCGTCAAGGGCGGCTAGGCGATAACCCGTCCCTGCGTGCAACCCGGCGCGGCCCAATAGGGTCTAAAATAGACTTTTGGAGGTTCTTATGCGCATTGGAAAATACGAGACATCGGAGCGCAGCAACGTCGGCACCGCGATCTCTTTCTTGTTGATCGGACTGGGCGTAGGTGCAGCGGTAGGAATGCTGCTGGCGCCCAAGTCGGGCAAGCAACTCCGCAAAGACCTTCGACGTTCCTATGACGACACGTTGGACACGATTTCCGACTGGACCGACGAAGCGAAGGAACGGTTCGAGGAAGCCGTCGAAAAGGGCGCGGACTTTACCGAGGAACTGCGTTCGAAGGCGGAACCGCTGACGCGGATTCTGCGGCGGGACTGAGGGCATAGTTGGGCACTCGTCGTTAGCCTGCAGATTTGCGGGCCCGGGTCGCATTCCTAGTTTGCGGAGCGGGAGGGCATGGCTTTTAGCCATGCCGTTAGCTCGTTTGAACGACTCGCGCTTTAGCGCCAGTATGAACTATCAGTGCCATAAGCGAATCTTTCTGGAAGTGAATGGCCAGCCCAGGCCCTCGATCGGCTGTCGCCGCAGTCGATTTGCGCCCTTGCGACACGGCTGAAAGCCGTGCCCTCCCGACCCCCTCACGCGAAAGGGAGTCTTTCCCAGGCTGTGAACTCCGACAGAACACTTGCCGGCTACTGCTTTTCTTCTTTAGCCAACTTGACTTTGGCGGAGTCAAGTTTCTTCTGGACGCGCGCTATGTCGGTCTGGTCGACTTCGGCGGCGATGGTGCGATTCCATTCGACCAGGGCGCGCTCCCAGTGTGTGGCAGCCAGCTTCAGGCGGCCGGTTTTCTGATAAAGGTCGCCGAGGTGGTCGTGCACGGTCGGGTCGGTGTTGATTTTCTGCGAAGCTTTGGTCAGGCTTTCTTCCGCCATCTCATATTTTCCCAGACGGAAGTACGCCCAGCCGATTGAGTCCAGATAGGCGCCGTTAGTGGGGTCGATATCGACGGCGCGCTTGATGTATCCGAGCGCTTCGTCGAGCTTCATGTTCTGGTCGGCGAGCATGTAGCCGAGATAGTTCAAGGCCATGGCGTGCTGCGGGTCGCTGGCGATTACTTTCTTGAATTGCTGCTCGGCATCGGCGTAACGCTTCTGGCGCTCGAAAGTGGAACCGCGCAGAAACCAGATATATTCTTTGTCGTCCTGCTTGGTGGAGAGTTGTTCGGCTTTGTCGAGCGCCTGCTCGGCTTCGGGATAGCGCTTGAGCCGCGTATTCATCTGCGCGAGCGTGATGTAAACGGCGCGATCCTCGGGCCCGCTTTTCAACATCCCCTGCACATCTTTTAACGCGTGGTCGGGATTGCCCATGTCCGCCTGTTGCGCGGCCAGCACCATCTTCAGGTCGCGGCTGTTGGGCAACTTCTGGGTGGCTTCTTTGGCCACATCGGTGGCCTTCTGCCATTCCTTGGCTTCGCGCCAGGTGTCGATGATCTGTTGATAGCCGCGTTCTACGTTGTCATCGCCGCCGAGGGCAATGATCTGGCGGAAGGTATCATTCGCTGCCTGATTGTTGCCCTGATCGCGGTAGACCGTTCCCAACCGTTCCAGAAAAACGGCGCGATTGCTCTTCTCGCTTTGCGTGTACGCGGCCCCGTCGGCCTTTTCGGATTTCTTCAGCAGGTCTTTCATGACCTGCGCGGCTTCGTCGTACCGTCCCTGGGCCTGATAGATGGCGGAGATGTTGTAGGGGACTTCGATGGAGTCCTGCACCATCGTCTCAGCCTTCTTCAGATTTTCGAGCGCGGTATCGTACTTGCCCTGCTTGCGGTAGATCTCGGCGATGCGGACGTAGGTCTGGGCGTCTTCAGGATTTGCGTCAGCAATGACTTTGTATTGTTCGAGAGCGGCGTCGGACTGCCCATCGTTAAGCAGGTTTTGCGCGAGACCGCGGATGGCGTCGAGATTATCGCGGTCGAGTTCGATCGCGTGCTTATAGGCCTCGATCGCATTTTTATATTGCTTCTGCTGCTCATAGGTGAACCCGAGCGCGGAGTAGAGTTTAGCGGACTTTGCGGCGTCGGGTACCGCGGCCAGAACTTGCGTGGCGCGCGTGGTGTCTCCAAGTTCGTTGTACAGATAGGCCAGCGTGGTGACAGCCTCTTCGGAACCGGGCTGAAGACGAATCGCCGTCTTGAATTCGTTTTCCGCTTTCTGAAGGTCGTTGTTCAGACGGTACAAGCGGCCGAGCAGCAGATGGTCGTCCATGCTGTCGGGCTGCAGTTTGATGATCTGTTCGTATTGTTCGATGGCCAGCTTCAGAACACTCTGCGATCCGTTGCCGGACTGCATATCGCCGAGCGAGCGCAGGTAAATGCGTCCGAGCAAACGACGGGCTTCGAGATTGTTGGGATCGCGCTTCAGGATGTCCTGAGCCTCGACCACTGCATCGCGAATGCGGCCGGTGCGGGCGTAGAGTTCGGCTAGGCCTGAGGTGAGGTATTCCGAGGTCGGATCGGCCTCAATGGCCAGGCGGTATTCCTCGATCGCCTTGTTGGCAAGTTCGCTGCGTCCATAGGACGCCACCTGCTCCTCGTACATGTGCGCAAGCGCGAAGTGATAGTAGGATGCAGCACGGTCGGGTGGCTTACGGGCGGGGACAGCGGGAGAGGCTTCGGCGGGCTTCGCCGTCTTGTCCTGAGCTGCAAGCGTGGATGCGCCCAGGACCAACAGAATGCAGAGCGAGAGCAGTTTTTTCATCAAGAATCCTAAGATTGCAGGCCTTACACCACTTGGATGCCGATCCGCAGCGTTTGGTCTTTCTATTCTAACCTTGACGGGGGTTGTGGCGGGTTAGAAGCGGAGTCACCGGCCGAAGCCGGAAGTACAGGGGCTTTGGAACAATGGGTTTAGGCAGGGACGCTTAGCCAGGGTTGTAAGCCCCTCGATTTCAGCTCCTGACGCCAGTTCCGCAATTGCACTGGACGGCCGGCGGCTGTGCGGGTGAAGTCGTTTTCGCAAAAATGACGACGCAGATAAAGGCCGCACAAACAGGGATCACTATCCAATAGTACGAATTGCGCAGCCATTGTCCCTTCTGGCTGTAGGCGATGTCGGCGCCGGCGTAGAGCGTCTCCCCCTTGAGAAAGCGATTCTGCTCATGGAATCCAAGCGCTATCTCGCATCGGACTAGGAGCTCACGTGTGAAGCCGCGAAGGCTATGAAGTTCGTTGTTGTAATGAATACCGGGGAGAACGATAGCAATCGCAAGAAACCCCAGCGCGAATTTCAAAGGATACGACATCACGACGTGTCCACTGGCGATGAGCGTCGCGCCTGCGCTGAAAATTCCGAGAACGAGAAGGTTGAGTTTGTGTTGTCTGTCCTCGATGTTCGCCAACTCGGTCGCATGTTTCTTGTAAGCGTCCTGCAGAACGGGTGCTGTCCCTGTGGCGTCTGTTGCAGTCATCTGCAGTGTCTTCAATTTGTCCGGGTCGGTAAGATGCCTGTCCTCCCACCATCTCTGATTACCTTTGTTGGTTGATGACTGACTCATCTTGACCCTCCTAAATTGACTGGTTGGCGTCGACTCTAGTTGCTGAGCACTCTATTTTGCTTGTCCCATTCTCCATGACGACAAAAGGCTTAGTGCCGGAAGTGGCGCACCCCAGTGAAGATCATGGCCACGCTCAGACGGTCGGCGGCTTCGATGACCTCCTGGTCGCGGACCGAGCCACCGGGTTGAATGATCGCCGTGGCGCCGGCTTTGGCAATTTCTTCCACGCCGTCAGGGAAGGGGAAGTACGCGTCGGAGGCGGCGACCGTTCCCTTCAGCGGCAGCTGGGCTTTCATGGCGCCGACTTTGCAGGCGTCGACGCGGCTCATTTGTCCGGCGCCAACGCCGACGGTTTGGCCGTCGCGGGCGTAAAGGATGGCGTTTGACTTTACGTGCTTGCAGACCTTCCAGGCGAACAGGAGCGCGCGTTTCTCTTCGGGCGTCGGTGGACGTTTGGTGACGACTTTCAAGTCTGAGTCGGCGAGTTGGTGGAAGTCGGCGTCCTGCACGAGCATGCCTCCGGAGATGTTCTTCAGGACCCAGCGTTGCGGACCTTCGGGAACTTCGACCAGGCGAAGATTTTTCTTCGAGGCGAATATTTCTTTGGCGGCCGCGTCGAAGGCAGGCGCGGCGATGACTTCCAGAAACAGTTTTGACATTTCCGCAGCAGCCGCGGCGTCGATAGGGCGATTCACGCCGATTACGCCTCCAAAGGCCGATACGGGATCACATTCCAGTGCATGCAGATAGGCCTCGGCCAGCGTCTTGCCGGTCGCAACTCCGCACGGGTTAGTGTGCTTGATGATGGCGCAGACGGTTTCGTCGAAATCCTGCGCGAGATCCCAGGCGGCTTGCAGGTCCACGATGTTGTTGTAGGAAAGTTCCTTGCCTTGCAGCTGGCTCGCGTTGGCAACGCCCTGGCCGGAGCCGTCAGAGTACATCGCAGCCTTCTGATGAGGATTTTCGCCGTAACGAAGATCCATTGTTTTCTGAAATGAAAGACGCAGGGTCTGCGGAAAACCTGCGGCAGCTTGCAATTCGAAGTGTCCGTTGACGCCTACGCGCTCCAGCGTGGAAGCAATCGCGGAATCGTAGGCGGCCGTGGTAGCGAAGGCTTTTTGAGCGAGACGCCATTTCGTTTCCGACGACAGAGCGCTAGCGGAGCGGGACATTTCCTCGGCAATGGCTGCGTAGTCCGCGGGCGAGGTGACAACGGCTACGTCCTGAAAATTCTTGGCCGCGGAGCGGATCATCGAGGGTCCGCCGATGTCGATGTTTTCGATCAGCTCTTCGAAATGCACTCCGCACTTGGCGGCGGTCTTTTCGAAAGCATAGAGGTTGACGACCACCATATCGATAGCGGGAATGTCATGTTCAGCTACAGCTGCACGATGGGCAGAATCCTGGCGGCGATGCAGGATGCCGCCGTGAACTTTGGGATGCAGCGTCTTCACGCGTCCATCGAGCATTTCAGGAAAGCCGGTGAGTTCGGAGATATCTTTGACGGCGATGCCGGAGTCGCGCAACAGCTTGGCGGTGCCGCCGGTGGAGACGAGTTCCACGCCCATCCCAGCAAGTTTGCGGGCGAAATCTACCAGTCCGGATTTGTCGGTGACGCTGAGGATGGCGCGCTGGATTTTTGACATGACGGCCTCGGATGGGGCGTGAACGAGAATTTTAGCAGTTCGGGTGGGCGTTCTCAGTTCCGGGTTCTCGCTTTCTAATTCTCAGTCATCGCCCAACGCAAACCGTTACAAGGGAGAGCAAGCAAACCTCTCTCCCGATATTGAGTTGTGGGTTGGGGGTTACTGAGAACTGGGAACTGAGAACCGAGAACTGTTTTCTAGGTTTTCGCTTTCGCCTTCAGTTTGACCTGGCCGTCCTGCGTTTCGACGGAGTACACGACCGTCTCGCACTTATGCTCTTTGCGGATTTCGGCGGTTTTCTTTTGGACGAATGCAGCGAACGAGTCGAGGCTGCCGGATACTTTTTCGCCCGACTTCTGTTTGGCTTCGCTCAGCGCCTTGTAGAGAGACTCGACATTCTCGCGCTCGGATTGCGCGTCGGAGCATTGCACGGTGAACGGTGTGTCTTCCGCCACTGGTGCGTTGTGGTGGCTGAGGCCATACGGCGTGGGATGTTTGGATTCGTGTACCTCCGGGCGCACGCCCTGCACGGAAAGGATCGCGTCCTGCGGGCGGCGGTAGCCTTCTTCGCGGATGCGCATTTTCTTGCGCCAGAGGTCGCTGTGGATGGCGTACCGCTGCGCCATTTCGTTGTAGCGATAACGCTGGGAAAAGCTCATGCGGTTGCCATCGCTGAACTTGCGAATGAGGGATAGCACCTTCCACTCGACGTCCGTGGGAGGGCGCTTGGCCGGGTTGTTGAAAAACATCTCGTACTCGATCTTCAGCCGGCGCAGCTGATGGTCGAGATGATTGAGTTCTTCGTCAATGGTCACGAAAGAGTCCCGCCCACAGACTAGCTGGGAATGGGAGCGGCGGCGAGGTTCCCAGCGGACACGCAGGGGATGGTACGAAAGTACTGTAGGGGAGCATCCGAACAGCCGTGTAGAGACGCGGCGTGCCGCGTCTCCGCGCTGGATGAAGACACTGCGGACGCGTACTTGCGGGCAATACCGGGGAGACGGGGCACGCCCCGGGCACGCCCCGTCTCTACCCATGATTTATTTCGACGTACTGGCGGCCATTTTCTTGACCATGGCCAGGACCAGCTTGCGGTCACTATCGTTCAGGCTGACGGAGTAGCGGCGGATCTGACTTAAGAAACGGACTTCGTCGTCGGAGAGCTGGGGCAGTCCTTTGTGGCCGTTGTTGTTGCCTTCGGCAAAAAATTGCGAGAGCGCCAAATCCATGGCGCCTGCGATTTTTGCCAGTGTGTCGAGCGAGGGAATAGTGTGGCCATTCTCCACTCGAGACAAATAGCAGCGCAAAAGGCCAGTGCGCTTCTCGATGTCGCCCTGCGACATGCCCTTTTGGAGCCGGTAGTTTCGGATGGTTTCGCCGATGTTCATAGGCGCGTGACTGATTCAGTCCCGCTGAAGATTGCTGAATAGTAAACACAGCTGTAGCGTCTGGCAAGTGGAAATTCCGGACATCGAAAATTCCGTATGCCTTCAGGACCTTGCATGGACGCCGGATTTGCGCTAGAGCCACAACACGGTCGAGCGGTCATTTCTTTAACGTCCTGGAGAAAAAGTCAAGCGTTCGTTTCCAGGCGTCGGCGGCGTCATCGCGCGGTATCGCTTGTCGTTGGGATTTTCTAAGGCGTGGCCGGCGTCGGGATAGATCTTGATCTGGTGTGTCCGCAACCTTTTGGGATAACGCGGAGGGAGGAAATTCTTAACCACAGAGGTCACGGAGGGAACCAGTGCCTTCCTCCATGACCCCTGTGACCTCTGTGGTTAAGGCTTTTCGCGAGCAGCGGGAAGCGAGTTTTGCGCGGCAACTCTTGCGTACCAGGTACCCGATGCCTTCACCGTTCGTTTCTGCGTTTTGTAGTCAACGTAGGTGAGTCCGAAGCGCTGGCTCAGGCCTTCGGACCATTCGAAATTGTCGAGCAGGCTCCAGGCATGATACCCGCGGACGTTGGCGCCATCGTGAATGGCGCGGGCGAGTTCCGTCAGGTGTTGGTGGTGGTATTCGATGCGGCGGAGGTCGTTGATGGCTCCGGTCGAGTCGGGCGCATCGTTGTAGGCGCAGCCACTCTCGGTGATCTCGAGGACTGGCCGGCTATAGTCGCGAGTAATGCGCATCACGATGTCGTAGATGGAGCGCGGCCACACTTCCCATCCGATATCGGTTTTCTGACCTTTCTGGCCTGCCTGCATGCGCGCCGGAAGAAAGAAGAAGCGCCGGTCGGAGAAACGCTCACTCAGTGTTGTGGCGGAGACTATGGTGCGGTAGTAGACGTTGATTCCGATGAAATCGAAGGGCGCGCGCACCAGTTCCAAGTCGTCTTGCTGAATCTTCATGAAGACGGCCGGATTGAATGGGAACGCTTCGGGATAGCGTCCGCGCAGCGCGGGTTCAAGAAACCAGATATTCGTGATCGCGTGTGCCCGCTCCGCGGCGAGGCGGTCGTCTTCCGAATCGGTGGCGGGCTCGCAAGGAGACATGCTGAAGGCCCCGCCCACCAATGCCTTGGGACGCACCGCCTTGACGGCTCGAAAGCCCGCGCCTTGCGCAAGATTCGCCGTGTGCGAGGCACGCAGGAAATCGAAGACGCTGTTGCGGCCGGGGGCGTGTTTGCCGTCGAGATATCCCACGCTGGTGAAGGCGGCGGGCTCGTTGAGCAGGGTCCAGTACTCGACGCGGTCGCCCACAGCGTGGGCCATGATCTCGGCGTAATCGGCGAAACGGCCGGCTAGGTCTCGATTCGGCCAGCCGCCGGCATCTTCGAGCGCTTGCGGCAAGTCCCAATGATAGAGAGTGAGGTTAGGACGGATGCGAGCTTCGAGCAGGGCATCCACCAACCGATTGTAGAAGTCGAGACCCTTGGGATTCGGCTTGCCAGAACCGTTCGGCTGGATGCGCGGCCACGACACGGAAAACCGGTAGCTGTTGAGACGCAGTGCGCGCATGAGCGCGATATCTTCGCGATAGCGATGGTAGTGATCGCAGGCGACGTCGGCGTTGGTGCCGTCTTTTATTCTGCCGTGCGTGTGGGTAAAGCGGTCCCAGATCGATTCGCCTTTGCCGTCTTCATTCCAGGCGCCTTCGATCTGGTAGGCGGCGGTGGCTGTGCCCCAGTAGAAACCTTTGGGAAAAGTAATTGCCGGCGAGGTGGCGTCCAGAGCGCGCGCCAGAAGCGGCGCAACGGTGGCTGCGGCCAGGGACCCGAGAAATTGGCGGCGAGTAGTCAGGGCAGTCGACAGTCGCGGAACTTCACTCCGCTGGACAGCCGGGGGGCGGGCTGTCCCTACAGGATTTAATTATGCCTGATGATCTTGCCGTTTTTCTGGCCGGTAAGCGAGTTATACAACGTTTGCACGAGCACGTGTGGGGCGGACACTACCAAGAGCCGCGGCAGGATTTTCGGAGTATTCAGTTGGCGGACAAGAGTGTCCGCCCCACACGTGCTAGGGTGTCCCTTCGTACAACGGCCACAGCCGATCGGCGTTAGCGCGGTAAATAGCGTAGCTGCTGCCCGTGTCGGACGTGCGGCGAAAGAGAAGTTCGCCCCGGCCGTCGCCGTCGGCGTCGATGGCGTCGATCAATTCCATGCGGGGAGTGATTTCGAGATGATGCGCATCGGTATGCGCGAAGTACAGTCGGCGCAGATCGCCGTCCAGGTTCGTTCGAGCGACCAGCGTAATTTCCTCGCCCTCGGTCGAGCCGGTGGCCTGGGGGCGCGTTTTGGCAGAGAGGATCAATACCGGGTCGTTGGAATTCGACAAATCGAAGATGCGTAGATGCACATCGTTGAAACTCGTGGCAGGCGGTTTGCGGGCGCTTGCAGTTTTGCGCGATTTGGCAGACGAAATCTCGGGAGGGGCGGCGTTCGCTTTGGCTACCTCCGCGGATGCGAGCTCCAGCATCTTGGTGCGGTAACCGGCTTCCTCTCCGCCCCGTAGATCAAAATTGTATGGGCGCGGATCGGGGCCGGCGGCGTCTGAAATCGCAGGAATAATCTGCACTGACTTCATCGCCTCCTTGTCGGACTTGGCTTCTTCGTCGAAGTTCTTAACCAGTTCGCGGCGCGTGGCTGGATCGGGCTTGCCGCGACGGAGAATGGGCCGGTTCGGATCTTCGAACGGCGCAGGAGGCTCCTGAACTTTCGCAGCTGGCGCTGGTGGCGCTGGTTTTTCTGCCGGCGGCGCTTCTACGGGCTTGGCGTCGCCGCGATGCAGGCGGGGCGGGGCGTCCTTGTCTTCGATCTTGGGCGTTTCGTACTTCTTGCCCTTTTCCGGAGCCTTCGTGCCGGCGGGAAGCCATGTGCCTTCGGCGATCCAGACGTGGCCCGCCTGTCCGGGCTGGGTGATGGTGAAGATACCCTGCGATACGCCGGTGCGAAGGCCTTCATAGACAACGCCGAAGTCGAGCGCCATGGGAACAGGAGAACCTTTGTAGTTGCCCGCGTCAAAAAACTTGCCGTCCACAGTGATCGCGACCGGGATCAGATGCGCTTTGCCGTTGGGGAAAAGCTGGATCAGTCCGAGCGCACGGGGCCCTTTTGAAGCCGCTGGCCTGCGTCCATACTGCGCGATCGTGCCTTGTGCCGCCAGCGGGAGGCTACCAAGCAACGTGACGGCGACTACGGCAGTGCGATATAACCAAGTGCGGCAAGGAGAGGATTCCATGGAAGTCAATGATAAAGCCCCCGACTTTAGTACGACGGATGAGAACGGCAAAGAAGTTGCCTTGAAAGATTTTCGCGGCAAGACCGTAGTGCTTTTTTTCTATCCCAAAGCCGATACGCCCGGCTGAACCAAAGAAGCGTGCGGGTTCCGCGACGCATACAGCCAGATTAAGAGAACGGGAGCAGTGGTGCTGGGTATTTCAGCCGATTCTCCGGAAAAACAAAAGAAGTTTCAGGACAAGTACCACCTTCCCTACACGCTGCTGGCCGACACGGACAAGAAGATTTGTCATGCCTTCGGCGTAATCAAAGACAAAAGCATGTACGGAAGAATCTTCAAGGGGATTTCACGCATGACCTTCGTGATCGGCCCCGACGGCAATATCCAGCATATCTTCGACAAAGTGAAGGCAGCCGGGCACGCGGAGGAAGTGCTGGCGTATCTGAAGGGAGAGTGAAGAGCCGAAGGAAATTGCAGAAGTCAGAAGTTAGATTGCAGAAGTGAACCCCGCAGGGGACTCCCGAGAAGTTACTTCTTCAATCTGACTTCTTCCTTCTGCAATCGCATCCGCTTACCGCGCTTTGCTAGCAACCGTAAACGTCACGGCGTGTTCAGCTGGGATCACCGCTTCCTGCTTGCCGGTGGCGGCGGCAACACCCGTGCCAGCTCCAGCGCCCGCCAAGGTTCCGATGGCCGCGCCTTTTCCTCCGCCGGCGATTGCGCCGATGATCGCACCCGCGGCGGCGCCTCCGCCGATCTTGGTTGCGTTGCTCTTCATGTGGCTCTTGCCGGTGACGTGATACGGACTGCTGGTCACCGCTATCGAGCGGCCATTGGCCTGAATTGACGTGAGGCGAATCGACAACTGGCCGGGAGCATGCAGGCGGCCGCTGGACTTGGCGAGCGTCACTTTACCGCGTACCGTACTGCCTGCGGGAGCAATGGTCTTCCCCCCGATCACAAGATTTCTGGCCAGTGATCCTTCAAATGTTTGCCCGACTTCGGCTGTGCCGGAACTGATCTCGGAGCCGATGCGGACGGTTACCGGCGTTCCCGCCGGAATAGTTTGAGCGATGGCGAACGCCGCCGCCAATAGGAGTGTTCCGATCGATAGAATTCTGCGCAGCATGACACGCCCCTTTCAACGCAGGCCACCAGCCGTTGCACTCCGACCATGTGGGAAAATCCGCGCTTGATTCTAGAATTGTAGTGCAAAGGTTAATTTCGCTGGGTGACGGAGGTTCATGAATTCGCTTGGTCAGGTGGCCTGGTTGAAACAGGAATTTTTCGATCGCGATCCGCGCCGGGTGGCCAGAGCGCTGCTGGGAAAATTGCTGATCCGCACCACGCCGGGCACAATGCTCGCCGGACGCATCGTCGAAACCGAGGCCTACCTGGGAGAAAAAGACGAGGCCGCCCATTCTTTCATCGGCAAGACTCCGCGCAACTCAGTGATGTTCGGGCCTCCAGGACACGCCTACGTGTATTTCATCTACGGAATGCACTTCTGCCTCAACGTCACTTGTCTGCGGGAAGGAACAGCTGGCGCGGTATTGTTTCGCGCGATGGAGCCGGTCGTGGGAGTCGAGCGCATGGCCGCAGCGCGCTGCGTGACCATAGGAAAAGAAAGCGATCTGCCAAAGATTTCTTCCGGCCCCGGCCGCATGGCCGAAGCCTTGGGCGTCACCCGCGAACGCGACAATGGTAAAAACTTCGTCAGCCCTCTATCAGATTTGCGGATTGGCGAAGATGGCTATCGAGTGCGGCGGGTGATCGTTACTCCGCGGATCGGTATCGCAAAATCAGCCGCCATGCCGTTGCGCTACTTGGTGGCGGGGAATCGCTTTGTGTCGGGACCGAAGCGGTAGCGCTGGCATCCCTCCGGCTGTCGTACTGGGCGACACCCCGGTAACTGTTACCAAGAAAGGCGAGAATCCGGAGAAATGTAAAGGAACGATAAATTTTTTCGCTGGAGTACGAACAGACCGGTTTCGCGTTTGACACTGTTCCGAGGCGATTGCTATAGTCCAAGAGTCCCCTTTGGACGCGGGTTCGAAGCGACGTTCCGGCAAGCTGGGATTGTCATTAGGGTCGTCCGCCAGGGCGGCCTCAACACAACCAAAGACCACGCCAGCAGTCCGCTACACACCGTCCCGCATCCGTCGCACACCGAAGTGTGCGGCACGCCAGAGAGGCTAATGACTTTGTTCGACGACAGCACAGCCCGAAACCTTGAACCCATGACGAACGCTACCGAAACCCTCACCAGCGGCCCGGCCGTAGTGGAAAACCCGGAGTCCGTACAACCCGAAATCGCGTCTCAGCCCGAAGCTGTGTCTCAAACGGATTCGCCCGGTCCGCAGGCTTCCGCTCACGATACTGCGACAGATGGTGGAGCCGCCGCCAGCGACGACTTCGCCACCGCCCTCGAGAACTTCACGACCGAATCCGAGGAAGCAGCCGGCGAAGACAACGTCATTCACGGCACCGTGGTCAAGCTGACCGCTACCCACGTGGTCGTTGATATTGGCGCGAAGTCCGAAGGCATGGTGCCGATCGCCGAAGTCATGGATCACGAGGGCAAGCCCAAGTTCCAGCCTGGCGACCCCATCGACGTGATGCGCGAAAAGGGAATGAACGAGGAGGGGTACGTCAACCTCTCGCACCAGAAGGCCGCGCGGCTACGCGCATGGGATGACATCGAGAAGGCGTTCAACGAGAAGAAGCCCATCAAGGGCGTCGTCGTGGACCGCATCAAAGGTGGACTGACCGTCGATATCGAAGGCGCGCAAGCGTTCTTGCCGGGCTCCCAGGTGGACCTGCGGCCGGTGCGCAATCTGGACGGCATGAAGGGCCAGACCATCGAAGTCGCCGTGATCAAGCTGAACAAGAAGCGCGGCAACATCGTGGTCTCGCGTAAGCAGCTTCTGGAAGAAGAGCAATCGGAAAAGCGCGGCAAGACGCTGGAGCATCTGGAAGAGAATGCGATCTTGACCGGCGTAGTAAAGAATCTGACCGAGTATGGCGCGTTCGTCGACATGGGTGGAATCGACGGCCTGCTGCACATTACAGACATGTCGTGGGGACGCCTGACGCATCCTCGCGATCTGGTCAATGTCGGCGACCAGATTCAAGTCAAAGTTCTGAAGTACGACAAAGACAAGCAGCGCGTCTCACTGGGCTTCAAACAGCTGACGCCCGATCCGTGGCTCGACGCCGAGCATCGCTACCCAGTGGGCGCGCACGTTGCCGGACGCGTCATCAGCGTCACCGACTACGGCGCGTTTGTCGAACTGGAGCAGGGCATCGAAGGCCTGGTCCACGTCAGCGAGATGACGTGGTCGAAGCGGATGAAGCATCCGTCGAAGCTGGTCAACGTTGGCGACCAAGTGGAGTGCGTGGTGCTGAGCGTGAATCCAACCGAACGGCGGATTTCGCTCGGCATGCGGCAACTGGCCTCGAATCCATGGGACACCTTGCACGACAAGTATCCGGTGGGGATGGAGGTCGAAGGCAAGGTTCGCAACCTCACCGAATTTGGCGCGTTCATCGAAATCGAGGACGGCATCGACGGTCTCGTCCACGTCAGCAACTTGAGCTGGACCAAGCGCGTCAAGCATCCATCGGAAGTCCTGAAGAAAGGCGACAAGGTGAAGGCGGTAGTACTCGCGATTGAGCCCGACAAGCGTCGCCTGTCACTGGGCGTCAAGCAGCTTCAGCCCGACGTTTGGGACAGCTTCTTCGCGCAGCATCGTGTGGGCGACATCGTCCACGGCAAAGTTCTGCGGGTCGCAAACTTCGGCGCATTCGTGGAAATTGCGGATGGCGTCGAGGGCCTGTGCCACAACTCGGAAGCAGTGGATGACAAGGGCCAGCAAGTTGCGCTCGAACCGGGCACTGAGTTCGATTTCAAGATCATCAAGATGAATCAGGACGAGAAGAAAGTCGGCCTCAGCATCAAGGCCGTCGGCGAGGAAGCGTCTCGCCAGGAAGTTGAGTCCTACAAACACCCGGCATCTTCCACCAGTTCGACAATTGGCGAACTGATTTCGTGGAAACGGGCGGGCGGGGACAACAACTAGCTTTCTCTCAGCCGAGAATACGAAGGCCGCCAGCGATGGCGGCCTTTTCGTTACTCCCCCAAGATACCCCTTGGAACTGTCATCCTGAGCGAAGCGAAGGATCTGCTTTCTTGGCCAACGAAAGGAAAGCAGGTCCGTCGCTTCGCTCAGGATGACAGTTTCTTTTTAAGGGACGGTTCTTGTGAGGCGGCTGTTGCTTCTTAATAAAATTCGCAGAAACTCCCTACGCAGTGCCCTGCGCCCGCGCCAGCTTCAACTCCACCTGCTGCCTCTCTAGTTCGCTTACCTGAAACAACTGGCGAGGCCGCAATCCCATCTGTCGAGCCAGCAACACTTCGGGGATGTGGGCGATCCGCGTGTTGTAGGTTGCTACGTCGTCATTGAAGAACTCGCGACGGTCGGCGATGCGCTCTTCCAGTTCCGAAATGCGCTTCTGGAGCGCCAGAAAATTCTGGTTGGCCTTGAGATCTGGATAACGCTCAGCCACCGCAAAGAGGGAGTGCAGCGCTCCGGTGAGGCGTAGGTCGGCTTGTGCTTTTTGAGGAATGCTGGCCGCGCCGATCGAGGCTGTGCGTGCCAAGGCGACCGCTTCCAGCGTCTGACGTTCGTGATCCATGTAGCCCTTTACACAGGAAACCAGGTTGGGGATCTCGTCGTGGCGCTGCTTCAGCAGGACATCGATGTTAGCGAAAGCGCGGTCGTTTTCGTTCCTCAAACCGACCAATTCGTTGTAAAGGATGATGACGTAGATCGCGGCCCCGGACAGAAAGAGAGCAACGGTTGCGGCAGCGAAGAGCGTCATAGGAGTCTCTTGGGAATGTAGCGAAAAGGGCAGAAGTCAGACAAGTTACGACTGGGTTCTGGGGCAAGAGTAGCGCCAGCATCCTGCTGTCGGCGCAGGCAGCTTACGAAAATTGGGGCAGTGATGCCGTTTGAGATTCGTATCAGGGCATCGCTTCAGCGATGCCGGAAATCTCTGTAGGCAAGTGCGCCTTTAGGCGCTGAGAAAATTCCGATGCTAATAAAAACTCTCTTCTCGCTCTTAGTCTTCTGTCTCACCACCGTCCCCGCCTGGAGCCAGGCCCGTCCCTATCCCGGCCCCGACCTCCCTCAGCTTTACCAGCACTATCTTGACGTGGTGAACAACATCCCGGCCTTCGACCATCACGCTCATCCGGGATTTGCCGACGATCCCGACGTGGACGCCATGGCCGCTCCTCCCGGCAGCGCCGCCCTCCGTGAGCGCGACACGAATCCTGAACTGGTCGCGGCAGCCAAAGCCCTCTGGGGATATCCCTACGCCGACCTCTCTCCCGAGCATGCCAAGTGGCTCGTGCAGAAAAAAGCCGAGATCAAGAAGCAATACCCCGGCACCGCCTACTTCAACATGCTGCTCGACAAGATGAACTTCGATCGCGGCGTCGCCAACCGCGCCATGATGGCCGATTACCTCGACCCCAAGCGGTTCCCCTGGGTATTCTTCGCCGACGCGTTCCTGTGGCCCTTCGACAACACGAAAGAACGTTCCCGAAATGTCGATCAGCAGGTCTACATGCCGCTCCAGGAAAAAATGCTGAAGCGCTGGATGCAACAGGAAAAAGTAAGCGCTCTTCCGGCCACCTTCGGAGACTACTTGAAATTCGTCAGCCAGGTGCATCCAGCGCTTCAGCATTTTTTCCTGGAG
>Ga0137409_10003133_pt1 | contig 17582 bp, 15 predicted proteins | sample CZODoug1_16funga_FD_122059 | JGI IMG/M metagenome (GOLD analysis project Ga0137409, IMG submission 122059) | Vadose zone soil fungal communities from Angelo Coast Range Reserve, California, USA - CZODoug1_16fungal (Hybrid Assembly) | ecosystem: Environmental > Terrestrial > Soil > Vadose zone... | reverse complement strand
AGCAGCATACTCCGGCAACACCGGCGTCCGCCGCTCGCACGGGCGCTGTCGAGGCGCGCGCGTCGAGCCTGACCTTCGATGAAGCGCTCGCGACGTTCAAGACGCTCGATGCGGAGGCGCAGCGCCCGTTCATCGACAAGGTGTTCTTCAGTGAGCTGGTCGGTTCGGGCCGTGACGCCAATGCCGGCACGGGAACCGGCTTCGACCGCGGCTACGTCGCCATCGATGCGCTGTTCGCAGGCAGCCGCGATCCGGCGACCAACACCTTCCACGGCGACCTCAACATGTCGTTCAGCCGCATCTACTCGCTCGCGGGCGGCAACGTCGCGCTGCTGGTGCCGGGCGGGCTGGTAAACGTGGGTCTCGCGAATCCGCCGACGGACATCAACCAGCGCGATCCCTCGCTCCTTGGCATCGTCGCGCAGCGCACCGGCGACGTGGACATCTTCACCGACGGCGACGTGCTGGTGAACCAGTCGCGCATTTTCACGCTGCTGGGCGGCAGCATCGCCGTCTGGTCGACGCAGGGCAATATCGACGCCGGTCGCGGTGCGAAATCTTCGTTGTCGGCGCCGCCGCCCACCGTGGTGATCGACGCGTCGGGCAGGGTCACGCTCGATCTCTCGGCCGCGGTCGCGGGCAGCGGTATTCGCACGATCGTGACGGGCGAAGGCGTCACGCCGGGCGACGTGGACCTGATCGCGCCGGTGGGCTTCGTCAACGCCGGCGATGCGGGCATCGGCTCGGCGGGCGACCTCAATATCGCGGCGCGCACCGTGGTCGGTCTCGACAATATCCAGGTGGGCGGCGCTTCGACGGGTGTGCCCGCGGAGACCAGTGGTCTCGGTGCGTCGCTGTCGGGCGTCTCGGGTGTCGCGGCCAGCACCCAGAACACTTCGAATTCGGCGGCGGAAGACTCACAGAGCGCAAAGGAAGCGGCAGCCCCGATGGCGCAGAGCGCGCTTTCGTGGCTGGACGTCTTCGTGGTCGGGCTCGGCGAGGAGAACTGCAAGCAGGACGACACGGAGTGTCTCAAGCGGCAGAAGAGCAAGCCGCAATAGCGGACTAGCGCGACATCGCCGAGCCGCGTCCGAGAACAAGAACCTTAAAAGGGGGAGGACATGCGGAGAGTTCTGGCAATCCTGCCGATCGCACTGACCGCGAGTGGCGCGTATGCGCTGCCGCCAAGTCCGGCTCCGCAAGCGGAGCTCTACATTTCGGGTGCGACGGCGCAGGACGAGGCGCTCGAGAACCTGATGCGCCTGAAGCCGGGGATCCCGGGCGCGACCAATATCTGTGAGCCCGGAACGCTCGACATTTACCGCGGCAAGATCGACGGCACGGCCAAGCGCGTTTTCTACTGCCGCACGGCCTCCAACGTACTCGGACTCCCACCCGGATTGCGCCTCGCCGTGCACAAGTCCTCCGGTGGCTCGGGCGAGGGTGTCACGCCGGTGTCGGCCGGCACGGCGGTGCCTTACATCGACCTCGCGAAACTGCCGGCGGCAGCGGATTGCAAGGAGGGCAAGGACGAGCGCGCCACGGAAGATTTCATGGCGTATCGCAATCACACGGCCTGTGACGGTGCCGGCAAGCCCGTCATTCCGCGCGCCGGGATTTCCGACGTCGAGCCCGCACTCGTCGGCGGCATCTCTCAGCCGCTCACCGTCCGGCCGCAGAACCAGCTCGTGTGGGGACTGCCGGTGACCAAGAACCTGCGCAACGCCCTGCAGGCCGCGCAGGGCCTGGTACGCAACATCGTGCCTCACGACGATCCGAGCCGCGACACTGAAGCCGTGATGCCGTCCCTGTCGCGCGCCCAGGTCGCCGGTCTCTTCGCCGGCACGGTCAAGACCTGGGACCAGTTGTACGATTCGACCGGCACGGGCCTCACGCGCTCGACTTTCCTGGCGCCGGGCCCGCCGGCAAATCCCGATGCGTCCGGGGCAACTCCGGGCGCCTACCGTCCCGACCGCAAGCTCGGCGGCACAGTATACGTTTGCCGGCGCATCGAGACCTCAGGCACGCAGGCCTCTTATGAGGTTCACTACCTGCGTCACCGCTGCGTCAAGGACAGCCCGCCGTTTCTCGCGCCGAATGATGGCAGTGACCTCAAGAACGGCGGCGATGTGAACAAGCTGGTTCGAATCGCGAACCCTGCCGGGAATGTCTACGCCGGCACCGGGACCGGCGATGTACGCGATTGCCTCGACGCCCACGAGCAGTTCAACCGCTGGGCCATCGGCATCCTGAGCACCGAGAACATCGGCAACAACGGTAACCGCGAGTTTCGCTATCTCAAGGTCGATGGCGTTGCGCCGACGCTCCTCAACGCACGCAACGGGCGCTGGACCCATGTCTCGGAGCAGTCGATGCAGTGGCGCCGGAGCTTTGACAGCCAGCTCGACAAGACCAACGAAGGCAAGGTCCTGGTGTTCGTTGCCACGAACATGGGAGTTCCGCGGGTGATTCGGGCACTCAATTCCGGCTTTGTTCACCCCTGGGGGCAGGGCGGCTATCTCGCTCCCTGGACGGTGGCCTCAGATGCGCTCAAGCCGCCGATTACCGCCGAGTCGCTGCGGGACAACCCGATTGCGGCCATGACCCGCTCCCTTCACGGCCTTAATAACTGCAACGAACCGCTGGTCGTGGGCACCTCAGCCCTTCAATAAGAGAATAAGAGAGAGGGCGCGCAGGCATCCAGCGTGTTGCCGGCATGTGACACGAAGACGCCATCCTTCAAGTGTGTAACAAAAGCATCACAACAGCAGGGGAGAATCCGCGGCCGGAAGGGGTGTCGCCACGACCAGGGCTTGCGGCCGGTCGTGGCGCAAATCTTGGAACTGGAAGGACAGGAGCAGGCGGTAACTCGATGCGACGCTTGAGGTTAGCTCTTGCCCTCGTGCTGCTCTTTGCCCCAGTCGCGAGCTTTGCCTGGTGGAACGAGGACTGGAACTTCCGCAAGGAAATCACCTTCGATCTCTCGCCCACCGGCGCGGACATCGCCGGGACCCCCACCGACATCCCGATCCTGATCCGCCTGCATGTCGGCAACTTCACCTACTTCGGCGATACCAAGCCGGACGGCGCGGATCTGCGTTTCCTGGCCGCGGATGACAAGACACCGCTCAAGTTTCACATCGAACGCTACGATCCGCAGAACCAGATGGCCTTCGTCTGGGTGCTGGTGCCGCGCCTGGCCGGCGGCAGCAACACCGAAAAGATCTTCCTCTACTACGGCAACCAGGAAGCGACGAGCGCCAGCGATCCGGCGGGCACGTACGACAAGAACCAGGGCGCGGTCTACCACTTCTCGGAAGCCCCGGGCAGTCAGCCGCTGGATTCGACCGGCTACAAGAACAACGCGACTGCGCCCACGGTCGAGCTGAATCCGACTTCCCTCATCGGCGGGGGTGCACGCTTCAACGGTTCGCAGGCGATGCAGATCCCCGCTTCCCCAACGCTGCACATCACCGTGGCGAGCGGTGCGACGCTGTCGGCGTGGGTGCGCATCGAAAATCCGCAAGTGAACGCCTATGTCGCGGCGCTGGAAGGCGCTGCTCACGAGATGGTCCTCGGCATCAACGGCACGCAGGCGTTCGCACGCATCAGCGGCCCGAATGGCCCGGTGGACCTGCCGCAGGTGAGTGGCCAGCTAACCACCGGCGCCTGGCACCACCTTGCGGCGCGCATCGGTGACGGACGTTTCACCCTGTTTGTCGACGGCGCAGATGCAGGCAGCGTCGATGTCGAGGCGCAGGAAGTCTCGGGCACGCTCACCGTCGGTGGCTCGGCGGCAAACACCAATTACCTCACCGGCGAGATGGATGAGCTGCAATTCGCCACTGCAGTGCGCAGCGCCGACTGGATCAAGGCCGCCGCGCGCAGCCAGGGCATGCAGGCGCCGCTCGTCGCCTACGGCGGCGATGCGCAGAAGGATTCCGGGAATGTCTCCTATTTCGCGATCACCCTGCGCAATGTCACGGTCGACGGCTGGGTGGTTATTGCCGTGCTCGCCGTGATGTTCGTGGGCAGCGTCGTGGTCATGGCCGCAAAAGCCTTCTCCCTGGGCCGTGTGCGCAGGGCCAACGGCAGGTTCCTGCGCGAATTTCACCAGCAGCGCGACGATCCCACGGCGCTCGATCGCAAGATCGCACCCAAGGATGAGGCGGAAGAATCCGCCTTCGAAGCCGCCGGCGAAAGCCAGCTCAGTACGGCGCTGTTCGGGGATTCCGGACAGTTTGCGGCGTCCACGCTCTACCGGCTCTATCACCACGGCGTGCGCGAGATGAACAAGCGTCTTGAGGGGCAGGCTGCCGGCGCGGAGCACGTGCGCTCGCTGAGCCCGCAGTCGATCGAGGCGATGCGCGCCACGATGGACGCCTCGCTCACTCGCATGACGCAACGCCTGTCGTCGCAGATGGTGCTGCTCACGATCTGCATCTCGGGCGGGCCGTTCCTCGGCCTGCTCGGCACCGTGATCGGCGTGATGATCACGTTTGCCGCCATCGCTGCAAGCGGTGACGTGAATATCAACGCGATTGCACCGGGCACCGCGGCGGCGCTCGCCGCGACGGTCGCGGGCCTCGCGGTCGCGATCCCGTGCCTGTTTGGCTACAACTACCTCAACACCCAGATCAAGGTAATCAGCGCCGACATGCGCGTGTTCGTCGACGAGTTCGTCACCCAGATCGCCGAGCATTACTCGTAGGTATTTCGCGGTAACCGCAATGTCCGCCAGCGCTGAAGAACAAGACGTCTACGACGAGATCAACATCACCCCGATGCTGGATCTGGCGTACGTGCTGCTCGTCATCTTCATCATCATGACGACGGCGACGGTGCAGGGCATCAAGGTGAACCTGCCGAAAGCGAGCGCGCAGCCGAGCCTGGCCGAAAACAAGACCAAGGCGATCACGATCACGGCGGACGGCACGATCTACCTCGACACGTTCCCGGTATCGATGCAGGAGCTCGAATCGCTCCTGCGCCAATACAAGACGGCGAACCCGAACCTGCCGGTGATCATCAAGGCGGACGCGACCATTCAATACCAGCGCGTGGTCGATGTGCTGGACCTGATCGGCCGGCTCGAGATCACGCAACTCGGTCTCGTGACTCAGAAGATCGTGAAGTAAGAGATGCACATGAAGCACAGTCGAAGTCTCCTGCAGCGGCTCGGCGTGGCACTGGGTGTGCTGCTGTTTGCCACCACCGCGGGTGGCGCGATCGTGTACTTCATCAAGAGCATCATCTCGGGCACGCCGGCCCCGGTGAAGCAGATCGTGCAGGAAGTAAGGATCATCCGACCGCCGCCGCCACCTCCGGAAGAACCCCCACCTCCCGAAGTGCAGGATGAGGTGAAGGTGCCGGAGCCGGAGGAGCAGCCGCAGGATGCGAACAACGACCCGCCGCCGGGCGAACAGCTCGGTCTGGACGCGGAAGGGACAACCGGGGGCGATGACTTCGGTCTCATGGCCCGCAAGGGCGGTCGCGACCTGCTCGCCACCAATGGCGGGGCCTTTGCGTGGTACACGGGACAGCTCAAGAACGCGATTCTCGAGCGCCTGCAGGACAACAAGAGGCTGCGCGGGGGCTCGTACTCCGTCGTTGTGCGCCTGTGGCTCAAGGCCGACGGCGGCATCGAACGCGTGCAGCTGGCGAGCTCCACGGGGAGCGACGAGATCGACCAGGCAATCGAGGGAGCGCTTTCCAACCTCACTCGCGTTGCGCAGGCGCCGCCGCTGGAAATGCCCCAGCCCGTGTCGCTGCGCATCGTCTCGCGTATCTAAGAATCAAGAATTCAGGCAATGAAGACCCCGATAACGCTGTTGACGGCACTTGCCGCCTCGTTGACGCTCGCGACAGGAGCCCGCGCAGAAGTATCTGCTGAAGAGCGTTCGCTCAGCGAGCTGCGCAATACCGTCGTGAACCTGCTGCAGGCGCTGGTGGAGAAGGGCGTGGTGAGCCGCGACCAGGCACAGGCGCTGGTGAAGCAGGCGCAGGACAAAGCCGCAGCCGATGCTGCACTCGCTGCGCAGGCAGCCGAGTCCGAGTCTGGCGCGGTGCGTGTGACGCATGTGCCTGATGTCGTGAAGCAGGAGATCAAGGACGAGGTCGCACAGGAGGTGAAGCCGCAGGTCGTCAATGAGGTGCTGGCGACGGCGCGCGAACAGAAATGGGGCGTGCCGGGCGCGCTGCCGGAGTGGATCGGCAGAGTGAAGCTGGTCGGCGACGTCCGCGTGCGCGAGCAGTACGACAATTTTTCGAGCGACAACGCACCCAACACCTATCTGGATTTCAATACGGTCAACGCCAAGGGCGGCATCGGGAAGGCCGGAACCTCGGCGCTCCTCAACACGACAGAGGATCGCGCGCGGCTTCGGGCACGCGCCCGCCTGGGCGTCGATGTCGATGTGGCGCAGGGCCTGCACGCCGGGATCCGCGTCGCCACCGGCAATCTGAACGAGCCGATCTCGACCAACGCGACGCTGGCGAGCACCTTCGGGCGTTACACGATCGGGCTGGACCGCGCTTACATTCGCTGGGACGTCAAGGGCGAGTACGGCGAGCCGTGGCTGACGCTCAGCGGTGGCAAGATGGCCAACCCCTGGTTCTCGACCGATCTGCTCTATGACGAGGACCTGTCGTTCGACGGCGTCGCGGGAACGTTCCGCTGGCATCCGATGCGCTCAGAGGCAAACGAGCGTTTCATGTTCTTCACGCTGGGCGCGTTCCCGATCAAGGAAGTCGAGCTGTCCGGCAACGACAAGTGGCTGACCGGGGCGCAGCTCGGCATCAACTGGAAGTTCGACAACGACGTGCGGCTCATTTTCGCCGGCGCCATCTACGACTACGAGAATACCGTCGGCATCCTCAACGACGCCGACAGCAACCTGCTCGACTACACGGCACCCGACTTCCTGCAGCGGGGCAACACGCTGTTCGACATTCGCAACGATACCGACGCGAGCACGAACCTGTTTGCCCTGGCCGCGGACTACACCGTCGTCGACACCGCGCTCGCCCTCGAGGTGCCGATCGGTGGCGGCTATCGCTTCGGCTTCAACGCCGACTATGTTCACAACATCGCCTTCGATCAGCAGGCGATCCTGGCGCGCACCGGCCTGCTGGTCGACAAGCGCGTCGATGGGTACCAGGGTGAGATCGCGCTGATGCGCTCGACCTATTCGCTGCCCGGTGGCTTTCGCATCTTCGTCGGCTATCGGTATCTGGAAGAGGATGCGGTGCTCGACGCGCTCACCGACTCGGATTTCCGTCTCGGCGGAACGGATGTGCAAGGCTATTACGTCGGCGGTTACCTGGGGATGACCCGCAATACCTGGCTGAGACTGCGCCTGCTCAGCGGGCGTGAGATCGATGGCGTGCCATTCGCGGTCGACGTCTGGCAGCTTGATTTCAACGCGCTGTTCTAGCGCCTGTCGGCAGCGGTCGCGATACCCGGGTCAGGCAGCGGCTGCGGGTGACCTTCAAGCTGGAGACTTGCCATGCAATCACTAACGAAACTGGGCCTGGCGGCGATCCTGCTACTGCTGACGCTGCCCGTCTCAGCACAAACCGCTCGCCCGGGCGGCAGCAATGCCAATGCGCAACTCATGCAGCAGATGCAACAGCTCGCTTCTGAGCGCACTCAGCTGCAGGCCGAAAACGCCAAGATGAAGCAGGAGCTCGACGAGCTGAAGAAGAAGATGAAAGGCCTGGAGTCGGAGAATGACTCGCTGACTCGTCGCGCGCAAAGCTCGGAGGGCGCGGCCTCGCGCGCCGCGGCGGGCAGCGAGAGTCTCAACCAGAGCCTCGCGCAACAGCGCACGCGCATGGAGGAGCTGGTCGGAAAATTCCGCGAGACCGCGGGGACACTGCGCGACGTCGAGACCGAGCGCAACAAGCTGCAGACCGATCTCGCCGCCAGCCAGCAGCAGTTCAAGATCTGCGTCGACAAGAACCTCGCAATGTACCAGGTGACCAGCGAGATCCTCGATCGCTACCAGGACCAGGGGTTCTGGTCATCGCTCACCAAGTCGGAGCCGTTCACGCGCCTCAAGCGCACGCAGATCGAAAACCTGGTCGATGAATACCGCGGTCGCGCGAGCGATCAGCTGGTGGATCAAAGCACGCAGCCGCCGGGTACCTGACGTTCGACGAACCATCGCCGACGAACGTCATACGCGCGTACTCTGCCAGCGCGCGCTTTCTCCCTTCGGATTCACGCCAAAGTCAAATCGCTGTCACAACCGCAGCGCATCGTCACTTCCGCCAAGACGAACAATTGCCGATAGGAGGGGAAACCGATGCGGCATTTTCTTCGGGCGTGCTTGGGTGCGCTCGCCCTGATCATTCTGCCCTGGTCAGTTGCCGGAGCAGCCGCGGTGTGCACGTTCGGCGCGCCCGGGTCGGAGTCGACGTTGCAAGCGGTGTTCAACAATCTCCTCGGCAGCAGTCATGCTCCGAACACGGGAAGCGATTGCCTGCCGGAGGGCAATGACGGTCGCTGGCAGACCACCGGCACCGCGTCCGCCACCATTGTCATCGAGCTCGCCGGTTTCGCCTCCTCCAATACCTTCGGCATCTACGATGTCCTGGATCCGCTGAATCCTGCCAAGCAGCTACAGCTCTTCGGTGGTGCGGCCAGCGCCGGGGCGACCGCGTTCATCACTTTTACCGCGTCCGGGGGCGGCTTCACCGTGGTGATCGGCTGGCCGGGAAAGCCGGATCGCGCCCCGGCGAAGTTCGGCAGCACCGCGTTCGGCTTTTATCTCAACACCCCGGAGGACAATCCCAATACGCCGGCGAGCGATCGGTCCACGTATTTCAGCCAGACCTCGCTCAACAACGATGGTACAGATCACCTCTATGCGTACCGTGGGAACGGCTCGCCCTTCCTGTCGCCGCCACTTGCCGGCCAGAAGTTTGCGACCAACGGCGCGCTCCTCGCGTGGGAGGATTTGCGCGGCGGCGGCGATCGCGACTACCAGGATTTCGTCGTGTACGCGAGCGGCATCACTCCCGTGCCACTGCCTGCAGCGGCCTGGCTCCTGAGCAGTGTGCTCGTTCCAGTGTTGAGGCTGCGCAGAAGTCGCGCTCTCGGGCTCGCCTGATTCCTGGAAGCGGCGCGCTGCGCTGCTGATCCAGGTCGACTTACTCCTCGCCAACGGCCCGCTTTCTGCGGGCCGTTTTCTTTTCCCCTGAAGTCATCGCCGCAAGCGCGTGTGTTCCATCGCATTTTCGTCCGCGATTCGTCATGCGCTGGTGGCCCCGATGCCGACGCAACAGTGCTCGTTTGTCATAAGCTCGAAATGACCTTGAAACACTAGCTCACTACCGTCCTGCTCCAATAAAGAAGCGCCCAGCGTGGGAGCAGGGAGAGGACCAGCCGTGATCGAGGCCCGAAAGCAGGCGGTGTCCATTCGAATGAGCGCGGCAGACGTGCGCAAGGTGAAGAAACTGGCACAGCGACTCGGAGCGCGGGATTCCGACGTCATTCGCTTTGCGGTGAAAAGCATGCTCGCGCGACTCGGACCGCTCCACGACAACGAAGTCCGCGGTCGCAATCTGGTGCCGGTGTTCGTGGAGTCAGGCAACGAACTGCTGCGCTATTTCGAGCTCGACGCGCTGCGCCTCGACAGCATCATCAACGAGGGCGCTGAGCGCGAGCGGCGGGTCGAGAGCGATGACATCGCGCTGATCGCAATGAGTGGACTGCAGCAGAACTACGCGTTGCTCAGGTTGAGCTCGCTGGGCAAGAACGACGGCGATGGCGAAGGCAACGGGCTCTCACAATCACTGCGCCATTATCTCTACGAGAAGTATGTCTATCGGCACAACGGTGGCGAGGCGCCCGCCGGCGGCCGCAACGGGGAAGCAGCGGGCGTCGCGCCCCTGAAGGGTTAACGCGCGAGGAGGAAGCATGGAGACAGTAAGCAGGGAAAGAGTGCGCAACAGCGCTTGGTTGGCGTTCGTGGCTGCGGTGGCCCTGGCCAGCCCGCTGAGCAGCCGCGCCGATTCGGTGCTACCTGGTCTGCCGGCCGGATCGATCCTGGTGTTCTCGCAGTCCGGATTCATCAGTAATCCGCTGCCGCTGCAGACGCAGTTCGACATCCCGTTTGCCGGCACCCTGACGATCCAGCTGATCGACCTCGCCTGGCCGGAGAAGTTTTCATCGCTCAGTTTCATGATGACCTCAGGTAGCGGGGTCGTGGCACAGCTCGACGCACCGGGAGCCTTCAGTTTCCAGCTCGATTCTCCGGGCCGGTTCTTTGGCTTCCTGACCGGGCAGACCCAGGGCGCCATGCACGCGGGCACGTACCTGTTGCAGATGTCGCTGTTGCAACTGACGCAGCCAGTGCCCTTGCCCGCAGCACTGTGGCTGCTGATGAGCGGAATTGTCGGCATCGGAATGTTGCGCCGACAAGCGTCGGTGCCGCAGGGCTGATCGATCGAGGCCGCATCGCTTCGAGGGCACCCGAACTCCCCTCCTCGGGAGCCCTCGCGGCGCAGCGGCAGCAGGCGGAAGGCGGGCTGTTCTATTGCGGGCGGTGATTGCAGAAGTCATACAATATGTGGACAACAAGAAACAGATTTTCAATCCTTCGCTATCTTGCCATATCGGTCCTGTCCGTGATCTGCGGCGTCGCCGCGCACGCCGATGAACAGACTCGTCCCCCGACCGCAACCACCGCGTACCGCGTGCAGCCGGGAGACGTATTGATGGTTTCCGTGTGGAAAGAGCAGGACTTGCAGGCCGAGGTGCTGGTCCGGCCGGACGGAGGACTCTCGTTCCCGCTGGCGGGTGAGATCCAGGCGAGCGGCCGCACGGTGGAAGAGGTGCGCATCGCCATCGACGAACGCATCCGCAAGTTCATTCCTGACGCAGCGGTGACGGTGACCGTCAAGGCAATCGGCGGTAACCGCGTCTATGTCATCGGCAAGGTCAATCGGCCGGGGGAATTTCCCTTCAGCCGTCCGATCGATGTCATGCAGGCGCTGAGCCTGGCCGGCGGCACTACGCCGTACGCAGCCGTCAACGACATTCGAGTGCTGCGGCGTGAAAACGGCAAGCAGGTCGCCATCGCGTTTCGCTACGCCGATGTGGAGCGCGGCCGTGACCTGGCGCAGAACATTGAGCTGCAGAGCGGCGACACGGTGGTCGTACCGTGAGTGTGAGTGCGCAGCGGGCCCGCATCGCCGGCGTGCTGAGCGCGAGCGCCGTGTCCCTGACGATGCCCGTCGCCCACGGCGCGCAGTGGTCGGCCGAAGGCCGCATGAGCGCCGACCTCGAACATCACAGCAACCTGCAGCTCGAAGCCACCGATCCGCTGGACGTCACCGGGGCGCTCATCGGCCTGATCGGCACGCTCGGCGTGCGCTCGGAGAGCCAGGAACTCACCGCTGCGCCGCGCATGCTGCTGCGTCGCTACGATGGCGGCGAGAATCTCGACGCCAACGACTACTCGCTGGTGATGAACTACAACGTCGGGCGCGATACCAGCCGTTGGCATCTCGATGGAAGCCTGGCGAACGAGTCGACGCTCACCACCGAGCTCGAAGATACCGGCCTCGTCGATGTGCAGAAACGACGCGAGGCGATCGCGTTTAACGGATCAGTCGACTGGGCAGCGACCGAGCGTGACGTGGTGACCATGCAGGTGGGTGATCAGGCCAACCACTATATTGACGCGGCCAGCAGTGGGCTCATCGATTACGTGTACCTCGGCGGGCTGCTGGCGTTCAATCACAGCATCGATCAGCGCTCGTCATTCGGCGCGCGGTTTTCCGGCGGCTCCATGAAACCCGCCGAGCTGTTTCCTGCAAGTCACGATGTGGCCGCGCGACTCACATTCATGCGTCAGTTCTCGCCGACCTACCGGCTCAATCTCGAAGCGGGCGTGAGCCGCGCCGACAGCCAGGGACTGGCGGATGACGGGACGGTGTACCTGCTCGACCTGGAGCGCACCGGTCTGCTGACGGACTGGCATTTTGCGGCGAGCCGGGAAGTCGTGCCGAGCGGTGCGGGCTCGCTGACGCGCCGCGAAGAGGGCGTATTTACCCTCAGCCGGCGCCTGGCTCCGCTCTGGAGGATGGCCGTATCGCTGCGCCACCTGCTCAGCGAAGAGCTGCAGGGGAGCACACGAGGCACGCAGCGCAACTACGACCGCGCGGAGCTGAGCTGCGAGTGGCGGCTGGCGCAGTACTGGGCGCTCTCCGGCGCAGTGAGCTACGCCACTCAGAACTACAGCGGCCCTTCGCCCGCTACCGACGATCTGACATACGGCATCGGTCTAACCTGGACGCCGCCCGCGCAGGCGATGTCACGCTGAGAGGAGCACATGCCCGACCCTGTTGTTGTCAATTCGCTGAGTCAGCAGATCCGCGCGGTGCAGCGGCGCTGGAGAGTGCTGCTCGCCGTGCTCGCCGGCGGTCTGCTGCTCACGTTGCTGGTCGCCTTGCTGTGGCCCGCCACCTATCGCTCCAGCGCCACCATTCTCATCGAGCAGCAGGAGATACCGCAGGACCTGGTGCGCTCGACGATCACGACCTTCGCCGACCAGCGCGTGCAGGTCATCAGCCAGCGCGTGATGACTACCGTCAACCTGCTCGATCTGATTCACCGCTACAACCTCTATCCACGCCAGCAGAAGAGCGAGCCGCGCGAGACCCTGATCGAGCGCATGCGTGATGACATCCGCATGAGCATGATCAGCGCCGACGTGATCGATCCGCGCAGCGGCCGCCCGACGCAGGCGAACATCGCTTTCGCCGTGTCCTACGAGAGTCGTTCCGCCGACCTGGCGCAGAAAGTCGCCAACGAGCTCACCACGCTCTACCTCAACGAAAATCTCACCAGCCGCACCCGCCTCGCCAAGGATACGGCGAGCTTTCTCTCTGCCGAAGCGCAGCGACTGAGCGGCGAAATCGCGGCGCTGGAGCAGAAGCTCGCGGATTTCAAGGAGCGCAACGTCGATCGCCTGCCGGAGCTCACGCAGCTCAACTTTCAGATGATGGATCGCGAGCAGATGGAGCTGCGCGACGTGCAGACCCGCCTGCAGTCATTGCAGGACCAGAAGCTCTATCTCGTCGCACAGCTCAGCCAGATCAACCCAACCTCGCAGGTCTTCACCGAGACCGGGCAGCGGGTCCTGGGTCCGGCGGACCGCCTGAAGGCGTTGCGCACCCAGCTCGCGAGCCTCTCCTCGCTCTACGCGCCGGATCACCCGGACGTGCTGCGCATCCGGCGCGAGATCGAAGGGCTGGGGCGCGAAGTACAGCAATCCAGATCATCGGCCAACGATCTGCAGCGCCAGCTCACCGATGCATGGGCGCAACTCGCCGCCGCCCGGGAGAAATACACACCCGATCACCCGGACGTGCAGCGACTCGAACGGCAGGTGGATTCACTCGAGAAGCAGCTGCAAGCGAGGCCGCCCGCCGCTGCCGCCGCGAGTGCGCTCGCGGATGCGGACAATCCGACCTACATCCAGATCCGGACGCAGCTCGAGAGCGCGCAAAACGAAATCGCCGCGCTGACTGCGAAACAGGCACAGATCCGCGCCCGCATCGGCGACTTCGAGCGCAGGCTCGCGCAAGCCCCCGGCGTGGAGCGTGAGTATCGCGAGTTGCTGCGTGATCATGACAACGCCCAGGCGAAATACCAGGAACTGCGCGCCAAGGAGATGGAGGCGCGGCTGGCGCAGACGATGGAATCGGATCGCAAGGGCGAGCGCTTCACCGTGATCGAGCCCCCGCTGCCGCCGGAAAAGCCGGTGAGCCCGAATCGCCCGCTGGTGATCGTGCTGGGACTGCTGCTCACAATCGCGGTCGCGTTAGCCGTCATGACGGTGCGCGAGTCGCTCGACGGCACCGTGCGCGGTCGCCAGGACCTCAGCGCTCTGCTCAACGTCGCGCCGCTCGCCGTGATCCCGTATATCGGTACGCTTGCCGAGTCCACGCGGCAACGAGCGCGTTTCCGGCTCGCCGCCTTTGGCGCGATGGGGACGATCCTGGCGGCGGCAGTGCTGGTCCACTTCCTCTATCGGCCGCTCGACGTGCTGTGGTTCACGGCGATGCGCAAGTTCGGGATCTGAGGGCGGGCGCAATCCACAATGGAACGAATAAAGAAAGCGCTGGAACTCGCCAAGCTGCAGCAGCCGCATCCGACGCCTGTCGTTGCTCCCATGCTGCAGCCGCGCGTCTCGTCCGCAGCGTCCACCTCGTCTGCCTCATCGACACAGCAGCAAGCGCGGCCGATCCAGCTGTCCGACGAGCATCTCGAGAAGCATCGGCTGTTGCACGAGGGCTCCGCACCGGACACGCGGCGGGCTTACAAGATGCTGCGCACCCAGGTGCTGCAACGGATGCGCGGTCATGGCTTCCAGAGCCTGGCGATCGTCAGTCCCGCCGCCGCCGACGGCAAGTCGCTGACGGCAGCAAATCTTGCAATCAGCATCGCGCAGGACCCCAACCACACGGCCTTGCTCGTCGACCTCGACCTGCGGCGACCGACATTGCACAAGCTGTTCGGCATGAGCGTCGAGCGCGGCGTGGACGACTACCTGCGGGGTGACTGCGCGCTCGCCGATGTCCTCTATCGCCCGCAGCAGTTCGAGCGACTCGTCCTGCTGCCGGTGCGAGCACCGGTGGAACACAGCTCGGAACTTCTCGCGAGCGTGCGTGCGCGGGAGCTCAAGGCGGAAATCAGGGGACGCTACGCCGACCGGATCGTGCTCTACGACCTGCCGCCGGTGCTGATCTCAGACGATGCGCTCACGGTCATGCCCTCCGTCGACTGCGCCCTGCTGGTGGCCACCGAGGGACACACGCGGCGCGACGAGCTGATGCGCACGCTGGAAGTGCTGCATTCGAGCACGATCGTCGGCACGGTGCTCAACCGTTCCACCGAGCAACCCGGCGCGTACTGAGGCGGCAATCGTGTACGAGACCTTCTACGGGCTGCGCGCAAAACCATTCTCACTGACGCCGGACCCGCACTTCCTGTATCTGACGCGCCACCATGCGATGGCGCTCACCATGCTCGAATACGGGCTCACGCAACAGGCCGGTTTCATCCTCATCACCGGCGAGGTGGGCTCCGGCAAGACCACGCTGATTCGCCACCTCCTCGGACACCTCGAGCAGGACTTCACGGTGGGTCTGATCTCCAACACGCACCACAATTTCGGCGATTTGCTGCAATGGGTGGCGCTCGCCTTCGGCATCGACTTCAAGGGCAAGGAGCACGTCGAGCTGTACCAGGCGCTGGTCGATTTCCTCATCGAGCAGTATGGCAAGGGACAGCGCGTGGTGCTGATCGTCGACGAAGCCCAGAATCTGAATGCACGCACGCTGGAAGAACTGCGCGTGCTGTCCAATATCAATGCCGATCGCCACTTCGTGCTGCAGATCGTGCTGGTCGGCCAGCCCGAGCTGCGCGACAAGTTCCGCCGCCCGGAACTGCGCCAGTTCGCGCAGCGCATCTCGGTGGACTACCACTTGCGCGCGCTGCAGCGGGAGGAGACGCACGCGTACGTGCAGCACCGGCTCAACGTCGCCGGGGCCGGCGAGGAGATTCTCGAGCCGGATGCGATCGAGTTCGTGCATGCGCGCACCGGCGGCATCCCGCGGCTCATCAACTCGCTGTGCGACACGGCGCTGGTCTACGGCTTCGCGGAGCAGCGGCGCCGCATCGACGCCGAGCTCATGGCGCAGGTCGTGCGCGATCGCGGGGCGAACGGAGTGATGCCGTTGCTGGCCGACTCGTCGGCAGCCGGTCTCTCGTGACAGGTGACGCGTGTGAACGCAAGCCAACCGGCCGTGTGCCGGTCGAAGTGGGCCTTGTCGCTGACGTGCATCGGTATCGTGACGTCGCAGCCCGGGCACGCGCATGCGCAAGACCGGCGAGCGAGCCTCGGGCCCGCGGAGCTGGGCGTCATCGTCAACGAAGCCGACGCCCTGAGCCGGTCGATCGCGGACTACTACGTCAGGCGGCGCGGCATCCCGACGCGCAACATAGCCCGCGTGCGGTTCGAAGCGACGAATGATGTCCTCGCACAGGCCGAATTCGCCCGCATCAAGCAAGAGGTCGATCGCCACCTGCCGGCCACCGTCCAGGCGCTGGCGCTCACCTGGGCCAGGCCCTATCGCGTGGACTGCATGTCGATCACCAGTGCCTTCGCATTCGGATTCGACCCGGCAGGCTGCGCCAGCGGTTGCCAGCCCACTGCGATCAGCCGTTACTACGACTCGGACTCGCGGGCGCCGCAACGTGACTACGGGATCCGGCCTGCGATGAGCCTCGCAGCGCTGAACCTGGAGCAGGCGCGGGCGCTGATCGATCGCGGCATCGAGGCGGACCGCGGTCACCGCGGCGGCACGGCGTACCTGCTGGATACGAACGACCGCGCTCGCAATGCGCGTACCAGCGCTTACTCCACGGCCCGCGAGCTGGCTGCCGATCGGGTGCACGTGCAGATCGTCAAGGCCGATTACCTGGAGAACCGGCGCGACGTCCTGTTGTACGAGACTGGCGTCTCGCAGGTTCCGAAGCTCGACAGCAACCAGTTCGTGCCAGGTGCCATCGGCGATCACCTCACGTCCTTCGGTGGCAACCTCTTCGGCACCAGCCAGATGAGCAGCCTGCGCTGGCTGGAAGCTGGCGCCACCGCAAGCTACGGCACGGTGGTCGAGCCATGCGCCTTCACGGCGAAGTTCCCGAATCCGGCCGTTCTGCTCAGGCACTACCTGGCCGGCGAGACGCTGATCGAAGCGTATTGGAAGAGCGTCGCCATGCCAGGACAGGGTCTGTTCATCGGCGAGCCGCTCGCGCGGCCGTTCGGTCTGGCGCACTGATGGAAGAAGATCTGCAACCCGGAGAGGTCAGGGCGCGCGCGGTAAAGGGCATTGCGAGCCTGCTCACGCGGCAATTCCTGGTGCGGGTGACCGGCTTCGTCGGCATGCTGGTGCTGGCCCGCATTCTCACGCCGCAGATCTTCGGCGTGTTCGCGATCTGCCAGTTCATCGTGCTGTTCTTCGAGCAGATCAGCAGCCTGGGGTTGTCGGCGGCGCTGATCCGGAAGAAGGACGCGGTGACCGAGCGCGAGCTGCGGACGGTGTTCACCGTGCAGCAGATCGGCGTGGCGCTCTCGATCGTGCTCATCCTCGGCGCCGCTCCGTTCATAGCGCGCCACTACCAGTTGCCGACCGAGGATGTCGCGCTCATCCGGGTCATGGCCCTGGCGTTGCTGCTGGCCTCGCTGAAGACGATTCCGACGGTCCTGCTCGAGCGCCGGCTGCGTCACAATCTCATTGCCGCATCCGAGATCACGGAATACCTGACCTACCAGGTGGTCGCGATATTGCTGGCGTACCTCGGTCTTGGAGTGTGGGCATTGATCGCCGCGCTGATCGCGCGCGGCCTCATCGGCGTTGCGATCCTGAGCCGCCTGTCGTGGTGGCGCCCGGCGTTCGGTATCGATCGGCGGGCGCTGGGCGAAGTGGTGCGCTTTGGCATCCCGATCCAGGCAGCCAATCTCCTGAGTCTTGCCAACAATGCGGTGGTCCCGGTGCTGGTT